>JABAHS010009289.1_pt1 | contig 54653 bp, 47 predicted proteins | sample 7062111 | NCBI WGS metagenome assembly JABAHS01 (sample SAMN14534600, study PRJNA622989) | marine sediment metagenome | biome: marine biome [ENVO:00000428]; feature: marine pelagic biome [ENVO:01000023]; material: deep marine sediment [ENVO:00002113]; isolation source: pool of 4 deep marine... | reverse complement strand
ATACCGCCTGCGAGGGCCGTGGTCCTGGACCCGTGTGCCGCGGCGGGAATGCTCGCGGGAGGAATCTGCGCCGCGCTCTGCGCTCGCGGGATATCGTTCATGCGGGGGAATCCGGATGCGGAGCGCGAATGTAGCAAGCAGCCCCGGAAACCAGCAACGCCTCGTCTGGCGCCCGCGCCGGCACCGGCCGGCGCCTAACGCAGCGTCGGGGCGTCGTCGTCGAGCGGAATCAGCACCTCGTTGCGGCGCAGGAACCAGGGCATGAAAGGCGGGTTGTATCGCGCAAACACCGCCTCGCCGGCCGGCCGCAGACCACGCTCGGTGAGCAACGACTCCAGTCGCGCACGTTGCTTCTCAAACCGCGCGCGACCCCATCCACCGGAATAACGCAGGGACGCGACCAGCCGCGCAGGCTCGCGCTGCAGGACGATCCGCTCGTCGAGCGGCTGCGGCAACGTCGCCAGCGTGTAGTGCGACGGCATCAGGAACGTGATCCGCCACGCGCCCGCAGCGGCCTGCTGATTAACAGGGGCCGTCATGGCGATCTTTTCCGAGGCGGACTGGCCGGTGACGGCTGTGGCTCCCGCAAGCGTCTGCTGCGCGACATTCTCGCCACCAATGTAGCGCACCAGGCGCCGGAAGCCCTCGTTGCCGACATCGCCGAAGTCGCCCTCTACCAGAGTCGCCGCCACGATCTGCGGCGCATAGCGGCGCACCTCGAAATCGCCGTCCTGCTCGACGACGTCGTAGCGTGCCTGCTCGACTGCCTCGAGCGTGAGCGGCCAAGGCATCACCAGCACGGGCCAGAGCCAAATCCAACGCCTCACAAGACCACGCTCTCCCATACGCCCCTCGTCGATCGCAAATCACCCTGACGCGCGGCGGCTTAGCCGCCGCTCCCCCGTCGCCGCAACGCACAGTGCGCCGACCCACGCCCAGGATAAGGGAGTTCGCGGGCGGGCGCTAATCGGCTCGCGCCATGTATCGATCCCCAGCGGCACCGCTCACCCGTAGCGAAACGCGCGAGGCTTGACAGCGGTACCCAACCGGCCAACCATGGACTCTGCCCCCGCGAGCTTGCCGCCGCATGCAACACGACACCGCCATCTCCATCGATCTGGCTTCGACCCGTGACGCCAACCGCATCGCCCTCATGTCACGCGATCTCATCGAGTCGGGGCTGGGCTGGTCGTGGCGCGCGCAGCGCGTCGCCCGCCAGATCGCACGCCGGGACGCGACGGTGCTCGTCGCACGGGATCGATATGCGCTATGCGGCTTCGCCGTAATGCGGCTGCTCGACGAGTACGCCCGCCTCGATCTGCTCGCCGTAACGCCGCACCGCCAACGCTCGGGCATCGGCAGCCGCCTGCTGCACCGCCTCGAGGACTGCGCGCGCACCGCAGGCACGGGCCTGATGCATCTCGAAGTGCGCGAGACCAATATGCCGGCTCGCGCCTTTTACCGCGCGGTGGGCTATCTCGAGCTCGTGCGCCTACCGGGTTATTACTGCGGTCGCGAATCCGCGGTCAGAATGTATCGCGACCTGCGCGTCGCGCGGCGATAACGGGCGGCGCTTCAGCGCTCCTTGGGCACGAGCTTTTCCTCGACGGCTCGCACCTTTTCCGCCATGGACTGATCGCGATCGCTGCGTGTTCCCACCTTGATGGTGGTGGTGATGCGCGGCGCACCCATCTCGTGCACCACCTCGTGGCAGCGCTTGATCGCGGCGAAGACCTCGTCCCACTCGCCCTCGATGTTGGTGCCGTAGGCGTGCAGGTGCGTCTCGAGACCCGCTTCGTCCAGAACGCGTTTGCAGGCCGCCACGTGCCTCGACACCGAGACGCCGACGCCGATGGGCACCACACACAGATCGACGATCACTTTCATGCTTTCACCTCGGGTGGGTTGTCTGCGTCTGCCTTTCTCGCCGGCCGAAAACACCGAGCACCGCTCTATTCGACGACCGGCGTTGCGTAGCCCCAGCGTTCGACGAACGCCCCCCAGTGCCGCGCGACCAGTCGAACGCTGGAGGGATCGGGTCGGTAGACGTTCTTGCGGTAAGTGTGTACGCGCTCGAGGTACGACTCGAACAACGGTCGGTCGGTGTCGAAGTCGGCAAGACCCAGCGTTGCGTATACCCGTTCGAGCTCGCGCAAGGGCGCCCTCTCGAGATCCTCGAAACGTATCTCGACGAATTGTCCCTGGGGCAGTGCCGGTACGTCCCGGTACAAGGCGTTCAACAAACGCACGTAGCCATCAAGGATGATCCGGTCGAGTGGTAAGTCCTCGTAAGGCTGCAACGCCAGCTGCCGCAGCAACGTGGCGTAAAAGTGCCGTGTCGACGGTAAGACCCGGAACGGATCGCGATAGATATGGATGAAGCGCGCCTGCGGCCACATTGCGCTCAGCCGGGCCGTATGAGCGGTGTAAACCGGATTCTTGATCACGAGTCGCCTGCCTTGCTCGGCCAGGCAGACCTTCTCGAGCAGGTGCGCCAGACGCTGCTCCCACAGACGCAGTTCGTCCTCGCCGCAGTCGTCGAAAAAGACACCTCGATAGAAGTGGTGCTCGAAGCGACGCGGGAAGTAGACGCCGTGGTAGTACGACAGCGGCAGCATGTTGGCTAGCGCGATCGAGTCCTCCTGGGGCGAGTCGGCGTCGACGGCGACCTCGTCGACGTAGCGGCTCACCGGGAGCGCCTTCTCGAGCAAGGGCCGCAGCACGCGCACGATGCCCAGCAGATCCCAGGGCAGACCGGTCGCTAGCGGCCTGATGGCGCCGAACTGCGGCGAGCGCGCGAGCAGGTTGTGCAGATGGGTGGTGCCGCTGCGCCAGTGGCCGATGATGAAGACCGGCGCCGGCATGGCTGCGGCGTGCCGGCGCGCGAGCGCGACCGAACCGCGCTCCAGCACCGAGAAGGGCCAGCGGGCCACGCTCGCGAGCGCGGCGATGGCGAGCCGGTGCCATTGGCTCGGTGGAACGGGCCCGTTGCCGGCCAGCAACGCCAGCAGCGTCGCCGGATTGCTGCCGCACAGGGGGTGGAACAGGGGTGGAGCGACCCGCGGCGGGTGCTCCGCCGCGTCTCCCCTGCCCGCGGCTTTGGGCAAATCCCGCTGGACGGTCGTGGCGCTCGAGCCCGGCCGCGCCGATTCAGTCACGTCCCGTCTTCGCGCGCACCGCCTGGCGCGCGAGCGACTTGCCCAGATCCCACACGGCGCCGGGCACACGGTGCGCCTCGGCGATCACGTCCTCCACCGCGCCGACGATCCAGCTACGATCGTCTTGGTTGATCGTCAGCGGCGGTATGAACTTGACCACATGCTGGCCGTGACCGGCCACCTGCGACAGCACACGGTGACGTGTGAGCAACGGAATAGTGATCATCTGGCAGAACAGCCCCTTGCTCGCCATCTCGAGCATTCTCCACGACGCCCTCAGCCCGAGGCTGGCGGGCTCGCCGAACTCGAGACCGATCATCAGACCGCGGCCGCGTACGTCCTTCAAGAGCTCGTAACGCTCCACCAGGGGAACAAGTGCCGCAATCAGCTCCTCCCCCGATTGCGCTGCACTTTCGATCAGGCCATCCTGCTCGAGAACCTCCAGCGTCGCAATGCCCGCGGCCATTGCCAGGTTGTTCTTGGCAAATGTCGATCCGTGAACCATGGCGCGATCCATGCGGTGAAAGACCCGCTCGAACACCCAACTGCGGCAGGCGAGCGCCCCCACCGGCACGAAGCCGCCCGACAGCGCCTTGGCCATGCACAGCAGATCCGGCTCCACGCCCCAGTGCTCTACGGCCCACCAGCGCCCCGTGCGCCCGAGGCCCGTCTGCACCTCGTCGGCGACGAACAGCGTTCCGTGCCTGCGGCACAGGCGCGCCGCCGCCGGAAGATAGTCGTCCGGTGGAATGTGCACACCGTGCCCCTGAATCGGCTCGACGATGAACGCCGCCACGTCGCCGCCCGCGAGCGCTTCCTCGAGAGCGGCGATGTCGGCGAAGGGCACCTCCACGAACTCCGGCAGCAAGGGCTCGAAGCCCGAGCGGAAATGGGGATCACCGGTGGCGGACAACGACCCCATGGTGAGGCCGTGATAACCGTTGGTGCAGTAGACGATCTTGGCGCGTCCGGTCGCGAAACGGCTGAACTTGATCGCCGCCTCGACGGTCTCGGTGCCCGAGTTGGCGAAGAAGATGCGCTCGAGCCCCGGGGGCAGCACGCCGAGAAGCCGCTCGGCCAGCACCCCGGCAAGCAGGGACACGTCCATCTGCACCAGGTTTGGAAGCTCTGCGGCGAGCGCCTCCTGCAGGTAGGCGATGACCCGGGGATGATTGCGCCCGAGCGCGAACACGCCGAAGCCGCTGAGCAGATCGAGGTAGCGCGCCCCGTCATCGTCGTACAGATACGGGCCTTCGGCGCGAACGTAGTTACGGTCGAAGCCGATGGCTTTCAGGACGCGGACCATCTGCGCGTTGAGATGCTTCTCGTGCAGGGTGAACTTTTCGCCGCCGCGCCGCTCGAGCAGCTCACGCAGCGTCCCGGTGTGTCGGCGTGGCGAGGCGTGGAGCGCGGGATCGGCCATTTCGCTCAGCATCGGTTCGGTATGCGGTGCATATCGCAATTGACGGCGCGGATGACGTTACCCCGCCGCGAGCCCGGATTATACGCGCACCGAAGGCCTTCGCGCCCGGGCCGGGCCTCTGGACCGGGAGCGAGATCGGCCGCCCGGCGGCGCCGCAGGGCCGCCGCGGGCACCGATTGATCTGTTCTACGTACACTCGTTATAGTGCCGCGGGCCCGGCGCTGCGGGGGAACGCCTCGCGCGACGAGTGCCCGGCGCACCCCGGGCAGGGTTTCCCCGATCATGTACGTTGCCGACCCCGAGGACGATGTCAGACGTTGTGCCAGAGCGTGAGGGGCTCGAGGGCGGGCTGCAGAGCGAGCCCATTGCGGCGCCCATCGCTGCGGAGCACCTCGGCCATGCGACGCTCACGCCGCAGGGGGCATTCGAGGCCGGCTCACTGGGGACCTTCACCCTGGTCTACACCGCGGGTCGCTACGGCATCGACGACTCCGGGGCAATCCGCGTCTGTTTCCGCTTCGCCGCCGACCAGTCGCGCCCGCAACTCGACGATCCCGAGCGACCTGGATACACCACGGTGTCGGCGTCCAACGACGCCGTGCTGCGCTGCCGCTACGACCCCAAGGGCAACGTGAGGCCCTGGGACCGTACCTTGGACGTAACGGTGGTACACGGCTTCCTGCGTGAGGGCGACACCATCACCGTACGGTTCGGCGACACCTCCGAGGGCTCGCCCGGCATGCGGCTGCAGACCTTCTGCGAGGACACCTTCGAGTTCCGCGTGCTGGTCGATCCCATCGCAACCCAGGTATTCCAGCCCCTGCCGCGCCAGCCGACCATCCGCATCGCCCCCGGGCCGCCCTTGCGCTGGGTAGCCGTGCTGCCCACGATGCGGCAGGTGGGCGAGACGTTTGCGCTCAAGCTCAAGGCGGAGGATAAGTGGGGCAATCCCAGTGACCGCATCGAGGCAACGATCGGCCTGGGCACTAACGTTCCCGTCGACGGCCTGCCGCATCGGGTGAGCTTTGCGCCCGGCGAGTTCACGAAGGAGATCGCGGGGCTGCGGGTGGCCGCTCCCGCGGATCTCGAACTGCGCTTAGAGGATGAACGCGGCGAGACGCTGGCGCGGGCGAACGCCATGCGCATTGTGGAGAGCTTACCCCTGCGAGCGTTCTGGGCGGACCTGCACGGCCAGTCGGAGGAGACCATCGGCACCAACAGCGCGCGGCGCTACTTCGCCTTCGCCCGCGACCGCGCCTTCCTCGACGCCACCGCCCACCAGGGCAACGACTTCCAGATCACCGGCCGCTTCTGGCAGGCTCTGGCCTCACTGAGCGCCGAGTTCAACGAGCCTGATCGCTTCGTCACCCTGCCCGGCTACGAGTGGTCCGGCAACACCGGCCTCGGCGGCGACCGCAACGTCTACTTCCCCGACGAGGGCCGGCCGATACGACGCTCGTCGCATGCTCTGGTGCCGGACAAGAGCGATTTGGCGAGTGACGCGACCACGGCGGCGGCGCTGTTCGAGGCCTTCGCCGAACATGGCGAGGACGTCGTCTGCTTCGCCCATTGCGGCGGGCGCTATGCCGACGTCAAGCTCGCCCACGACGGCCGCTTCGAACGCTCCGTGGAGATACATTCCTCCTGGGGGTCGTTCGAGTGGCTGCTGCAGGACGCCCTGGAGATGGGATACCGCGTCGGCATCGTCGCCAACTCGGACGGACACAAGGGCAGGCCCGGCGCCAGCTACCCGGGCGCGTCGCTGTTTGGAGCCATGGGCGGGCTGACCTGTCTGCTCATGCCGGAGTTGACGCGAGAGGCGCTGATCGACTGTCTGCGCAGACGTCGACACTACGCCACCACCGGCGCGCGCATGCTCGTCGACGTGCGCGCGCACTTTCCCGAGGGAGGCACGCTGTTCGAGGAGGATCCGTCCTTGGGTGCCACACGGGAGCAGGCAACGGACTCGGCGATGATGGGGGATATCGTTCGGGTACACGCCGACAGCGCCCGGCTGCGGATCGACGTGCTGGCCTCGGCACCCATCGAGCGAGTGCAGATCTACAACGGTCTCGAGCTGCTCGAGACCATACGCCCTTACCCGGCCGCGGAGCTCGGCAATCGTATCCGCGTCGTCTGGGAAGGTGCCGAGTACCGCGGCCGCTTTCGTCAGACGATCTGGGACGGCGAAGCGACCGTTTCGGAAAACGCCATCCTTCGTGCCGAGCCCATCAACTTCTTCAACCTCGACAAGGCACTGGAGCGTGTCGCCGATAACCGCCTGCGCTGGCGTGCGCTCACGACCGGCAATTTCGGGGGCTTCGACATGTGGGTCGCGGACCCCTACGCTGGCACGCTCAAGCTCGAGACCCCGCTGGTGCAGTGCGGTGTGCCCCTGGAGGACCTCGGCTACGACGACGAGGTGTTCGACCGCTCCGCAACGCTGCCGCGTTTCGTGCGCATCGCGCGTCTGCCTGCGGACAACGTCCATCGCCGCCTCAGCGTGGAGCGCGACATCGCCCTCGTGCCGGGGCGGGACAATCCCGTGTTCGTCAAGCTGACTCAGGAGGACGGCCACGTCGCCTGGTCCAGCCCGATCTACCTGTGGAGGTGATGGCACGGCGGCGGCACCCTCGCGCCGCCGCAGGGGGCTCGGCGCCCGACGTCAGGCTCCCGGCAGCGGCGCCGTGTTGCGGTGCAGAACGGCGGGCGGCTGGATGCCGCGCTCGGCGAACACCTCGAGGGCCCGCAGCGTCACGTCCGTTTCGAACGCCTTCTCGTACTGCGTGTCGATCACGTAGGCCTTGAGGCGCAGACGCAGCGCCACGCAGTTCCCCAGCAGCACCTGCGAAACCGTGACGTCGACGGGATTGTGCAGATACACGTAGCGACTCGTCACCGTCGCTTCGCGCAAGAGTTCGCAGGCCAGGTTGACGTCCTGATCCATACCGATATGCAGGTCGACGAAGATCTGCATCTGCAGCGCCCCGAAGTTGCCACAGGTGGTGATATCGGTCAGGAACATGTTGTTGGGTATCGTCACTACACTGTCGTCGAGGGTGCGCAGCCGCACGGAGCGCAAACCCACGGTAATCACGTCGCCGTATTGACCTCCAAAGTTCACCCGGTCTCCGACTTGAAAAGGTCGGTCCAGCATCAGGATGAATCCCGCGACAACGGATGCCACCAGGTCCTTGGCCGCAAACCCGGTGGCGAACGCCACCGCGCCGCCCAGCAAAGCGAGAGTCTGATCGCTGAAGTTGAAGCTGAGCAGTATGACGATGAGGGCCAGCGCCAGGTAAACACCGAAGTTCAGGAAGGCCTTGACCTTCTGCAGCCGCAGGCGTCTTTCGGCAAAGATCTCGCCAAAGTTGTCAACGACGTTGTTGATCACGCGCAGAACCAACCAGCTGCCGGCAATAACGATGGCGGACGTCACGACGCCGGGCCAGTTCACCATCTGGGAGAGACCGGCCAGAGTGTTGGGGTCGGTTGTCACGGCGGGCGGTTGGGCCCACAACGAGTCGGCGGCCACGGTGCAAAGCACCGCCGAGAGAAGCGTCTGCAACGAGCGAACCTTCATAACCGCCCCCCCCGGCATCAACGTGACAACAGATTCCGGCGTGTCAGGATCCGCGAGATCACGCGAAACCAGCGCCCGGTAATACGATAGCGACCGCCCGCCTGATCGATCCATCCGCGCAGCAACATGATGCGTAGCATCTGATCGATATCATCCTTGCTCAACCGCAGGCTGCGGGTGATTTCCTCGGCGGTCGCGAACTCGATCTGAGCGATTACGCGCAGCACGAGCAACGCCGTGGGATTGGCCTGGTCGAGCTGCGAGGTGTCCGGCTCCTGCGGAAGATTCGCGACAATCTCTCCTTCATCGTTCACGCTCAGGGAATCGACCCAAAGGCGCAGAGCCGCTCCGGGATTGCCGTCGGCCGCACTCCAGAGAATCCGCATCAGGCTCGAGCGACGCATCTCCTCCACGGAGCGCTGACCCGCCTCATCGAGATAGCGCGAGGGAATATAACGACCGTACTGGGGGGTTATCCCGGCGTCTGCGCAACGCAGCTTGAGCAGCTCGCCGAGCTGCTCCTCGGTACAAGTCGGCAGCTCGACCACCTGCTCTAGTAGCGAGGTGCGTGCATGCACACGGCTGATGTAGCGCCATGCCACCCGGTCGACGCCCAGGACCCACAGGATGCCGGAAGGCGATTGGCGAAATAGCTTGGACAAGGATTCCAGCTCCGCCTGTCCGCCGAGCTCGGGTCGGCACAGGCGGTGCATGTTGTCGATGCAGATGAGCTTCGTTCCCAACTCGCCCAGGCGTTGCGACAACGCTTCGGTGGACAAGTCTCCCTCGAGTGACAGCGCTTCCCGAAACCTGCTCTGAAGGCCTGCATAGCGCTCGATGGGACAGTTGACGAGCACCGAGCCCTCACCGAACTTCGAGACGAGTCGTCGCAGGAACATGCTCTTGCCGCCGCCCCGATCGGCGACGACCATCGCGGCACCACCCAGGTCGCGCTCGGCCAATCTCATCAGTGCGTTGAATTGCGGTCTCGCGAAGGTCTCGAAGACGGAGCCTGTGCCCTTCAGCAGACGGCTGCGCAGCTCGGGCGGGATCGGTCGACCCTCTACAACACCCTCGCGCTCCTGCTGGCGCTGCGCCTCGCGACGCAGGAACTGGGCGAGAAAGCGTCGCCCCGACTCGACCTCGCTCAAACCTTGCAGCAGGCGCCGCTCAACCGCCAGCGCCGACAGATACGCTCCCCCCACGGCCGCCAGTTTATACGTGCCCTTCTCGCCGCCGGCGCTCAGCATCCGCTCCACCCAGGCGGGATTGCGAACCTCCTCGCTGAGTCGGCGCTTGACCTCCGGACGCCACCAGGTCAACAACAACAGGACCACCGGCACCATGAGGACCCAGAATGCCATCCACACCCACTCGTAAAGTGTGCCCTGGCCGGCATAGGTCCCTGCCAGATCGAGACCCAGGCCCAGCAGCACCACCCACACGGCGATCAGCCGCAAAGAGCGCAGGCGCAGACCGGAAGTGTCCCGCCCTATGCCCGAGACCCCGCGATCGGCGAAAGCATTGATGAGAACCACCGCAAACCAGCTCAGCAAAAGCCAGCTGGTGAAAATCTGGCCGGTCACGTGGAATATCTTGATGCCGAACCCGCGTATGTCGACGATAGCGAACACGGCGACCAGAATGACCAACCACTCCAGCGGAGCCCTCACTCGATCGAGATACCAGAGGAATCTGGCGAGCTTCACGAGCTCGCGGCGACGAGGTCGAATCTCCAGCACCCGCGCACGCAGACGCGGCAGGCCTTCGCGCGCCCAGCGCCGCCACCAGCGAAACAGGGCGATGACGATGATCAGCTGTACCAGCCTTCCCAGCGCGTGCAGCGGAATCTGCTTGCCCCGCTCGAGCAACTGCCCGGCGACGTCGTTCAGCTTTACCGCGCTGAAACGGAACTGCAAAGCGATGTGTCGCAGTTCGACGCCGAGCTCGTGCACGCCATCGAGATAGGTGCCTGTCACCTTCGCCCACTTCTGCGGCGTGACGCTTGCGAGCAGCTTGATGCGGGCGTCGTAGAGCTCTTTTACCTGCGCGTGAAGATCACCCACCGTGACGATGGGCATGAAGGCGAGCTTGTGCGGCTCGGGCGGCTCAGCCTGCGGCTGCGGCTCGTCTTTTGCCTCGAGAAAGATGCGGCTATCGAGCAACGACTCGAGCCGGTCGTCGGGCGAACGCGCCCAGTGAAGGACCTCTTCGAGCTGCTCACTGCGCTCGTCCAAGACCTTGCTGAGCTGCGGGTACAGCCCGTCGGCCTCCTTGCGTTCGCTCTGGCCCCGTGCGATGTCGTCCGTCAACGTCTGCACCCGCTGCGCCCACCATGCCGATTCGCTGATCGGCGCCACCGGTTGCGCCTGCGTCGCGGGAGTCCCTTCGGGCTCGAGCGCGGCGCCAGCGGCGGGCGCGGGAACGGGGGCCGCCCCGGCACCCGACCCGAGACCGAACCAGGCCGCCGTGGCGACCACAGCCAGAACGAAAGGCGTTCGGCGGATGCTCACGTCAGCTCTGTTCTTCCGGTACGAACTGCAGTGCCACACCGTTGTTGCAGTAACGCTTGCCGGTCGGTTCGGGACCGTCGTCGAAGACGTGACCCTGATGGCCGCCGCAGCGGGCGCAGTGGTATTCGGTGCGCGGCAGGATCAGCTTGAAATCCCGCTTGGTCTCGACGTGGCCCTCGATGGGTGCGTAGAAACTCGGCCACCCGGTGCCGCTGTCGAACTTCGTCTCGGAGCTGAACAGTTCCAGTCCGCAACCGGCGCAGACGTAAGTCCCCTTGCCGTACTCCTTGTTCAACGCGCTGGTAAACGCCCGCTCCGTTCCTTCCCGGCGCAGAATCTCGTACTGCTCCGGCGTCAGCACTTCTCTCCATTGCTCGTTCGTTCTCTCGAACTTCTCGACGGCGCTCATCGGTCTCGGCACTCTCCAGCTAAGTCGTCGTAACCACGGCACGATGCGGCGTGCGTGCGTTGTCGCCGCAAGGTCCGGCGCCTGCAACGCCTGTCTTGATGCCTGCGGCGGCGGCAGCCCGGGTACACGGGCTCCATCTAGCCCGCTTCCCCCGTGGCCGCGGGGCGTTCGCGCCGGATCCGCACGTCCAGCGGTCCGGTGGTATCCAGGTGGACGTCGCGCTGCGGGAAGGCGATCACGATGCCGGCGGCATTGAACTTGTCGTTGATCGCCTGGTGCAGGTCACTGACGGCCGGCATACGGGCCTCGATGGAGTCGATGAAACAACGCAGCGTGAGGTTGAGCGAGTTGTCGCCGAAGCCGTTGAAAATTACCGTGGGCTTCGGCTCCTTGAGTACCCGCTCGTGCTCGTCCGCCGCCTCGGAGGCCAATTCCATGGCCTTGCGCACATCGCTACCGTAGGCGATGCCGACCGCGACGACGATCCGGGTGACGGGGTCGGAAAGCGTCCAGTTCAGCAAACGACCGGTAACAAACTCCTTGTTGGGCACCAAAAGCTCTTGCTGATCCCAGTTGCGGATGGTGGTCGCCCTGATGCGAATGCGGGTCACGACCCCGTCGGTGTCCCCCACGGTGACGATATCGCCGACCCGGACGGGACGCTCGAACAGCATAATTATGCCACTGATGAAATTGGCGACGATCTCCTGCAGTCCGAAACCGATACCGACACCCAGAGCTGCCACGAGCCACTGAAGCTGCGACCAACTGCCGCCCATGATGTTCACGACGAGCATCACACTCGCAGCCGCGATGACATAACGCGACAGGGTGGTCACCGCGTAACGGCCGCCAGCGGTGATGTTCAGGCGCTGCAACAGCACGATCTCGAGCAGAGCCGGCAATCGCTTGGCGGCGCCGTAGCCAATGATGGAGATCAGAATCGCGAGGCCGACATCCGCCAGCGTGATCGGCATCTGCCTCTCCTCGCCCGCTACGACGCCCGTGTGATACCACAGCGTGACCTCCTCCAGGATGGCGAACGCCGGCAGAACCTCTGCCCAGATGAGCCACAGGCCGATAACCGCGGCGACCACCAGAGCCGTGTTGAGCAGCTTGCGGGTGTCGTCGCTCAAGGCAACGAAATCGATCACCGACGCCTCCAGTTGCGCGGGCGAGACATCGCCCGCAGCCTGCTCGGCCTCTTCTTCGGCTTTGCGTGCCGCACGCTGCGCATCGCGCCGCTCCAGCGCGGACTGTAAGGCGAGCCGGCGTCGCGTCAGCAACAGCCAGCGCACCACCATCTGGTGTATGACGAACAACACCAGCAGGAACCAGTCGGTGTCCAAGAGTCGGCCCGCCAGTGTTCCGGCCGTATAGAGATAACCGATGAGTGAGAGCAGTGCGAGTGCCAGAGGTATCGCGATGCTGAGCGCGAAGAGCACGTGCCGCAGACGTGTCAAAGCACTGCTCGGTTGACTGGCGTAGAAATCCCTGAGCACGCCGTTTTCCGGATCCAGCACGCGATAGAAGAACATGGACAGCGCAATCATCATCACGACAAAGGCCACGCGACCCAGCCCACCGCCCAGAGTCGTCACGTCAAATGTGATCAGCACGACGGCGACAAAGGTTGCGGGCAAGAATACGATCATCAGCCATCGCAGCTGGCGCCGCAGAAGCGCGAGACTCGCCTCCGGCCAGCGGAAGTGCGCCGCCGCCAATCCTCGCGGTTCGCACATCACGCGGAAGGCGTTCAGATAGAACAAGGGCGGCGCCAACCATACCAGCCCTGCGGATACGGCCAGTGTGAAGTCGCCGGGTTCGTCCACCAGGCGCAACTGCATACCGACGGCGAAGGCAAGCAGCGGCCATGGAGTGGCCAGAAGCAACGTCACGCCGAGCGCCTGCACCGTGTTCGCGAACCGATCCGAGCGAATGCGGCCAACCGACTTCCCGCCGGCATGCATGAAGGCGCGAAGCCGCCCCGACTCCCATGTGACGACCCCGAAAAACAGGAGACCCAACACCAGGATGAAGACCTGCGCACCCGGCGCGGAGAGGGCACCGAGCACCTGTTGCCAGTGCTGCGGCTGCAGCAGCATCGCGGCTTCACGGACCGTGCCCATCAGTATCTCGAGGTTCGGCGGCGGCGCAGTGCGGATCCACAGAAGGCGACTGTCGAGAAACCGCTCGTACGCCTCCACGTTGTCGAGCAGGCGACGCTGGGCGAAGTCGAGCTCGCCGAGGGCCTGCAGATAGGCGTCGTCGGTGGCGATGGCCCTGTCGAGCAGATCACGCCGGCTGCGGGCCAGCCGCTCGAGCTCGCCCCGCAACCGCGCCTGCTCCGTCAACGGCAATTCTGCGATGAGCGTATCGACATATCCGCCGATGCTGTGCAGCTGGCGGCGCTCCTCGTCATGGCGAATCTGCCGCAAACCCGACTCGGCGATCCGCCGCTCGCGCTCGCGTGTCTCCCGGCGAAAGAAGCGGGCATCGGGAAGGTCGCGGCTCTGCTCGAGCAGCACCTTGCCCAGGGCGTGGCTCAATCCGGCAATCTCGACCTTCTGACGAGCACTGCGAAAGTTCTCCTCCACCTTTTTCGCGGACTCGGTGGCCACGTTTTCCTGCGCAGTCACCGCCTCAAGGCGTGCGGCCATGTCGCCGAGCTCCTCGCTCAGTGCCGCATTCTGGTCGGCCAGGGCCTGTACCAGCGGATGCTTGCCCGACGCGCGGCGCTGGGTCTCCTGCGCCTCGGCCTGGGCGGCCGCAGCCTCGGCACGCCGCCGGTGCGCCACACCCTCCTCGATAAGCCGCACCCGTGCTGTGAGGCGCTCGGCGCTGCCGGCGGCCTGGTCTCTCTGCGCCTTCAGCAGATCCACACGAGCCGGTTGGCTCAGCAATTCGTGGTCCAGCATGCGCAGCTCAGCGCTCAGGGCTTGGGCGCGGGCCTGCAGGACCCAATACTTGGCCTCCGTCATCAGGGGCGACTCGTCGGACGGCACGGCCTGCTGACGCGCCGCCACCAGCTGCTCCTGCAACTGGCGAACTGCCGTCAGACGCTGGCGCACCTCCGTGGGCCGCAGCGCCTGGATTTCCAGCTGCTTGTTCAGCTGCCCCAGCTTGGCCTCGACCGCCGCGAGATTTGCCTTCTCGGCGACGAGCAGCTGCTCGACCTCCGGCAACGGTGCGTCGGCGATGACGTCGCTGTCGCGCGACGGCTCGCTGGGGGTAACCCGTTCGATCTGCTCACGCACGCGACGCGCCTCCACCGGCGCGGACTCCGCGGCCCGCGCGAATGCCTGGGCGGCGGCGGCGTTGGCATTCGCCTCCTCGAGATGGCTGAGAGCCCGATGGTAGTGTTCGGTGAGCTCGGTGCGGGTCTCCTCGGGAAGGTCGCCGAGGGCCTGGACTTCCTCGATTTTGGCGTTCAGACCTTCGACAGTCACGGGCGCCGACACACTCTCCGCGCGCAGCGCCTCGGGTTGTGCCGACGCGGCTTGCCACGCCAGCAACAAACCGAGCGGCAGTGCGGCACGCAGGCGAAGCGGGATGTTGCTCATGATCAGCCGTTGCGCGCGTGAGATATCGCGGTCAGTCCCTGTAATCAGACCGAGAGCTACCGAGCACCAAGCGCCGGGCCCGACCGACAATCAGGCGCGGCGTCGGGATTGGCAGGAACTCAAAGCGTGCGACCGAACGCTCAGGACGCCCCGTCGACGGGTCCCCCCGCCGCTTTCCATGCGTTGAAGCCACCGGCCAGATTCGCAACCTCGTCGAAACCCATGTCGCGTAGCGTCTTGGTCGCCAGCGTCGACCGCCCCCCCGTGCGGCAGAAGAGTACCAGCCTCTTGCCGGTAACGAGAGCCTTGTCGTGCATTGGACCCTCCGGATCGACGATGAACTCGAGATGACTTCGTGGCGCGTGGATCGCCCCGGGGATGACACCCTCGCTCTGCCGCTCGTGTTGCTCGCGCACGTCGACGAACAGCGTGCCCGGGTCCTCGGTCAGATTCATGGCGTCATGCACCGAGATCGTGTCGATGACGGCGTTGGCCTGAGCCATCAGCTTCTTGAATCCCATTGTCAACATTGCAAAGCGTCCTCGTCGGCTTGATTCTTCGGCAGAGCTGCCGCGCCCCTACTATGTGCGGTCACGCGCGGATTCTCAAGGGCCCGCCGCCTTGGCGAGGGACCCGAGCCGCAGCGGGACCGCGCCGGCCTTGCGCCGAATTCCCGCGTGCACGCCGCCGTGTGCGAACTTCCCGCCGTGCGCTGCGTTTGCGTGGAACTCCGTCACGGGCTTGCGTGTCCCCGACCGTCCCCGGCTAGCGGTTGTAGGCCGGGATCGGGCCCCGCAGCTCCCTCCACACGCTGTCGCATTGCTCCAGCTCTTCGGCATCCAGCGGGGCCGCCTCTACGGCATCCAGTGATTGCTCAAGCTGCTCGCGCCGCGTCGCGCCCAGGAGCACCACGTCGACGTCATCGGCGTCCAGCAAGAAACGTAACGCGAGCTCCACCGGCGTTCGGCCCCGGGCCGCCGCTATCGCCGCCAGTCGCTCGGCGGCTTCGCGCTGCCGCGGATGCCAGTAGCGTCGCCGATACTGCTCGTTCGATGCCAGCCGGCTTCCTGCCGCCGCTTCCTCGCCGTGTTTGTGTTTGCCGGTCAGCAACCCACCGGCCAGGGGATTGTAAACACAGGTCGCGAAGTCGTAGTGATGCGCCATGGGCAGGAGCTCGGTTTCCGGACCGCGGGCAATGAGGTTGTACATGAACTGCAGTACCGTGGGCTGCACCCAGCCGTTGCCGCCGCCGACCTCGGCGGCCTGCACCGCCTGCCAGGCGGCGAAATTGGACAGCCCCACGCAGCGCACCTTTCCCTGGGTGAGGAGCGCGTCGAGACAGCGCCAGGTAACCTCGATCGGCGTGTCGTCGTCCGGCTGGTGTAGGAAGTAGATGTCGACGTAGTCGGTACCGAGTCGCCGCAACGACGCGTCGATCTCCCTCATGACAACGCTCGGCGACAGTCCGGCGGTGGTCTGATCGCCACCCACGGGATATCTCACCTTGGTCGCCAGGACGATACGGTCACGGCCACCGCGCGCCTTCAGCCACCGCCCCACGATCTCCTCGGAACGCCCGGCGTTGTAGGTGTTTGCCGTATCGATGAAGTTCACGCCGCGCTCGACGCAGAGGTCCAGCACATCGAAAGCGGCCGCCTCGTCGAGGGCGTCGCCCACGGTCATGGTGCCGAAGGCCATCGGCGAGACCTTGATGCCGCTCGCGCCAAATCGAATCTTCTCCATGGCTGTCTTCCCGTCTGCGCCCGTGGTTGCTAGGGTCCGGCGCAATTATAACGGTTCGGGCTGAACTCTCTGCGCCGGCGGCCCCTTGCGCAGGGATGTGCCGTCGCCGCAACGCGGCGAGCACCACGAGGCCGGCCGCGGGCAGGGGCAGGGAGAGCGGGCGTCACAGGGCTCTCACTGGACAGGGGCTCGGGAGGCGATATAGTGAGAGGGCGATGTCACTGCAGGACCTCCACGACCTAGAGCTCATCATCAAATCGCACATCCCTATCGTCGTCGTCGAATCGCACGAGGAACGGCGTATCGTGGAACTGTGCAAGCGTCTGATGCCGCGCATCGGCACGCCGGTCTACCAGTGGACGGTCACCGAGGGTCTGCATCGGCTGGAGAAAGGTTTCTCGCCCCAGCGGCATACGATCAAGCCGACCGAACTCCTCGCACAGATCAAGTCGACGACGAAGCCGGGGACCTATCTGCTCATCGATTTTCATCCCTATCTCAGCGATCCGACACATGTGCGGTACCTCAAGGAAATCGCGCAGCGCTACGACGAACTGGGACATACGATCGTGCTCGTGAGTCATCGACTGGAGATACCGCCGGAGCTCACGCCCTTGTGTGCGCGTTTCTCCCTGAAGCTCCCCGATGCCGAATCCCTGCGCCGACTGGTGGCCGAGGAGGCCACCGCATGGGCCCGACGCCACCCCTCGGCCAAGGTCAAAACGGACCGGCAGACCCTCGATCTGCTGGTGCGCAACCTGACCGGGCTCAGCGAGAGCGACGCCAAACGGGTCATTCGTGCGGCCATCTATGACGACGGTGCCATCACCGATCAGGATCTGGGCGAAGTCGTGCGGCGCAAGCACGCGCTGCTCAGCCCCGAAGGAATACTTTCGTTCGAGTACGACACCGCCCGATTCTCGGAGGTTGCCGGGCTGGCCCGACTCAGGCAGTGGCTGGAGAAGCGAAAGCCCGCCTTCGACGGCGGTGCCGCCGTGCGCGGCCTCGATGCGCCCAGGGGAATCCTGCTGGTGGGCGTGCAGGGGTGCGGCAAAAGTCTCGCCGCCAAGGCCGTTGCCGGGCTGTGGGGCGTTCCGCTGCTGCGCCTGGATCTCGGCAGCCTCTACAACAAGTTCTTCGGCGAGACCGAGCGCAACGTGCGCGAGACCCTGCGCGCCGCCGAAGCCATGTCGCCGTGCGTACTGTGGGTCGACGAGATCGAGAAGGGCCTGTCCGCGGGGGACTACGACAGCGGCACGTCGAAACGCGTGCTGGGCACAATGCTGACCTGGATGGCCGAAAACACGCAACCGGTATTCATGGTGGCGACGGCCAACGACATCGAAGCGCTGCCCCCGGAACTGGTGCGCAAAGGGCGTCTCGACGAAATCTTCTTCGTCGATCTTCCCACCGAAGAGGTGCGTCGTCGCATCTTCGAGATTCATCTCGTGAAGCGCAATCTCGATCCCGCTCGATTCGACCTCGAGCGGCTCAGCGAGGCCGCTCCGGGGTACTCCGGTGCAGAAATCGAACAGGCCGTCGTCTCTGCCTGCTACAGTGCCGTCGCCCGCGGCGCCCCGGCCGACACCGCGCTCGTTCTTGACGAGCTCTCGCAGACACGGCCGCTGTCGGTGGTCATGGCAGAGAAGATCGAGGCGCTGCGCGCCTGGGCATTCGAGCGCACCGTGCCGGCGGACTGACGCGGACTGCCCGCGCGGCGGCCCGCGGCCCCGCGAAAGCCAAACTCCCAATGTGATCCGTCGGCCCACTCCCCGCGGGAGCGGGTGTGCTAACATAGATCCGCTTGCGTGCCCTCTTTGGTCCATTCACCCCTAATGCTTTGTCCGCAGGCCCGCGGTGGCCGTCGAACGTCGCATGCTGTACTCATCTCTGGCATCCGTAGACCTCATGCTGTGGCATGCCCTGAAGTCGTATGGCTGCGACGGCGCCGAGCTGTTCCGCAAAGCGGGCCTGGACCCGGCGAAGCTCAGGCAGTCGGGTGCACGCTACCCCATCGTGGCGGCGAACCGGCTCTGGAAGCTTGCCCGCGAGCACAGTGAGGACCCCTGCCTGGGTCTCAAGGCGGCGGATTTCTGGCATCCCAGCGCCTTGCACGCACTAGGCTTCGCCTGGTTGGCGAGCGACAGCCTCATCGAGGCGCTCGCGCGTCTCGTGCGCTACTACCGCATCGTGACGGACAGCGACTGGCTCGAGCTGCGCGAGTCGCGACGAGAGGCAACGCTCCGGCTGCACACGGTCGACGCCAACCTGCGCGGTATCGACGAGATCTACGACGGTTTCTTTGCCACCCTCGTGCGCATGTGCCGCACCTCCTACGGCGAGCGCTTCAAGCCGCAAGGTATCGCCATGATTCGCCCGCGACCGGCACTACCGGCCGCGTTCGAGGACTTCTTTCGCGCACCGATTACCTACTCGGCCGGCGAAGAGCGTATCGTCTTCGAGCGCAGTCAGCTCCGTGAGCCGTTACCGACGGCGAATGTCGAGGTCGCCCACGCGAGCGACCAAATCATCACCAGCTATCTGGCCCACCTGGACCGCTCCGCCGAGTCGATGCGGGTGCGGGCGCGACTGATAGACGAGCTTCCATCCGGTCGGGTCAGCCAGGCGTCCATCGCGCGCACTCTCAACATGAGCCTGCGCAGCCTGCAGCGCCGTCTCGCCGAGGAGGACACCACCTACAAGCAACTTCTCGACGAAACCCGTCGCGAGCTCGCACAACAGTACGTGCGGCAGTCGCGACTGTCTTTGGGCGAGATCACATTCCCGCTAGGCTTCTCCGAGCCCGGAAATTTCACGCGCGCGTTCAAGCGCTGGACCGGCAAGCCGCCGAGCGAGTTCCGCCTCTCCGCCTAAGCGGCTGGTGCGCGGGGAATCGGATCACTTCGCGCGCGATGAAGGCGCGCGCCAGGCACAGAAACGACAACAGAGGTATTCCATGGTGAGCAACAAGGCAATTAACGTTTATCTCTCGGGAGAGATCCACTCCGACTGGCGTCAGCGTGTCGTCGAGGCGACCGAGCGCAGAGGGCTCGCGGTCACGTTTTCCGCACCGGTGACGGATCATGACGCCAGCGATCTGTGCGGCGTCGAAATTCTCGGCGCAGAGGCGCATGCTTTCTGGCGAGATCGCAAGGGCGCGGGCATCAATGCCATACGCACGGCCAAGATGATCGGCGACGCCGACGTCGTCGTCGTCCGTTTCGGGCCCAAGTACAAGCAGTGGAATGCCGCCTTCGACGCGGGCTATGCCGCCGCCCTCAATAAATCCCTGATCACGCTTCACGATGAAGAGCACGACCACGCCCTAAAGGAGATCGATGCGGCAGCCAGAGCTACCGCGAGGACCCCCGAGCAGGTTGTACAGATCCTCGAGTACGTGCTTTCCTGAACGATCCTTGCCACGCCCGCCACCCGCAACATCTTTCGGAGCCGAGCCGCCATGACCCGCCCTGCCATCATCACCGTCGCCATCACCGGCTCGGTGCCGCGTAAGGCCGACACACCGGCGATTCCCGTCGTTCCCCGCGAACAGATCGAATCGACCCACGAGGCGTTCGAAGCCGGCGCCTCGCTGGTTCACGTTCACGTGCGTAACGCCGACGAGTCGCCGGGCTCCGATCCGGATCGCTTCGCCGAGGTACAACAGGGCATCAAAAAGCACTGCCCGGGAATGATCATCCAGTTCTCCACCGGCGGCCGCGGCCGCGACGCCGCCGCTCGGGGACGGCCTCTCGCTCTGCGCCCGGACATGGCGTCACTGGCTACGGGCTCGTGCAACTTCCCCGGCTCCGTCTATACGAACCCGCCAGCGCTGATCGAAGATCTCGCCACCACCATGCTTCGCTACGGCGTCAAGGCCGAAGTGGAGGTGTTCGACCTGTCGATGCTCTACCAGGCTCGCGCCCTGGTCGACCGGGGTCTGCTCGAGAATCCCGTGCACGTGCAATGGGTGCTGGGCATTCCCACCGCCCTGCCGGCGAAGCGCCGCGTGGTGGAGTTTCTCCTCGCCGAGCTCGAGGAGGTGCTGCCGGGGGCGACATGGTCGGCGGCGGGCATCGGGCGCCACCAGCTCGAGGTGGATCGCTGGTGTCTCGAGCTCGGCGGCCACCCGCGGACGGGCCTGGAGGACAACATCCGTTTCGATCGCGACCGTCTCGCCGTGAGCAACGCGGAGCTGGTGGCCCGTGTCGCCGAGCATTGCGCGGCATTCGGCCGGCACCCGGCGAGCACCACCGAGGCGAGGCACATTCTCGGCCTGCAGCCTGCCTGAGACACGATTGCGATCGCCGCACGCCCGAGGCAGAATGGGCGTGAGCCTCGGCTCCGACGGAGCGCCGCCGCAGGTGGGCGAGCACCTCGCAGTGCGCCCCTGCGCGATCCGGGTTACGGTGGCCGACGCCCATAGCATTGCCCAAACGGCGACCGGCGTTGCCGAGTCCGACTGGAGGACACGATGCTCCGCAAGACCGACCCGAGAATTCCCCGGCTCTACGAAGAGATCGAGCGGTTCGACATCCTCATCGACAAGGCCGTGCCCCTCTCGCAGCGCGAGCAGGACCGTGGTCTGCTGGACTTCAACTCGTACTGGCGTGAAACCCCCTGCGGCACCTACAGATGCCTGCTCGGTAACTACGACATGGTGACGCAGGGACAGCCCTCCTGTCTGGCACGCGGGCCGGCGCGCAAGCACTTCGGCATCTCCAGCGAGGAGGTGCTCGCGCTTTTCGGCGGCGAATACCACGGGACGCTGGAGCAGCGCGAGTCGCTCGCTCGGCGTCTGCGCGCCCACAAGATGGCGCAGCTCAGCCTGCTCCTGAGCGCCTAGGCAGATCCCTGCTTTTTGAGCGGGTCGCCGCCTCGCGGCGGCACGGCGAGCGCGCGCTCAGCACTCATCACCCGGGACGTCCCGGGCGACGATGGGTCCGTAGTGCTGGGGCTGACGGTGCAGCGCGAAATTGAAGATGTTGTCCTTGATGTCGCGACAGCGTTCGAGGTCGCAATCGGCCACGATCAACTCGTCCCCCAACGTCGAGCACATCGCCACGATCTCGCCGCTCGGCGCTATGATTGCGCTCTGTCCTATCAGGTCGCAGCCCTCTTCGCGACCGGCCTTGGCCACGGCGACGACCCAGCAACCGTTCTGATAAGCACCCGCCTGCATTACCAGGTGGTTGTGGAAATTCTGCAGGTGGTCCTGCTGCGGCACGGGCGGATAGTGGGAGGGGGTGTTGTACCCAAGGAGGACCAGCTCAGCGCCCCTCAGGCCCAGCACGCGAAAGGTCTCCGGCCAGCGCCGATCGTTGCAGATGCACATACCGAGCGTGCCCCCCAGGGCCCGCCACACCGGAAAGCCAAGGTTGCCGGGCTCGAAGTAACGCTTCTCGAGGTGCTGGAAGGGACGCCACGGCTCGTGCTCGGAGTGTCCCGGCAGATGCACCTTACGGTACTTGCCCAGGATGGCGCCGTGGGCGTCGACGAGGATCGACGTATTGAAGCGGCGCGTGCGAGCGTCTTCGCGGGCGAGCTCTGCGTACCCGAGGTAGAAGCCGACACCGAGACGCCGCGCCTCGTCGAACAGTGGCTGCGTGGCCGCGCCGGGCATCTGCGCTTCGAAGAACGCATCGATGTCAGCCTGCTTGTCGAAGTACCAGCGCGGAAAGAAAGTGGTCAGCGCAAGCTCTGGGAACACGACCAGGGTACAACCCTTGCGAGCCGCTTCGCGCATGAGCGCGATCATGCGCGCCACCGCCGAGTCCCGCGGCTCGTCTCTGGCAATGGGGCCCAGCTGGGCGGCGCCCACGCAGATGACTCGGCTCACGCGCGTCGCTCCCGTCTCAATCCTCGCCCGTCGCCAGGCGATACAACACGCGCAGCAGCACGTTGGCCCCGCTGACGACGTCCTCGGGCGCGGTGTACTCCTTCACGTTGTGGCTCACGCCCCCGACGCTCGGCACGAAGATCATGCCCGTGGGGCAATTCGGTGCGAACGACTGAGCGTCATGACCGGCCCCGCTCGGCAGGCGCCGCACACTGAGCCCCATGGACTGCGCCTCGCGCTCCACCAGAGTCACGACGGCCGCATCGAACGTCACGGGACTGAAGCGCGCGAGCGATCGTCGCTCCACCCCCACTGCCTCCCGCTGAGCGCTCTCCTCGACAAAACGGTACAGCCGCGACTCGGCGTCGCGCAGCATTGCCTCGCTGGTGTTGCGCAGGTCGACGGTCATCAGCGCCTTGTGCGCTATGACATTGACGAGATTGGGACTGAGTTCGATGGCGCCTACCGTCCCGACCTGATCACCTCCCATCTCCTGAGTCAGCCGGCGCACGAAGGCCGCCACCGAGGCTGCGACAAAACCGGCATCCCGGCGCATCGCCATCGGCGTCGTACCGGCGTGATTGGATACGCCGTCGAGGCGAATCTGCGTCCACGAGATTCCCTGCACGCTCTCCACGGCGCCGATGCGGCAGCCCTCGCGCTCGAGAACGGGGCCCTGCTCGACATGCAGCTCGACGAACGCATGCGGCGTGAGCGTGCCGACGGGCTCGAGGCCTTCATAGCCGATCCGTCGCAGTTCCTCGCCGACGGTGGTGCCGTCGATGCCCGTAACGGCCCGCATCGCGTCCAGCTCGAGCTGTCCCTGATGCACCATGCTCCCCATCATGTCCGGAGCAAAGCGTGCGCCCTCCTCGTTGGTGAAGACGCCGACCGCCAACGGCCTGTGGGTGGTGATGCCTGCCTCGTTGAACGCCGCCACCGCTTCGAGCGCTGCGACGACCCCCAGAGCGCCGTCGTAGCGTCCGCCGGCCTTTACGGTGTCGATGTGAGAGCCGCTCATGACGGGTGGCCCCGCCGTCACACCCGCTCGCAGGCCGACGATGTTGCCGATTCGGTCGACGGAGACCCTCAGCCCCAGCTCCCGCATCCACGCGACGACCTGATCACGCGCCGCCTTGTCCTCCGGCGTCAGGGCCAGGCGGCACACGCCTCCGCCCTCGATGGCGCCGATAGCCGCCAGCGCCTNNGCAGCTGCGGCGGCGGGCTCAACCGCGGCGGACCTCGCGCGCCGGCCGGCCGACCAGTCGCTCGTAGAGCTCGGGATCGGTGTCGCCCTCGGTGCCGAACACGAGCACGCGCGCCCGCGAGTCGAGACCGACCTGGGCACGCAGGCGCTCGTCGTGCGCCAGCGCTGCCGCCCCGGCGATGCCCGCCACGGCCGACTCGCCGGCGACGAGCGGCGGATCGCCGTCGTGCCCCCGCGCCAGCGCACGCATCATCTCCACGGCGGCTGCGTCGGGAAGGGTCATGAAGAAGTCAGCCCCTTCGGCGAGGATCTCCCACGCCAGCAGCGACACCTCGCCGCAGGACAGCCCCGCCATGATGGTGTCGATATCACCGTGCAGCGTCACCCGACGTCCGGCCTCGGCACTGGCGAAGAGGCAGGCGGCTCGCTCGGGCTCCGCGACGACCGTGCACGGCCGCCTTTCGCCGAGCTCCCACCAGAAGCGGGCGCATACCGCCGCCGCGAGTCCGCCGACCCCGCCCTGGACGAAGACGTGGGTCGGCAGTCGCTCCTCGGCAATGGCGCGGCGTGCCTCGTCGGCCATGACGGTGTAACCGTGCATCACGTCGCGGGGGATGTCGGTGTAGCCCTCGTAGGAGGTGTCGGATACTACGGTCCACCCGTGCGCCCGCGCATCCGCCGCCGCCCTGTGCACGGCATCGTCGTAGTTGCCCGGATTGCGCACGACGCGGGCACCGAAGGCGGCGATGGCGCGCTCGCGCTCCTCGCTCACCGTCTCGTGAATGTAGATCACGCAGGCGCAGCCGAAGGTGCGCGCGCCCCACGCCACCGAGCGCCCGTGGTTGCCGTCCGTGGCACAGCACACGGTCAGAGCGGCGGTGACCTCACGGTGGCGTCCGCCAGCGAGATCCGCCGCGCTCACGTCGCCGCCGGTGTGCGCCGCGACCGCCCCGGCGAGGTAGCGGTACACGGCGTAGGCCCCTCCCAGCGCCTTGAAGCTTCCCAATCCGAAACGCTGGGACTCGTCCTTGTACAGGACCTCGGCGACGCCGAGCCGCGTCGCCAGTCCCGGCAGGGCCACCAACGGCGTTTCCCGGTAGCCCGGCCAGGAAGCGATCTCCCGGCGCGCCGCGGCGGCGCCGCGCTCGTCGAGAACGCGGCGCCGGGCATCGCCGTAGGGCAGGTCTCGCCGCGCCTGGCGGTTGCGAATCAAAGCGACCGAGACGCTTGACGCCGCCGGTGCGGCAAACGCCGTCTGCGCTCGAGACTCCCCGTCGGTGTCTGCCTCGGGCCGCGGCGCGCTCGGCATTTACTGCGCCTGCTCGATGGCGGCCAGAAGCGCGTTGAGCATGTCCGTTCCCTCTGCGCCGAACTTCTCCTCGATCAGCTTCTTCACCGCCGGCTGCGCCGTGTCGGCGAACTTCGCGAGCTCACTCGCCGCAACGGCGTTGACTTCCATCTTCTGAGCGAGCTTGGGCAGGCCGCGATCCGACGCTTCTATGATCCTGGAGATACCGCGACCGGAATCCACGGCGGTCTGCGCCGCCCAGTCGACGATGGCCCTCTCCTCGGGCGTGAGGTTGTTATAGAAATCGCCGTTCATCATCCACACGTAGGGCGTGATGATGTGATTGGTGATGGAGAGATATTTCTGCACCTCGTCGAACTTGGCAAAAGCAATGATCGGGATCGGGTTCATCTGCCCGTCGGCGACCCCCGTCTGCAGCGCCGTGTATACCTCTGCCCACGGCAGCGGTGTCGGCTGCCCGCCAAGCGAGGAGACAATCGCCTCGTGCGTCGGCAGCGTCATGGTGCGTATGCGCAGGCCCTGCATATCCGCCGCCGTCGTGATGGCGCGCTTGGAGTTCGAGAACGCAAAGAATCCGCCGCTGTCGAGCAGGCCGAGCACCTTGATCCCGGTCTTCGCCTCGAGATCGCCAGCGAATTTCTTGCCGAAATCGCTGTTCAGATTGATGACCCTGTGCGCCGTATTGATGTTCGGAAATGCGAAGGGAAGATCGAACACGCCGACCAGCGGGTAGTGCTGTGCTACGCCCCCCGCCGAGGAGATGCACGATTCGACGATACCGTCTCGCACCTGCTGAATGACCTCGTTGTCCTTGCCCAGCTGGCCATTGGGAAACAGCTGCACTTCCAGGGCGCCGTTAGAGGCGGTCTCCACGAGGGACTTGAACACTGCGGTCATGGCGCCGGAGTGACTCTCGAAGGGACTCTCCGGATTGAGGTGACCGATGCGTATGGTCTTGGCGGCGGACGCGCCGGGCGCCGCCACGGCAAGGCCCAGCGCAAGACACGCGGCCAAAAGCCCAGGGTAATGACGGATTCTCATTTCAATCTCCTTTGGTTGCTTGTACGAGCGGTGTTGCCATAAACCGGCTCGGCGACTGTAACGCAGCCCTTTGAATCTGTCACGCGGCGACCGAATCCGCGGCCAAGCACCTGGCTTTGAGAAATGGCGCTACAGTCCGAGCAGGCGGGGAATCAGCAACGTCATCTCGGCCCAGTAAGCGATCAGCAGCAGTACGCTCACCTCGGCGAGGAGAAAAGGCCACAGCGAACGCGCAATGGCCTCGATGCGCTCTCCGGTGACCGATGCGAGCACGAACAGGCACGCACCCACCGGTGGCGTCATCAGTGATATGTTGAGCGCCAGGATGATCATCACGCCGGCGTGCACCGGGTCCATGCCGATGGTCGCCGTCAGCGGCGCCAGCACCGGCGCCAGGATGATCAGCGTCGCGTTGATGTCCATGAACAGGCCGATAACGAGCAAGAGCACGAGGATCAGTCCGATCACGACGCGAGGATCCTGTGATATCAGCAGAAAGGCGCTCGCGATCGCCTGCGGAATCTGGTTGAAGGTCATCCACCAACCCACGATGGAAGCCGAAGCAATGATGAGGAAGATCACCCCGGTGATGCGTGCGGTACGCACCAGCATCTCCACCAGATCCCCCCAGCCGAAGCCGCGATAGACGAGGCCGCCGACGACGAGTGCGTAGAGCACCGCGATGGATGCGGCCTCCGTAGGCGTGGTGATACCTGCGAGAATTCCGCCCAGTACGATCAGCGGCAAAACCAGGGCGCTCAGGCTGTCCTTGAAGGTGCGCAGGATACCGAGAAGACTGGGACGCTCGGTACCCTTGGGCAGGTTCAGCCGTCGGCCCAGGCCGGCGATGACGGCCATGCAGAGCAAGCATATGAGCAGGCCGGGCAGAATGCCGGCGGCGAACAACCCCGCGATGGACACCCCCATGATGGAGCCGTAGATGACCATCAGCGTCGAAGGGGGGATCGTCGGCCCGATGATGGAACCGGCCGCGGTAACCGCGCAGGCGAACGGCCGCGTGTAGCCCTGCTTGACCATGGCGGGGACGAGCGTGTTGCCGAAGGCCGCTGCGTCCGCCGTGGCGGCGCCCGTGATGCCGGCGAAGAACACCGACGCCACCATGTTCGAGTGAGCCATGCCGCCGCGCAGATAACCCACCAGCGAATCGGCAAAGCGGACCAGACGGTCGGTGATTCCGGAACGGTTCATGATCTCGCCCGCGAGAATGAAGAAAGGCATGGCGAGAAATGGGAAAAGGTCGAGACCGGCGAAGAAACGCTCCGCGGCCATGGGCAGAAAACGACCGCCGTCGCCGATCGTCCACATACCGATCACACCGGCGATACCAAGAACGAAGCCCACCGGCATGCCCAGCAGCAGCAACGTGAAGAAGCTGACGAGTACCCACGTCACGGCTCGCCGTCTCCCGTCTGAGAAAAAAATCGGTACTGGTCGCGTATCGCCACCAGAACGAGCTGAATACACGCGGTCGCAGCACTAACCGGCACGGCGGCAAACGGCAGGGATTTGTCCATGCCGTAGATCATCGTGAAACGTGAGGCGCCCTTCTCAACCAGTTCGACGCCGTAGTAGAGCAACAACAGGAAAAAGGCGAACGCGAGCACGTCAAGCGCCAGCAGCAGCCAGCGCTGTACGCGCCTGGGAAACCTGTCAAAGAAAAACTGAACGCCGATGTGCTCGCGCCGCGAGATTGCGCAGGAGACCGCAAGCAGCGCCATCCATATCATGAGGTAGCGCGCCGCCTCCTCCGTGAAAGTGATCGGCAGCGGCCACACGTAGCGCACGAACACTCCGAGCCACACGTCGACGACCAGCATGACGGCGATGACGGCGCACACGCGATCCGTAAGCCACGCCAGCCTCGCGCTGGCGGCGCCCGCACGGGCGCCGAGCGAACCCGGAGCCTCAGCCCGAAGCGACATCCGCGGCGCTCTGCTCGACGCCTTCGTATACGTCGAGGGCCGCGTCCACGGCACGCCCTACCGGCACGTCCGAGCCGCGACGGCGCAGCGTCGCCTCGAGCGCGGCAAGGCAAGTCAGCACGTTCTGCTTACGGCACGTGTAGCCCATTGTGCCAATGCGCCAGATTCGACCGTGCAAAGGCCCGAAGGAAGTGCCGATCTCGATGCCGAAGTCCTCGAGCATGGACGCCCGCACCGCCTCTCCCTCGATGCCCGCCGGAATGTAGACCCCCGTCACATGGGGCATCTTGTGGGCCGGGTCGCCGAACAACTCGAGCCCCATCGCGACCAGCCCCGCACTCAAGGCCGCCCCGGCCTGGCGGTGGCGACGGAAGCGGGCTTCGAGCCCCTCGGCCAGCGCCAGGCGCGCACACTCGCGTGCGGCGTAAAGCATGGACGCCGCCTCGGTGTGGTGGTTGAGGCGCTGCTCGCTCCAGTAGTCCATGAGCATCGGCAGGTCGAAGTAGTTCGACTGAATGACGGGGCCGTCACCCGGCTCGAAATGCGGCGGCCGAATGCCCTGCTCCACGTGCTTGCGACGCAGCACGCAATCCTCGACCCGTTCGTTGAACGTGATCGGAGCCGACCCCGGCGGACCCGACAGGCACTTCTGCAGTCCGGCTGACACGGCGTCGATCTGCCACGCGTCGACTTGCAGGTCGATGCCGCTCACCGTCGCCGTGGCATCGACGAAGCTGAGCACGCCATGGCGCCGGCATAGCGCACCTATCTCATCGAGCGGCTGCGCCATGGTCGTCGAGGTGTCCCCATGGACGAGCGCCACGAGCTTGGGACGGTAGCGCCGCAGCGCGTCCTCGATACGACCCGGATCGAAAACCGTTCCCCACTCGGTTTCGATGAACTCGACCTCGGCGCGGCAGCGTCGACTGATTTCGCACAACAAGTGACCGAAACGACCGAAGACGGGCACCAGGACCCGGTCTCCGGGGGAGATCACTGAAGTAAGCACGGCCTCGATGCCGGCGCGCGCGGTGCCGTCGACCAGCAGGGTCCAGCGATTGTTCGTCTGATACACCTGCCGGTACAGCACCATCACCTCGTTCATGTACTCGGTGAAAACCGGGTCGAACTGGCCCAGCAACGGCATGGACATTGCCCGCAGCACCCTGGGGTCGACGTCGACGGGGCCGGGGCCCATCAGGGTCCGCGGGGGCGGAGCCAGATCCCCGAACAACCTCGGCGCGGATGATTCGGTTGCGGCGATGCTCGCCGTGCTAAGTGCGCTTTTCACCAGTCTTTCTCCCTCGAGTGTCTGTCCACACACTGCCCGTTGCCCGGGGCCCCGAGCGCGTCGAGCCGAATCCACGGCGTGCCGGCATCATCGGGCGGGCGCACTCTCCCCGGGGCGGAAACCCCGCAGGAATCGCAGCAGCACCCGCGCGGCCGCATCGGCGTCCTCGACGGTCATGGACTCCGCCGGATTGTGGCTGATGCCGTCCTTGCATCGTACGAACAGCATACCCATTTCGGTCAAACCGGCCATCACCATGGCGTCGTGTCCGGCGCCGCTGCGCAGAGTGTACTCGGCGAGTCCCTCGGCGACGACGGCCTTTGCCAGATTTGCCTGCAGCGATGCACTGCAGGGGCAGCTCGGCACATTCTGTCGCTCGATGACGCGCACGGTCAGTCCCCGCCGTGCGGCGATCGCCTCGATCTGCTCGAGGATATCCTCAACGGCAGCGAGACGTCGCTCGTCCTCGGGTGCGCGCACGTCGAGGCTCAAGCGGGCTTCGCCCGGTATAACGTTGACGGCGCCCGGCTCGATCTCGAGTTGTCCCACAGTGCCGACCATGTCCGGCTCGCTCCCACAGCGGCGTTCCACCGCTTGCACCGCCTCGGCGGCCGCAACGAGGGCATCCTGGCGCATCCCCATGGGTACGGTGCCCGCATGACCGGCCACGCCGGTCAGGGTCAGCCACACGCGCGTCGCCCCGGAAATGGCGCTGACGACGCCCACGGGAAGGCCCGCCGTGTCGAGCACCGGCCCCTGCTCGATGTGAACCTCCACGTACGCCGCGAACTCGGCCGCGCTTCGAGCCGCCTCGCCGATGCGCTGGGGATCGAGACCGAAGTCGTGCAGCGCCTGTCTCATGGTGACGCCGTTGTGGTCAACCTCTTCGAGGTCGGCGTCGCGCAGCGTTCCGGCCAGCGCCCGGCTGCCGATGAACGTCGCCCGGAAGCGCAGACCCTCTTCGTCGGCGAAGGCGACCACCTCGATGGGAAAGTCCAGCCGCTCACCGGCGTCGCTCAGATGCTTGACGCACGCGATCGGGGTGACGACACCGAGGATACCGTCGAACTTGCCCGCGTCCGCCACGGTGTCGAAGTGCGAGCCGAGCATCACCGCAGGGCGCTCGCTGTCCCGCCCCTCATAGCGACCGACGACATTGCCGACGGCATCGAGTCGGGCGCTCATGCCGGCCGTCTGCATCCAGTCCATCACCATCAGCGCCGCGCGTTTGTGCTGAGCCGTCAAGTAGCTGCGCGTCAAGGCATCCGGCCGCTCGCTGCAGGCGGCCAGCGCCTCGACATGGCTGAAAATCTCACGTCCGAGGGAGAGCTCGGCGGGTGCGTTCATGCGACGATGTTCCCGAGATCGTAAATTGATCGACAAGGCTGCTCGAGCCGCTTCCCCGGGCTCGTGCCGTGCGGATGCGGCGTCGGCTCAGAACCTCTTGCTGAATCCGGCCAGGACGCTGGTGCGGCTTGGCGATGCCTCGCTGTGGTAGGGCTCGTGACGGTGCAGCACGTGCACCCCGAGGGCGGTCTCTGCACTGAGCGGATGCCGGTAGAAGAGCTCGACGTCCAGCTCCTCGCCTTGCGGCGACAGATCGATGCGCTCGACATCCGCGTACACATTGCCGGCGGCGTCGCGCGAGCGCGGCACCACAAGGCTCGTGCTCCCCCGCGCTATGCGCACGGGCCGCGTCACGGCGACACCGAGCCGGCTGTCGGCACGCCCTACGTCGGCGGCCACCACCCCGAAGCCGAATGACTCGTGTCGCAGCGTCGAGAAGCCGCGCCACAGGCTGTTCCGGCTTTCGGCAACGTCGCTCAGCCCCACCGTATAGTGTCCGAACAGCGACGCCTTGGCGCCGAGACGATAGCGCCCGGCGAGCCCGAGCGCAACCGTTTGTGAGCTCGCCACGCCGAGGGGACCGCCGGCGGCGCCGCCGAGAAGACTCCGGTCCTCGTTGACACGCCCGAACTGCAGACGCAGGTCGGCGCGCCGGGTCACGGCGAATTCGGCCTCGATCACGGCGGCCTCACTGTCGAGCCCGTAGTCACCGCCCCCGCGCGAGTTGAACCACGCCAGACCGATCGACCCCCGCGCGCCGAATCCGTAGTGCAGCGACGCCGCGTCGCTGATGCGTCCGCTGCCGAAGTAGGGACCGGCAAAGCCGGCGACGGAGACGAAAGCCCCTCGCGACAGCCCGTCGAAGCGCAGCGGGCCCAGCAGCTCCCCCGGCCGCGCATCGTGGTCGAAGCGAAAGGACCAACGACCTCCGGCGCGGCTTCGCAGCGAGAAGCTCGGGGCCAGATCCGACGCGCTGCCGCCGAGTCCTCCGGGGTCCTCGGGATACGGGTCCAACGATCCGCGCGGCGCGGCGACGACCTCCATGCGCAGCCGCGCCATTCCGCCGACGTCGACGTCGACGTGGCGCGACGTGCCGCTGAGCGTCGCCGTGAGATCGGCGAGGCTTGGCGCGGCCTCGTCGACGGACACCCACTGTGTCAGGTCGATCGAGTAGGAGCGGGCGTAGCGGTCCAGCACCAACGCCGATCCCACCAGAGCGCCGTTGTCGAGAATGGCGTGGGCGGCGGCGGCGCTCATCCTCAGCGAGGCGCTCGTCGCGGCAGCGGAAGGGCCGTCGCTGCGCGAACCGCTCGGCAGGCTGAGGGGCCCCAGCGGCTGCAGCGCCCGCGCCGCATTGACCAGGCCGTGGCCGTAGACCGCGTCGACGCCGGGGGCACCGAGGTCGGTGGCCGTGCTGAAAAGAATCTCCCCGACCTGCCCGGCGGACAGGTGCGGGTCGCGCTCGAGCACCCGAGCCGCGGCACCACTGACCCGAGGCGCGGCGAAGGACGTACCCCGGCCGTCATCAGGCGCCACCAGGAAAAAGTCCCGCGCGGTACCGGCCCGGTTGCTGTAGGGCTGCAGCCGGCAGGCGGCGTCGACCGCGCCCACCGCGATGCCGCGACCCTGCATCAGCGATGCCAGCGCCGCCGGCTGCACCGGGCCGCTGCCCGCCGAGTTTCCGGCCGCCATGACGACGAGCTTGTCCCGCTGCACGGCACGTTGCAGCGATTCCCACTCGCGGCGACTGAAATCATCGCCGCCGAAGCTCAGGTTGAGAATGCGCACATCTTGCCGTGACGCGGCGAAATCGATGCCCGCGACCTCGGGCCCGATGAACACGCGGCCGACGTCATCCATGACCTTCAGCGGCAGCACGCGCACCCCGCCCGAGCCCGCCGCGCGCACGGCGATCTCGGCGACGGTGCTGCCGTGACCGTTATCGTCGCGGGCATCGGCATCGCCGTTGACGAAGTCGAAGCCGTCCTGCAGCAGGAAGGGAGCCAGAACCGGCGTGGGATTGGCGCCGGAATCGAGTATCGCGATCACGGCGCCGTGCACCGCCGCCGCGAAGCAGCACGCGGCGAGCGTGCCTACCAGGCACAGCGGTCGTTTCATCGCGGCAGCAGCCGCCCGCGCGCCGACCCTGCGCGGCCGCACGCGGCCGTGCGCTGGCCGCGAGCACGCCTGCGGGCAACCGCGGCGGAACCGGGTGCTGCCTCCCTTGTGCCTGAGTCCACGGCATTCTCTCCTTGGTCTTCGCGCGGCCTCCACACCCACGCTCTCGCTTTCAGCATAGCCAAAGACTGCGGGCCGGCCCATTTCAGCGAGGCACGCGTCCACGGCTCGCAGGTGAGCACCGCCGGCGTCGTCAGGGGTGCGAGGCCGACGAGCGGCGCTCGTCGAGCGCACCAGCGCCGGGCCCATGGCCTCAGGCATCCTCTCTCATGGACTAGACTCGGCAACGAGACGCCTGCACCGAGGCACGCAGGCGGCAACCGGTCAGGACGCCCAGCCAGGCGGGCCGCTGACCTGGCGCCGCCGGGGCGGGCAAAAGCGCGGGCGGCACCCCACGAACCCTGGAGGCAACGTTGTGATCGATGACGGCGCACCGACCGACGGGGTTACGGCCCGTCAGACCGGCCAGGACGCGGCGCTGATGGACATCCTGCACAAGGACGTCTCCCTGGACTCGATATGGGAGCTCCTCACCTACGAGATCCACGTCCGCAAGGACGCGCTCAAGACACAGAAGCTGCAAAACCTGCTCGCCATCAAGGGCTGGGTGTCGAAGGAGAGCATCGAGACTTATGAGAAGCTGCTTAAACGACAAGGCGGCGACTCGCTCGGGGACCTGCTTGCTGACCAAGGGATCATCGACGATCGCCAGCTGGGGGAACTCAACGCGCAGATGGCGGGCGTTGCGCTGGAGGACATCGATCATGCGCCGATAGAGCTCGACGACATCGTGCTCATGGACCCCGAGCTCATGACACAGGCCGAGGCCGTGCTGGTGTGCCGCCAGGACAACAGGCTCAAGGTGGCATTCAAGGATCTCGCCACGTTGCCGCTGCTCAACGACGTGCGCGTCTACACCGGCTACCCCATCGAGCCTGTGGCGGCGCCGCGCACGCAGATACGCGAGCGGATCGCACACGTCCGCGAGCTCGCTAAAACAGACGCTTACGCGAGGGCGAGGAGCCTCTTCGAGACGCGACGTGACATCGAGACGACGCACGAGACGGAGGCCGTCGTCAGGCTGCTGGACTCGGTCCTCGCGGAGGCATTCGCCGTGCACGCGACAGATGTTCATTTCGAGTCCAAGGACGACGGTCTGCGGGTTCGCTATCGCATCGACGGCGAGCTGCACACGGCGCTCGAGATGGACCAGAGCATCGCACCCTTCGTGATGCGACGCATCTGCGACAACTGCCGCGTGCCGTATACACCGGACCCGCGTCTGACGGACCGCCTCGAGCGGGCGGCCGGCCACGAGCTCGGTATCACGGAGTTCGTGCACGGCACCGGCTGCCACCTGTGCCGCGAGAGCGGATTTTCCGGCCGCCTCGGTGTATTCGAGGTGTGCTCCGTCGACGAGGCGCTAGGCGATGCCATCGCCCGGGGCCTGTCCAAGGACGAACTGCGGCAGGCCGCCACCGAGCACGGTATGATTCTGCTCGTCCACAGCGGTGTGCATCGAGTCGGGTCGGGCGAGACCACCGTGGAGGAAGTGCTCAAGCTCGGCATCGCCTGAGCCGTCAGCCGGGCACGGCTGGCGCGCGAGCCTCAGTCCAGCGCCGCGCTCAAGAGGCTCTGCGTCGCCTCCCACAACCCTTTTGTGACGGCTCGACCGCCTTCGAAGACGATGTAGCTCTGCCGCCCGTAGTGCGGCAGCGGACGCGCCAGTGCGCGCAGGCTCCCGGCGTCGCGGCCGCTGACGACCATGACGGCGATGTCATCGGCGCGCAACGTCCACACCGCGGCGCTGCCGCCGGCGCGCGGAAGCGGTGGCGGCGCGGGCAGGCCGAGCTCGCGCAGAACATCGGCGAGGTGGGCATCGGTGGCGACGATCAGCAACGGCACGGCGGCGGCACGCGCCCTCGCCGTCGAGGCCGGCCGCACGCCCGTGTCCATGACCACCTCGGCGAGGGCCGCCGCGGCATCGGACTCCTCGCCCGGCTCCGCGGCAATGACGGTCAACGCCGTGTCGCTCAGGGTCACGTCTCTCAGCACGGGGGGCGACTCCCCGGGGGCCAGCCGTCGGAAGAGCTCGTAGTCGGGATCCACGGCAAGCCCCAGCGCCCTCGCGGCGACATCGATCTGCGCCGAGGTCGTCGGCGCATCCATGTCGACGACGTGGCGCTGCGGACCCGCCACGGTGTCGATGCGAATGGGCACGCGCAGCCGATACACCGGCGGCGACTGGCCGAGTTCTACGCGCACGGCGTCGGCACCCGTCGTCGGCGCTACCCGCGCGGCCGCGAGCAGCTGCAGATGCGGCGCGCCGCGACGCTCGAGCCATTGGGCAAAGAACGCCTCGAGACTGCGGCCGGAGGCGAGCTCGAACGCTGCCTGCAGGTCCTCCCAACCGCTGCTCAAGAATCGGTGCTCGCGCCAGAAGGTCCGTAATGCGGACGTGAACGCCGCCTCGCCGATGTCGTTGCGCAGCATGTGAAAAAGAAAAGCGACCTTGTTGTAGCCGATGACCTGCGCCGCGTCGTGAGTCTTGCCCTGAAACTCCCGCACCGCGCGGTCGCGAGCGGCGGGCAGGGCCGCATAGTCGCGCAGCCAGTCGAGGCGCATGCGCCGCGCATCGGCGGGACCGGCCTGCTCGGCAACACCGTAGTCGGCGAGATACGTCGTCAGCCCCTCCGACCAGTTGCCACCCGCGTAGTCGACGTAGACGCCGTTCCCCCACCAGTTGTGCAGCACCTCATGAGCGAGCGAGCGGCCCTGCATGTAGGGAAGCGGCAGTATGCGCCGATCGACGTAGGTAAGGCCCGGGAAGCCGAGACCAACCGGCACCGGCGCGGCGACGACGCCGAAGTCGGCGAAGGGGTAGGCGCCGATACGCTCGGCAAAGCGCTGCAGGTAAAGCGCCGCCGCCTGCAGATAAGCGGGGGCGAGAGCGGCCAGGTCCGGCGGGAAGTAAGTGCGCAGGCGCACGCCCTCCACCGTGCTTTCCTGGACCGCATAGCGGCCCACGAACACGCTCGGACCCTCGCCGGGATGGTCGGCGACGAACTCGGCCGCAAAGCGGCGGCCGTCGTCGGTCTCCGAGTCGAGCCGCCCGGTGGCGACCGCCCGATAGGGCGCCGGCACCTCGACGCGCACTCGATGGCGGATCCAGGGCTCGGCGGTGCGCGGCAGCCAGCCGGAGCCGGCGGGGAGGAAGACGCCTTCGGCGCCGGCGAAGGCGGTGACCGATTCGCCGCGGCGTGCAGCGGCAACCATCGGCAGCGTCCCCGCGTAGCGCATCGTCAGCTGCACCGGTGCGGTGGAGTCGACGCGCGCAGTCCAACGCTCGCCGACACGTTCCAGCGCGAGCGGTCGCCCGCGCGCCTCCAGCCCCTGAATCTCCAGGTCCCACGCCAACGTCCCGCTGACAACACCGCCGCGGGGCAGGCTTATCCGGTCGACGGCCTCAAGCCGCCGGCTCTGGGGATCGATCTCGAGGAGCACGTCGTGATGCGGCGCCGGTGTCTGCGCCGTGGCCGCAGAGCCCCCTACCAGCAGCGCCGCCGCAAACAGGCGCCGGCCGCCCACGGCGATCACTCGGCCGGGCCGCCGGCCGCGGGGAACTTGGCCACCAGTTCGAGGGTGGCGCCGTCGCGCTGCACGCTGAGCGGCAACCACGTGCCGGGTGCCTGACGGCGGATGGTCTGCACCAGATCCTTGGCGGAGCGAACCTCGCTCCCGGCCGCCACCGTGATCAGGTCGTCCACGCGCACGCCGGCGGACGCGGCGACACTACCGCTGACGACCTCGCGCACGCGCGCGCCGGCGCCCGCCGCGTCCCCGATCATCACGCCCAGCCTTGGCGGCGGGCGTGGAGGCGACACCCGCGTCGGCGAATCGGTGACGAACGCCGCCGTGGCCACGCCCGGTTCGATGGCCTCGCAGCTGTCGGTCCGGTCGAACGGAAGCAGCACGGCGACATCGGAAAACCCGAGATCGGCGAGCTGCTGCGGGACACCGTAGCCGTGCTGGAGATGACCGCGGCCGATGATGCCGACCACCAGCGCGCCCCCGGCGCCCGCGGCTGCCAGCGCCTCGGCCATGGCCCGGTCCCAAAGGAGCTGTGCCTCGACGAAGCGCTCGAAGCCCGGCTGGGTGAGCATCTCACGCACTTCCCGCGGGAGTGCCTGCGACGCCGCCTCGGCGTCGGCATCCACGTCGTCAGGCAGCGGCGTGGATTTCGCCAGCATGACCCGCGCCAGGAATTCCTGATACGCCGCACTCGCCGCTGCGGGCTCCCCGACGCCTTCCCGCTCGCCCTCCGGCACGGCGGCCCAGCCCTCTCTGCCGACGCGGGCGACCAGGGACCTGTCGACATTGAGGGCAACCATCGGCACGCGGTTCAAGCGGGCGAAGTGCAGCAGCGGCAGATACAATCCGGCGTCGAATCCCCAGACCTCGTCCCATCGGACCGCTTCGAGAAAGGCGCGCTCGTCGAGCTCGCCCGCGACCCAGCGCTCGAGCACGGGCTGCGCTTCCCGGGGAAACATCTCGAGGCCGAGGACCATCTCGGCGCGGTGGGCGTGCAGCCCCGCCAGAACGTGCAGCTGCCAGCGGTGATCCTCCGCGTTGTCGTGAGTTTCGCCGAGCAACACGATGGCGCGTCGCGCCGTCGACGCCAAGAGCGGCTGGGGCTCCGCGCGCCTGCCCGTCGCGGGATCCAACCAGCTGCCGACGCGGGCACACTCGGCACCGCCGTGCTCGACCTCGACGCCGTAGGCACACGACCCTACGGCCGCGAGCACGGCCGCCAAGAGCATAGCGGGCGCGAAGTGCCGTCTCGTGTGTGCGGCGCCCCCAGGGAAGACGGCCATGCGGCTAACCCTTGAGCTCCACGCCTTCGACCTCGATAAGGCGCTGCAGAGCCTGTTCGATCAGATCCCGGGCCTGCGCCGTCTGGCGATGCAGGTAGCGATGCAGCGCGGCGTCCTTCGGGCTGCGGCTCTCGCACTCGGCGCTGTAGGTCTCGAAAGCGCACAGCGCGGTTAGGATCTGTGACAGGTGCAGGGGACACTCACACTGTACCGTGGTCTCGAGGCGGGCGGCGCGCCTCAGCTCGGCGTCGCTGAAACGCCTTGGGGGCGGCACCTCATGAGTCCCGGCGCCCTCGGGCACAGCGGCTTGCGGGCCAGGTTCCAGCAGGCCCATGCCATGACAGCGGTCGCGCAGGCCGAACAGATCGAGCGGAGCCGCAACGGGCGTCACGACGGCGGTCTGCAGCCGGCGCACCGCGGCGGCCGCGGCGTAGCGATAAACGACAAACGCGTGGCGCGCCCCCGAGATGCGTACCAGTTCCGTGACGTGCCGAGCGCTATCGGGTTGCAAGGTCGGCTGCTCCAGTAGCAGCAGGTCGGGCGCACGCGAGGCGGTGTCGGCGTCGATGCCGGCGGCGCTGGGGTAGGACGCGACGACGTCGAACTCTGGAAACATGTCCGCCGCCTCCTGCAGCGCCGCTGCCAGGCCGGCGCCGGCGACGGCCAGCCTGAGCGCGGGCGCCGCGCCGTGCGCGGCCATTCGATCGCCGACGCTGCCGAGATTCTCCAGCCGCGCCTGCAGCTGCTCGAGCGACAGCGGCGCCAGGGTGCTGATCGGCTCGCCGGCGTCGACCAGCCTCTTCAGAAGGGAGAGCTTGGCGATGTCCGCGTCGGAGTAAAGGCGGTTGCGGCCTTCGCTGCGCTGCGGCGTGACGACAGCGTAGCGCCGCTCCCACATCCGCAGCAGGTGGCTGGACAGCCCTGTCAGCCGGGAGACGGAGCCGATACGGTACCCCGGCGCGTTGCGCCCCCCTTTCGCGGCGGGCGTCACGGTCGACCCCCGCCGGCTGCGGGGCGCATGGCGTCGGCGGCGCCGTCGCCGCCGCATTCGATGCTGGCCAGGTTCATGTGCGGTTGTCCAGATCTTGTGGCGGCAGGGAGTATACAAAAACCCGACGGTGGCGGCAGAGACGATACCGCACTAGGGCCGCATCACCGCCGGCACCGCATCGCGGAGACCTACATCCCGCCGGATACGGGCAGCAATTGCAATCTGAGGAATGTTTATATTTTGTATAATGTAAATAGTATACAACTTATTGACATAATCATTTTACTGACCCACAAGAACGGTGTACATGCTTATTTATTAGACAATATTTATACATTCATCACTGGAGCATTGACATGATTACACTGATGAAACTCATCGCCGTCACCGCGCTCGCCGCCGTCGCGTCCGTCGCCACCGTCAGCCAGGCACGGCAGAACGACATCGTCGGCACGGCGATTGGCGCCGGCGGCTTCGATACCCTGGTTGCGGCGGTGAAGGCGGCGGGGCTCGTCGACACCCTCAAGGGCGAGGGCCCGTTCACCGTCTTCGCGCCCACCGACGAGGCGTTCGCCAAGCTGCCCGCGGGCACCGTCGAGTCGCTGCTGAAGCCGGAGAACAAGGACAAGCTGGTCGCCATCCTCACCTACCACGTCGTCCCGGGCAAGGTGATGGCGAGCGACGTGACGGGCAAGCAACTCGCGGTGAACACCGTGCACGGTGGAACCGTCGACGTCTTCGGCATGAGTGGCGGGCGCATCAATAACGCGCACGTGACCGGCGCCGACATCGGCGCGACCAACGGTGTCATCCACGTCCTCGACACCGTGCTGCTGCCCGAGTAGAGCGTTACCGCTTTCGGGGCGGCGGTCAGACTGCCGCCGCCCCCCTCGGCGGCAAGCCGAGCCGAACCCCTCCGCCAATCCCGCCAGCCTGCGCTCCGGCACCGACCCCGGCGGCCTTCTCGCCGCCGCGCCTCAGCTTGTCGCGTACGAAGTTGACACAAGTCAACAGCGTCACCGCGGCAACCGTTGCAGTATCTGCATCGTAACGAACGTCGCCGCAGCCTCGAGCGGCCTAATGCCGGGAGCAGAACACCATGCTGGACATCAATCCCGAAACCATTTGCTTCATCATTGCCAAGGCGCACGAGTTTCACGCCAAGGAAGAGGTCGTCATACCCGAGACGCCCTTGAGCCCGGGAGACGACTGGGCGCTGCAGGTACTCGCCGATCACGATGACGACCCCACCTTGCAGGAGCTGCAGGCGGTGATCGAGGACCTCGAGCCGGATCAACAGGTGCAATTGGTGGCACTCATGTGGCTGGGACGGGGCGATTTCGACATCGAGGAATGGGGCACGGCGCTCGCCGAAGCGCGCAGCAACCGCAATGCGCGCACGGCGTCGTATCTGCTGGGTACGCCGCTGGTGGCGGACTACCTGCAGGAGGGCCTGTCCCTGCACGGCTACTCCTGCGACGAGTAGCGGCCACGCTCGCCGGCGCGGCCCAGCCCCCCTGTAATCGCCATCACGCACAGGAGCTTCTCATGACCGTACACCACGAAGCCGACATGCCCGACACCATGGATGATCTTCGTTACGGTGTGCGCATGATGCGGCAACGCTCTGCGCAGACCTGGGAGGCCTGGGCGCAATTCGTCGAGGCTACCCTCACGCCGCGGCGGCTGGACCGCAAGACCAAGGAGTTCATCGCCCTTGGGATGAGCATCACCTCACAATGCAAATACTGCATCGGCGTGCACGTGCAGAAGGCACTGGATGCGGGTGCGAGTGCTGACGAGATCATCGAGGTCTGCCAGATTGCCATGCTGATGGGCGGCAGCCCGGCCATGACCTACGTCGCCGAGGTGCGCAAGGCGCTTGACCTCTACGAGGAGAAGCGGGAGATGCTCCGGGATTAGGCGTCGGCGCCGTGCCCCGCGCAGCTGCTAAGCTTGATAGAGGCTGCACGGCCCCGCGCGCGGGGGTCGGCAACAAGCCTCGGCAGCGAACCCATGAGCGAAGCCACGAAGAACATCCAGTTCCTGACGTCGCACGATCGCGCCGAGATTGCAACCAAGGAGTCCGAGCTGCAGTCCCGCGGTTTCATGTATGTCGACGATGCCACGGGCGAGGGGCTGCTGCCCTTCGAGTACACCATCACCGAGGAAGGCCCGGCGACCATCTTCGACACGCAGTCGAGCTACACCCTTCGCTGGCGCGAGCAGTGAGCGGATCTCCGCTTACCTGAGCTTGTAGAGCGGCCTCGCCGTCCCCGCGGACATGCGTCGGCGCCCGGCCTCGACCTCGGCGAGCGGCTCGGTCTCGCGCAGCGAAGCCAGGCAGCGTACGGCGAGCATCTTGTAATCGGCGGTGCCGGCGTTCTTCCACGCAATCTCCTCTTCCCCGAGCGCTCGCATGATGCGCGCCGGCGTTCCACCGGCCAGGTGCCGCGCCGGCACCTCGAACCCCGCCTTGACGAAAGCGAGCGCGGCCACGATTGCCGACTCACCGATCCGCGCTCCGTCCATGACCACCGCGTTCATGCCGATCAGAGCGTTTCGGCCAACGACGCACCCGTGCAGCACAGCGCCGTGACCGATGTGACCGTCTTCCTCGACGACGGTATCGAACTCGGCATAGCCGTGAATGACACAGGTGTCCTGCACGTTGCTGCCCGCCTCCAGCACCAGCCGGCCGAAGTCACCGCGCAGCGCCGCCGCCGGACCGACATAGCAGCCGGCCCCGACGATGACGTCGCCGATCAGGGTCGCGGTGGGGTGAACGTGAGCGCTCGGGTGCACCACCGGGCGAATACCGTCGATGGCATAGCACGCCATGGGCTCAACCCGCCGCCGCCGAGGCGCTCGGCGCCGCTGCGCCGTCGCGGGCCACCGGCGGCGCTGCGCCCGCACCCAGGGTTTGCTCGAGCTCGCCGCCCGCGGGATCCGCCAGCGCCGCCACGCGCGCCTGCGCCAGCGCCAGCGCCTCGCCGCGACCACGCGCGAGCGCCGGTCGGACCACAGCGGCCGCGATGCGCTCGAAGCTTGCCTGCCCGCGGCGGTAAGTCTCGCCGTAGCCCTTGATCAGGCCCGCCAGCTCTGCCACCTCAACGCCGAAGTCGTAGTCGATGCGCGCCGCCGCGTTTACGGCGTCGAGCCACTGCACCACTTGCGCCTGCTCCTCGGCAAATCGCAGGGTCCGCGGGCGTCGCGAGCGCAGCGCCGCCATGCTCCGCAGCATTAGGAAACCGGTTATGCCGTTGCTGCGAATGCGCAGACTGACGTTGCCACCGCCGCGTACCGCGCAACGCCGGGCCAGCGCAACGACGGCGCGCCCCAGGCGCGCCGGGAGCACCGAGCACAACTCGTCCAAGCCCGGCTTGAGAAACTCCGAGATCACCACTGGCTCGTCCGCCCCGGCACCTGCCTCGCGCCGCACCCGCTCGAACCGCTGGCGGCGCGTCTTCAACTGCGCGACACGAATGACGTCCTCGTAGGACATCCTGAGCGAGAGGTAGCGCGCCGTCTCCCTCGTGAGCCGCCAGCCCCGGCGCCCGCCGCCGGCCGCCCGGTCGCGCGCAACGATTTCTGCCAGGCGATCGAGAAACAGCGCCGCGTAGTCAGGGCCCTGATAGTCGAGCAGGCGCGCGACGGCTTGTTGCACGAGCTCGCGGGTCGGAGCCGGACACAGCTCCTGTACGCGCCGCTCCAGCGCCGCGGGCAGCTCGGCCGCCGCCGGCGCCGCGGTGTCCGCCGCCTGTGCGTGGCCCCCGACGCCGGCGGCGGCCGACTCGAGGCCGAGAGCGAAGCCGCGCAGGTTGGCTGCCACCGCGATACCGGCGTTCTCGATAGCGGCGACGAAGTGCTCCGGGGCAATGGGCAGCACCCCCGATCCCGCCACCGCCCCCAGCAGCACGGCATTGAGCGCACTGCGGGAGGTCTTTGCCGCTGCCTGCATGTCGAAGAGCACCGACTGCCTCGCCAGCTCGTCCGCCGCCGCCCGTACTCGCTGCGTATCGAAACGACCGTCGGCCATCCCGGACTTCTCGGCGACGGTGTAGACGCGGTGCGTCGAAGCGATCAGTGTCGTGCGCTGCGCTGTGACGTAGCCGTTCTCCATGGCTCGCGCCGCCTCGATCAGCTCCGATGCCACCACGACGTCGACGTTCTCGGGAAACGGCGCCAGCGCCAGCACCGGGCGCCGTGTGCCCGCCTCGAGCTCGGCGCGCGGCACCATCTCGATGTAGTAGGTGGTAGCACCGGTGCGCTGCGCCACGCCGGGAATCGAAGTGCTCTGCACGCACATCCCCGCCGCCTCGGCGGCAGCGACGACCCAGCCGCTCAGCACGCCGCCGCCCTCGCCCCCGAGGGCGGCGATCAGCAGTGTCCGAGCATGCAGCGCAGTGCTCAGGACGCTGCCCTCGATGGCGCCGCGCCATCGCCCGGCATGCCGCCGATGACCCGCTGGCGCAGACGATACAGCCAGCGGTCCCAGACGGAGGGATTGTGAATGACGTCGACACGGTAAAACGACGGGCACAGCACCGCGGCGTGAGCCATCTCGCCGCACAGGCCGCAGCCGACACAGCTGTCGACCACGGTTGCCACGGGATCGCGCCGCAGGGGGTCGGGATTGTCCTTGACGGTGAGGGACGGACATCCGGACAGCCGGATACAGGAGTGGTCGCCGGTGCAGGTTTCCTCGTCTACGCCGTAGCGCGTGCGCACGACACGCTCGCCGCCGCGCAGCTTCTCGGCCGTGCGCGAGCGCAGGCGACGCTGTCGCGCCAGCTGGCACTCGCCGTCGGCGATGATCACCCGCAGACCGTGTCTTCCCGGGCCGAGTGCGCGCTTGAGCGTGCGCGCCATCTTCGCCACGTCGTAGGAGCGAACCGTGCGGATCCACTTCACCCCTACGCCCTTGAGGGCGCTGCGGATGTTCATGCCGGTCGTCTGCCCCCGTGGGTTGATGCCCGAGGAGGGAATGCGCTGATGCCCGGTGGCGGCCACGTAGCCGTTGTTCATCACGATCAGCACGCCGTCGTCGCGATTGAAGACGTGGTTGGCGACGCCGCTGGTGAGACCGTTGTGCCAGAAGCCGCCGTCACCCATGATGCTGACCACGTGCCTTTCCATGAGCGGTGTGACGCCGGTCGACGACGCCAGACCCAGGCCGAAGCCCAGAATGGTGTTGCCGATGTTAAACGGGGGCAGTGTCGAGAAGCTGTGACAGCCGATGTCGGCGCTGATGTGCATCGGTCCGACGTCACGCTCCACCAGCTTCATCGCCGCGAAGACCGGCCGCTCCGGACAACCCGTGCAGAAGGAAGGCGGCCTTGCGGGCGTGGGAGCGCCCAGCAACTCGCGCGCCCTGGCGCGCCGCGCGGCAAGGCGCTCGCCGATGGCTGCCACGGCGTCGACGTCGACGCCGCGCGGCGCTGCCCGACGCAGGAAGGCGGTCAGGCCCTCCAGCAGGACCTGCCCCGTGTACTCTCCGGCCGCGGGTAGCGGCCCCTTGCCCACCACTTCGGTGTCCAGGCCCGCTTTGCGCAACAATGCGTTGACGGCGTCCTCGATAAAGGCGGGCTGCCCCTCCTCCACGACGAGAACGGCCCGCTTGCCCGCGCAGAAGGCGGCGATCTCGTCCTCGATCAAGGGGTAGGTCACGTTCAGAGCCAGAATCGGCAGCCGCGTCGTCTCGGTGCCGTCGCTCAAGCCGGCAATCTGCAGGGCGCGCATGACGCCGTTGTACATACCGCCCTGCGTGATGATGCCGACGTCGTGCAGATCGCCTTCGAAGGTCTCGTTGAGTCGGTTTTCGCCGATGAAGCGCACTGCGGCCGGCCAGCGCACGTCAACCTTGTGCTTCTCCTGAGCGTAGGTCGACGGCGGCAGACAGATACGCCGGTAATCGAAGTCGGGATTCTCCAGGAAGGTCCGTCGTGAGAAGCGAGGCGTGCGATTGTCGCGGGCGTGGAACTCACCGCTCACGTGACAGGCGCGAATCCTGAGTTCCAGCATCACGGGCGTGTTGCTGCACTCGGAAAGGGCGAAGCCTTTCTCCACCATGTCGACGATGGTGGGCAGGTTCGGGCGCGGATCGAGCAGCCACATCTGCGACTTCATGGCGAAGGCGTGGGTGCGCTCCTGGATGATGCTCGCGCCCTCGCCGTAGTCCTCGCCGAGAATGATCAGGCTGCCGCCGACTACCCCGGCGGAGGAAAGATTGGACAATGCGTCGGCGGCCACGTTGGTGCCGACCACCGACTTCCATGTGACCGCACCGCGCAACGGGTAGTTGATCGACGCGCCGAGCATGGCCGCCGCACCGGCCTCGCTGGCACAGTTTTCCAGGTGCACGCCCAGCTCGTCCAGGACCGGCCGCGCGTCGTTGAGCACGTCCACCAGATGCGACACGGGAGCGCCGGGATAGCCGCCGATATAGGAGACCCCGGACTGCAGCAGCGCCTTGGTGACAGCGACGATGCCCTCGCCGCGGAACACCTGGCCGTCACCGAGGGTCAAGGAATTTACCGCGCCCTTGAAAGATCGTTCCGCCAATCCCGCCTCCCGCAGCAGCTTGCTCAACGCGCCGGTATTATTACCGCATCGCCGGCGAAGGGGACAACCATGAGGGGAAGGAGGTCGACGGCCCGCGGCGCTCGGCTGCCCTGGCGATGATGCCGCCCGAGCGTCGCTCTAGCCGATGGGTCGCGACAGAGCCAGCCGCTGGGCCGGCACGAAGCCGCACTGAGCGAGAAACCGGGCGAGGCCGAAATCGTCCCAGGCGAGCTCCGTCCTCACGCTCTCGACGCGAAGCGCCGCCAGGTTCGCCAGCAGCTGCGAGACCAACGCCCGGCCCACGTGCTGCCCCTGCGCCGCGGGATCGACGCCGAGGGTGTCCAGCACGGCGGCGGCGGCTGTTTGCCCGAACTCACCGAGGTCCACCCGCGCCATGACAAAACCGACCACGCGCCGGTCCTGCTCCGCCACCAGGGACACGCGCACCCCCGACTCCTCCAGCGCCTCGGCGGCTTTGCGCCGCAGGTAGGCGCCTCGGTCGCGCCCGGTAATACGGCTGTCGATGCGCATCACCGCGCCCAAATCCACTTCGTCGAGGGAGCGCACCACAATCGTGTCGCGCGCTAGCGCCTCGAAGTCGCCGGCGCCGCCGGCGTGGTCCGCCTCCTGCGGGAACTGCTCGCGCGTGCGGTGAGCGGCGGGGTCCGTCGGCCTGTTCATGGCGGTCGCAAATCAGAAATCGACGCCGTCGGTGCTGCGCTCCAGCACCCGGCGCGGCGCCAGCGAAAAGCCCGCGGCGGCGAAGAACTCGAGCAGTCCCCCCTGCTGCCACTGCGCCTGCGTGCGCAGCTCGCGCGCCCCTGCCTGCACCGCGACCTCCATCAGCTCCGCCATCAGCCGCCGCCCTATGCCTTGCCCCTGCCTCTCGGACACCACGTCGATCGCATCGAGCACCGCCACTGGCGCCATGCCGCCGAACTCGCCGTCGAGGAGGTGCGCCAGCGCGAATCCGACGACTTGGTTCTCGGCAATGGCCGCCCGGGCCGCAAAGGCCTCGGGGCGCGCCGCCATGACCAGCAGACGTCGCTCGAAGAATCCGCGTCGCGACACGCCGCTGTTGCGGCGGTCGATCTCGATGATCGCCTCGAGATCGCCGGCGAGCAGCGCGCGCACGCTGACGTCCATCACGGCGCGGCGCCCGCGGATGCGACGCCGACGCGAGCGTCACCCTCCGTGGCGTCAGTCGTCGGCGTGCAGGGCATCGTACTTCGCCTGCAGCTCCGCCGGGCTCTCGCGACGGTCGGGGTCGGCGACGATGCAGTCGGGCGGGCACACCAGCTGGCACTGCGGGTCGTCGAAAGCACCGACGCACTCCGTGCAGCGCTCGGGATCGATGACGTAGATCGGCGTGTCGGCCCGTATGGCCTCGTTGGGGCACTCCAGCACACAGGCATCGCAGCAGGTGCAGTCTTCGTTGATGTAAAGAGCCATGCAGCTTTCTCCCGTCGTGTGCGCATTTCAAGACATCCCGGCAAGGCGTCCGGCCTCGGCCAGCTTGTGATGGCGAAACGCCCCCCAGATGGCCGCGCCAATAGCGCCTGCGTAGGGCGAGTCCGCGTGGACCCGGGCGCGGAGATTTAGCTTCTGCGCCTCGAGCGCGTCGTTGAGCGCCGCGAGCAAACCTTCGTCGCGGGCCAATCCACCGCTGACGAACGTGACCCCGGCATCGGCCTTGATCACCCGCAGCAGCTTCGCCAACCGGTCAGCCATGGACAGATGGATTCCCCTTAGTATATTCGGTGCCGAGATCCCGCGTGACACCATGTTGATCACGTCCGTCTCGGCGAGCACGGCGCAGATGCTGGACACCTTCTCCGGGTTGTCCGCCTGCAACGAGAGAGGGCCGATCTCGTCCTGAGCAATGCCGAGGTAGCGCGAGATGTTCTCGAGAAATTGCCCCGAGCCGGACGCACACTGGCTCGTCATGCGATAAGTCAGCACCTTGCCGCGCTCGTCCACCTTGATGGCGCGACCGTGCAACGCGCCGATGTCGAGCACCGAGCGCGCCTGGGCGTCGAGATACACGGCCCCGCGGGCGTGTGTGGTCATGGAGTAGAAGTGCCCCGTGCGAAACGGCACGTTCTCCCCCTCCCCCGTGGTCGCGGTGTAGTCGACGTCTTCGCGCCCGAGGCCGGCATCGCGCAAAACGGCGTCGTATGCCTGCTCCGCGAGCTCCAGCGGATCTCTCTGGCGAATGCGCTCCGTGCACCGCGACAACCACTCGTGCCTGCCGCTCTCGATGCGGAAAACGACCGCCTTGAGAGCGCCCGAGCCGAGGTCGATGCCCGCGCTGATGGTCATGTCACGTCTTAACGGCGCGCCGCGCGAACTCGGCGGCCCCGAGGGCGCCGGTATAGATGGACTCGGGGTTGATGTTGATGGTCACCTCGCCGTAGTTCTCCTTGACGAGCTGCTTGAGCTCCCGCACCGCGGCCTCGTTCTTGGCGACACCGCCGGTGAAGGTGAACTCGTTGCTGATGCCGCCCGAGCGGGAAATGATGGACATCGCCCGCAGGATGATGGCGCGGTGAAGACCGGCCATGATGTCGGCGCGCTTCTCCCCGAGCGCGAGCCGGTCGCGCAGCTCCGCCCCGGCGAAGACGGTGCAGGTCGAGTTGATGCGCACCGTCTTCGTCGCCTGCATCGCCATCGGCCCGAGCTCGTGCAGGCCCATGTTCATCTCGTCGGCGATGTAGCCGAGATAGCGGCCGCAGCCGGCGGCGCAGCGGTCGTTCATCTGGAAGTTGGCGACGATGCCGTTGTCGTCCACCTGGATCCCCTTGGTGTCCTGACCGCCGATATCGAGCACCGTGCGGGTGCCGGGATACATGAGGTGGGCGCCGAGTCCGTGACAGAGGATCTCGGAGCGGATGTGCTCCTTGGGGAAGGGCAGCCGCACGCGCCCGTAGCCCGTGCCCACCACGTAGCTCTCCTCGAGCTCGATGCCGAGAGCTTCGCCAATGGGCTCGCGGGCAGCGGTGTCGGCGACACGCGACCCCGCCTCGGCAATGACGCGCTCGAGCGCGCGCAGAAACTGGGCGTCGACGTCGCCCGAGGGCGGCTGGTTCTCCACCGGGATAATGGACTTGTCGTAGATGTTGACCAGGTGATCGAAGGGCAAGGCGCTCGAGTGCGCCACGCGCTCGGCCACCTGCATGTAGCTCGAGCCTGCCAGGTCGCGGAAGAAATCAGACTTGCGCGTCACGCCGGGGGCGAACAGACCGACCAGCTGCTCCCGCAGCTCGGCAAAGATCTCCCCGAGCGCTGCCGCCAGCGCCGAGCGCATGTCGGCGTAGCGCAAGTCCGCGGCATTCCTCTCGCAGATCCGCTGCAGCTGCCCGAGCTGCTCGAGGAACAGTTCGAGGCGAAAGTTGCGCTCGAGTGCCGCGAGCAGCGCCTCGGCGCGTCCCTGCAGCGGCGCCACCCGCTCGAGGGCGCGCCTGAACAGCGTCAGGCGCGTGCTGACGTAGGCCTCGCGCTTGGCAACACGGCTTGCCGTGTCGTAGTTGGAGCGAGAATTCGTGATACCGCGCCCGAGGACCTCGCCCCCCTCGTCCACGACCACCGCCTTGGTCGTGGTGGAGCCGAGGTCGATGCCGACGAAGGTCTTCACCGCCGTGCTTCAGGCCGCGGCCGCCTGCCGCCGCTGATCGATCATCTGAAAGTAACTCTCCAGGCGGTTCTTCACGTTCGCCGGGGAGAAGTAACGCGGATCGACGAGATCCGTTTCGATGAATGCGGCGGGCTTGCCGCTTAATTTCTCCACCTCGCGCATCATCAGCAGCTGTCCCGCTGAGAAACTGTTGCAGCTCTTGATGGAGTTGATCAGCAACCCGTCGGCCCGGTACTCGTCGACGTAGCTGGCCAGCATGTCCACTCGCTGGGGCAGGTTGCGATTGGTGTAGCAGCCCAGGCAGTACTCGGCGAGCGACTCCAGCGGTCTGTCCGGATCGTGACGGAAGCCCTGATCGTAGACGCCGCCCACCTTGGTGTAGGTGCTGGCGACCACCACCGCGCCCTCGTCGTAGAACATCTTCCAGAACTCGCGGAAGTTGGTCCAGTTGGGCGGGCCTTCCACGACGAGCCGGTACTTCTCCTCGGCGATCTCCCCTTCGGGAGTGACGGGCCCCTGACCCAGCGCGATCCGCTGCTCGATCTCGCCGCGCAGCAGCCGGTAGTAGTCGATCGCGTCCTCGGTGCCGCGGAACGCCGTGAAGATCGGGCCGATGTAGTAGACGCCGCCGAAGTAGGCGTCGATGGGAGAGCGCACTGTCTTGGCGCTCTCCAGCACCCACACGANNGCTCACCCTTTCCATTGCCGGGATCACCACTTCCTTGAGCTGGCGCACCACGTACTCGCGCATGTTGTCGGTGATCTTGCCGTCGCCCTGGTAGGGCACGTGCAGCATGACGGTCTCGCAGCCGTACTCGTCGCGCAGCAGCTCGAACCACTTCATGAAGGTGAAGCAGCCCGTGTAGGAGAGCAGCAGCAGGTCGGGATCGGGCATGGGTTTGCCGTTGGGTGCGAGGTTTCCCCGGGACATCATGCCGATGTCCGCCTTGACGTAGGTGCAGACGTCCTCCGAATGGCCGAGCTTCTCGGCATTCTGAATCAGCGCGCCGCTCTTCTTGCGCATGCCGTTCTGGATGGCGTTGATCTCCGGCAGGTTGTTGAGCATGTCGAAGCACATCACGAGCTCGTTGAGATTGCCCGGCACGAACGTGGACGCCACCTTGCGCCCGGTCTGCGCCGCGCCGGTGAGCGCCTCGTAGTTTGCGGCGATCATCGTCTTCTGCTTCAGCATGGAAGCCTCTTTGACGACTTCGCTCGACGTCTCGTTGCTCATGAATCACTCCACAGCTTGATGGAATCGGCGAAAGTGCCGGCCTGTTCACGAATCGGCTGCATCTGACCGGAATTCTCGGCGTACTTGAACGAGATGTAGGGGATGTTGTGTCGAGACACGCGCTCGGCCAGCATCGGTCGCTCCAGCAACGCCGGGTCGCAGAAGCTCGGCGCAGCGAAGATGACGCCCTCGGCGCGGTTGCGCCGGATCGACTCGAGCAGAAAACGCCCCACGTCCTCCCTGCGGTTGCAGTATTTCGCCGCCGTGTCGGCCGAACAGTGGAGAAAAGCGCTCGCCAGGCTCTCCAGCGGCTTGCCCGCGGTCGGCACGTCCTCGAGCAGCCAGCGGTTGACCAGCATGTAGTCGTCGTCGACGATGTAGCAGCCCGCCATCTCGATGGACTTGATCAGGTTGAGCGGCGGCTGCTCGCAGAACGAGCCGTTGACGACGACCCGGCAGTTGTCCCGCAGCGGCCGCGGCTCGCGCTGCGCCGCAGCGAGGTAGTCGCGCAGCATACGCGTGTGCTCTTCGACCGCAATCACCATGCCGGCGCGCATCAGCAGGTACACTTCCCACGCCGGCGCTTTCTCCGGCGTCTCGGAGCGCAGCGCGTACACCTCGCGCACAACGCGGCGGTTTTCGTTGTAGAGCTCGATCGAGGCGCACAACGCCGCGTCGCTGATGGCACGGCCGCCGAGCTGCTCGAGGCCGGCCTTGAGCTCCTCGAGCTCGCGCACGTAGTAGCGACCGCCGATCTCGTCCTGGAAGTTCTGCGGCACGTCGAAATAGCGCACGTAAACGTGCGGGAACATCAGCTTCCACATGCCCGAGAGATTGCGGATGACGTCGCAGATGCTGGGAAAGAGCATGCCGTCGACGAAGTCGAGTCGCTGGCTCACGCCGAGCTCGATCGTCGAGCGCGGGATGCGGCAGATGTAGCTCTGGTAGTAGGCGTCGCCGTGGATGACCTCGAGCTGATCGCCGCCGCCGAGAATTCCCAGCGGCAGCATGCCGGCGGCATGGATGATCTCGAGGGGAACGTAGACCGGCATGTAGCCGATCACCTTGCGCCCGGCCTCGGCGGCCTTCCACTCGCGCACGGCGCTGAAGTGCAGGTCCTCGTAGAGCGCCTGGCAACGCGCCATGATGTCGGCGGTGCCCGTCATAGGCTCTCCCACACGGGGCTGCGCTTCTCCAGGAAGGCCCGCAGTCCCTCTGCCGCATCGGGGGTGCGCATGAGCTCATCGAGATACAGTGCCTCCAGCGACGCGAGCTTTTCCTTGACGCGCTCGACCATGCCCGCGCGCGCGGCGCGCACGGCGAAACGCAGCGAGCTGGCACTCTTCGCGCACAGGTGCGCTTCGAAGTACTCGAGCGCCGCCTGGCCGGGATCCTCGACGACAGCGGTGAGCAGGCCGCACTCGCGAGCCTGCGCCGCGTCCATGGCGCGCCCCGAGATCAGCAGGTCCTCCGCCCGCGCGCGGCCGATACGCTCGGGCAGCAGGCAGGAGGCGGCGGGGGCAAACACCGCCAGGCTGATCTCCGGCTGGCCGAGCTGCGCGTCCGCCGCGGCGAACAGCACGTGCCCTGCACAGGCAAGCTCCAGGCCGCCGCCGAGACACTGCCCGCGCAGCGCCAGCAGAACCGGCACCGGAGACTCCAGCAGGCGCACGATGAGTCCGTGAAACCGCTGCAGCATGGCCGCACACTGCTGCGGCAGGTGTTCCTCGACGCTGGCGCCGAAGCTGAAGTGCGGTCCTTCGGCATCGATCATCACGCCCCGCAGCCCCGCGCTGCACAGATGGGTGTCCAGCGCCGCGGAGATCGCACCGATCATCGCGGCGTCGAGGACGTTGGCCTTGGGGCGCGACAGGCGCAGGCGCAGCAGCCGACCGTCACGCTCGAGCCATGCTCTGGCCGGTGCCGTCATCGCGGGGCCGCGCGCGCCTTGGGCATGAGGCTCTCGGTGAGCTCGGGACTCCAGGGCGTGCCGCGAGCGAGCGCCCGGCGCAGCGCCACGAAATCGATCTCACGGCCGACCTCGCGATCGCCTTCGTTGAAGGCGCGAAAACCGGTGCGCGCCTCCGTCATCATGTTGAGCGCAAGCCACGCACGCGAGCTCTCGCGGTTGCGATCCCATGCTTGCAGCTTCGGCTTGCGCAGCTCTTCCAGACTCTTGGTGATGCAGTCGGGAAAAGTCAGCAGCAGCTTGCCGCAAAGCTCCTCGACCTTGCGGTCGAGCAGGCTGAGGTCCACCTCGCCTCGCTTCACCAGGGCCCTGGCCCGCTCGAGCTCATCGCCGGTCTTGAACTCGCCGTGGACGATGCGCCCGTAGGCGTCGAGAAAGCGGTCGGTGATCACCAGGGGATTGGGCACGAACTCGCCCTCGACCCGCAGCCCCGGAACGATGTCGTGGCAGATGCCGAGCCGATACGCCTTGTGCGCCGAGAAGGGCTCGCACAACGTGCCCGACACCATCGCCTGCTCGGCGCCGATCATGACCGGCAGAAAATCGGTGGAGCCGCCGACGGCGGCCGATCCGTGCTTGGGGCCCGCCTGGCCGAAGATCGCCAGATCCTGCGCGACGGAGAAATCGCAGGCCATGCCGATCTCCTGGCCGCCGCCGATGCGCATGCCGTTCACCCGGCAGATCACCGGCTTGTCGCAGCTCAGGATGCCGCTGACCATGTCGTTGAACAGGCGCATGTACTGGCGGTACTCCTGCGGGTTGCCGGCGTAGTACTCGGCGTACTCCTTGGTGTTGCCGCCGGTGCAGAACGCCTTGTCGCCGCTGCCGGTGAAGACCACCGCCACCACGTCGCGAGAGTTCGACGCCTCGCGGAAAGCCAGAATCACGCCCTTGACCATCTCCGTGGTGTAGGAGTTGTACTGCTCGGGGTTGTCGAGCGTGATCCACGCGTTGTAAAGACCCTCGACGGGCTCACCCGACGGCGTCACCGCGCGGCGACGCTCGTAGCGCACACCCGCAACCACCGTTCCCGGCGCCAGGTTGTGGTCGATCAGCGTGGCGGGCGCCGTGCGCTCGACCACCGCTTGCGTTGACTCTGCCACGGCACACTCCTCACGCGTTGGGGATCATGATGGGCCGCCGGGCGAGCTCGTGAGCATGCACGGCGGCGAAAACGTCGTTGATGCGATGCAGCGGATGGTGCTCGACGAAAGGCTTCATGGCGATGCGGCCCGCCAGGGCGAGCTCCAGAGCGGCGGGGTAGTGCTCCGGCAGACAACCCCAGCTGCCCAGCGCACGGGCATGAAATGCCATCAGGTTCGAAAGGCGCAGCTCCACCTTCGCCATGGTGAAGCCGACCACCGCCAACGTCGCGCCGAAGGTCAGCAGGCCGAAGGCCGTCGCCTGCCCCGCCGCGGCTCCGGAGCACTCGAAGATCTTCCACTGCGTGGTCGGCAGACCGCGAGCGCGCGCGAAGTCCTCTACCGCCCGCTTGAGCGTGCGCGGCGCGAGCCCGGCTGCGTTCAGCGATGCACTGGCACCGTGGGACGCGAGCGCGTCGAGGCGGGCCTGATCGATGTCGACGGCCACCACGGTGGCGCCGAATGCGCTGGCGAGCTGCACCGTGTAGCCGCCGATGCCGCCGACGCCGACGACGACGACGAGGTCGCCCGCCTGCACCTCGGCCTGCAGCACTGCCTGATAAGGCGTCGTGACGGCGTCCGCCACCACGCTGACATCTGCCAGCGCGAGCCCGGACCGGGCCAGGCGCTGCTCGTCGACCTCGCACAGGCCGCGGGCGGGAACCGTGACGTGGGTGGCAAAACCGCCGTGGATATCGTTGCCCGGCATTTGCTGGGCGCGGCAGATGGTGCCGCAGCCGCCGCGGCAGAGATCGCACTCACCGCACGGGATCACCGCGGGCACGATCACCGCCATGCCCTGCCACGAGGCGGCATCGCTCCCGCATGCGCTCACTCGTCCGCTGATCTCGTGACCGAGCGTCAACGGCAGCGAATGATTGGTGCGCACGCCGTCGTAGGCATAGCCCAGATCGGTATGACAGACGCCGCAGCCGTAGACCTCGACCACGACCTCGTCCGGCGCCGGGGCGACGGGCTCGAAGGCGGCCCGCTGCAGGGGCTGGCCGGGGGCGGTCAAGAGCCAACGATGGGCGCTTTGCGTCACTCCACCTTCCTCACCGCGGGCGCCGTCGACTCCCGACGCGCTTCCTGGCCGAGCGACGACGTTTACGTCAACGTCAACCCTTTGCGGCCAATACGGCCGTTGCAACATAACCGCCGCCAGCCAGGCTGAAATTGACCCAAGTCAAATCGGCATCCAGATCCCGCTTGTAGGCTGGCTCCTCGCTTTTCGCCCACTTTGCAGACGTCGCCGCGACGATCGACCGCAGTGAGTTCGAGCAGCAGTCACGCCCTCACGCCCGACTCACGGGACTCGATCGCCATCGCGCTCACCGGCAGCGGCGGCGCCGGGGTCATGACCGCCGGCAGCATCCTTCTCAACGCCGCCGCCCGCGCCGGCTGGTTCGGCTGCATGACGCGCTCGTCGGGACCGCAGATTCGCGGTGGCGAGGCGGCGGCGCTGATGCGCCTGTCGTCCGGGCCCGTCGAATCCCATGACGATCGCTTCGACCTGCTCGTTGCCATCGACTGGCGCAACGTCGAGCGCTTCGCTGCCGAGCTGGCGCTGGACGCCGACAGCGTCACCATCGGCGATCCCCACGCCGGCGACATGCCGGGCTCCATCGCGAGCGCCGGCGCCCGCCATTTCGACGTCGGCTTCCGCGACGCCGCCAAGAAGATCCGCTACGGCCGCCC
>JABAHS010040783.1_pt2 | contig 54967 bp, 53 predicted proteins | sample 7062111 | NCBI WGS metagenome assembly JABAHS01 (sample SAMN14534600, study PRJNA622989) | marine sediment metagenome | biome: marine biome [ENVO:00000428]; feature: marine pelagic biome [ENVO:01000023]; material: deep marine sediment [ENVO:00002113]; isolation source: pool of 4 deep marine... | reverse complement strand
TCCACTTGGGACATCACCTTCTCCCGTCACTTGCGAATCATCGAGCACGCGCGCCGGCTTTTCTCCTGGCCGACCTCCACTCCCAGGGGGGAACGGGGTTTTCATCCTTCCACAATCCGGCACCCTTCGCTTTCGCCTCGAACTCGGCGAACTCGTACTGGCCGCGCTCTTGCTCCGGCTGCTCGTCGGCGTAGTAGCGATACCACCAAGCCATTCCCGTGGTCAGCAACGCGAGGCTCACATCCAGCGTCCTTCCGCATCGAGGGCAGTCGCCCGGCTGGACCCATACCCGTCCGATGATCCTTCCGTAGCGATCGGTTTTCCTGCTCTCCACCCGGACGTGCTTTCTGAAGATCAGATCGGACAGGGCGCTTCGAGCCGCGTTGGCATGGGGTTGCCCGCGCTCGGGGGTGTCGATACCCGACAGCCGCACCCGATACTGCACGTCGCCAACCAGCAGCGTGAAGGAGTCGCCGTCCGAGATGCCGACGACCTGCCCCTCCAGCTCCTTGGCCTGAACGGCCCCGCCGAAGAGGAGGAAGACGACGATGATGACGGGAAGTTTCGACACCGGGCACACTATATATCAGTGAAAAAGACCGTCACGCTACGTTAACCTTCGAAGCTGCCCATCAAATCCCGGAGAGCAGCGCAGTTCCATGAAGCCGAGCGAGGTCGGACAGGGTTACGACGAGATCGCCGACATCTGGAACAGCGACTCGTTCGATCGTCGCAACGGGATCGAGCAGCACCAGCGGGCAATTTCATTCTGCAACCGCAGGCACCGCGCCCTGGACATCGGCTGTGGCTGCAACGGCAGGATCATCGATCTTGTCCGCGGCGAGGGCTTCGAAGTCGAGGGGCTGGACGTGTCCTCTCGCATGATCGAGCTGGCGTCCCGGCGGCATCCGGACGTGACCTTTCACCGGGCAGACGTCTGCACGTGGTCATTCCCGCGAAGCTACGATTTCATCACCGCCTGGGACAGCATCTGGCACGTCCCGCTGGCGGCCCACGAAAGCGTGCTGGAGCGCATGTTCGAGCACCTCGCGCCTGGCGGCGTGTGCATCTTCTCCATGGGTGGTCTGGATCATGAAGAAGAAAAAACCGACTCGGAGATGGGACCGCGGATGTACTACAGCACGCCCGGAATTCCCAGAACCCTCGAGCTCGTGGCACGTGCCGGCTGCGTGCTCAGACACCTGGAGTTCGACCAGCCCGGCGAACCGCACCTCTACATGATCATCCAGCGCGCCTAGGCGTCGACGGGATCGCAGTAGGGTTCGTCGCCCGAGATGGTGACCCGACGCAGCACCCGCCGGTGCGGGTAGTAGTCGCTCGCGGCGTAGTGCTGCACCGCGCGGTTGTCCCAGAACGCGATGGAGCCCTCTTCCCACCGGAAGCGGCAGATGTATTCCGGACGGTCGTGCTGGACGATCAGTCGACGGACGATCTCCTCCGATTCATCCGGTTCCAGCTGCTCCCCCGTCCGATGATCGTACAGCGAGTCGTGTCGCAGGAAGCCGGAGTTGAGGTAGAGCGCCCGTTTCCCGGTTTCCGGGTGGGTGCGAACCAGCGGGTGGCTCACCCCGAACGGGATGTCCGCCTTGATGGCCGCAACCAGATCGTCCGGCAGGTTAACGCCCCGGACACTCTTCTGAATGAATACGCGGTAGTCGTTGATCCCGTGCAGATTCTCGATGCGTCTCTGCAGGTCCACCGGCAGGCCGAGGTAGCAGGCATGGCTGTCCGAGAAGAGCGTGTCGCCGCCGAAGGGCGGCAACTCGACACACTGCGCGACCGAGCCGAGCGAGGGCCGCTCCATCCAGGTGACGTCGGTGTGGAACCCGTTCTCCGTTCCGGGGCTGTTCTCGTCGTGGACGATCTCCAGAATGTAGGGATTCTTGCCCGGCTTGCCAAAGGGAAACGCGTCCAGCTCTCCGAACTGACTGCTGAAGGACACCTGCTCCGCTTCGGTGAGGTGCTGACCGCGGAAGAAGATGACTTTGCGTTCCAGCAGCGTGTCGCGAACGAGCTGAACGAGACCAGGCGGGAGGGGTTCGTTGAGATCGATGTTGTGCAAAACGGTGCCAAGGGTGATTCCCAGGTGCTCGAACTCCACGCCGTGCTGCGCCGCCCGCTCGCTCAAGTCGCTGGATACCGGCCGGTTGCCCATGCGCTCGTACTCCAGCGCAACCCCCAGACCCGGCCGATTGCCCCGAGGAAACCGCTCCTCCCGCGGGCGTTGTGCCACGTTAGTCCGCTTTCGAGCCTCGGTCCTGGCCTCGTGAAGCCTGATTGCGTACTTTGTCGCGGCGCTGTTGTAGCGGTCGTGGTCGGTCGCGGTGTTGGGATCTGCCATGGTACTCGCCTCTTCTGCAATGACGAGCATACGTCATCCGCCATCTCCCCAGCCACCGCCCACCAGGCGTGATATGGTGACCGCCCATCAACCGATCTGTCAGGGGACGAGCGTGGTCGAAGTCGAGCATTTCCGCGAGATAGACCTTCCGGCGGACACCGTCTGGGAGGAGCTCCGGCACTTCGACCGGGTGCTGAACTGGATTCCGGGCGGGGAGCGAAGCACGATCACGGTGGAGGGCGAAGGCGTCGGCGCCGTGCGAGACATTCACCTGGCCACCCAGGGCTACGTGCAGCACCGGCTAGTGGCCTTCGACAACCAGGCGCGGTCGTTTTCGTACGAGCTGACCGCGGGCAAACCCATCGGCATGCAGGACTACGTGGTCGTCGCGACGGTGACACCGGTGGACGACGACCACTGCACGATCCGCTGGGCCGGCAGGATGACGGCGGTTGAAACCCTGGACGAGAAAGAGGTTGGCCACGCTCTGGAAGTTGCCCTCGGCAACATGACCACGGGGATCATTGCCGGCCTGAAGAGCGAAAAGCCGGTCTTCGTCAGCCAGCCGAACGAGGACTGGCAACTGAAGGACCCGCAATCGCGCTAGGTCTGCGGTGCGAGTTTGGTCAATCCGCGGATCCTGTATAAGCTAGCCACATTGAGATAGGAGATCGCGATGGCTTCGCAGAACCAACCCGACTACGACGTAATTGGAATCGGCGCCGGCTTTGCCGGGCTCGCCCTGATTCACTACATGCGGGAGGCCGGGTTCTCCGTCCGCGTTTTCGACAAGGCCGCCGATATTGGCGGCACCTGGACGTGGAACCGCTACCCGGGAGCAGCCAGCGACAGCGAGTGCTACTACTACTGCCTGACCTTCTCCAAGGAGCTGTTGCAGGAGTGGCAATGGTCGGTGCGCTACCCCGGCTGGGAGGAAAATCTCCGCTACATGCACTTCGTTGCAGACAAGTGCGACATGTGGCCGCACATCCAGCTCAACAAGGAAATCGTGCGCGCGGACTATCAGGAAGACACCGGGCACTGGCAGATCACGACCGCGGACGGCGATCAGTGCACGTGCAAGTATCTCGTCAGCGCCATGGGTATGATCTCTCAGCCGGTCATTCCGGACATCAAGGGCATGGACACTTTCAAGGGGCCGTGCTTCCACTCTGCCCGCTGGCCCCAGGACGGCCTGGACTACGCCGGCAAGCGTGTCGGCATCATCGGTGCGGGCGCCACCACCGTTCAGATGCTGCCCGTGATGGCCGAGACCGCAGAGAGCGTCACCGTGTTTCAGCGCACCCCGAATTTCATCATGCCCGCCGTCCAAAAGCCCATGACGGCGGAGTGGGAGCAGGAGATCAAGGAACACTACGACGAGATCATCGCCAAGTGCCGCAACCACGTCTTCGGCATGGCCTTCGACAGCCCGGTCGGGCGGAATCTGGCGGACACGCCACCTGATGAAGTCCAGAGGATCTTCGAGGAGCACTGGCCCCAGGGGAGCTTCCGATTTGTTTTCGAGACATTCGACGATCTGCTCACCAATCCGGAGTCCAACAGGGTGGCGGGCGAGTTCGTCATCAGCAAGATGAAGGAGAAGGTCAAGGACCCCGAGGTCGCGGAGATGCTCACACCCAAGGGCTACCCGTTCTTCGCCAAGCGTCCCCCACTGGATCACGGCTACTACGAGGCGTACAACCGAGACAACGTCAAGCTGGTCGACATCAAGGATCGGGAACCCCTTGTCGAGATCACCGAAACCGGCATTCGGACAACCGAGAACGACTACGAGCTCGACATCATCGTGCTGGCAACTGGTTTCCAGGCCTATACCGGTGCCCAGGAAGCCTTGGCCATCCGGGGACGGAACGGTCTTCTTTTGAGCGACAAGTGGGAAGACGTGTCCGCATCGATCATGGGGGTCTTCGTGGCCGACTTCCCCAACATGTTCATGATCACGGGGCCGCAGGCGCCATTCGCGAACCTGCCGACCTCCATCGAGCAGAACATCATGTACATCGTCGACTGCATCAAGAAGATGGGGGACGAGGGCTTTGACGTGTGTGAGCCCCAGAAGGAAGCGGAAGACGAATGGGTTGAGCACACCGCCGACATCCACGCGCAGACGCTGATGGCTCAGGGCGACAGGGTCCATTCCTGGATGATGGGAGCTAACCTGGAGGACAGAAAGCCGCGGGTGCTGATCTACTTCGGCGGCGCCAACGTGTACTACGACAAGATGCGCGAGTCTGCCGATGCCGGCTTCCCCGAGGTGGAGTTCGAACGGATCGCCTGAACCGACCCGGCACGTGCGCCCTCTGGTAGCAGCCTTCGTCGCGCTGATTCTTGCCGCGGCCGCGGCTGGTGCCGTCGCCGCTCCTCGAGCGCAGCTCTGGGAAATCTGGACCGCAAGCGACCCGAGCAGCGCCCGCAGCATGGATCACGGGGCCTGGCAGGACTTTCTGGATCGTTATCTCGTTCGTGGGGCCGACGGTGTCAACCGGGTGCGCTACGCGCAGGTCACCGCCGCCGACCTCGTTCTGCTGCAGGGCTACCTCGATGCCCTCACGACCACGGATCCCCGCGAGCTCAGCCGGCCCGAGCAGCAGGCCTACTGGATCAACCTTTACAACGCGCTCACCGTGGAGGTGGTGCTCCAACACCCCCGCAAGAACAGCATCCTCCGGATGGGCACGGGGCTGTTCAGCATCGGTCCCTGGGACGAGGACCTCATCGAGATCGCCGGGCAACCGATCACTCTCAACGACGTCGAGCACCGAATCCTCCGTCCCATCTGGCGCGATCACCGGATTCACTACGCGCTGAACTGCGCAAGCCTGGGCTGCCCCAACCTGAGCGGCGACGTCTATACGCCCTCGAACATGGAGACCCAGCTACGCGCTGCAGAAGCGGCCTTCATCAATCACGAGCGTGCTGTGGCCTTCACGGATCGTGGCAGGTTGCGCCTTTCGAGCATCTACAAGTGGTATCGCGAAGACTTCGCCGCGGACCGACGCGGGCTGCTGCGCTACCTTGCGGAGCATCATCGGAGCCTGGCCGAACGCTTGCGCGCCTACGATGACAACGTTTCGTTCGACTACGACTGGAACCTGAATCGGGCCAAGTGAGCTGACCGCAGCGCAGCGCGAGAGCCTGTCGCGGTGACACGGCACGGGGTTCCGACCCCGACCCCGCTACGCCTCTAGCTGATCCGGAATGCCTGGTGGAGCGCGGCGATGTGATCGGGCGACAGCCCGCAGCAGCCGCCCAGGATCTGAACGCCGTTGTCGACCCAGTCCCGCGCAAACCCGACCAGCACTTCCGGCTCGATGATGTCTTCGAACTGCCAGCTTGGCATACGAAAATACCCCGAGTCCGGGTAAGCCATCAGCGTTCCTGGATACTGCCGCCTGACCATGACGGTTCCCTCGGCAATGACGTCTGCAGGGGTATGCATCAACCCGGCAGCCTGAACATCGGCCCAATCCAGCACCGACAGGATCTCGCCAAGCGGCACCGACTCATCGCGCGCGAAGCCGACGATCTCTCCCCCCTCATCCCGGCGGGCGGCAAACCCGGCCCACACCGGCAGGCCGGTCGCCAGTGCGGCCTCGAAGGCCAGAGGAGCCCGCCGCGGGCAATACATCATCTCCAGGAGTATGAGGTCGCACCCAGCATCGCAAAGCAGCATGGCGAGCTCGTGAAACGCCTCGCCCATCACCTCCGCCGGCGGCTCACGGTTGGCGTCCGCGCGATCGGAGTCAGCCGCCATCGGGCACATGTGCGACAACGATCCGGCCACGAGGACGTCCGGACGCCCGCTCGCCTCTCGCGCCTGCCGCGCGGCGGCCACCGCAGCCAGATTGATCTCCTCGAAGCGATCGGCGTAGCCCGCGGGCCCCAGCATCAGCCGCGAGGACGCGTAGGTATTCGTCGTGATGATTTCAGAACCGGCCGAGATGTAATCGAGGTGAATGCCCTTGAGGATTTCGATGCTGTCCAGGGTCGCCGGCCCGCACCATGCTGCGGGGTCCATGACCGCCCCACGCTTCTCCAGCTCGGTCCCCGTGCCCCCATCGAGAAGAACGATGTCGCCCTCCTGAAGGCGCCTGGAAACGGCCCCATAGGCTGAACTCGATGATCTGTTCAGGCTGGCTTGCACACGCTGCTCCAGTTCGGTTGCCTGCCGCAGGCGTTTATCCGGTCAGGCCTGAGGCTTCGCCTCGCTCATTCGAACTGCTGCTGGTAGGACTCGACGGAGGCATACACCTCGACGGACCCGTCTTTGTTCACGAGCAGCACCTGATACGGCATGAACTCATCCTTGTACTCCATGCCCGGGCTGCCAATGGGCATGGCCGGCACCGAAAGGCCCACCGCTCCGGCCGGCGGGTCATTCAGGAACTGCGCGATGTACCGGGCCGGCACGTGACCCTCGAAGACGTAGCCGTTCTCGGTGACGGCGGTGTGGCAGGAACCGTAGCGAACGGGCACGCCCAGCTCACGTTTGAGCTCGCCGAGCGCTTCCGGGTGATGGCCGGTGCTGGCAAAACCGTTCGCGGCCAGGTGATCCATCCACTTCACGCAGCAGCCGCACGTGGGCGACTTGTAGACGTCGAGGTGCACGCCGGCGCCCGTCTCCGCCACTGCCAGGACCGCCAAACCGCACCAGAGCAACAGCCCGGCAACGAGGGCACTTTTCGATGAGGCCATCACGCTCTCCATCAACGAACGAGCCCATCATAGCGCCTGCCGCCGCTCGGCGCCCGACCGGATCACACTTCGCCGCGAATGTAATGTTCCATCTGATCGATGGTAGAGGCCTGATCCTCCACCAGGATGGCAAACAGGTCGCGCAAAGACAGCATCCCCACAACCCGTCCCTGCTCGACCACAGGGAGGTGCCGTATGTGATGCGACTGCATCTTGGAGATGCAGTCCTCGACCCGGTCCTGAAGCTGCGCATCGATCACACGCGACGTCATGATGTCTTCGACGAACGTGCTCTTGGATGCCTTGTCTTTGAGAATCACCTTGCGGGCGTAATCCCGCTCGGAAATGATTCCTCGTAATTCATCATCAACCATCACCGGAAGCGCCCCGACCTCGTGATCGGCCATCATCCGAATCGCGTCGAATACGGTGTCCTCCGGATGAATCGTCCAGATTCGATTGTCCTTTCGAGAGAGGACATCGCTGACGGTTTTCACGGTCTCATTCTCCTCTTTGCGTTGCCCGCAAAGCGTATCGTCATCTCCAACTGAGCCGCGTAAGGCAGCTCACGCGCAGATCAGACGTTTCTCTTTTCGCGCCAGTCCTCCGGCAGATCGAAGTCCTTCACGCCCTTCAACAGTTGCCGACAAGTTATCTGGCCAAGCAGATGCCCTTCTGAATCCACGACCGGGCGTCGGCGGTGCTTGTGATCAAGCATAGAGAGCGCGACGTCGATGATCTGATCATCCGGCGTCACGCTTTCAACACCGTCGGTCATGTGCTCCCGGGCCAGAATGGTGCCAACTTCCTCCTGATAGTAGCTGCCCGACAAGATTGCACGCAGGCAGTCGAGCTCCGAGAGCATGCCAACTACCCGCTTGTGATCATCCACGACGGTTACCCCGGAAATTTTGTGCACCAGAATCTTGTGAATCGCCGCAAACAGTTCCGACTCGACGTCGATCGTTACAGGTCGCTTGATCATGTGATCCCGGACCTGCACCCCAAGCCTTCTAAACATGCTGTTCCTCCCGATGATGAATCATCTTCAATGTCCGCATCTGTGCGGCCAGGCTCCCTACAATCCCAAAGCGCTCCGAACGATTTCAATCAAGGGCACCGGATATATCCCGAATAGAATCATGGTCGTCCCCAGCACAGCGAGAATCGAGACGCCGGCCGCGCTCCGCTGCGGATGAACGTACGGCGTTGAAGTCACGTTTCGAGACATCGCCAGGATGACCCGAAGATAGTAGTAGATAGCCACCGCGCTGCCGATGACGAGCGCCCAGACGAGTACCCACAGGGCCCCATCGATCCCGACACTGATCAGATAGAACTTGGCAATGAATCCGACCGTCGCGGGAAGGCCGGCCAGTGACAGCATCGCAACGGTCAGCACTGTGGCGGCCAAGGGACGTCGCCAGAAAAGTCCCTCGTAATCATCCAGCCCGTCCGCATCGCCGTCGCTGACTGCCGAGGACAGCGTAGAGATCACAGCAAACGCAGCAAGGGTCATGGCGAAGTAGCAGGCCAGGTAAACCATCGCCGCTTCGGCAGCCAGACGGCTGTCGGCAACGGCAGCGACCACAAGCAGTGCGATCAGAAGATAACCAATGTGAGCGATGGACGAGTACCCTAGAATCCGCTTGATGCTCTTCTGGAGCAGCGCGAGCACGTTGCCCAGCACCATCGACAGCACGGCCAGCAGGCTTGCGACGACGAAGATCGTGGTGTCCTCGAGGGCCTGGGCCTCCATGGCGTAACGGATGGCAAACGCAAAGACCGCGCCCTTGGATACCGTGGCCAGATAGCCGGTCACCGGCGCCGGGGCACCTTGATACACATCAGGCGTCCACATATGGAACGGCACGAGAGATAGCTTGAAGGCGAGCCCGGCGATCAACAGGGCCTGACCAATCCTGAAATGCAGGGCCAACCGCTCCCCTTCGGGCAGGACGCCTGAAAGCTCAGAAAGCTGCAGGGTCCCGGTAGCGTTGTAAATCAATGCCATGCCGAAAAGCATGGTGGTCGAGGCCACACCTGACAGGACCAGGTACTTGAGTGCTGCCTCGAGAGGAGCATGTCCTTCTTCCGGATAGCCAACGAGCACGTACAGAGAAATAGACAGAATCTCGAGCCCAAGCAGGAAAGCGGCAAAGTGATTGGCCGCGCCAAGCACCATCGCTCCTAGGGTGGCCGCCACGACCAGTATGAAGAACTCTTCGGGTTCTCCGGCCCGACCACGCACGTATCGGTCGGCCAGAATCACGGTGACGATCGCCGCGATGATGAACAGCCCGTTGAAGAACCCGGTGAATCCGTCCATCACCATGAAGCCGGAAACCACCGTCGTGCCTGCTTGCAGTCCCAAGGGTACCGCCCCGAGGGAGGCGACGAGCACGATGAGACTGGTGACGTAAGCCGTCGTCCGGCCCCGGTGAAACGAGGTCACGAGCAGCTGGACGAGCAACCCACCGGTCATCACCAGGTATGGCAAGAGCGCCATGAAGTCCCGTTCACCCATGAGGACCGATCTCCAGACTTCTCAGCACCGGCTGCGAAAGATCGAGCACATCCTGCGGGTAGAACCCGAGCCAGACCAGCGCGGCGGCCATGGCGAGCATCACCGTGAGCTCCCGCGCACCGAAATCCTGCAGGTCGGCCACAGACGGATTGGGTGGCCCCTGAAAGGCGCGCTGCATGAGCGAAAGTGAATAGACCGCCGCCACGATGATCCCGGCGGCAGCCGCTACGGTGAGCGGCACGTCGACCTGAAAAGCGCCCAGCAGGACCAGGAACTCCCCAACGAACGTCCCAAGCCCCGGCATGCCCAGCGAAGCGACTACGAAGAAAAGGGTGATCGCCCCCATGCGAGGCGCTCTCAACCAGAGACCGCCCATGGCGCTCATCTCCCGGGTGTGCAGACGCTCCTGAAGCGCGCCGGCCATCATGAACAGCGCCGCCGAGGAGAAGCCGTGGGCAACCATCTGAATCACTGCGCCCTGAACGGCGATCTCGGTCCAGGCGAATATGCCAAGAAGCACGAAACCCATGTGGCTCACGCTGCTGTATGCCACCAGGCGTTTGAAATCCGACTGGCTGAAGGCCATGTAACCGCCATAGATGACGCTTACCGTGCCCAGCAACATGGCCGGCCATCGAAAGTCCACAGCCGCATCCGGAAACAGCGGAACGACGAAACGCAGCAATCCGTATGCCCCGGTCTTGAGGAGAATCGCCGCCAGAATGACGCTCCCCGCGGTGGGTGCCTGGGTATGAGCGTCAGGTAGCCAGGTGTGGAAAGGCACGCCTGGCAGTTTCACCACGAAGGCGACGAAGAAACCAAGCAGCAGCAGCATCTGCAGGTCACGGCCAACCGGCGATGACAGCAGTTCCGGATAGCCAAAGGTCAGCTCGCCCGTCGCATCGAGGTGCGCGTACGCCAGGCCGATGATGGCGATTAGCAGCAACAGACCACTGATCTGCGTAAACAAAAAGAACTTGATCGCGGCGTAACCCCGGTTTTCGTGACCCCAAACCGCTATGAGGAAGTACATGGGCACGAGCATCACTTCCCAAAACAGGAAGAACAGGAACAGATCGAATGCGGTAAACACGCCGACCACACCGGCCAGCGTCCACAGCAGATTGAATTGAAAGAATCCCTGCCGCTCGCGGACTTCGGTCCACGACGCCGTCACAGCCACCAAACCCATGACCAACGTCAGTGCCACCAGAATCAGGCTGAGCCCGTCCATCGAGAGATAAAGGCTGATGCCGAACCGTTCTATCCAGGGCAGACGCAGCTCGGCAAACGTGCCATCCGGCGAACCGACGAGCCCGATCTGCAGCAACCACACCGAGGCCAGGGCCAGCACACCCAGCGATATCCACCGGGGAAGATCGGCCCGCCAACGGCCGCTGAGCCACGCCAGACCTCCTCCCGCCAGGAGCAGCAGGATAATGGCGAGGAGGGTCACAGCACCTCCAGCGCAATCAGCAGCACTAGAATCAACCCTGCTGCCATGTTCGCCGCGTACCAGCGAAGTCTACCGGTTTCGGTGGCCGCGGCCGCCCGGTGAATCCCGCGCGCTACGGCGGCGACCCCGCGGAAGACGCCGTCCACCACGTCGCTTTTGTTTGCCCGCGCCACAGCCACAAACGGCCTTACCACCAGCACGTCGTAAAGCGCGTCGAACCCCCACCCGCGCTCGAGAAACCCATGAAGCCACGCCGCCCGGGTGCGGAAGCCCTGGTCAAAGTCGAAGCGGGGGCTGCCGAAGAGCAAGTACCCCGCAAGGACACCGGCGACCGGCACGGCGGCCGTCACCCAGGGCAACCATCCCCCATGGCCGCCTGCCCCCAATCCGCCATCGGGGAGCACGTCGGCGACCACCGCAATGCCGAACCATCCGCCACCAACGGCCAGCAGCGAGAGCAGGACCAGCGGCAGCCACATGTTCACGCCCGATTCGTCATGGGGCTCGGTGTGCTGCCCGCCGAAGAACACCACGAAGATCAAGCGCGCGCTGTACAAAGCGGTCAGAAATGCGGCAAGAGAGGCGAGCGCCCAGAACCACGGACCCCCGATCGGGTACTCCCAGCTGACCAGGAGAATCGCGTCCTTGCTGTAAAACCCGGAGGTCAGCGGCAGAGCCGCAAGGGCGGCGGCGCCCACAACCATGCTCACGAAGGGTATTGGCAGTTTTCGCCACAGCCCCCCCATTCGGAAGATACTTTGCTCGTGATGCAGAGCGAGAATCACCGAGCCAGCGGCGAGAAACAGCAACGCCTTGAAAAACGCATGGGTCATGAGATGAAAAACGGCGGCAGACCAGGCGCCGACTCCCAGCGCCATGAACATGTACCCGATCTGGCTCATCGTGGAGAAGGCGAGGATCCTTTTGATGTCGGATTGGACCAGCGCGGTGGCGCTGGCAATGAACAAAGTCCCCAGCCCGACCAAGGCGACGGTGAGCTGAGCCGTGGGCGAGAGCAGAAACAGATCATGCATGCGTGCTATGAGATAGACACCGGCAGTCACCATCGTTGCCGCATGGATGAGCGCGCTGACTGGCGTTGGCCCAGCCATCGCGTCTGGAAGCCACGTCTGCAACGGTAGCTGGGCAGACTTGCCCACCGCACCACCCAAGAGAAGCAGGGCGATTGCCGTGCAGAGCGTGGAGCCATCCGGCCAGTGCAGGTTCGCATCCACCAGAACGGTCTGAATTTCCAGCGAGCCGAGCTCTCGAAACAGAAGAAACAGACCCAACGCCATGGCCGTGTCGCCGACCCGGGTGACCACGAACGCCTTGCGCGCTGCATAACCATTGGCCGCGTCCGCGTGAAAGAACCCGATGAGCAGATAGCTGCAAAGCCCCACTCCTTCCCAACCGAGATAAAGGACGAGAAGGTTGTCTCCGAGAACCAGCATGAGCATCGCGAACACAAACAGGTTCATGTAGGCGAAAAACCGGCTGTAACCTTCCTCGCCCGCCATGTAGCCCGTTGCATAGAGGTGGATCAGAAATCCCACGCCGGTGATGACGCCCATCATCACCAGGGACAAGCCGTCCAGATACAGGGTGAAGCCGGGTGCGAAGCCTCCGACTTCCATCCACGTCCACAACTCCACCGAGTAGGAGCCGGCCCCGCCGGCAAGAAACGCCCAACCAACTAGCATCGCGACGATCGTTGCGATTCCTACCGACCCCGCACCTATGATCGCCACCGGAACGCTGCTCATCCGGCCCTCGGTGACCAGCAAGACGAGAAAGCCTGCGAGTGGAAACACCGGCACCAGCCACAACATTTCCAGCGCCCCGCTCATCCCTGCAGCTCGCTCGCCGCGTCTATATCGAGATCTCGATAGCGGCGTTCCAGTTGCAGCACCAACCCTAGCCCTACGGCCACTTCGGCAGCGGCAAGCGACAGCACGAGCATGTACATGATCTGTCCGTCCGCCTCAGCCCAGCGCGCGCCTGCCGTGACGAACGCCAGACCACAGGCATTCATCATGATTTCGAGCGACATCAGCAGAAAGATGATGTTGCGCCGCACCAGCACTCCGGTGAAACCGAGCAGGAAAAGAATTCCCGCCAGGGTCAGGACGTGCTCGAGGGGAATGGCGACGGCCGTTTGCATCAGGCAATCTCCTCCCGCCGTGAGCGCATGTACCGGCGACCGAGGTGGTAGGCCCCGACCAGGGCCGCCAGCAGAAGCACGGATGCCAGCTCCACGGCAAGCAGGTACGGTCCGAACAGAACCTGGCCCACCTCTTTTGGAGACACCGCGACCGCGGACGTGGTGCCCGGTGTGCCGACCAGAACATAGAGAAGTTCCAGCAGCAGGATAGCGGTCAGTATCGACGGCCCGATCCACATCCGCGGCTCCAGCCAGGCGCGTTCGCGCTCCACGCCCTCAGAACCAAGGTTCAGCATCATCACCACGAACAGAAACAGCACCATGATCGCTCCCGCATAGATCACGATCTCGAGAGCAGCCGCGAAAGGAGCGCCCATAAGGTAGAAGATGACCGCAATGGCGAGCAGGGAGACGATCAGGTAGATGAGCGCATGGGACGCGTTGGTGCGCGTGATGACGAGCATGGTCGATACCAGCGAGACGCCGGCAGCGATGTAGAAGAGCGTCAGCTCCACGTGGCGTCCTTACCCTTGTTATCGCTCATCGTGCAAATACTCCTTAGGCGCTCCCATCGCCGGCTACGGCAGAAGACTGTGGACGTCCACTGGCGGGCTTTCCTGTCGGGCCTCGCCCTTCCCCTTCCCGGCGATGGCCTTACCGGCGACGCGCCAGAAACTGTAGTCGGGATACTTCCCGACCCCGCTGATGAGGAGGTGCTCTTTCTCGTACACCAGGTTGTCGCGCTCGTACTCACAGATCTCGAAGTCGGGGGTGAGCTGAATGGCGTAAGTCGGGCACGCCTCTTCGCACATGCCACACATGATGCAGCGGGAAAAATTGATTCGGAAAAACTCCGGATACCAACGGCCGTCTTCCGACTCGGTTTTCTGCAGCGATATGCAGTCCACGGGACAGGCAACTGCGCACAGATTGCAGGCAACGCAGCGCTCCTCACCGTCCGGGTCCCTGGTGAGCACGATTCGCCCGCGGTAACGCGGTGCCAGATACGGCATCTCCTCCGGGTACTGCACCGTCTCCACACGGGTGAAGAGGTGCCTGAAAACAGCCGCGATGGAGCGAATCTGAGTCCACATGCTACGTCTCCAGTCCCAGCGCAATCGCGCCGGTAATGAGCAGGTTCAGCAGGGTGATGGGCAGCAACAGCTTCCAACCCAAGGACATAAGCTGGTCATACCGGGGCCGGGGTATCGCTGCCCGAAGCAATACGAAGAAACAGATCACGGCACCCGTCTTCAGCGAGAACCAGACGATCGGCGGGAGCCAGCCGGGGCCAAGCCAGCCGCCGAAGAAGAGCGTCACCATCATCGCGGAGGTCAGGATCACGGACAGATATTCGCCCACCATGATCAGGCCGAACTTCATCCCCGAATATTCGGTGTGGAAACCGGCCGCGAGCTCGTGTTCCGCTTCGGGCAGGTCAAAAGGCAATCGGTGCGACTCGGCCACGCCGGCAATGAGAAAAACCACCATGCCGAGCACTTGCGGGATGCAGAACCAGACCTCCTCCTGCGCCAGCACGATCGCGCTGAGATTGAAAGAGCCTGTCAGCATCACCACTCCCATCAGCGACAGGCCCATGAACACTTCGTAGGTGACCATCTGCGCCGCGCTGCGCAGGCCGCCGAGCAGCGAATACTTGTTGTTGCTGGCCAAGCCGCTGAGCAGGACGCCGTATACGGCCAGCGATGTCATCGCCAGGAAGAACAGCACCCCGATGTTCAGATCGATGACGTGCAGACCAGGCCCGTAGGGAACCACGGCAAACCCCATGAGCATCCCCGCAACGATCGCCGACGGCGCCAGGGTGAAGACGACGCGATCTGAGAATGGCGGCACCCAATCGTCCTTGGCGATCAGCTTGATGACGTCGGCGACGATCTGCAGGGAGCCGAACGGGCCAACGCGGTTCGGGCCCAGACGGTCCTGCCAGAAGCCAAGCAACCGGCGCTCCCACCAGACGAGCACAGCGGCGCCCAGCATGGCGCCGAGCAGAACCGGAAGGATCATGATGAAACCCAGATCCATCGTCACCCTCTCGCAATGACTTCGGCGCTCGCGCCGGGCGGCTTGAAGTCTGGATCCGCAACGAGCTGGACGGCATCGTCGGGCGTTTCCGCCACCACGCCGGGCAAACCCACGCAGACGGCCGCGTGGCCCGTTGAGAGCGCAGGATCTACTCGCACGGCAAAGCTTCGCTCGAGCTCCATGCAGCGGATTCCGTCTCCTTCGCCAACGCCTAGCCGATTCGCATCCGTGACGCTGATCGCGACGTAAGGATCCGGTCCACGTTCCAGGATTGGCCCCGACCGCCCCGAGAGCTCGTCGCTGCCAAAAATGGTGTATGCAGGTAAGAGCCGGAACCGGCCATCCGGCACAGAAGGCGCCGCNNCCGTGAAGCCCATCCTGCGGCGTGGCGCCACCGAGAAGCCGAACCCCCGGATCGCCACCGGTCAGCGCGCCGCCGACCTCCTGCTGAAATTTGAACACCGACTGATTGGAGTTCCAGCCCGCCGCCCATACGAACGGTATGAGCGCGCTAGGTCGCTCGACAGCACTACCCTCCATTGAAAACGAGAACGGCGTCTCCTCGTCCACGGGCGTTTTACGCTCGTGAACGTTCACGTTCGCGCTCATGGCCGTTCGCCCGCTGTACCTGTGCGGCTCTCGGGGGACCTTCATACCGGCAGGACCACGATACGTTGCCCCGGGGGCGGCGTCGGCGACGCCACCGAGCTCCGGCAGCAACGCCACAGCGGCGACGACCTCGTCCACATGCTTCCATTGCATGTCGTTGCGACCGGATCCCGTCGCAGCCTCTGCAAGCCATCGCCAGCTTGGCGCTATAGGCTCGGCGGGTTCGAACACCTCGAAATGACGCTGAGCCCTGGTCTCGCAGTTGACGTAAGTTCCCGTGGACTCCGCAAACGTCGCTGCGGGCAGGACCAGATCGGCGCGTTCGGCCGTCGGCGTTTCCACCGCATCCAGCACGACGACGTTGCGAACCTTGTCGAGTGCGCGGCGAACGGTGTCCGCGTCCGCACGCCGGAACAGGTCGTTTTCCGCGACGATGAGGGTCTCGACCTCGCCGGACGCTGCCCGCGCCAGCGCTCTGCCCATGTCGAGCCCCGCCTCGAGCAGACCCACTCCGAAGCTGTTTACTTCCGAGGCGACCAGCAGCAGGGCAGGATCCGTTTCGCGGGCCGCGAGGGCCCAGGCGACGTTCGCAGCCGCCTTGATCAGACCCGCCGAACGCCCTGCCGTGCCCGCGATGATCAGCGGCCGTTCGGCAGCCGCCAGCGCGGTAGCCGCTCGGGCTACGAATTCCGCCGCTTCGGCGTCCGGTGGCTCGCTTGCATGAAAATCCGGATCAATGGCGTTGGCCACGGCGAAGCCGACCTGGGCCAGGCGTTCAGGGGAGCCGTTGATGCAGGATTCCGCAATGTCGTCGATCTCCGTGGACAACACTGCGGCATTGAAAAGCGGGTTGCGTACAGAGCGAGAATGACTCTTGACACCGGCGTCCTGCCACGCCGGAATCCCCGCCTCCTCCGCTAGCTCGTAGGCGGCGTTGCGTACCGTCTGCCGCAGCGCAAGCGCGACACGGGGCGCGGTGTTGAGAACGTCCTCGCCCAGGACGAGAACGGCGTCGGCCTCCTCAACTTCCCTCAATGACGGGATGCGCGCAGCGCCCGCCCGGTAGACGTCCAACGCGAGATCGATCAGTTCCTCTTCCTTCGAACTCATGCCGCGGCAGAAATTCTCGGCGCCGACCAGACAAGCCAACGCCGAATTGCTTTCGAGCGATGCTCGCGGAGACCCGATACCGATCGCCGAGCCGCCGGCGACGAGGTCCGTCAGCCTCGACAACGCGTCCGGCCCATCGATCGCCACGAACAGGTCGCCTTCCGCGTGGATACCGGCCTGCCGAATGCGGCCGTCCTCATTGACGAATCCGAACCCGAAGCGACCGCGGTCGCACAGAAAGTATCCGTTGACTTCTCCGTGGTAGCGATTGTGGGTGCGCTTGAGTTGGCCGTAGCGCTCGCCGGGAAACGTGTTGCAGCCAACGGCGCAACCCGGACAGATCGACGGCGCCGACTGCAGATCCCACTTGCGGGTATAGGTATCGCTGAAGGGCTTGTCCGTGAAAACGCCGGTGGGGCAGACCTCCACGAGGTTGCCGGCAAACGGGCTTTCCAGCGGACCGTCTTCCACGCGACCAAAGTACATCCGAGCGCGTGACCCCAGGGCCTGAAGGTCTGTTCCACCGGCATAGTCGTAGTACCGCACGCATCGATAACAGGTAATGCACCGATTCATTTCATGATTGAGGAACGGACCGAGATACTGGTTGGCAAACGTGCGCTTCTTGCCCCGATAACGTCGCGACGTGTGGCCGGTCATCACGGTCATGTCCTGAAGGTGGCACTCCCCGCCCTCCTCGCAGACCGGACAGTCATGCGGGTGGTTCTCCATCAGCCACTCGATGACTGATGCCCGGAAGTCTCTTGCGTGCTGGGCTTCGATGGAGATGCGCACGCCGTCAACAACCGGCGTCATGCAGGCCATGACCAGGCGACCGCGATGATCGTCTTCGCCCTGGTACTGGACGACTGCGCACTGACGACAGGCTCCCACCGACCCAAGGCATGGGTGCCAGCAGAAATACGGCAGGTCCAGGCCCTGGGATAGACAGGCATGCAGAAGGTTGCTGCCAGGTTCCGCTTCGTACTCGACCCCGTCGACGAGCATGATCGCCATCGCTCAACCTCCCCCTTCGTAAGGACAACGACCTGTCCTGAGATGGTCTTCAAAATCGTCGCGAAAGTACTTCAAGGCGCTGACCAGAGGCTCCATCGCCCCCGTGGCGTGCAGGCAGAAGGTGTTGCCCGGCGCCGCGATGAACGCCGCGTTCGTGTCGAGCAGCGACATGTCTCCAGGCTCGCCGCGGCCTTCCTCGATGTCGCGCAGCAGGCCCTCGAGCCAGGGCAAACCCTCCCGGCAGGGCGTGCAGAACCCACACGACTCCTGGGCGAAGAAATGCTGGAGATTGATCGACAGGGCAACCGGACAGACCTTGTCGTCCATGACGATCATGGTGCCGGTCCCCATGCGACTCCCGGCGGCCTGAATGGATCCGTAATCCATGGGCAGATCGAGATGCTCATCCACTAGGAAGTCCGTGGATGCTCCCCCGGGAAGAATGCCTCGCAGCGAGTAACCGTCCTGCATGCCGCCGGCATGCTCGTCGATGATGGTGCGGATCTTCGTGCCCATCGGAAGCTCCCACAGCCCGGGGTTGCGGACCCGCCCCGACACGCCGTACAGCTTGGTGCCGGCGTCTTCCCCCTCACCGAGTTCCTGAAACCACTGAGCGCCAAGCCGAACGATGCCGGGCACGTTGCACAGCGTCTCCACGTTGTTGACGATGGTTGGCCGGCCCCAGGCGCCGCTCGCCGGCGGAAAAGGCGGCTTCGTCCGCGGCTGCGCGCGCTTTCCCTCCAAGGCGTTCAGCAGCGCCGTCTCCTCGCCGCAGATGTAGCGCCCACCCGACCGATGTATGGACAGCTCGAGGTCGAACGAGCTGCCGAAAATCGACTTCCCCAGATAGCCTCGATCACGGGCGTCTTCGAGGGCCCGGGTTAGCTCGCGAAAGGGCGCGTGATACTCGCCTCGCAGGAATATGTAGGCGCGATCGGCCTGAATGGCATACGCAGCGAGGATCATGCCTTCGATGAGCAGGTGCGGATCGTTCTCCATCAGGAAACGATCCTTGAAGGTCCCGGGCTCCATCTCGTCCGCATTGCAGACCAGATACTTGGGGCCAGGGCCCGCGGCCTCTCCCATGGGCACAAAGCCCCACTTGACGCCCGTGGGGAAGCCCGCCCCGCCACGCCCCCTCAGATTTGCTTCCTTGACCAGCTCCTGAACCTCGAGGGGGGTCATGTGGGTGAGCGCCTGGCGGGCCGCGCTGTAGCCGTCGGCACGCTCGTATGCCGCCAGCGCGACCAACCCACCCTGGTCGTCGATGCGTTCGGTCAGCGGCTTCGAACTACTCATCGAAAATCCTCCAGCAGATCTCCGACCTGGGCCGCATCTACGTTTCCGAACAACTCGTCATCCACCATGACTGCCGGCGCCCGATCACAAGCACCGAGACAGACGATCGGCAGCAATGTGTAGCGACCGTCCTCGGTGGTTTCACCGGCTTCGATGTCAAGGTGGTCGCTGATCGCCCGGCGCACGCGGTCGCAGCCCATCACAAAGCAGCTGACGCTGTCGCACACCATGACGACATGGCGACCAACCGGCTTTCTGTGGATCAGGTTGTAGAAGGTGGCGATGCTGTCAATCTCCGCGGCCGACATCTCGAGCAACCGGGCAATGGAGCGAAGGCTGGCATCGGAGATCCAGCCACGCCGCTCCTGGACGATAAGCATCGCGTCGATGGCAGCCGAGCGACGGTCAGGCAGGTGGGCGATTTCGGCTTCGATCGCCGTGATCTCTTCTTCGCTGAGCGCCTCTACGAGATTGCTGGCTTCACTCATCCTATCGGTCCACGTCTGCCATCACGAAATCGATGCTTGCGATGATTGCGATGAGGTCTGCAATCATGAAACCCCGGCTGATCAGCGGGATCATCTGAAGGTGCGGAAACGACGGCGTGCGGATCCGCGTTCGGTATGACATCGTGCCGCCATCGGAGACCAGGTAGTACGAGTTCCATCCTTTGGTAGCTTCGATGTTCACGCAGCACTCGCCAGGCGGAACGACCGGACCCCAGCTGACATTCAGAAAGTGCTGAATGAGCGTTTCGATGTCCTGCATCGTGCGCTCTTTGGGCGGCGGCGTGGCCCGCGGATGATCAGCCTTGTACGGCCCGGCAGGCATGTTCTCCAGGCACTGGCGAATGATTCTCAGGCTCTGCCTGATTTCCTCGACACGCACCAGGCAGCGGTCGTAGCAGTCGCCGTTTGCGCCCAACGGGACCTCGAAATCGAACTGTTCGTAGCCACCGTACGGGCGCTGCTTGCGCAGATCCCAATCGCACCCCGTGGCGCGCAGCCCGGGGCCCGTCACGCCCCACTCAATGGCCTCCGCGGAGGTGTACGCGCCAATCCCGATACTCCGGCGTTTGAAGATGCCGTTCCTGATGACCATACGATCGTAGTGGTCGAGGCGTTTGGGCAGATAATCGATGAAGTCACGGATCATGCGATCCCATCCTTCAGGAAGGTCCTGGGCCACACCGCCGATTCGAAACCAGCTCGGATGCATCCGGCCACCCGTGATCGCTTCAATGATGGTGAAAAGCCTCTCGCGGTCGGCAAACATGTAGAACACCGGGGACATCTGCCCCACGTCCTGAGCGTACGTCCCGAAGAAAACCAGATGGCTCGAGATGCGGAACAGCTCAGACAACATAACGCGAATGACCTGCGCCCGGGGCGGGACCTCGATACCCGCTAACCGTTCCACCGCCATGACGTAAGGCAGGTTGTTCATCACGCCGCCGAGGTAGTCCACCCGATCCGTATACGGAATGTAGGTGTGCCAGGACTGGCGTTCCGCCATCTTCTCCGATGCGCGATGGTGATACCCGATGTCGGGTACCGCGTCGACGACGACCTCCCCGTCGAGCTGCAACGCGATTCGAAAGACCCCATGCACGCTGGGATGATTCGGGCCGAGGTTCAAGAACATGAAATCGGTGTGCTTTGCCTCTTTGCTCATACCCCACTCTTCCGGAACGAACCGCAGGGCTTCCTGCTGAGAGTCGAGGAGTTCCGGCGTCATGCGAAAGGGATCCATCTCCGTAGCACGAGCAGGATGCTCCTTGCGCAACGGGTGTCCGTCCCAGTTGGGTGGCGTGAGAATGCGTTGGAGGTTTGGATGCCCGGAAAAATCGATTCCGAACATGTCGAAGACTTCACGTTCGTACCAGTTGGCTGCAGGCCAAATTCCCGTCAGCGACGGCAGGGACAAGTCGCCTTCGCGCAACGCAACCTTGACTCGCACGTCCTCGTTGCGACTGAGAGAGATGAGGTGATAGAAAACCGTGAAATCGGAATCGGGCTGTTCGCCTCGCGACGCACGTAGGCGCTCGTCTATTGCGGAGACGTCGAAGAGCAGCGCGAATCCAGACCGGCTCTTGAGGTGGCCGACGACCTCCAGGAGGCGTTCTTTTGGCACCCAGAGATTCAGGATCGCGTCCGCAGTCTCCTGCACGACGCAATCGGATCCGAATCGGCCCACCAGATCGCGGGCCATGACGGAAGCGGTCCGTTGGGCAACCGCTTCCTGATTTGGCGCCAGTTCTGTCATGACCCTGCCTTACTTCACGCTGTCCTCCGTTCGAGAACCACCCAGTTTCACTCCGGATTGAGGCGGCGCGCCGACGCCCGAAGGTTCGGCAAGTCGATCAGCCGCCCGGCGCCGGGAAGCGCGCAGATCGCGCTGGCTCGGACGGGGTGCTCGCGTTACGCGGTCTCCGTCCACGACCCAGCTCAGCGGTCGGGACTCGTGGGCTACCGCATCCTGCAGCAGAGTAATTCCCTGCAGCAGCGCTTCGGGCCGGGGCGGGCAACCCGGCACGTAGACATCGACGGGCAGAAATTTGTCCACCCCCTGCACCACGCTGTAGATGTCGTACATCCCGCCCGAATTCGCACACGACCCCATGGAGATGACCCATCGAGGCTCGAGCATCTGGTCGTAGAGGTGCTGCAGAACGGGAGCCATCTTGCGGAAGACCGTGCCCGAGATGACGATCAAGTCCGCCTGCCGGGGCGTGGCACGAATCACTTCGGCGCCAAAGCGCGCGATGTCATGTCGCGGCGTGAAGCTCGTGGCCATCTCCACATAGCAGCAGGATAATCCGAAGTTGAAGGGCCACAGGGAATTTGAGCGGCCCCACGCAACCAGGTCTTCCAGCTTGGCCATGACAACGCTGCGCGACAGAGCCTCCTCATAAGCCCGGTTGGGCTCCGTCATAGGCGCGCCCGGCTCCGCTTTGATCAGCTGCCAGCGCACGTCACGTCCCTGCCGTTTCTGATTCGGCGTCCGGCCTGGCTGCCAGCGAATAGGTTCTTCGCGGCAGGCGCCGCAAACGGCCCCAATCCAAAGCACCCGTACGCCATTCGTAAATGAGGGCAACGAGCAGGATTACGATGAATACCGAGACCCCGGCATAGCCTTTCCAACCCAATTCGAAGAACGCGACAGCCCACGCGAAGATGAAGATGGTTTCGAGATCGAAGATCACAAAGAACATAGCGACCAGGTAGAACTCGATCGACAGGCGCGTTCCTTCCGCACTGCCTACCGGCACGATCCCGGATTCGAAAGGCATATCCGTCGCCTTGCGATGACGGGTGCGTGATCCAATGAACCAGGAACTAACGAGGACGATCGCAAGCAGCGCTATGACCGAGATTGCATAGACGAGAAAGGGCCAGAGACTTTGGCTCTCAGCGACCGCCAACTGCACAGCATCATCTATGGATTGCGCCATAGACCTCCCCCCCGACACTATCCTAGAAGCTATTGGGCCCCGCGTGCAAGTCCTGCAAATCGAAGTTCAGTTCTTCCATCGCCGGCCGATGGCGTCCCATGTGCCGTGATCCAGGATCCCCGCCTGCCGCGAGGGGGTTCCGTTCTGCAGGTCGTTAGGGCCGCCGTATGCCCGCACTCGGCTTTCGGCCAGGCCGACTATCTCTCCACTCGCCCGAATGTCGTTCGGGACACGGGCGGGCCGTCGAGCTTCTCAAGCTCTTCGTAAAGATCCTCAAACACACGATTCTCGATGCGGAACTGGCGCCAACCCGCATGCTCGAACGACTGCGCTGCCTCCAGACCGAAACGGGCCCAGTCTGCTTCGCTGAGCACACCGCGCTCGCGTAATCGAAGCAGCTTCAGCCAGTGATTCGCGTAACTGCGGTAAACGCTGGTGAGCCTTAACTGGTCGACCTCGGCCAGCGTGCTCGGGTCAACTCGACCCTGGGCCAGCAGGGCCGCGAGCTCGGAACTTTCGGCGACGCGCATGTTGAGGTCGTTGAACCCGGTCATCACGCTTTCCAGAGTCTGGGTTTCAAGGACCTTGGTATTCTGACGCACTTGTATCACCAGGTAGACGAGGGTTGCCAATACTACGATCGAGCCGATGAACTCGCCGTAGTTGCCCAGGAGCTGAGCAATCGCTTGATGATCCATGAGTTCCTCCTCCAACGAGTGGAGAAAGGCTAGCGCAGATCTCTAGTGCCGCGAAGCAGAAAGCCTAACGCTTGACGTATACCGCCCCCGCAGAGTTGAGGCTGTTGTCGGACTCCCTGCCATCGACGCCCGCGCTGTCGCTGGCCTCCCCGGCCGCACCCACCGCAAGCGTGTCGCCATCGAGATCCAGAGCGCCGCCGAACTCGTCACCGGAATCGGTGTTGGAGGCTTTCACGTAGGCAAGCTGCTTCCAGCTTCCGCCACCGTCTCTCTCGAACAGATAAGCCGCGCCGGCGCTCGCAGCGCTGTTGTCCCGCTCATCGCCATTGATGCCCGTCGCGAACGAGCTCTCGTCAGGGGCACCCACGGACAACACGTTGCCCCATAGAGCCACCGCCGACCCGAAGACATCGTTGGCGTCGGCGTTCGAGGCTTTGACGTAGGCGACCTGAGACCACCTGCCTTGCGAGTCTCGTTCGAACACGTAGGCAGCCCCGGCATCGCTTACCGCGTTGCTAAGCTGATCCCCATCGACGCCGGTGGCGCCGCTATCCTCGAAGGGCGCCCCGGCCACCAGGAAATCGGTGTCCAGAGCAAGCGCCGTCCCGAAAGCATCCCCCGAGTCGGGATTGGATGCCTTGATGTACGCGACCTGGGTCCACCGGTCGTCGTCATCGCGTTCGAACAGATAGACGGCGCCTGCCCCGGCCAGGCTGTCATTCTGCTCATCCCCATCGATGCCCGCGGCATCGCTGTCCTCGCCGATGGCAGCTACGGCCGCGAGTCGGCCGCTGATCGCTACGGCACTCCCAAACTCGTCTCCCGGGTCCGTGTTCGAAGCCTTCAGGTAAGCCTCCTGCTCCCAGGTCCCGCTCGAGTCGCGGCGGAACACATAGGCCGCGCCGGCGTTCGCGGCGCTTCGGTCGGCCTCGTCACCGTCTACGCCTGTCTGACCGCCGTCTTCAAACGGGGCGCCGATGATCAGGCGATCCCCGTTGACGTCGATGGCACGCGCGAACTCGTCTCCGGAGCTGGAGTTCGACGCCTTGAGGTAGGCCGTCTGATCCCACACGCCCATGGCGTCGCGAAGGAAGACGTAAGCCGCGCCCACGGCATTGCCGCCGTTGTCGAGCTGATCACCGTCCACGCCCGTCGCCTGGCTCTGCTCACCCGGCGCGCCCGCAACGAGGGTGTCGTCGGCGATGCTGACGCTATCTCCGAACCGGTCGGCGGGATCGGGATTGGATGCCTTCACATAGGCGTGCTGCCGCCAGGTCGTGCCCGCGCGATCGAACACGTACACCGCACCGGCCGCCACCGCAGAGTTGTCGGCCTCGTCACCGTCTATGCCCTGCGATGCGCTTGCTTCCTCCGGCGCCCCTACGGCAAGGAGATCTCCGGACAGCGAAACAGCGGCACCGAAGAGGTCGGGCCCAGGATTGGAAGCCTTCACGTATGCCTCCTGCCGCACAGCGTCCAGCTCGCCGCGCGTAACCTCCACCGCATAGGTTCGTCGGATCGTCGCATCCTCAGCAGTAACGTCAACCGCCAACGCGTTGCTGCCGGCTTCGAGAAAGACGAGGCCGCTCGGATCATCTGGCGCAATCGCGTTACCCTGAACCTCGAGGCTCGCGAACGCGTCCTCGGGGGCAGCGATGACTCGAGTCGATGCGCCGATATGGCCGACGGAAGCGGTGTAGGACGTCACCTCGCTGTCGAACACCTGATCGAGGCTCGTCGCGGTAAGCTCGAGCCGGGAGAGATTCGCATTGCTTGCCGCCGTCGTCCGGCGCGTTACGGCGACCGTGTAAGTCCGCTGAGTTTCACGATCACGGGCAGTCACCACGATGGTGATGGTGTTGACTCCCGGGTCCAGCGCGATCGGGCCCGTCGTGCCCCCGGAATCCACGCGCTCGCCGTTGACGTCGATGGTCGCGCTGGAGACGGCAGCCCGGGCAGTGACCCGGGTAGAGTCGACGGCGGCGGCCACCTCGGCTGTGTAGCTCGAGACGCCGGGACTGAACGACGGCGAGAAAGTCACCTCGTCCAGAGCAAGGCTTGCCAGGTCCGCATTCTCTCGCACCGGGTTCGTGCCGCCACAGGCGGCGGCCAGGCAGACGGCCCCAAAAAACGCCAGTTTCCAGGTCATGCACGCCAGTTTCACGCGTTTCGTCTGGCGCCGCCAGAGGAGAATCCAGACCCGCCGCCTTGCCCCTAAGACCCGCCTGGCCGGGAAGCTTTCCTCAGCAGCGCGTCGGCAGCCCAGGCAAGCATCACCAGCAACAGCGCAACGACCAGGCGTGGCGAGGCGGCGCTCATCCTGGACATCGTCGGCCCCACTTCTGCGTACTCGATGCCGCCTGCCCGAACTTGGGCAATGGCCTGATACTCGTCCGACGTGACCATGCTGATGAAATCGCGGCGGGACCGATACCTCACCAGGATGACTTCGTCCCAACCCGCATCTGCGGTTTCACCAATGATCCGGGAGGGGGGGAATCTGCCCACGTAGACCGGATGGCCGGCGTTCTTGAGGACCATGCCTATTGCCGCATCGCCGTACTTCCGATACGCCGCGGGCACGTCACCATGCGTCTCATTCTTCTCGTGCTCGTAGCGATTGAGATTGAGCATGAAGAACTCCCGCCCATCATCTCCCTCGCCGAAACGGCGCAACCGGTCGGCAACGTCGTGAAACTCCGATTGCGAAGGAACGTTGGCGAGGTACCCGTCGAGTTCAGCCGACGTCAGCGGCTCTTGCCCCCATCCGTCGTACCACGCCAGAAAGCCAATGAAAACCAGCAAGAAGAACACGGCGCTGAAGTAGCGACTCAACATTCATGCCCCCATAGTGAATTCAGGATGAACGCGAAAACGCAGATAAAAGTCAGCCGAAAACACCGCTTGGCTGGCCGATCCGCACTCTCTACGGCGTGTACCAGATCGGCGAAGTGTAAGCGCGCTCCTGCCCCTTCATCGCTATCGTCTCCGGCATCTCGACAGCGAAGAATTTGGCGTCGTACGCCTGCCAGGTCGGAGTGGGAATTTCCAGAACGCGGGCATAGTAGAACGCCCGGTGCTCGGGATTGAAGTCCGGGTCTGTCCACACTGCGCGCAGCTCTGCATCACCGATGGTGTTCAGATAACTTGCATCGGCAACGTCGACGGTATCGCCCACCGGAGTCCGGCAACGGCCATCCGAGTCGATCGTGCGTCCGTCGGAAACGGCCACGTCGTAGATGCGTTCCTGCCGCTCACCGCCGTCGTCGATCCAGCCCTTGACGATCTGGATCCGGTCGAGGTTGCCGGACCAGGGGTCCTTCATGGCGCCGACCATGAAGGTGGGCGCCTGCTTGCCCTCCGGTTGAGCGGTCAGGTCGCCACCCATGGGTACTCCTTTCCGGTAGCCGATCGACACGGCGTCAGGACGGAAGACGTCATTATCCTGATAGTCCCAGCCCCCGAAGAAACGCACAAGGATGCGGGTTCCGGTAGTGGCAAAAGTCTCGCGCCTTTGCATCGCTTCAAAAATGCCGGCACGCGTGTTCTCGCGCGCCCACACCGCGGCGAGCCCTGCGCCAATCGACTCGTAGGAATAGCTCGAGAGATTCGGGTCGCCCGCCAAAGAACCGATGATCACATGTTCCCAGCGGTCGGCTTCCGGCTCAAGATGGGCCGCCTTGCCAAAGAAATTCTCTTCCCGCGTCGTGGCCAGGGAGGTATGGGCATCGGTGCTTCCCACCATTCCGAATTTGTAGGGGTTTACCCCGAGCTTTTCTTCGAGCTGCATGCCGATCTGCAGGGCAGAACGCGCGTACTCGTGCTTGAGCATCCAGTCTTCCTTAGGTTTGAACCCCGCGATGTCGGACTTATCCCACGTTCCATAGTCCGCAAACTCATCGTTCGGAGACAGGAACGGGTGCGCCTCTCCGTCACCCTTGATCTGGGTTACCTCGTAGAGCGGTTCGAAACGCGCCCGGGTTTCCGCATATTTTCGATCAATGGGGCGCCCGTTTAGGCGCTCGACGGCGAACATCTGACCGTTGGAGACGTTGCCGTTGTGCGCGATGGCAAGCACGCTGCCGCCCGTCCTGGCTTCGTAGTCGGCCATGTACTTCCACAGGTCTTCTGGGTCGATGGAGTCGAAAGCGCTGAAAGGCAAGACCTGAGAGACCTTGTCTGCGCCGTCTTTGAATATGACGACGCGATGCAGGTTTCCCGGCGTTTGCTGGGTCGCGATCGAGGTCCACTCGAAACCGGCCAGCGCGGTGAACTTGCCAGGCTCGTTGAACTGATCGGCGAAGGCGAGCTGCCGTTCCCATACCGAACGCGCCATCTTCGGATTCCCGATAGGATCTTTGCCCTTGGTTACCGCATCGCCTATCCAGGTCTGGAAAGCCTCACGGGACTTTCCCGCCTTGACGAGGTCGTGCACCATGCGCCCCCATTCACTCGTAAGCAGGTCTGGATTGGACTCGTCTATGTAAGGCGCTAGGCCCAGGTTCTCGGCGTGATCAGACACTACGAGGAAGTCCAGCGGCCGGATGAGCCGTGCCCGCATACCGTGGGACGCCACCACCTCCTCCCCGCGAGCGAACCGATAGGCTTCCTCCGGCCCCAGGCGGTTGCCCATCATGCCGGCGTCGGTGGAGTAGGACGTGTGCAGGTGAGTGTCGCCCCAGTAGACGCCTTCGGCGAAGTTCGCGTCGGAAACCTTGCGTTCCACGTATGGGGAGTAGATCTTCGTAGGCACCCGAATGTCCTCGGGGATACCAGCATCAGCCGCGAAGGCCAGCATCGGGCTCATGACAAAGCTCGTTACGAGCACAGCGGCAAAGCTAATCATCTTCATGTTTTCAGGTTCCTTCGTCATTTGCCGTGTTGGCCTTTCGGCAGGCGTTTGTCTTCCCGGGGCGCTTTGTGTTCAATTTGGCGGCTTGTACGGATCGGGCGCGCCGGCCGGGATCGGCGGATACTTCCTGAGCGAGGCCACGTGCTCTTCAAGGTGTGGCAGCGCAGCTTTTGGCACCCAGGTGTGGGGAAACAGCACGTTGTCGCGCTCCTGAGGGTCATTGATCAGGTTGTACACACGGGGCATGGTGTAAGTGCGCAGCGCGCCATTCCACCCGGTCTGCTCCTTGAAGTGGAGCTTCCAGTCCCGCCACTTCACGCCGAAGATGTCGTTACCCATGTAGACCACGAACCCTTCGCGACCAGACGCTTCGTTCTGACCGAGCAGGAATCCGCTCATGTCGATACCATCGATGACTCTGTCGTCGGGAACCTTCCCACCCGCTAGGCGTGCCAGCGTCGGGAAAAGATCCATCGCATGCACGATCTCATCGCTGACCCGCCCCGCCTCAATCCTGCCTGGCCAGCGAATGGCGAAAGGCACGCGAAGGGCCCCCTCATATCCCGTGAAAAGCGTGGAACGCCACGGTCCGGCGGATCCGTGCATTGCCGTTTCCACGGTAATGGAGGTCTCACCGGCGCTGAGCGCCTCGGGACCATTGTCCGCGGTAAAGATGAAGATGGTCTCATCCGAGATCCCCAGTTCCTCGATCGTATCCAGAAGCTCACCCGTGTAGCTGTCGATCTGCATCAGCAGGTCACCCCATGGACTTTTACCGGAGCGATCGACGAAACTCGGATGCGGCATCGTGGGGAAGTGCGTGGCCGTGTATGGCAAATAGACGAAAAATGGATTCCCGGCTTTCGCCTGCGTTCTCATGAACCGGATGGCTCGATCCGTTAGGTCACGATCGATGAGCGGCCGATAATCCAGACGGTAAGGACGAACCTTCTTCGGAGAACCTCCTTTCCTNNGAACCCCTGATCAGTCGGGAAGCGCCCTTCGGTGCGCCCTAGGTGCCATTTGCCGAACATTCCGGTGGCATAACCCGCCTCAGACAGCATCTCGGCCATGGTGACTTCCCATTGGACCAGGCCGTAAACGCCCTCCCCCATGGGCACGGTGCCGTTGCCGCTGCGGATGGCGTAGCGCCCGGTCATGATCGCGGAACGCGACGGCGTGCACTGAACTTCCACGTTGAAGTTGGTCAGCCGAAGCCCTTCAGCGGCAATCTGGTCCATTCTCGGCGTAGCGGCACCGCGAATGATGCCGCCGCCGTTGAAACCGGGTTCGCCCCAGCCGAAGTTGTCGAGGAACACGAGGACGACATTGGGTTTGTCCTGAGCCCAGGACACCTGACCGGCGTGAAAAAGGAGCATGCACAGGCACCATCTGAACAGACGCATATTGACGATTTCCCAATTCTCTGGACGGCGGTGAGTCTACCACCAAATGATCAAAGCGACGGTGAGCAGACGCCTTCAAAGCCCAACCGCCAGATGAGTACATCGCCGGGATCATCGCCGGTCGGTGATGAGCCAGCCAAGCCTCGCGCCTATGCGTGCAAGGTCACCGGCAGGTGCGTGTACCCGCGAACGAAGTTGGAGATCGCTCTAACCGGTGGGCCAGCCACCTCGATGCGGCTGTAACGCTCCAGCAGCTCCTCCCACAGTATGTTCAGCTGCAGCTCCGCAACGCGGTTGCCCATGCAGCGATGCACGCCGTAGCCAAACGAGAGGTGTTGGCGGGCATTCCCTCGATCGACGTCCATGACGTCGGCATTCTCGAAGACATCTTCGTCCCGATTACCCGATGCGTACCACATCAACACCCTTGCTCCCTCAGGAATGACCTTGCCGCCGATCTCGACGTCCTGCTTCGTCGTGCGCCGCATGAACGCAAGGGGGGTCTGCCAACGGATAATCTCGGCCACGGCGTTGGGAATCTTCGAGCGGTCGGCCTTGAGCTTGTCGAACTGATCGGGCCACCGGTTCATCGCCAGAACCCCACCCGAGATGGAGTTTCTCGTCGTATCGTTGCCGCCCACGATCAGCAGGAGCAGGTTGCCCAGGAACTGTCGCTCGGGCATGTCGCGGGTGCTCTCATTGTGGGCGAGCATCGAGAGCAGGTCATGACCGCCCGGCTTGTCGATCCGCTCATGGCGCAGCTCGGTCATGCGCCGCAGGCATTCGTTGAGCTCCCGCTCGCGCTCTTCCAGAGTGTTCCAGAAGCCGGCTTTGCGCGGGGAGGTCGCGACGTCTGACCAGCGCGTCAGCTTGTAGCGTTCCTCGAAGGGAAAATCGAACAGCGTCGCGAGCATCTGCGTGGTGAGCTCGATCGACACACGCTCGACCCAGTTGAAGGTCTCGCCGACCGGGAGACCGTCTAGGATCGCCGCCACTCGCTGCCTGATCGTCGGCGCCAGGGCGGCGAGGTTACGGGGGCCCGCCACCGGCGCGACCGCCTTACGCTGCTGAGCGTGCTTGGGATCGTCCATGGCGATGAAGCTCGACGCTTCATCCTGCTCCTGCGGGACGTTCAGCCCGATGGTGGGCTCGGACGAGAAGCGCTTTGCATCGATATCCACGGCCTTGACGAGCTTGTAGCTGGTCACAGACCAGTAGGGACCAACGATGCTGTTCTCGTGATAGTAGACGGGGGATTCTCGACGCATGCGCTCGAAGTAGGGCCAGATCGTATCGAAGCGCATCAGGTCCCAGTGAGCAAGGTCAATCTCATCGAGCGGGAGCGTTGCGGCGTGGTCACGTGCATTCTCCAACCGCTGCTGGTGCTCTAGTTCGTACTGCTGCCAGTTCATCGTCGATCCCGTCCAAGGCCCGCGCACATCATACTTCGAAGCACCGCTCGGGCTCGATGGGTTTACGACAACCTTGTCGGGCGACGACCGCAAATGCAGGTGAATCGGCGCCATTGGTAATGGGATACCAGCTCTGCGACCATTGGATGATACAGAACGTGGGAGGGTGATCATGGATCTGGGATTGAACGGGGCGAAGGCCGTCATCTCCGGCGGCACGCAAGGTATCGGCCTGGCGGTTGCCAAGGCACTCGTGGGCGAGGGGGTTGCAGTAAGCATCGCGGCGCGACGACAGGAAGGGGTGGATGCGGCACTCGAGGAGCTGTCCGCACTTGGCACCGCGGTCGGCCAGGTGTGCGACGTTGCAGACTACGACGCCACAGTAGCGTGGATGCAGAACGCGACGGACGCGCTCGGCGGCATCGATATCGTCGTGCACAATGCGACGGCCAGCGGCCAACCAGGTCCAGGCCCCCAGTCCTGGATCAACAACTTCAGCGTCGACGTGCTCGGCATGGTGGGCATGAGCGAAGGCGCCCTGCCCTCTCTCGAGCAGTCCGAGCGTGCGGCGCTGGTCCAGATCGCATCCATTACTGGCATCGAGCACCACGACGTGCCCATCAGCCCGAGCTACGGAGCCATGAAGGCCGCATCAATTCGCCACATGGCGCAACTGGCCCAGCAGTGGGGACCCAAGGGCATTCGCGCCAATACCGTCGCCCCGGGGCCGATCTTCATCGAAGACGGTGTCTGGAACGGTATCAAGGACAACGCGCCGGCCTTGTATGAGCGCGATCGCGACTACCATCCCACTAAACGCATGGGCACGGGGGAAGAGGTCGCCCGCGTGGTCGCCTTTCTCGCCAGCCCCGCCGCGAGTTGGGTCAACGGAACCACCGTGCGAGTCGATGGGGCATTTACCCGTGGGGTGAACTTCTAGGCGGTCGAAACGTTCGTTTCGGATCAGCAAGCGGGTGTCCTGGATAGTCCCTGCTGACTTCCGCTGTAGGCCAACAGCGGAAACAGTTAACAACGATCAGGTCAACACTGCATTTCCACAACCACAGCATAAGGCCCTCGTCCGTGGTCACTCCCCAAGAATTGGGTTTCGCCGACTTTCATGGATTGAGCTTCGACAAACTCGCTCTGTGCATAGAGGTCTGCCACCAAGATGCTGCCCGGTGTAGCGTGTCGCTTCACGAGCTGCTCCCTGTTCCAAGCCCAGCTTTAGAGTGAGAGCGCCATGGATTTCGCCTGAGTGTTTCTCGCCGGGATAATCCATTTGGTATCAGACCTTCTGGCCGGCGGCGCGGGTTTTGTATTCGAGCGCGCCTGCAAGTTCCACGATTGCACCCGAATTCGAATATCGTCCTCCGTTGCGGCCATTATCTCGTGTAAAGCGTTGCTGTACCCCCGACCGACGAACTCCGGCCGATTGGGGAATCGAAAGAACCTGCAGAGACCCAAAAATCATGATTAACTTAACAAGGGTGTTTGGGCATCAAAAGAGTCAGCGATCCTGCTTCGTCAAGCGAAGAACAGATTGAGACGTTATGTCTATATTCGGTGAACTCCAGCGCAGAAAGGTCATTAAGACTTGCTTGGCTTACGTTGTGCTGTGCTGGCTGATCCTGCAAATCGCGGACGTGATGATTCCTATCCTCGATTTGCCAAACTGGGTGGCAAAACTCATTTTGCTGTTGCTGATGGTCGGATTACCCCTCGTGGCAATCCTGTCATGGATGTTCGACCTAAGCGCCCACGGCATTATTCGAGACACGGTCGTCCGTCCGCCGCCTTCTCTGGCCCCGCAGCCCTCCGTGGAAATGGAATCGGGATCTGTCGGTCTGCGTTCTGCCGGTTCCGGCATTGTATTGATGTCTGTCCTGTTTTCTGTTGCCGCCGCCACAACCATACACCTGCACGAGTCGCGCCAGATTGGCCGGGAAATGGAGCGTCTCGTCAGGCTTATGGCGTGGGAGATGGAGCGTCAATTGGTCCACGAATCCACCTCTCTCGAAGTATTGAGGGAACGTATCTTGGCCCCGCAATCGTTCGACCTTTCAGCGTTTCAGGAGTATGCGGAACGGCTGCTGATTGAACACGACGGCGTCAGAGCGGTGGAGTGGGTGCCGCGAGTCAAACGAGCAGAACTGCAAAGCTTTCAGGAGACCATGCGGGCGTACTATCCCGGATTTCAGGTCAAGCAGTTCGATGAGACTGGCAATGAGGTATTGACGATGGAGGGGGACGAGTTTTTCCCGGTCACCTTCACGATTCCGAAAGCCGGTAATGACCCCGCGATCGGGTACGACCTCGGATCTCACCCGATTCGAAGAGACGCCATCGATCGAACCATCGCCAAGGGAAGTCACCAGTCGAGCGAGGTCATCAGACTCGTGCAGACCGGTCGGCCAGGACTTCTGCTGTTCAAGCCGGTGTTCCGAAATTCGCTGTTTCCGGTGAGTGAAAGGGCCAGGCAAGAAAATCTTCTCGGTTTGGTGCTGTGCGTCATCGACCTCGATGCGTTAACCAAACTGGCAGTGTCATCCATTCCGGGTGCCCCGTTGTTCGAGGGTCGCATTCTGCTGAAGAATCGGGTGTCACCCGAATCTTCGCCAGAGGTGACTTTCAGTAGCGCGCGCACTGAGGAATACGCATCAACTTACCGGGCCACGGCGGCGTGGGGAGATCAATTCGGTGTTTCCTGGTTGCTTGAAATCGAGCCAAGCCGCGCCATGGTTCGAGATGCTTACTCAACATTACACTGGTGGGTAGGATGCGTGGGACTGCTGGTATCGATGTTGATCGCTCTGATGGTTCGCTACCTCTACAATAACGCGTTGCGAACGCCATCGTCCGGCATGGAAATGGCACCATCTACGACGCTGCCGTCGCTTTCTCAGGATAGCTCGTTAAGAGAAGTTCGCCCCTTCAAGGATATCAGCTCGCTCGATCGTTAGCGGCAATCACCCGAATCGATGATCTCAGGCATCACTCTATTCGGAGACTGCCAGGGAATTCACTCGGCCGGGGGCGGAGCAAAGAACACTAACCCGTGTGACGCTATCGACTCGCGGCTGCGCCACCACCCCCTAGAATTCCTGCTCCGAGCACGAAGCCGAAGTCATACCAACCGCCGCTGTTGTGCACCTCATACATCTGGATGCTGTCGAAGAATAGCGAGGCCAGGAACGTGAAGGGAGCGATGATTCCATGCCAAAGGCCGTAGAAGAATCCGGCGATGTTGCCGTCCGCGTTTGGCGTATCGATGAGATCGTTTGGCCCGGCTACACAACCGGACAACATCAGCAGAGCTAGCAATGCTAGGACTGTCGCAAAGCGCATGGGCGCCGCCCGGATTTCTATAGCGAACCATACACTGCGCTCCGCCTTTGTCTGGTTTGGCTCAGCGAAGCTCAACCCATTATGCACCCCGCAAGGCTGATCGGCAGTCGAACGGATCTGCAAACCGAGATAGAAAACCGATGCTATCAGTATCAGCGAACCTAAGAGTTCCCCAATTGCTCCAATTGCCTCCCACTCCATTGATGTTCTCCCGATTGCTAATGGACTGAGATTAGCCCAGTCAGATTGTATGAACGAGTGTCGGGTTTGGGTCGGAAAGGGGCGTCGCTGCCCACAGTTCGAAATCGCTAACGTCTTTGTTAGTGCGGCCCAACTTCCAGTGTCGGCTAGAAGCCGAGGCTTCTGTATTCTCCGGGTTATACTGCGACGTGTTCGCAGATGCCGGTCGGGCGGCTACTTCGATATGCAGCGGTTACCGAGCGGCATCTCAGCTTACAAACGCACCCCACATTTCACCCAGGAATCGATTCCGCCTGGGTTGCTAAGCGCGCATAGCACGAAACCCGGTATCTGGGGATTGATCGTTATCGTAGAGGGAGAACTCCTTTACCGAATTCTGGAGCCCAACCTGGAGGAAATCCGTCTTTCCCCACGCAGGTTCGGCGTCGTCGAACCTACGGTGCGTCACGAAGTTGTCGCCATTGGTAACGTCGAGTTCTATGTCGAGTTTCTCCGCGAACGCACCGTCTAGCGAGATATCCAGCATCACTCCAGCAGCGGAACATCAAACTCAAAGACTGCCAACCGGTCTGGTCCGATAGCGCGCTTCCGACGCAGAGCCGTCGTTACAATTGATTCGGGGACCTCAGTCTTCTTGATCCGAAGGGTCATCTCTTCGAACTTCACCAGCGGCGACTCGAACGACGCGAGACGATAGCGACCCGGACACGGTTCAACTTCCGGAACAGGCGGTTCGAACCACTGTTCGCGGCAGCAAGCAGACGCCGGCCCGTCTCAGGCGTCGATGAACTCCTCGGCAATCTTGGTAAGCCCCGCGACCGGATCGGGTCCAAGCGCCGGGATCATGCCGACCATGCGCGAGACACCGATTTCCTCGAGGGCTTCAACAACGTCCTTTCCGGCCCCGGGCCGCCACATGCAAGTGATCTCGATCTCGGAGAAGTCGCGGCCCTGCGCATCGCAGGCTGCGCGCAGGTTGCCCAATGCAGGTTTCAGCTCATCGACGGTGCCCATAGGCGCGAACCAGCCGTTACCGAGCTTGGCCGTGCGCTCGAATATCTTGCCCGCGGCACCACCCATGATCACCGGCAGGTGAGGCTTTTGCACCGGCAAGGGGTAGCTCTTGAATCCGCTCCAGTTGATGAAGTCGCTCTGATGCTCCACCACATCGCCGGACCAGACCTTCTTCATCGCTTCGACGTAATCGTCGAAGCGTGCGCCGCGCCTTTCGAAAGGCACGCCCAGCGCTTCGAACTCTTCACGCAACCAGCCGATCCCGACGCCGAGCATGAAGCGCCCATTAGAAATGAAATCAAGGCTCGCCGACTGCTTCGCGATGTACAGCGGGTTGACCTGGGAGAGGATGTTCACGCCGGTGCCCAGGCGGATCGTCTTGGTTGACGCGGCGATCGCCGTGAGCGCGATCAGGGGGTCGAGGAATGGCGTCTCGGGCGGCGCACCCATCTTGCCGCTTTCGTTGTAGGGATACTTGGACTGGTAGTCCACGGGCACGATGACGTGCTCGAAGGTCCACACGGACTCGAACCCGAGGCTTTCCGCGAGCTGAGCGAGCCCGACCATCTGTTGGGTCTCGCCCATGCCGATGTTGATGGGTATGAGTCCGAATTTCATGGGAGTTCCTTTCGATTGGTGGTGCGAGAGGCCTCAACCTCGCCGAGCGTCATTGTGATGGAAGCGATCCGGAGTGCCAAGCAAGCCACCGCTGATTGCCTGATGCCATCCTTTCGAGAACGTGTGATTGCGACTCTTGATGACCGCAATGGATGAGCGATTGTCCACCATCTACGAAAACCTCGAATATCAGCGTCAGCAACAACACCTTGAAGACACAGGAATAGGCGTTACGCCGGCGTTAGTGCTGGTATCCTGGCAGGCATGAACGAGAGCACCGAGGGAAATGTCGCCGGTTTTCGGCGGCATCGTCTGTTTCGGATCGCCACCATCTACGTGGTAGCCGGCTGGCTGTCGATCCAGGCAGCCGACATCGTCCTGGAGGCGTTCGAGTCGCCCGCGTGGATCATGCGGGCTTTTCTGATCCTCGTGCTGGCCGGTCTTCCACTGACGCTGCTAGCGACCTGGCTGGTGGAGCGGACGCATACAACTCGGCCGTCCAGCCCCATCGCGCCTCTTCTCACCATTGGCATTGCTCTCCTGATTTCGCTGGGCGCCTACGTGTACTTCTCCGGGGAAGAATTACCTGGCGGCAGCGAGCCCGACCCGGTGCTGCAGGTCCGAGCTTCGAACCCCGTGCTGGCCGTGCTTCCCTTCACGAACATGTCCGACGTACCGACCAACGAACATCTCGCGGATGGTTTGACGGAGGACATCATTACCCTGCTCGCGCAGTCGCCGGGCATCGAGGTGATCGCGCGAAACTCCACTTTCAAGTACAAGGGCCAGAATCCCGATATTCGAGACGTCGGCCGCGATCTCGGAGCCGACTACGTGATCGAGGGCAGCATCCGTCCGCTCGGTGAGCGCGTCCGCGTGACCGTGCAGGTCATAGACGGGAGCTCCGGCGCGCATATGTGGGCCGACAAGTACGACCGTCCGTTGAGCGATTTTTTCGAGATTCAGGACGAGGTTACGCTCGGCGTCGCAGCAGCGGTGGGTGATGCGGTGTTCAAAGAGGAATACTCCGCAATCGCCCAATCGCGGACCGACGACCTCACCGCGTGGGCACTGGTCTCTCAGTCCGAGATGGCCTTCAGCCACGAGATTACCGGCGCCGAAAACGGCGTGGAAAAGGCACGGCAAGCGGTGAAGCTCGACCCGGATTACGCCCTGGGCCATGCTGTGCTGGGGCGGGCCCTGGCCCTGAACTCGTTGTACTACGACGACCCCGAGATCGCCAAACAAGCCGTGACAGAGGCCCGTCTGGCCGCGCAGCTCGACCCGGACGATCCCAAGGTCAACGCCTACCTTGCCTTTACCCTGCTTACGACGGGCAGCCCAGCGGAGGCGCTACCTTACGCCGAGCGCGTCCCCAAGATCAGCCCAAGCTACGCCGAGGGGCTGGCCTACTACGCGGACATCCTCACGCACAACGGCCGTTCACGCGAATCGCTCCCTTACTTCGACAAAGCCATGCGGCTCGCGCCGAATGCTCCTCAGCTACCCTGGTTCTACTGGTTGCAGGGGGAAGCCTTCATTCATCACGGAAACTTCACGGCAGCGGAAGCATCCCTACTCACCGCCACCCGCTTGTACCAGACCGTGCACCCGGTGCTGACTTATCTGCTTGCCGGTGTGCAGCTGCAACTCGGCAAGACCAAGGAGGCGCGGGCAACCCTCCAGCGTGGAGCGGCCGCCCGGGCTCAGCCACTTAGTAACGCTATCGCTTTGTTTCGAACCCTCTTTGCCGATGGCGGAGGCGAGCACTACGAGACGATGTGGCGCGATCTGCAATCTCTGTCGGAGACGCCCGCTCCGTAACGGACGCCCGGGGGCAGTCCGGGCGCGCCGACTCACCGCCGACAATCTCCGCCCGAATTCGTTCGTCCGCTCAGCTCGGTTCCGCTTCGCTTCGCACCGTTTCTAGAGCGAGGAACGCCTTGATCATGCTGCTGGTGGGCGCATCGTCCGCCAGCGCTTGCTCATCCACCACCGCCCGAAACTCCGAATCAAAGATCTGAGCCATGTATTTCCACATGCACCGGTGCTCGGGCAGCGACATCGCCCAACGAAGCAGGTCGAGGTGCTGGTTAAACTGGTGTTCGGTCAGCACGCCCAGGCTGTGCTCGTGCCAGATTCTTTCAAACGTTCTCATGATGGTCATGAACCGCTCGACGATGTGTGCACGCTCCTCCAGGGTGAGCGTCTCGTTGCGTTGTGACTTGTTGAGGTAGGCGATGTAGCGTTCATTCCCTTCGGTCAACAGCACCACGTCCTGCAATGACCGCAGCGCCGACGTCCGCATTGCCTGGGTGTTCTGTCGAAACTGCACCGCCAGATAACCCAGCGTGATCAGGACGGCAAACGCACCGAGCGTCTCTCCGATCGCACCAATCGCATCCCAGTTCATTAGCCACCCCCACTGCCTGATCCGAACAGTACATTAACCGAATGCCTGCCCAATATCCGCTTCGATGACGTCGAGCCGCAGGCTCCCCGCTCGACAACCCGCCGGCCTTGCCGGTATCGTCCTGATCCGGGGAAGGGGAGAATTGTGCGTGAAACCGATCACCATCGCGTCCGAGCGAATACCAGAAAACCGTGAGACCGTTGACGAGAACTGGCTCATTGCCACGCTCGACCAACATCCCGAATTCCGGTCCGACCCGATCACGTCGGCTTCGTTCAGTGCTCTGGGGGATGGCTTAGGACAGATGAGCGAAATGCTCGTCGCCCACGCACGGCGTGCATCCGGCGCCGAGATGCCGCTGGTGATCAAGCTGCACACCACCGTGGAGGACATGCGCAACATCGGTGTCCGCTATCATCACTACCTGCGCGAAACGAATTTTTACCAGCAGCTGGCTCACCAGGTGCCGGTAAGAACACCACTGATCTACGCCGCCGCCTTCGATCAGGATGCCCGCCGCACGGCGCTGGTGATGGAACACGTGGGAGGCGACCACTACTCGCCCGATCAGATCGCAGGGGCGAGCCTTGCCGAGATAGAGCTCGCCATCGACCGACTGGCCAAGCTGACCGCGTCCTTCTGGGACTCCCCGCTGCGAGCGACACACAGCTGGATGGGCAATGCCAACGCCGAGTTCTACCGTTCGTCTCTCACCGACTACCCCAACAGCGTCGATGAGGCGCTGCGCCGGTTTGGCCACGCCATCCCCGGCATGGAGGAAGCCGCCAGCGAGATCGGAGCTCATCTCGGTGAGATTCACGACTACCTGTGCGAAGGCGTGCAGGTGCTCACGCACTGGGACTACCGGGTGGAGAACATGTTCTTCAGCCGTGAGGATCCCGACGACTTTCTGCTCCTGGACTGGCAGCTGATGATGTGGATGCGCCCCGGCTGGGACTTTGTCTACCTGGTCGGCACGTGCATGGAAAAGGCGCTGCGTCGGCAACACCTTGACGCGTTGATCGACCGCTACCTGGAACAGTTGGCCGCAAACGGCGTAACCGGTTACAGCCGCGCCGACTTCGAGCAGGACCTGCGCATGGCCGTCATGGCGTGCACCATCGTGCCCGTCGTCGGCGGCGCCGGCTACGACGTGACGAACGACCGCAGCACCGCGCTCTTCACGAAGGTGAGCGAACGGCTGTTTTCTGCAATCGAGGACCTCGACGCCCTCAGCCTGCTGCGTTAGCCCGGAAAGCAGTTCTCGGTGGGTCAGACGATGGCGGCGTAGACCATGTTCTGAAACTTGTCCAGATCCCAGTTGTGCTCTGTGGTTTCCATGTCCGCCTCGGTGGCAATGGTGAGGTAGACGCCGATGATCTCGTTCAGCGGATCGAGCCACAGGAAGGAAGCGCCGATTCCCTGGTGGTAGACGGTTCCGACGGGCTGCAGGGACCCTGTCCAGTAAGGCCACTTCTCGTCGCCCTGCACCATCCAGCCGAGCCCCCAGGAAGCCTCCGGCACCATGCGATCTCCCCAACCTCTGGCAGGCACGCCGGGTATCTGATTTCGCATCATTTCCCGCGTCGTCCACTCACCCAGAATTCGGTGCCCGTCATAAATGCCGCCATTCAGAAACGTCTGCGCCCAAATGGCGAGGTCGTAAGGTGTTGATAGCAGCCCACCTCCCGCAGCCGGCACGTCCCAGAAAGCATTCAGGTTCAGGAAGCTGTCCTCGTTGCCGAAGGGCAGCGATTCGTCTCTCATCACGAGCCGGCCCTTCATGTGATCGTAGCTCACCATGCCGGAGTCCTTCATTCCCAGCGGGTCCAGGATGCGCGTTCTGAGAAACTCTTCGGTCGACCTCCCGCTGACGCGGCGAACGACTTCCCCGAGCAGAATGATGCAATGAATCCCATAGCTGTTCTCGGTACCGGGCTGAAAGGAAAGGGGCGCTTTGTAGCGGCTCTTCAGCCATTGACTGATGAACGGATGCTGAGTGGAGTCAGGGTCCGGTAGATCTGACGGGGGATTCTGCGCAACCCAGTCAAACAGGTCCCATTCGTTGTAGCCCGCCGAGTGGGTCATCAGGTGATGGACCAGGATTTCATCCGTCCACTTGCCCTCCACTTCGGGTACGTAGTCTCGCAAACGCCGGTTCAGGCTGAGACGGCCGTCCTCGACGAGCATCATTGCAGCCGTCGCGATGAACGGCTTCGTCACCGACATCACCGGCCAGATGTGGTCGGTTTGAAGTGATCCCTGCGGAGATTCCGGGGACTGCTGCCCATAAGCGTTGTGAAGAACGATCTTGCCCCGCCTTGCGATCAGCGCCGAGATCGCAGGCGTACGACCCTGGTTAACCCATTCCGCCAGACGCTCGTCGATCAGGCGGATCTGCTCAGCCCGAAAGCCCGCCGACTCTGGCGAACCTTGCTCGAGCGTACGAATGCTTGTTTCTGTCATCGTTTAAGCCTCAGACACGATCACGCCGGTGACATGGGAAATCTCGTTCAGCACCTGCCTCGCCTTCTCTCGATGCGCGTCCGACATCCCGAAACGGTCCAGCCACTCGACGTAGGCAGGTTCCCGGAGGAGCCCGTCTATACAGTGCTGCGGCGCGTAAAGTGAGAGGTTGTAGGGAATTGGCTCGACGATTGTGCTGCGACTGCGGTTGAGAACTTCGAGCGCTTTCTCGAAATCTCCCAACATCGTCCACGCGACCACCTTGAGTCGAATCTCGAATCTCGGACGCTCCGCGAAGTTCTCGAGGAAGTACTCGCGCGCGGCGTCGATTTCGCCATTCCAGTAGTAGTGCAGAAACTGATAGAAGCTTTTCGGCCAGACTTGAGTCAGGATCTTGAGATCCTCGCTGGCGCGACTCAAATCGCCGACACGAAGATATGCCAACCCGCGAGCATGCCTCGCAAAGTGATGCTGACTGTCGTCGACCAAAGCCGCCGTGAGGTGAGGGATGGCCTCCTGGTGTTCTCCGAGAGCACTCAACGCATCGCCGATTTCGTAGTGGCAGGCATGCTCATCATCCGAGTATCGCTGCAGAAGATCTACGGTCGCCCGGAAAAGCCTCAGGTTTACCAGCGCGTTCCGGACTTCGAGGACGCCCGTGATCAGGCTCTCTCGAGCCTCCGGATCGTCCGGATTGCAAAGCATGGCGATTCCCGACATGAGCTTGTTCTGAAGGAAATTCTCCGCGGCAACCGCCGAGTCAGACAGGAAGGCGTCGACCTCTTCCCACGAGTAAATGGCACTGTTCCAGAAGCGAGTTCCGTGCAGGTCGAAGCCGAGCTCTCTGGCGCGGGTGAACGCCCTGGACGCCGAATCGATCACATCCTCCCGGGGAACCCCGAAATGTGTTAAGCCCCAGTAACACATTCCCAGACGCCCATGTGCCTCCGCGAGCTCGTCATCTAGCTGCACCGCTTGCCGGTAGAAGCCGATCGCGCGATTCAGCCCACCATGGCTATGACGGTGACATTCGTAGTTGCCCAACATCAGCGCGTTGTAGGCCTCCGCGTTGTCAGTGCCGAAAGTCAGCAGCCGGGCGTCAGCCGACGGCATCAACTCGATCTTGAGCGCTTCTATCACCTGGCGCGCAACGTCATCCTGTACGTCGAAGATGTCCGCCAGAACCATGTTGTATTGCCGAGACCACAGCGTCAGCCCATCCCCCACGCTGTTCAGGGCCACGCTGATTCTGAGTCGATCTCCCGACTTCTGCACCGTGCCGCTGACTACGGAGCCAACGGAGAGAGCCTTGCCAACGGCGCTGACGTCGACGTTCCTGCCTTTAAACGACGAGGCTGAAAGATGGGAAGCAACCTTGAGGTCATCAACTCCCGACAGGGCATTGGTTAACGTCTCAGCGATGCCATCACAAAGATACTCGTTGTCCGGGTCGGAACTGCGATTGCCGAACGGCAGCACCGCGATGGCATTCAGGTCCGGAGCAGACGACTCCGCATAACCCACCGGAGGGGAAGAGTCCGGGGGAACGACGTCCAGCAGTTCGCCCAGGCCCCGCGCCAGTTTGGAGAGGTAATCGGCAGCTTGGTAGTCCTGGCGGATCACGGCCTGCACGTCGCTCAGGCTGAGCTCGAGGCCGGGAGGGAGCTCAGTGGGCTCAAGATACGCAACCAGAATGCGCCGCTCTCGGGAAAGCGCAAAGTTCAACTCCTTGAGGCAGTTAGAAGACGCGACGGATCTGGGAGATCCGAAAAACAATACGACGTCGCAGCCGGCAAGAGCTTGTGCCACCTCATCGCGCCAGCTCAGCCCGGGACTAATCCCCTCGTCGTACCAGATATTCAGTCCCGCGTCTTTGAGAGCCTTGATATCCTGATAGACGGTTTCAGCATCGTCATGGTCGTAGCTAACGAATACGTACGGCCCACCACCGGTATGAGCTGAAAACGGCTTTTCCACGCATACCCCCCTTGCATCCGCGGCATCAAGTCTATCTGACGATCAATCGGGGTCAAACGGGTCGGAAATCCGGTTTGCTAGGATCTCCACAAGCCCAAAGCCCGCTTCCGGATCCAGCATCGCCCCTCTGGTTGCGTCATCACGAAGAACTTTGTCCACCCGAATCGGCCGTCGGCTTCCGGAACACCAGAACGTGCTGCTGCGGCAGGTAGTCCTCAGTGCGTAGCCACTCGAGCCCGATGGCGCCCATCTCCTTCCGGGTCTGCGCCTGGGACATCTTATGCAGACGCTTGATGGGAACGGAGCGATCTTCGGCTCGGTACTCGATCAGCACCAGCAGACCACCGGGAACCAGGGCACGTACCATGGCTTCGCCCATCTCCCGTGGGTACGAGAACTCGTGATAGGCATCCACGATGAAAATCAGGTCCACCGCCGAAGGGGGCAGGCGCGGATCCATCTCGTCTCCCAGAATGGTATAGACGTTTTCGACATCGCGCCGCTTCTTCTGCTGTTCGATCACGGCCAGCATCTCAGGCTGAATGTCGACAGCAAGCACCCTGCCCTCCTTCAATCGTTCCGCAACCGGAAACGAGAAGTAGCCCGTACCCGCACCGATGTCGGCCACCACGAAGTCGGGCTCCACCGGGAGCCGCTCCACCAGGAGGTCCGTGCGTTCCTCGCGCTCCCGCTCAGGCCGTTCCAGCCAACCGGCGCCAAGGTGGCCCATGACGTGGGAAATCTCACGACCCATGTAAACCTTGCCGATTCCATCCCGGCTCGGCGGCTTCGTCGCGTACAGACTGTCGCCGACTACCCGGCCGGAAGCCGCCAACATGATCAGGACCACGGACAGGATCGTGAACGATGTGGCAGCGACCACCTTCGGAGCTCTCATCTCTACTACGCCTTCCGCTACTAGCCGTCCTTAGACTACAAGGCCCTGGGTGACCATCGCGTGAAAGCGCGCCGGCACCGCAATGCTCCGCCTATCTCGTGTCGGCAAGCAGCCGATTCAACATATCCAGGCAACGGTGGTCGTCCATGGCCTGCATCATGTAAGAGAGTCCCTGACCCCACAGACGTTTCATGCGCTGACCTTCCGGTTCGAAGAAAACAGGAAACGTGGCCGCGCCGATGGTGATCAGAACCATCCACCACATGATGTACGCCAGGCGGTAGTCCTCGACCAGATTCTCATAGGTGTAGGCCGCCGCCGCGGGCTGCAGCTCTACCAGACGATGGTGGTACTGTTTGAGGAAATCCAGGTCTTTGCGGCGCACCTCAGGAGGCAGGGAGTGCTGCCACGACTGGGTGAACTCCGGACCAATCGGCCCCGGAGACACGAGCTGCCAGTCAATATAGGTCAGCTCGCCCCTTTCAGCTTCGGTTCCCCGCGTGCGGAAGATGTTGTCCGCTCGCAGATCGTTGTGAACCAGCGTCCACGGCCGATTGCTGTAGTGGCGATAAATGGCTTCCAGCAACCGCTGGCTATGCGGCCCCGTGATCATCTCGGTCAGCGGTTTAACGGAGGCCCACGCATCCTGGTAAGGACTCTGCCCAAACGCTTTCTCCCAGAGGCTGACGAACGTGTCCACCGCCTCGGGGCAGCCCGCGGCCGCATCACTCGCGGCGTGTCGGAACTGATGGCCTGGCAACTTCAGCCAGTCCAGCTCCAGGACGTCCGACTCCCAATACGAGGCATGCAGGCGGGCGACCTCCAGATTGATCTTCCGGGTCCACGCCTCGTCAGGCGGATCCGTCACCTGATCGAAAACCTCCGAGTGGGTAGACAGGTCTTCCATCACGATGCAGAAGTACTCGTAGGCATCGCTGCCGTCGTCGAGAAGCGCATAAACCGCCGGCGTCCTCAGGGGCACCTCGTCCGCCAGCTCCTTGAAGAAGCGAACTTCCCGGACGTAAGCCCTGTTCTGCGCGGCGAGCGCACGCCTCTCTGCAACGGCATTCGTGATCTTTACGACCACGGACGAGGGTAGATCTTCGGGAGGCGTCCGGTAGGTGATGTCGTGGAGCTTGAACGCATCGGACAACACGCCGCCCTCGAGAAAGGTCACTTCGAACCCGGTTACCTCCGCGCCGAGAATCTCCGACAACCATTCCTTGGTGACGTCGTCTATGCTCGAAGGAATCGCGGGCGACGCACCGGCGCTTTCACCCTCGAAAGATTCTTCTCCGCTCCCCATCATGCCCCCCAGCTGACTTTCGTCAGTGCGTGCCTACCAGTCCCCTCCATCCAAGTTTACAGATCCAGACCGTTCCGGGGGAGGTCCTCAAGGTAGCTTCCGAACAGCCAGATACGCCAGCGTCGTGACCACCGCGATCGCCCCGCCGAACTCCGCGTAGTTACCCAGCAGCTGGGCAATGGCCTGATGATCCATGATCGTCTCCTCACCAATGAACGGAACCACCTTCTACCAAGACCGATTGAACCGCCGCGCACGGTAACCTCGCAAGCCGAACCATGCCGGACCTGTTAGGATTTTGCCCATGAACAAGCTGACGACGTACTACCGCGACCACTGGCTGGATGTGGAAGACGAGCGCATGGCGCGCTACGAAGCCATGTTCAGCTGGCGCGACGGCCAGGAAGTGCTGATCGCGGCAGCCGAGCTCCGTGAAGGCCAGACGGTGGTGGACTATGGCTGCGGTCCTGGGGGGCTCGCAGTTGAGCTGGCACGCCGGGTCGGGAGCACGGGCAAAGTCGTCGGTCTCGACATCAACGCGGACTTCCTCGAGCGGACCCACGCCCGAGCAGCTGAAGAGGATGTGGCTGAACGCATCGAAACCCGGCTCGTTTCGGACGACACGCTGCCCGTGGAAAGCCAAGCGGTCGATCGGGTGATCTGCAAAAACGTGCTGGAGTACGTTCCGGAACCCCAGTCCACCATCGACGAGTTCCACCGAATTCTGCGGCCTGGCGGCATCGCCCACGCCACCGACAGTGATTGGGGTGCGGTCATGTTCGAGCCTGCTCGCGAACGATTCGCCCAGATAATGGAGGCTGCCTCGGTCGCATTTCGCACCCCCCTGATCGGCCGCAGCTTGTACGGCATGTTTCGCCGGGCCGGGTTCAGTGACGTGAAGGTGCAGGTGCTCGCCGCGGCCGATACGAACGGCGCCCTGCGCGGCGTTCTGCACAACATGGCCGGATATGCGCTCACCTCCGGCCAGGTCGGCAAGGCGGACGTGGAAGCTTTCATCGCCGACGTCGACCGCGCACTTAACGACGAAACCTACTTTGCCGTACTACCTCAGTTCCTCGTCACTGGACGCGTAGCGTAGCGCGCGGAAGCCACCCTCCACATCCGTGGGGTAACCGTCTCTACACGCCAACTCCGAAGGTCGTCTGCGCTACCATCTCTCCATCCACAGGGGGAAGTGAGTTATGAATATGCAAGGTACGGCTCAGCTGCTGGGCAACTTTGGGGAGTTTTTCGGCGCAATTGCGGTGGTCGTCACGTTGATCTATCTGGCCGGTCAACTCCGACAGAACACTCGTGCGCTTCGGTCAACCAGTTACGGACACTGGAACGAGATCGCCAGTTCGTGGTCCGACTTTCAAGCCGCCCATGCCAGGGAACTCTCGGAGATCGAAGAGGTTGGCGATCTCGATGCGCTCAGCACGGAGCAGCAAAAGCTCTATATGGCGCTTGCATTGAAGAGCTATACACAGGCAGAGACCGCTTTCCTGCTCCATCGGGCAGGCACGCTGGACGACGACGTTTTCCAAGCGAGAATGGACCAGTTCGAACAATACCTCACGCGCACACCTTTGCTGCGACACGCTCTGCAGTACGTTGAGCCTCTGACTAAAGACTTCACGGACTTCCTTAAGAGTCGCGGTGTCGCCTAATGATTCGTCTCCTGCCCGCGAGACTGCTTTTCGAGTTGGCAGAGGTGATTTATCCTGCCAGCAACGATCGTCAGGGGGGCGCAAAGAATGAGAACGATGAGCTCGCTGATCTTTCTCAGCCTCGCAGGCTGCGCCAATCAACCGAGAATCGATATAGAGGAACACATGGCCTTGGTTTTCGAGCCCGACCACGGGTGCGAAGTCATCGGTACCATCACCGACTCGGACAATCTCGCCATACCGCGGTCGAAAGGAGCCCGAGACACTTTCGATGGAATGAGGGCAGAGGCATTTGAGATTGGCGCGAATGCCGTGTACGTGCTGCCCAGCAGACAAGCTCAATCGTCAACACTGGTCGGTTACGCTCTCCGCTGCGATCAGGAAAACCGTTAGCCGGCGACAAGCCGCGGCCTACATTGCCTGAAATTGCGAAATTTCAGGTTGCGCGTTTTCGCGAATCGTATTGATGTGGCGATCGCTTCAGTCAACCACAGCGGCTTGAGCCATGTCCTGCACGGCATCACATCGCCAGAACGGCCATCCTCCCTCGCGCACCCTGGGAATGACGGAGAGATACACGCCAACCAGCTCCGCATCGGGATCGACCCAGAAGTTACAGGCCCCGTATCCCTCGTGCGAGAAGGTGCGCGGCGACACAAGGCTGCCGTTCATGTAGGCGGTCCTATCATCCTGCGTGCTGATGAAGAGACCGAAGCCGTAGTTGCCGCCACGAATGGGGATTTCAAGGCGAGCACCCGTTCCCAGGTCCGCAATACTGAAATAGCTCGGCGTGCCGGGCGGCAGCTGCGGCGCCGTCATCATCGCTACGGACGCCTTGCTCATCACGCGCTCGCCATCGTAAGTACCCCCGTTGAGCAACATCTGGGCAAAACTGGCGAGATCATGGGCCGTGGTCTTAAGGCCGGAACCGCCGGCGTCAAAGCCATCCGTCTCCACGGTGTCTATCGCGGGGACGAAGGGATTCATCATGTCGGGAAAGCCCGTTTCCCTCTGGACCCGCCTGTAGCGCTCCGCCTCGGGGAGCACCAGGTAGCTGTCCGTCATGCCCAGCGGGTCAAAAAACCTCGAGGCCATGAAATCGGCGAGCGGCCGGCCGCTCACACGCCGGACGATGTCGCCCAGCAGGTCATAGCCGAAGTTGCAGTAGATCATCGCCTCGCCCGGCGGCTTGACCAGTGGCGAATCGCACGCTAGCTGGATGAGGCTGTTCGTGAGGGGATGCTGGCCGGGCGCAGGATCGGAAACCGGCTGCTCGGCTGCCAGCCCCTTCGCTGCGTGCGGATACACGACCATGTCGTCGTATCCGGATGTGTGCGTCAGCAGATCGGCAATGAGCACCTGGTCGGCGCCGGCAGTAGAGAGTTCCGGCACGTAGTCCGTAACCGGATGCTTGAGCGACAGCAGGCCGTCTTCGACCAGGCACATGATCGCGGCGGCCGTGAATGGCTTGGTGGTCGATCTCACCGCAAAGATCGCATCCGTCTGTAGCGGCGCATGATCCGACGGGCGCAGAATGCCGTAGGCCTCCTCCAGAACGACCACTCCCCTTCGGGCCAGGAGAAGAACCAGCGAGGGCGTATCGCCAGCGGCGACCCAACCACGCGCCCGCTCGCGAATCAGCTCGACGCGGGCGGGATCCATGCCGACGTCTTCCGCCTGGCCATATCGCAGCTTCGTCGATCGATGCATCGAAGTGGTTCCCCCCTCCCTTTCCGGAGATAAGTCATTTCCCCACTGGTACGCGGCCATTGCCCCCTTTGTCTTCAGCTCTACCAATCCCCAACTCTACCGGTAGAGGTGAGCGAGGCTACGTCTTCGAGCAGCGCGCCGGGCACCCGGGGTGCTCGGTGCGGCCATTCAGGTTCAGGGACCGAGCGAGTCTCCGTGCGCGGCCATCCACTCACCCAGAGCCTCGACGACGCCCTCGTCGAAAACGTCCTCCAGACGACTGATCGCGCCGTCGGTGTAAGTGGCGTGCTCTACACCTGATGCGGTGAAGTCCGGCGCGCCATTCTTGCTGAGTGTCAGCTGCCAGGACAGCGACACCGTATCACCCTCTGCGCTGGGTGGCGTGGCCTGCAGCGTTCGAGAATCGAATCGGCGGTCCAGCCCGTTGACCCCGTCGCGCAGCCGAGCGAGCACCTGATTGCGGCCGACTGCCTCGGTTCCGTCGCCCGGGGCGTACACCGAATCTGGCGTGAAGTATTCCTCCAACCGTTGCCAATCGTCGTCGGCGTAGGTTTCTTCAAAGGCATCGGCGTAGGCTTGAAACCGTTCAAGGATGCTCATGAGTTCGCTCCCCTTCCAGCGATGGTGTGCGCCCAGCATGGCCCGTTGTCGCTGACGGCACAAGGGTGGCTGGAGAGCAGCCTCAAATCTGGAGGCCGCTCATGAGCGTGCATCGCTACCGCGGGCGTTCGCCGATCCCTCGATCCGATCCATCCAACTCTGCATGTCGATGCCGGTCTCGGTGTCGGCTGCGCGCTCAACGATCTCCCGGTATACAGCCCTGAAAAGCGGCTTCCCGATGAACCAACGCACGTTCTCCTCGAGGGTGTGCAAAGTCATGTCGTCGACGAGCCCGTTCTCATGCTCAACTTGCGCGCTTTGGGCGACCGTACAGTAGTTACCGAACCAGGCCATCAGGCGCGCAGCTTCGGGATAGCCTACTTCTTCATCTCTGAACATGATCTTGTTGAACGCAACCGCGAGTTGAGGATCGGCCGACAGCTGGTGCCAGAGCGCATCGTAGCGCTGGCGCACCTGAGCCGATATATCGGCGCGCGCGATCATGTTTGCCTGCCTTGCCTGCTCCGTGTTTTGCCGGAGCTGTACCGCTAGGTAGATCAATGTGATCAGAACGGCGATGGCTCCTGTCGCCTCGCCGATCGCGCCAATGGCATCCCAGTTCATTGCTCTTCTCCTATTTCGAATCGAACGGAAGACTACTCTTTGAAGTTTTCAGAAGCCGGCCGCTGTGGTTACGTTCGGCCTGTGGGCTCATAAGGGGTCGCTGCCGTCAACGTTGCGCAAACCCCCCAGTCTCCCGGTCCGCCTGCTCAATCTAGCCCGGTGTGTTAGTGCTCATAGAATGGCAGCTGAAAAGCGGGTTCAGATCCAGAAAGGACGGCGTATCAGGATGCTTCTCCAGATACTCGTCAATCAGAATGGCTACCGTTGGCGTCACGGTTGTCCGCATTATCGGCCAGATAGCTTTCCCGCCCGGGCTTTGGAACACCGACGCGGTGTACGCAAGCCATGCATCGAAATCGGTGCTGGGCAGCAGGCCTCGTTCGCTCAGCTGCATGACCTGCTGCATCTGGAAACATTGCTCGAACATAAACGCGAAAAAGCGGCGTTTGTCGCTCTCCTCCAGCTCGTCGAACGAGGTCATGCCCCGAGACCAGAGCTCACCTACGTCCTGCGTCATGTACAGCGGCGCAAAGGTACGGTCACGGTGACCGTCCAGCACAGATTGCAGGCTCACCGCACGCTGCGTACGGTCGCTTTGCCGAATTTGCAGACCCACGAAGAGCAGAGACGCAAAAACAGCCAAAGCGCCTATCATCTCCCCAATTGCCCCGATTGCTTCCCAGTTCATGGCTTCCTCCCTCACGAAGCTGTCAAGTTCCGTTGAATTTAATCAGGATCAGGTGCAAATGCCTGCTTTCAGGCGAGGTGGCACTTGCACGCCCGGGCATGTCCCCGCGGGCGACCGCGCCTAAGCGGATTGGGTCAATCCAGGATCGTCGATCTGCCACCAGGGCATCGCCTCGTTCCAAGCAAGGGGTGCGCCATCAAGATCGGCCAAGCGTTGATTCAGGCGTTTCACCTGTTCAGCAAAGAACCAGCCTTGAGCGGTCTCATACCACTTGGCGCCACCCGGAGTGCGCAACAACCCGACCATATTGTCTTCCCAGGCACGGACAAACTCTTTGAGCTCGTCGGTCTCCGTCCGTGCGGCGTTAACGTAGTGGCCGAGCACGTTGCTGAAGAACACATGGGCGCGCATCTGCTCGTTCCTGTCGAGAGCATCCCAGTCGTTGACCGCCCGCCTGATTACCTCGCAAAGCCCCTCATCCGCGGCCAAAACCGAAAAGTGCGTCTGCCAGTCCGTGATGATGGCGCGGGTCGAGTCACGCTCTATAGCGTACTTGTTCTGGCGGATCTGGATGGCGAGGTACAACAAGGTTCCAAGCACGGCAATTGCTCCGAAGAACTCGCCGTAGTTTCCCAATAGTTGGGCGAAAGTCTGATGGTCCATTTATTCCTCCTCCGATGGCTCGGGGCCGGGCTAGCTCAGAAACCCTTCGACTCGGCACCATCGCTGCCATGAAACCTCTTAAGACGATACAGTTGAGCGACGTCCGGTATACCCTCCTGGCGGCGCATTTCATCGTTCACGTATCCTACTAGCGTCGGTGGGAGTACGGCGGTGTTCTCTTCCTACCAGACATTACCTCCCTTGGTCAGGCACGTACCAACAAACGCGTTCAGAATGAGCCTAAAAGCTTCTTAGTCGGGAGCACCCTCATCCCGCAGTCGCATTGCATCCCACTCCACTGATGTTCTCCCGATTGCCTATGGGCTGAGATTAGCCCAGTCAGAGCGTATGAACGAGAGTCGTGGTTGGATCTGAAGCGGTCATCGCCTCGCAGAGAAAGCTCAGACGTCTTCAATGCAGCGTTGAGAAGCTTCCTCGCTACTCAGCGTTGATGTGCTCTGTTACCCGTAGCCTTGGTACGTCAGGAATGCACCCAAAGACCCCCAAACGACACCTGCAATTCTCGTCACGATCGGGCGGCCCAACATCGCACCACCGATATTGTCGACGGCCCGAGGAGCAACGATCCTTGCCGCGCCGCTTATCACCAGCGCCCAGCCGAAGAGCGTCACGATCAATGGCCATCCCAAGACCCAGACGTTGTGCGTGTTCACAATCGAAATTCCGGCCACCATCGCGAGGATCCCCGTGATCAGGATCAGCGGACGATCTGCCAGAGCCCGCCGCGTGGTCTCCAGTAGACGTTCAGGAGCAAGGACCATCGGGACGCTTAGGACCAGGACGATGGGACCGAGAAACTTGGAGATCCAGATTGCTGCCATACCAATCACCGATGCACATTCGAAATCGCAAGGAGAGGCTACCCTGAACAACGGAAGGCGTGAACCGGCTGCTACGATCCGAAAGCCGACCTCAACGGCTTCGGCCCGGGACGCGCGGTAAGCGTACGTCTTGGTTGCCGCCTGGTAACTTATGCTGTCAACCAATAGCGGTCGTACAGCATCCCCCCGTAGACTTCCAACATGATCGGTCGGCAGCAAATTTGCCATGTATAGCAGCCGCGTAACCCCGCAGCTCATCTCTGGTTAGGGAGCAGGCGTGGTAGCTATCTCGGAGAACCTTGCCCTCGTCGCCGAACTGGCCACCTGCCTGCGCTTTTTGCGTTTCAGGAGACATCGTGCGAGGCTAAAGCCTCATGGTCCAATCGTATTGAGGACCCTTCGCACGCACCTTCTCGATGGGCACCAACCTTACTCTCGTTTTACTCGCCCTTTTTCTCGTCCTATTGAACGGGTTTTTTGTTGCGGCGGAATTCAGCCTGGTCAAGCTTCGTGAAACGCGCGCGCAGGCGATAGCGAGGAGCTACGGTTGGCGCGGACGAATCCTGCTCACCGTGCATCAGAACCTCGACGCCTATCTATCAGCATGCCAACTCGGAATCACGCTCGCTTCCCTGGGCCTCGGCTGGATTGGTGAACCCGCATTTGCGGACCTCCTTCGTCCGATAGTGATGTCAATGGGGGTCAAAAGCGAGCCAGTGCTGCACGGCGTCGCATTCTTCGTCGCATTCTTCACAATCTCCTACCTGCACATCGTCGTTGGGGAACTCGCCCCGAAATCAATGGCGATACGCAGGCCAGAAATGCTGGGAACTTGGACAGCCGCACCACTGTATGCGTTTTACTGGCTGATGTTCCCCGCCATCTGGTTGCTCAACAGGAGTTCGAACTGGCTGCTGGCCAAACTCGGTCTGGACATCACTGATGCCCACGACAGTCAATATTCCATCGAGGAACTAAAACTGATCCTGCGCAGTTCCCGTGCTGACCGAAATTTCACGGATCGCGAACTGAACGTACTTGCCAAAGCGATCGACTTCCGGAATCTCACCGTGGCTGACCTAATGCGGCCATTCAACGAGGTGATTCATCTCTCGGAAGCCAAGAGCCTAGACTGGAATATCGACCGCATCGTCAAACATAGATTCAGCAGATACCCGTACGTGAACAAAGTGGGAAGGGTCCTCGGGGTTGTGCACCTCAAGGACATTTTTTTCGCGCTGCAAAAAAATGGCATGACGGGCGATCTTCGCTCTCTGTTGCGGTCAGCCCCAATCGTGCCGCCCGATCTTTTAGCAACCGAGTTGTTCAGACGCTTTCAGCAGGGCGCGTCACACTTTGCGGTAGTTGCATGGAACGATAACGAACCAATTGGTTTCATCACGTTGGACAATCTGTTGGGGGCACTGGTTGGAGAGATACGGGACGAGTTTCGTGAAGTGGGCAACGATTGGAGCAAGCTCGATGACGGTTCGCTCCTCGGTAAGGGAAGCCTGCCGATCTTCACGCTTGAGCGCGCGCTCGGGGTGGAAGTTGATGAACGAGCGGTCACATCGATCGGGGGAGCGGAGATCGAATCGGTCGGCGGACTGATACTTCAGAATCTTGGCGAGCTTCCGCGCGAAGGGGAGCGGGTGAAGTTCGACCAATTCGACGTTGTCGTAAAGAAGATGAAGGGACCCAGGATTATTCTGGTGCGCGTGTATCCAAAAGAAGACCATCCTGATTGAGGTCGGCCATGAGCAATGGGATGGACTCCTCCTCTCCTTAACGGCATCTAAAGTGCCAGACTGGAAGAAGCGTGTTTTCCAGTGACGGGTAGAGAAGGAGTCCACACATGAAGCTTAGCTACGTAGGCGTTGATTTGGCAAAGAACGTATTCCAGCTGCACGGGGTCGATCGCTCCGGCAAGGCACCGAGACGATCGTCTTAGCCGATGGGTGACCGACATCGCCAAGCGAAGTCACCCCAACGTCGCCGCCGTGGCCTTAGCCAACAAGACCGCACGCATGGCCTGGGCCATGCTGCAACACGGAACAGATTACGATCCTGCCTTGGCTGTTAGCTGAGTCAGGACACAAGGAGATCCTCTGAGACGATTGCAGTAGCAAGCTGCTTGATGGCAAACAGGTCGAACCGGCGTCGGTGAAACCCGCGAATGTCCGAGTACCTAGAGTACGAAGGAGCGATTGGGAGCTGACGCGCGAATAGCCCATTATGGCCCGGCATCAACGTATGCCGACTACAGAGGCCGGATATACGTGCGCAGTCGTACCTTGTCAGTCGTCAGCAGGTTGCTTGCAACGAGGAGGAGTCCATATACGGACATCGAGAGCCGATCAGTGGGCGATTAGTTGGATTATCAAGCCGGTTTTTTAAGGTTAGCCTCCCCAGTTGTAGCGCAGCGATGCGCCTTGGACTCCTGGATCAACGCAGACGTAAAGCAAACCTCTGGCTGAAATCGGAAATATCTCGAGATCCCAGCAAATGCCCTTTGAGCAGCTGCAGTACGTATCCACTTACGCGTGTGGATGCTCAGATTTTCCGTGTGACACCTCGAGCAAGCCGCTCGAACGCCGGGCTGTCCCGCACGGAATCGAAGATTGGATGTTCGGGATGGAGTGTCAACAACTCCGCCATACTCCCACGCTCACCCCCCTGCGCTGAGAGCTCGAGCCAATGAATCGCTCGTTCCTGATCCGCCAATCCAAGATAAACGCGGGCGAAACTGTCGGCAGGCACCCATTGTTGCTGGGCCAGTTCCTCAATCGCTCTGACCA
>JABAHS010001841.1_pt1 | contig 55168 bp, 48 predicted proteins | sample 7062111 | NCBI WGS metagenome assembly JABAHS01 (sample SAMN14534600, study PRJNA622989) | marine sediment metagenome | biome: marine biome [ENVO:00000428]; feature: marine pelagic biome [ENVO:01000023]; material: deep marine sediment [ENVO:00002113]; isolation source: pool of 4 deep marine... | reverse complement strand
GAGAGTTACGGCAATGGACCCGGGCACGTATTTAACCTTGGGCATGGAATTACACCCGATATCGATCCGGAGCATCTTGGCGTTCTCGTCGACGCTGTTCATGAGTTGAGTCCGCAGTATCACGTTTCAGCGGACGCATCGAAATGATGTAAGGTGATCATCACCCGCTTACGCTCCTTTCGGGGAAGGCTGATAACTCGGTAGGATTTTCCGGGCAATAATCCCGGATTCCAGGGACGTCAAATGATAGACAGTGGTGAAATACGAAGCCGCAACCTTGTGATCGAAGGCGTTGTGATCGTGTTGTCCATCCTGCTCGCCTTTACTATCGATGCGTATTGGGAGGAGCGGCGAGAGGCCGCAGACACGCGGCAATCGCTTGAAGTAGTGAGACGCGACCTTGTCGACATGCTTGATCAGCTTGAGGAGTTCGAGCTGTTTTCTACTGAAACGGCGAGTGCATCAATAGAGGCAGCGCGCGCGCTTTCCGGACCGGAGCCGATTGCTGTCGCGGACCGACCGGAAATAGAGGAGCACATTCTTCGTAGTACTGCCCGCAGGACCATGCGCCTTCCCCGCGCCGGATATACCGACTTGCTCAATACAGGCAACCTGGCCGAGATAGATAATCGCGCGCTCAGGGATTCGCTCGTCCAGTTTTACGAAGCTGCTGTCCGGAGCCAGGAGGTTGTCGAAAAGAATTCCGCGATCTTCACAGACCAGATGCTAAAGGACGCAATCATTACACCCGGTCTTCTCATGCCTCTGCCATACCATAAAGGGGCGACAGCATTACAAGAGCGACGAAACGCGCTTATGAGCGAACTCATGGGGCCGGACTTTCCGATACGCCCAGCGAAGCTCTGGCAACTGCCGACGGAATCGCCCGAGCTGGATAGAATCGTCGCCGCCCTGATCCAGAACGCAAGGGGAGCCCTCGTAGGGCAAGTCGTTGCGCGTGATACCCATGTCGAAGCCGCCGAAGTCATCCGTCAAATCGACGAGCACCTTGCCCAATAGTCTTGCCACGGTGGTGAGCGCAATCAATTAATCAGGTCAACTCCCAATACGGAGCATTGATGTCTCAGATTGCGATGAATGGTGATCTCGCGCAAATCTATCGAAAGGCCACGGATGGTGAAGAGTTGGAGCCTGACGAATCTGTCTGTTACACAGCCTGCTTAATGTTGCCAATCATGCGGGCTCGGTCGGTACAATGACTTTTAGCCACTCAATTGGATAATTGACCGTCGGCGAAGACGGGACCTTGGGGGGTCTCTAAAACCAGTTAAGTAGATTCCGGAATTGACTGGCTTCAGTCTGTGCCGAAAACTGGCTGGCTCACGTCGTCAATGGTGCCTGACAATGCTTATGAATCGACATTGGAAGCTAATTACACTCACCCTGCTGGCATCGGCCATGCTCACTGCCTGCGGTGCCAGGGAGTCGGACAAGAACGTCTCGGGGCAAACAGCCGACGAATCCGCGGCCCCCGTTGCAAGAATCGAGAACATCGCCGACATACATTGGGGCGTCGAGGTAGACGATCCCTACCGCTACATGGAAGACCAGGACGACCCTGACGTCGTCGAGTGGTTCAAGGGGCAGGCCGAGTATACGGAGTCAGTGCTCGCTACTTTACCGATGCGGGAGGAGATCTATGAGCGGCTGATCGAGCTTGACCAGGGCGCGCCCTTTACGACTTACGGCGTGCGTCGGCTGGCTAACGGCGGCATGTTCTATTTGCGTCGCAACGCCGGCGAAAATCTGGACAAGCTCTACTATCACCCGGCTGGCAGCGACAGTGCACGGCTTCTTGTTGATCCGGAAACCCTCGGAGCAGAAGGCGAGCAGCACTACTCACTGGGTACCTACATGCCGTCATGGGACGGCAACTACGTAGCCTACGGTCTTGCCCAGGGCGGCTCTGAGCTGACGACGTATCACATTATGGAAGTTGCCTCCGGCAAAGCCGTGGATGCACCAATCGATAATATCGAGACGGCCTACAACAGGCCCATGTGGACCGACAGCGGTGATGGCTTTTTCTATAGTCGACGCCGCGACCTGCCGGCAGATGCTCCCCAAACCGAGATCTATAAGCAGACCATGGTGCGCTATCACGAACTGGGTACGGACCCGGGCGATGATCCCGTGATCGCCGCTTACGAGCTCTCGGATCGCCTGCAAATTCTCGACACCGATTTTCCCAGCATGTGGCTGACCCCGGGTTCAGGGCACGCGGTGCTCAAGGTAAAGCACGGCGACAACAATGAGATTTCACTGTTCACCGCCCCCGTGGACTCCCTGTTGTCAGGTGATATTCCGTGGAAACGAATTTCCGAAGAAGCGGACCTCGTAACCGGCTTTGCGGTGATGGGCGACGACATCTATTTGCTGACCGCGCAGGATGCGCCGCGCTACCAGCTCATCAAGACCAGCCTCGCAGCACCGGACCTTGATAATGCCGACGTGGTCATCGCCCCGGGCGAAATCGTGTTGCGTGAAGTCGTTGCTGCCAGGGACGCGCTTTATGTGGATACCTTACGGGATGGCGTCGCCAAGGTGATTCGCGTCGTGCCATACAAAACGACGGAAATTTTGACCACACCGCGAGCAGGCGCAGGTTACGTTTCGTCCGCCTCACCCGAGGTCGAAGGCATCCTGCTCTATGAAACCTCATGGATCCAGGGGGGTATACGTTACGCCTATGAACCCACAGGGGGCACTTTTACGGACACCGGCATGGTTCCGGTCGGTAAATTCGATAACCTCGAGGGGTTTGTGGCTAAAGAGGTGCTGGTCCCGTCACACGACGGCACCCTGGTTCCGCTCTCAATTCTGCACCGCGCCGATCTCAAAATGGACGGCAGCAATCCCACCATCGTCTACGGCTATGGCAGCTACGGGTTCTCCCAGGACATGTTCTTTTCACCGATACGGCTCGCGTGGCTCGAACGTGGTGGCGTCTTTGCTATTGCCCATGTTCGCGGTGGTGGCGAGTACGGACAGGAATGGCATTACGCGGGTCGTATGGCGAACAAGCCCAACACCTGGCTGGACTTGATTGCCTGTGCCGAGTACCTCGTGGATAAAGGCTATACCGAACCGGCGCACATGGCCCCTATGGGCGGCAGCGCTGGCGGTATTCTTGCCGGGCGATCCATGACCACACGGCCCGACCTGTTCGGCGCAGCCGTAATACAGGTCGGCATGCTTGATGCGGTCCGCGCGGAGACCACGACCAATGGCGTACCAAACATCAAGGAGTTCGGTACCGTCACCGAGGAAGAGGGCTTCAAGGGCCTGCTGGCAATGAGCTCGTACCATCACGTCCGGGAAGGCGTGACCTACCCGCCGACGCTACTCACCCATGGCTACAATGACCCACGGGTCAACGTCTGGATGTCAGGCAAGATGGCGGCGAGGCTGCAGGCCGCCAACGGCGAAGATGGCCCGCCGGTTTTATTGCGGGTCGAGTTTGACTCCGGCCATGGCGTTGGCTCTACCCGAGATCAGTTGCTATCCATGTACGCTGACGTCTATTCGTTCCTGTTCTGGCAACTGGATCAGGATCGACACTGAATCACTGCTGAGAAGTTGATTTAGCGAGCGGAATAACCGCGCCGGGAGCATCCGAAGCAGCAAGAGTGTTTGCTCCTGGCCGGTTCCGACTGCCCAGGCTTCATGCGATAGAATGACCGTCTGCTTCCCTTGACGGTCACAAGCCGGAGTTGGAACGGTCTTTATTGGGGGTGTCGACAGTATTGAGTGCGTTCGACGTCTATTCGTATGGAGTAGTGTCACCGAGCACGCTGTACGTGTTCAAAGGTGATTTTCCGGCGCCCGATGGTTATGCCGAAGTCGACGACGTGCAGTACATGGTGGGCGGAGAAGCTGCAAACTCATCGATCGTTCTTTCTCGTCTCGGCGCCAAAGTCAGGTTGGACGGAAACTGGCTCGGTAATGATGATCGGGGAAGGCGAACGAAATCCTTCCTGGATGGCTTCGGTATCGACACCTCGAGAATAGTGTTGAGAGACGATTACCAGGGTGTCATTGAAGCCGTATTTGCTGCGGAAAATACCAGAACGATATTTGGCCGGTACGGGCGACTGTTGGAGCGCGAAGACTGGAACATGCCGGTAGCCGATGACATCCGGCAAGCCAGCATCGTTTGCCTGGACCCGTTCTTCACCGCGGCATCCTTGCGTGCGGCAGAGATCGCCAGCGACTCCGGCATACCTGTCGTAACGGTTGACTGTCTTTTTGATGACCCGCTGTTGCAGCATGCCTCCGCGGTGGTGATATCGCACAACTACCTCCAGTGGAAATATGCCGATCGCAGGCCGGAAGAGCTGTTTCAGGCCTACCTGGGCGCGACCGATGGCCTGGTCGTGTTTACGTTTGGCGACGACGAGACCTGGTATGGCCGACCGGGAACAGCCATTAACAGGAAACCTGCTTTTTCAGTAGACGCCATCGACACGAGCGCCGCCGGCGATTCGTTCAGGGCCGGCATCGTGTTCGGTTTCCTGCAAGGATGGGAAGACTCGAAGACGGTTGAATTTGCCGCGGCGGTTGCAGGTATCGTGTGCACCCGATATCCGGGCGCGCTCAACGCGCCGGCTTATGATGAGGTGATGGACTTCCTGAAGGCCGATTAGTACCGGGCCTGCGCCATACGGGGAGAGCGTTTCCTTAAATTACTTCTTCAGCTCAACCTCGATGACATGGCAGGTCTGGATGACATTTGCCGTGTCGCCGCCATGGGTTTCAGCCGGGGCCCAAACCGGCGTGCCGAACTCGAACGACTCCATGTGCTTGCCGCCGTCGTCGTGTTCCTCGATCCAGGCACATTGATTGACGTACACGACGACGCGGTCGGGCTGAGAGATCAGAGGAATCGTCTCGCCGTTCCGAACCGTGCGCTTGAGCACGCGCACGTCATCGTTCTCGAAAGCCACCTGGTAGACGTGGGGCGCGACGCGCACCGGGTCCATCAAAGAATTCGCCGCGACCGCCGCGGCGGCCAGGCCGAGGAGCACTACACCAACAAATTTATTCATCTGAGTTCCCGGCGAAGAATCTTGCCTACGTTGGTCTTCGGCAGGTCTTCCCGAAACTCGACTTCTCGCGGGCGCTTGTAGTTAGTCAGGTTGCTGTGGCAGTAATCGAGAATGTCCTGCTCGCTGACGTTCGGATCCGTGCGCACGACGAACAGCTTGACTGCTTCGCCCGAGCGCTCATCCGGGACACCAATGGCCGCTGCCTCCAGGACGCCGTCCATTTCGACGACGACGTTTTCTATTTCGTTTGGATACACGTTGAATCCCGAAACAAGAATCATGTCCTTCTTCCGGTCCTCGATATAGACGAACCCGTTGTCGTCCATGCGACCGACGTCGCCGGACTTGAGCCAGCCGCCCGGCAGCATGACATCGGCAGTTTCCTGCGGTCGTTTCCAGTAGCCCTCCATGACTTGCGGGCCCTTGATGCAAATCTCGCCGATTTCACCAATCGGTAACGGATTGCCGTCGTCATCGGAGATCATGACGTCGGTAGACGGCACGGGCAGGCCGATGGAACCCGTGAACTCGCTGCCGACGGGGTTAACGATGGCGACGGGCGAGGTTTCGGTGAGGCCGTAGCCCTGCAGGATCGTGTGGCCCGTCGCCTTTTTCCAGTCCGCGGCAACGGCGGGCTGCACGGCCATGCCGCCACCGATGCAGACGCGCAGCGCGCTGAAGTCGATCTTGTCGAAACCGGGCGCGTTCATCAGCGATGTGAACAGGGTGTTGACACCGGTGAACAGGTTGAACGCGTGTTGTCTGAGTTCGGCGACGAAGCCTTTGGCGTCACGCGGATTGGTGATGAGTACGTTCTGGCCGCCCTGCGACATTACCGTCAGGCAATTACCTTCGAGGCAGAAGATGTGATACAGCGGCAGCGCCGTGATCGCGATGATCTGATCCAGGTCATCGTAAATGTCGCCCTGCCAGACGATGTTCTGCTGAACGTTGCGCACCATATTGCGATGGCTGAGCATGGCGCCTTTTGAGAGGCCCGTCGTTCCGCCCGTATATTGCAGGAAAGCGATGTCTGCGAAGCCGATTTCGACGTGCTTCAGCCCCTGGTGTTCTCCTCGCTTCAGGGCCTGACTGAAACTGATGCTGCCGGGGAGCGAATATTTCGGTATGGCCCTTTTGACATGGCGCAGTACCAGGTTCGTCAGCCAGCCTTTCGGGAAGCGGAGGAGGTCGCCGATTCCCGTCGTAATGACGTGTTCGACGTGCGTTTTTGCAATAACTTTCTCGAGCGTGTGTGCAAAGTTCTCGAGGATGATGATGCACTTCGCGCCGGAGTCCTTAAGCTGATGCTCGAGTTCGCGCGCGGTATACAACGGATTGACATTGACGACGACGAGACCGGCGCGGAATGCGCCACACAGCGCGACGGGATACTGCAGCACGTTGGGCAACATGATTGCGACTCGTTCACCGCGAATGAGCCCGAGAGACTGTTGCAGGTAACAGGCCAAGCGCATCGACATCCCGTCGAGATCCCGGTATGTCAGTGTCGTGCCCATATTGGTGTAGGCGGGTCGTTCAGGGTACTCGTCGAATGCGTGCTCGAACAGCTCACGCACAGATCGCCACGGCGCATCCGGAAGTTCTGCGGGTATGCCCTCCGGATAGGACTTCAGCCAGATTTTTTCCAAGATTACGAGCCCCCCGAGCCTCCAAGTGCTTTATCGATTATCGGCCAGGCATTTTCGAGCAATATCGGCTGCGCCTCGGCGTTGGGGTGTATGCCATCACCTTGCATCAATTCTTCGTTCAAGGCGACTTTTTCCATGAAAAACTCGATCCACTCCACATCGTGGGCGGTAGCTACCTCGCGAAATACGTTTTCGAACGCATCGCGGTAGCGGGGCCCATAATTAGTGGGTATGCGGATGCCGAGCAGCACGACCTCGGCACCGGTTGCCTTGCTGGTTGCGATAATTGTCTCGAGGTTGGCCCTCATCCGTGAAGGCGGGAAGCCCCGCAGGCCGTCGTTGCCGCCGAGTTCCAGGACGATCAGCGCCGGTTTGAAGGACTCGAGGGCCGCTTCGATACGCGCGGCCCCGCCCTCGGTCGTTTCTCCGCTGATGCTGGCGTTGACGACCCGATGTTCGTACCCTTGCTCCTTCAGCCGCGACTGCAACAAAGCGGCCCAGGACTGGTCAACGTCAATACCGTATCCTGCGCTCAGGCTGTCGCCGAATATGAGCACGGTCGGGGCTTCGGCGGCATAGGCGCCGAATCCGGAGAAAACGAACAAAAAGGCAAGAATTTTTCGCATGTCGAATCAATCCAGTGATGTCCTGGCTGCACATGACATCAGTAAACAGGTTAGCAGTCCCGAAGGTACTCTGACCATACTGCGCGACGTCAGTTTCTCCGTTCATGCGGGGGAATCCGTCGCGGTTGTCGGGCCCTCCGGTGCCGGTAAATCGACTTTGCTCGCACTTCTCGCGGGTCTCGATCTTCCGACGAGCGGTCACATTGTCCTGAATGGCGCCAACCTGTGTGAACTCGACGAGGACGGCCGGGCCAGGGTCCGGGCCGACAGCGTCGGTTTCGTGTTCCAGTCGTTTCACCTGGTGCCGTCGCTGAACGCGCTGGAGAACGTGATGCTGCCGCTGGAGCTGGCGAGCCGCGAGGATGCGCGCAAGGTATCGCAGGACATCATCGAGAAAGTCGGGCTCGGCGACCGGTGGAGCCACTACCCGTCGCAATTGTCGGGCGGCGAAAAACAGCGTGTGGCAATAGCGCGGGCTTTCGCAACCGAACCGGCGGTGCTGTTCGCGGACGAACCGACGGGTAATCTCGACAGCAACACCGGCGGCAAGATCATGGAGCTCATGTTCCAGCTGAATCGCAACTCCTCGACAACGCTGGTCCTGGTCACGCACGACCGCGGCCTGGCCGAGCGCTGCGATCGCTTACTGAGCCTCGATTCCGGCCGGCTCGTCTCGGACAGCGGGGGAGGAGGTTGAAAGCCGTCGTTTTTGCGTTGCGCAGCTTCTCCCGGGAGATCCGCTCGGGCGAGGTCATGGTGCTGCTCGCGGCGGTCGCACTGGCGGTCGGCGCGTTGACCGCGGTCGGGTTCCTGACGGACCGGATTGGCAAAGCGGTGGCGCGGCAGGCCAACGAAGTGCTGGCGGCGGACCTGAGGCTGCGCTCGCAGGAGCCGATTCCCGAAGAGTGGCGCCGGAAGGCCGCGAATTATGGCCTGCGCACGGCTGAAACCCGTACGTTTCCCAGCGTCGTGTTCAAAGACGACGCCAGCGCACTGACGACGATCAAGGCGGTCAGCCAAACGTATCCGTTACGCGGTTCCGTGCGCGTGGCTGACGAGTTGTTCGGCGAGCAAAGGACGGTCGACGGCATCCCGTCGCGCGGCGAGGTATGGGCGGACGGCGCACTGCTCGCGAGAGTTGACGCCGATATCGGCGATCGCCTGCTGGTCGGAGACTCGGAGTTGCTGGTCACGGCTGTCCTGACTTACCGGCCGGACCAGTCCATCGGCTTTGCCTCGCTGGCGCCGTCACTGGTCGTCAACATCGACGACCTGCCCGCGACGGGCTTGATCTCCGAGGGCAGCCGCGTGGGCTACGCCTTGCTGGTGGCCGGCGATGACAACGCCGTCAACGAATTCAACGAAGCAATCGCGGATGATCTGCCCGAGTCCGTGCGCGCATCGAACCGCGAGGAAAGTTCGGAGAGCGCCTATAACGCAGCGGATCGTGCACAGCGCTTTTTATCACTGACCGCCGTGATCAGCCTGTTGCTCAGCGCCGTCGCCGTCGCAATGTCGGCGCGTCGTTTCGCGCACCGGCGCATGGATACGGTTGCGTTGATGAAAAGCCTCGGCGCAACCCAGGGCTTCGTGATTTCGGTGTCGGTCGTGCAACTGCTTCTCCTCGGCCTGCTCGGTGTGGCGGCTGGCAGCGTAGTCGGTTATGCGGCCGAAGAAACACTCGCGTTCGTGCTCAGGGACATCATTGCCAGCGATTTGCCGCCGGTCGGCCTCACGCCGGTCGCGTTAGCCAGCGGCAGCGCACTCGTCCTGCTGGTCGGGTTTGCGCTGCCTTCGCTGATTCAGTTGCGTAAAACTCCGCCACTCAGGGTGCTGCGCCACGACGCCATGCCGCCCGCACCGTCGCGGCTGCTGGTCGCAGGCCTGTCGCTGGCGGCCGTCGCGGCGCTCGTCTATCGCTCGGTTGGAGACGCGCGCATGCTCGCGATCCTGCTCGGCGGCATTGTCGTCATCGCGGCGGCGCTGTATTTCGTCGGCCGCGGGCTCGTGCACGTGATGGCCCGGTATCGCTCCGGGGTTGGCGTCGCGTGGCGCTACGGACTTGCCAATATCGCGCGGCGCGGCCGCGCCAGCGCCGTACAGGTGGTTGCCTTCGGGCTGGGACTGACCGTGCTGCTGCTGCTTACGATCGTGCGCACCGACCTGCTCGAGGGTTGGCGGCAGACGCTTGCCGAAGATGCGCCCAACCATTTCATGATCAACATCCAGCCGCACGAGCGAGACTCGGTGGCAAATATCTACGAAGAGGCCGGCATCGCAGCGCCGGACTTCGTGCCGCTCGTGCGCGCGAGGATGTCACACATCAACGGCGAGTCGGTAAAGGATATTGAATACCCGACGCGGGACGGCGAGTGGTTCGCCAATCGCGAAGCGAACCTGTCCTGGGCGGAGACGATGTCTTCGAGCAACGAACTCATTGCAGGCGAATGGTGGCCGGCCGATTACGACGGGCCGCCGCTGGCGTCGATCGAGGAAGAGGTTTCAGTCGAGACAGGCCTCTCGATCGGCGACAGGATCGTCTACCAGATTGCGGGTCGGGAAGTCGAAATGACCATCGCCAGCGTGCGCAAGGTCAACTGGGACTCGTTCCAGCCGAACTTCTTCCTGGTGCTTTCGCCCGGCGCGCTCGACGGCATGCCGACGACCTACATCGCGAGCCTGCGCATCGAGGAGCGGCAAAAACCTGTCCTTGTAACGCTCGTGCGCAAGCATCCGAGCATTTCGGTGATCGACCTCGACTCCATCCTGCAGCAGGTGCGCGGCATCATCGAAAAAGCCACGCTCGCGGTGCAGGCGGTGTTCCTGTTCACGCTGGCAGCCGGAATTGCGGTGCTGTTTGCCGCGGTTCAGTCGACGATAGACGAACGGCGCTTCGAGAGCGCCATGTTGCGCGCCCTGGGCGCCCGCAAGAGCGTTGTCTTTTCGGGCGTCATGGCGGAGTTTGCAGCGCTCGGCATTGCAGCCGGTTTTCTCGCGTCGGCCGGCGCGTCGGTTCTCGCCGCGATCGTTGCCGTGCGCCTGTTCGAACTGCCTTATGAATTCAACCCGGTGATCTGGGTCGCGGGCCTCGTCTCGGGCGTGCTGGTCGTGTGCGCAAGTGGCTTCGTCGCTGCGCGTGGCGCGATCAACGCGCCGCCGATTTCGATACTGAGGGCAGCCTGATGAGCCAGGCCTCTCTTTCTTGCGGCGTTGTGCTTGCCCGTGAGACGGAGGACGGCTGGAAGACGCTGTTGCTCAGGGCATACCGTCACTGGGATTTCCCCAAGGGCCTGCGCGAGGACGGAGAGCAGTCCATGGAAGCCGCGCTGCGCGAGGTCCGGGAAGAAACCAGCATCGACGATGTGACCTTCGACTGGGGCGACCGTTTTACGGAGACCGGACCGTATAGCCGCGGTAAAACGGCGCGCTACTACCTGGGCAAGACTTCGCAGGCCGAGGTCTTCATGGGCCCGTCGCCCGAGACGGGCGAGCCCGAGCACCACGAATGGCGCTGGGTGAGTTTCGATGAGGCCTATGACCTCGCTTCACCACGGGTGCGCGCGGTCGTGACCTGGGCGAGGCAGATTATTGGAGCCTGATACTCAAACGCGCCCGATCAGGCACGTAGTTTTTTTCGAATCATAGAGCATCAGCTGATCTAGACGACGCGGTTCCTTTCTTCGCCGTCGAGGAAGGCTTTAACGTTCGCTGCCATTTCGTCCAGCGCATTTTGCCGCGCTTCCGTCGTTCCCCATGCAATATGCGGCGTGATGATCAGGTTATCGCCTTTGTAGTCGAGCAGCGGATTGCCATCGACGGGCGGCTCTTGCTCGAGCACATCGAGTGCTGCGCCGGCAATGTCGCCGTTCTCCAGTGCGGCAACGAGCGCATTTGCATCGACAAGCCCGCCGCGCGCCGTATTGATAAGGAATGCGCTCGATTTCATGCGTTTGAGTTCTTTCTTACCGATCAGGCCTCGTGTCTGCTCGGTCAGCGGGCAATGCAGCGAGAGGACGTCGGCCTGCTCGAGCACCTGTTCGAGTGGCATGCGGGTCTCGTCCGTCGAATCGAAGCCGGGCCGTTGCGAAACGAGCACATCCATGCCGAACCACTCGGCCGTGCGCGCGACCCCGCTGCCGAGTACGCCGTAGCCGACGATGCCGAGCTTCATCGTCGACAATTCACGAATCGGATATGTCAGCATGCAGAACTCCCCGGCATCCTGCCAGTCACCCGCACGTACCGACGCGTTGTAGCGATGCAGGCTGTGAGTGAGCATGAGCAGCATGCCGAATACGTGCTCGACGATTGACTGGGTGCAGTAGGCGCGGATGTTACAGACAGCAACATCGTGTTCTTTTGCGCCCTCCAGGTCGACATTGTCCACGCCGGTGGCGGCAAGGCAGATGAAGCGCAGCGCGCCGGCTTTCTCGAGCACGTCCGGCGTGAACTGGAACTTGTTGGCAAACACGAATTCGGCGCCGTCGATACGTTCGGCTATTTCGTCGTCGTTCGTGTTGTCGTACACCTCCAGGTCCGGCAACTGGTCGCGCAGCGGCGCCACATCCAGGTCCGGGCCCATCGTGGCGTAGTCGAGAAACACGGCTTTCATTGCGATTTGTGTCCGTCTCTGTCACAAAGAGCCTGACGATGAAGGAACCCTACTGGAAACGCAAATCGCTCAGCGAGATGAGCGCAGAGGAGTGGGAAGCCCTCTGCGATGGCTGCGCGCTGTGCTGCATGCACAAGGTCGAGGACGAAGATACCGGTGAGGTCTTCTACACTGACCTTGCATGCCGGTTGCTGGATCTCGACACCTGCCGCTGTAACGACTATGCCAACCGGGCGAAGCAGGTTGCCGAGTGCCTGGTGCTTTCGGCCGATCGGCCGGAGGATTTTCGGTGGCTGCCGGCGAGCTGCGCATATCGCCGGCTGGCGAACGGTCAGGATTTGCCGTCGTGGCATCCTTTGCTGACGGGCGATCCGGGTTCGGTGCACGAGGCCGGCATATCCGTCAGGGGCAAGGCAGTCTCAGAGAACGAAACCAAATTATTCACGGTATTGAGCAAGGTCGAATGAAAACATGAGCGACTACCCGACAGTTTCGCTGGACAGCTACACGGAGTATCCCGTCGAGGAGATGCGACAGCGCGTCAATGACTTCTTCGACGAGATGAGTCGGCGCCGCACTGTCCGCGAGTTTTCCGATCGCCCCGTGCCGCGGGACATCATCGAGACGGCCCTGGAGGCGGCGAACACGGCGCCGAGCGGCGCCAACCTGCAGCCGTGGCACTTTGTTGTCGTGAGCGGCGCCGAGACAAAAAAGAAAATCAGGGAAGCCGCGGAAATCGAGGAACGTGAATTCTACGAGCATCGCGCCTCGGCGGAGTGGCTCGACGCCTTGAAGCCGCTGGGGACGGACTCCAACAAACCGTTTCTCGAGACGGCGCCATACCTGATCGCGGTATTCCTGCAGAAATTCGGCGAGCTGCCCGACGGCCGCAAGGTCAAGCACTATTACCCGACCGAGTCGACCGGGCTGGCAACCGGCATACTGATCACGGCCTTGCACCACGCGGGCCTCGCTACGCTGACACACACGCCGAGCCCGATGAAATTTCTGAACGAAATTCTCGGCAGGCCGAAAAGCGAACGGCCGTTCCTGTTACTTGTGGTGGGTTACCCGGCCGACGATGCCGAGGTGCCGGACATCGGCCGCAAGACGCTGGAGGAATACAGCAGTTTTGTTGACAACTGAGGCTAGTCGGCGCCGAGCAGCCACGCATCGACCCAGCGCGTGCTGTCGTACTTGAAACCCATGGCGAGGAGCCGGGTCTCGAGATCGGGCATGTGAGCCACGCCGTAGAAGATCCCGATATATTTCGCGCCCGCGTCGAGCTGCTCACGCAGTACTTCTATCGCGCGTGCATTGCGCGCGCCGACGATCGTCGAATCCGAATCGTCGCCGAGGATCCCCTGAACCTGGTCGAGGTCGGTCATCTGGTACGCAATCATTGTCTTCAACGACGTGTCTTCTTGCGAACCGACCATCGCGCCGATCATCTGCCAGTCCTGCAGCCCGAGCGGGTCCTTGGCGTACTCGTTGACCGACGCAAAAAAGATACGCCAGAAATAGGTGTAAAAAGATTCGTTACGCTCGGCCATGCTCTCCCTGACACCCCTGGGTGTCAGGTCCGCATGAACAAAATTCGGGGCGCCGTAGTCGATCTCGTCGAGCTGAAACGAGAGATCTAGCAACACGGTCAGGCCAACCTGCGCCGTTGACAGCAACCCCTTGCGGCCACCGGCTAATCGCGAGAAATCGGCATCTTCCGGCGCCACCAGCTCGAACAGCAGGGAATCGTAATCCGTGAAGTCATCGTTGAGGCCGGCGTAGTACTCGGGGTCGCCTACATGAACGGCGCTGACGAGGTCGATGGTAATGCCGCTCGCGATATAGGAAACGATTCCGAGCTGCAGCGCCCTGGGGCTGCCGTCGTCTTCGGTATCGACGCGCGCAAACTCTGTCTCAGCCGCCGCCAGGGCAGGGAAGGCCAGAGCCAGGAACAGCAGATGTCGGAGCGTGCGTCGCATGCGCGCATTCTAACCCGTATTCTGCAGGCCCTGTGCGATACCGTTCACGCTGGCGAGAAGCGCTTCGAACAGCTCATTGTCAGCGTAATCGGACTCGCGCCAGCGCGCGAGCAGGTCCACCTGCATGAGACTCATCGGGTCGACATACGGATTGCGCAGCATGATGGCGCGCTGCAGCGTCATATCGCCTTCCAGCAGATGCTCCGCGCCCGTGTACTCCAGAATGAGGTCCCGGGTAAGCTCAAATTCCTGCTCGATTATCGGAAAGAACTGCTCATGCAGGTCGCCGGCGAGCTGCGAGTAGAGTTTGCTGATACCCAGGTCGGCCTTCGCCAACACCATCTCCGCATCCGCCGTAAGTGCGCGCAGGAAATACCACTCGGCGAACATGTTGCGAAATGCGTCGTCGTCAAACTTCTCGGCCGCCTTCCTGAAACCGCTGCCCATGCCATACCACCCGGGCAACATGCAGCGCGACTGCGTCCACGCAAACACCCATGGAATTGCTCGCAGGTCCTTGATGCCCGACCGGGAGCGTCGCGCAGACGGACGCGAGCCGATGCGCATGCGCTCGATCAGGTCTATCGGCGTTGCGAGGCGGAAGTAGTCGTAAAAGTCCGGCGTCTCGTAGACAAGCTTGCGATAGGCGCGCCGGCTTTCGTCCGCGATCACGTCCATCATGTCGTGCCACTCGGCCTGGTCATTGCCGCGGTGATGCGGCATTGCCGTCGCGAGCGCGACGGATCCCGTTATCTGTTCGAGCGTGCGCAGCGCGATTCCACGCAGGCCGTACTTCTCGTTGATGATTTCGCCTTGCTCGGTAACGCGCAGGCGTCCGTTGACCGTCCCCGGCGGCGCGCCGAGTACCGCGACATGAGTCTTGCTGCCGCCGCGGCTGATGGTGCCGCCACGGCCGTGGAACAAGGTCAATTCGACGCCTTCTGCTTCAACGGCCTCGACGAGCGTGCTCTGGGCGTTTTGCAGTGCCCAGCGGGCAGAGGCCAGGCCGCCGTCCTTGTTGCTGTCTGAATAGCCGATCATGATCATTTGCTGGTTATTGCGGCGCTCGATATGTTCGCGATACACCTCTGTCGCCAACAACGACCGCATGATTTCCGGCCCCGCGTGAAGGTCATCGACGGTTTCGAGCAATGGCACGACGTTAAGCGGCACATGCCATTTCCTGTTGTGCAGTTCGCCCCACTGAGCAAGCAGAAGCACCGACAGAATGTCGTCTGCACCCTGCGTCATGCTGACAATATATGGCCCGATAGCCCGACGACCGTACTTGCGGCGGCAGAACGCGATAGCCTGGAACACGGCGATCGTCTTGCGCGCCTTCGTGCTCAGCGACATCGGTAATGACTCGCGATTGCGTATCGCAATGACAATTCGCTTGGCGCGCGCCTGCGGTGACTGTTCTTCCCAGTTTTCCTCGCCGAGGCATTCGGCAATGACCTCACGATGCATGTGCGCGTCCTGGCGGACGTCGAGCGTAACCATGTGAAAACCGAACGTGTCGATCCGGCGAAGCAACCTGTTCACGGCAAACAGCCCGGCATGCTGGCCCCTGTTGGCGGCAAGACTGTCGGCGATCAGCTGTATATCGGCGCGAAACTGGCTGGACTTTTCATAAGGGAAGACATCGTCGTCGAACGTGGACTGCAGGCGTTGCTGAATGAGCCGCAGAAAAACGCGGTACGGCATATTGCGGTGCCGGGCGGGCACGGCATGGTAAGCGTTCTGAAACACACCGCGATATTCGTCGCTTCGCCTGAGCATTTCCTCGCTCACGGACACCCGATCCGTCGCCTGGCTCAGCTTGGCCGACAGCGCGTTACATTCCTTGTAATACAGGTCGAGTATCAGGGCGCGCTGCCGCGCGAGCGTTGCGCGTATGGTCTTGGCGTTAACGTTCGGATTGCCGTCCATGTCGCCGCCGACCCACGATGCGAACTTTACCAGCACGGGAATGTCGAGTTCTTTCGCTTCCTCGCCATAAATGCGCACGACGGCATGTTCCATATCCTCGTAGTACGCAGGCATCGCGCGGTACAGAACGTCGGTCATGAAAAACAACACGTGCTCGAGTTCGTCGGCAACGGTCATTTGCTCGGATGGGTGTTCGTCGGTCTGCCAGCCGGTCGTTATGAGCAGGCGAATGTTTTCCAGCGCAACGTGCTTTTCCTGCGCCGTCAATTTCGGGTTGAGCAGTTCGACGAGCCGCCGCACGATTTGCTGTTCCTTGCGGAGAATTGTGCGTCGGGTCGGTTCGGTCGGATGCGCAGTGAACACCGGCTCGATGCTCAGCATGTCGATCAGATCCTGGAGTTGGTCGAGCGTCATTCCCGATGCCTTGAGCTTTACGAGAATGTCTTCGAAACCGCCGGGCTGATACTCGCCGACATTGCTCAGATATTCACGGCGGCGGCGTATGCGGTGCACCTTTTCCGCCGTATTGACCATCTGAAAATAAGTCGAGAAGCTGCGCACGACCTGCAGCGCTTCGTGCGGCTCGAGGTTTTCCACGAGCCTGGCGAGTTCCTCGCCCGGTTTTTCGTTGTCCTCGCGGCGCCTTATCGACCGCTGCCGCGCGGCTTCGACGAACTCGAACAGCTCGTCGCCGCATTGTTCGCGTATGAGATCGCCGACCATCGTGCCCAGCATGCGTACGTCGTCACGCAGAGCCTGGTCCTTGTCTTCGAAAACGATGTCCTGCCGGCGCAGGTACTTATGAACACCGGTACTCATGAAAGGAAATTAGCAAAAAGTCGGCAGACTGCCCACAATTTGTGGGGAGCACAAGGTTTGGTCTCATGAGTAACAATTGCTGCGATTCGACAATGCCTGTCCGCCGGCCGCGGCGCCGGATGGGAGCTGCTGGAATGCTAATGATTTCAACGCGTTCCATTGCCGGCCCAAAACCTTGTTACAGCAAAGAATTGCGGCAGACCGGATTGCGGAGCCAATATGAACTAGGATACCGTGCTGGCGATGAACCCTGACGCCCACGGAATCGCGGTACTGGTCCTGACCGTCGTTGCGCTTTACCTGTTCACGCGCGACAGGATCCCTCTCGAGTCATCATCGCTCGTCGTCTTGATTATCCTGGTCGCGGGATTCGAGCTGTTTCCGTATGAGAAGGACGGCGTAACGCTGCTCGGCCCCATCGACTTCTTCGCGGGCTTCGGCAACGAGGCACTGATCGCAATCTGCGCGCTGATGATGGTCGGCAAGGCGCTCGAAACGACAGGCGCACTGCAGCCACTTGCGAACATTGCAGGCAAAGCGTGGGCGACCCGGCCGGTGCTTGCTTTGCTGGTCACGCTCATTGCCGGCGCCATACTCAGCGCATTCGTCAATAATACGCCGATCGTCGTGTTGCTGATGCCCATACTGGTCGGCGCATCGCTGCGTTCGAAATTCCCGGTCTCGGAAGTCATGATGCCGATGGGCCTTGCGACGATCGTTGGCGGCATGTCGACAACGATCGGCACGTCGACCAACCTTCTGGTTGTCGGCATCTCCCATGACCTCGGCATCATCGACTTCTCGATGTTCGACTGGGTCCTGCCGGTTGCCGCGGTGGGCGGCGTCGCCGTGCTTTTCCTGTGGCTGGTTGCGCCGCGGCTCCTGCCGGATCGCACGCCTCCGATGGCTGACATTACGCCGCGCATTTTCAGCGGGCAGCTGCACGTGACCGAGGGCGGTTTCGCGGACGGCAAGACACTCGCCGAAGTACTCGCCAAGACGGACGGCCACATGCGCGTCGACAAAATCCAGCGAACGGATTCACTGGTACTCGCCAAACTTCCATCGGTAACGCTGCAGCCCGGCGATCGGCTGTTCGTCAAGGACTCCCCGGAGAACCTCAAACACTACGAACAAATACTCGGGGCAATGCTTTTCAGCGAATCGGATCTCGAGCACCCGGTGGACGAAGATACGCCGCTGCAGGCGAAGGGCCAGCAGCTCGCCGAAGTCGTCATAACGCGCGGCTCGCCGCTGCATTTGCGCAGCCTGACCGCTGCGCGATTCACGGCCAGCTACGGGCTGGTTCCGCTTGCATTGCACAGGGCCCGTGCGCCCAGCTCGCAAACGACCGGCGACCTGAAGCTGATTCGCCTGCGCGCGGGCGACGTCTTGCTGGTGCAGGGTACGCGCGGTGCGATTCAGCAACTCAAGGACAGCGGCAGCATGCTCGTGCTCGACGGCACCACGGACCTGCCGCACACGCACCACGCCAAGCGTGCTCTGTTCATCATGGCCGGGGTCGTTCTCGCCGCGGCAACGGGCCTCATGCCGATTTCGGTGAGCGCGCTGATCGGGCTCGGGCTCATGATCGTGACGGGCGCACTGAGCTGGCGCGACGCGAGTTCGGCATTGTCCATACCCGTCGTCATGCTCATCGTCACGGCGCTGGCACTGGGTAAGGCGCTCATGGGAACGGGCATGGCGGACTACATCGCCATGAGCTTCGTCGATGCGGCTTCGGCCCTGCCGACACCGCTCATACTCAGCGCGTTCCTGTTGCTCATGACGGTGATGACCAATATCGTGTCGAACAACGCGGCGGCGGCCATCGGCACGCCGATCGCGGTCAGCATCGCGGCGCAGCTCGGTGTCGGCGCCGAGCCTTTTATCCTTGCCGTGCTGTTCGGCGCCAACATGAGCTTCGCGACGCCCTACGGCTACCAGACCAACCTGCTCGTCATGAGCGCCGGCGGCTACAAGTTCGCCGACTTCCTGCGCGTCGGCATTCCGCTGACTATCATTATGTGGATCGGATTTTCGATCGTCTTGCCGATGATGTACCCGCTGTAAGCAGGCTGCTTGCAGCGCGACAGGGTTACACAGGAAACCGTTGACGCAGGCCGATGCACCGGTACACTCGGCCGCATGAATTTCCGTCTCAGCAGTTCGTGGTGGTGGCAGCCCCTTCAGGAGAGGGTGGCTGGCTGACGCGTAGCTGAGCGAAACAAACCAGGAACCCATCTCCGCCATTGTGGGGGTGGGTTTTTTTATGGCACGAATTTATGGAAGCACCTTTCGACATAGCCGCAGATCTCGATACGCCGGTGTCGGCGTACCTGAAGCTGCGCGACCTCAAGCCTCGTTTCCTGCTCGAGAGTGTGGAAGGCGGAGAGCGACTCGCGCGCTATTCGTTCATCGGCTTCGGCGACGCGCTCGAGGTGTTCATGGATGACGAGTCCCTGCGCATCAACGGCGAGAAGCGGGCGAGGCCAACCGACCAGAATGAGTATCTCGGCGCGCTGCGCGAGGCGCTGGCGGCGGCGCCCAGGCCCGGCCCCGACGTGGACGGGCTGCCGTTCGCGGGCGGGCTCGTCGGCGTGTCGGGTTATGACGTCGTGCGCCTGTTCGAGCGGCTGCCGCGGGACACCACCCCGCAAAGCGTGCCCGATGCCGCGTTCGTCGCACCGGCATCCTTGCTCGTCTTCGATCACCTGACGCGTCGCGTCGCGCTGCTGCACGACGGCCCCGAGGCCGAGCGACAGATTTTGCGCGGCGACGTCATGCGACTCCTGCGCGGCGCCATTCCCAACGGCAACGGCCGCGCGAAAACGAGCAAGGCCGAGGCGAGCCTGTCCGAAGAAGAATTCTGCGAAGCGCGTCGAGGCCTGCAAGGAATACATCGCCGCCGGCGACATCTACCAGATCGTGATCTCGGTACTGTTCAAGGGCCGCACCGACGTGCCGCCGTTCGAGGTGTACCGGGCGATGCGGCTCATCAATCCGTCGCCGTACATGTTCTTCCTCGAGTTCGGCGATCTGAAAGTCGTCGGCTCGTCGCCCGAGGCGCTAGTGAAGCTGCATGGCAACACCGCTACGCTGAGGCCGATCGCCGGCACCCTGCCGCGCGGCGAAACCACCGAAGACGACCTCGCAAACGAGAAAGCGCTGCTGGCCGACCCCAAGGAAGCGGCGGAGCACGTCATGCTCGTCGACCTCGCGCGCAACGATCTCGGGCGCGTCGCAACCGCCGGCACGGTGCACGTGGATCCCTACCGCGCGATTGAGCGATACAGTCACGTGATGCACATCGTCAGCGGCGTCGAGGGCGAGCTGGCGGACGGTCACGACCAGTTCGACCTGTTCGCGGCGAGCTTCCCGGCAGGCACCCTCGTCGGCGCCCCCAAGGTCCGCGCCATGGAGATCATCGAGGAGATGGAAAACGCGGGCCGCGGCCTGTACGCGGGCACGGCGGGCTACTTCGGGCTCAGCGGCGATATGGACCAGGCGATAACGATCCGCACGCTCGTCTTTAATGGCGACGAGTACAGTTTTCAGGCGGGAGCCGGTATTGTCGCCGACTCGGAACCGGCCAGGGAGTATCGCGAAGTGCTGGCGAAGAGCGCGATACTGCGGCGCGCGCTGGAGATTGCCGGAGAGGGTTTGTGATGGCGCGAATGCTGCTCATCGACAATTACGACTCGTTTACCTACAACCTGGTGCAGGCGTTCGCCGCGCTGGGCGCCGAGGTCATGGTGTACCGCAACGATGCGATCACGGTGGGGGAGGCGATCGAACTCGATCCGACGCATCTCGTCATTTCTCCCGGGCCCGGCCGGCCGGAGGATGCGGGCGTGTCGCTGGCGATGATCGAGGCGTTTGCGGAGCGCATACCCGTGCTCGGCGTGTGTCTCGGCCACCAGAGCCTCGTGCAGCATTTCGGCGGCGACATCGTGCGCGCGGAACGACTGATGCATGGCAAGACCTCGCTTGTGAAACACGACGGCAAGACAATCTTCGAAGGTTTACCGCAGCCGTTCGAGGCGGGCCGCTATCACTCGCTGAGCGCGCAGCACGCGTCTTTGCCCGACGTGCTCGAAGTCACGGCCGAGACGGACCGGGGCGAGATCATGGGCGTACGCCACAAGACCTTGCCGATGGAAGGGGTGCAGTTTCATCCCGAGAGCGTGCTCACGCCCGAGGGGGAGCAGCTCATGGCGAATTTCCTGAGGATGTCGACGTCATGAGCAGTGAATACAGTGGCATGCTCGATCGCCTCCTCGACGGCAACTCGTTAACGGAAGACGAGGCCCATCAGCTCATGATGAAGCTCGCCGAGGGTGATCTACCCGAGGCGCTCGCCGGCGCGTTGCTTGCCGGATTGCGGGCCAAGGGCGAGACAGCCGATGAGTTGCGCGGCTTCGCAAGGGCCATGCGGGAGCTCGCAGTGCATCCGGAGATTCCCGCGGGAACGCCGATCGTCGACACGGTCGGCACGGGTGGCGACGGCTCGGGCAGCCTGAACCTGTCGACCGGAACCGGGCTGCTCGCCGCGGCCTGCGGTGCGCGCGTCGTCAAGCACGGCAACCGTTCGGTATCGAGCCGCTCCGGCAGCGCCGACATGCTCGAATGCCTGGGCATGCCGCTGCCGCTGCACGAAAAAGAGGCCGTCGACTGCCTGCAGGCGACCAGCTTCACGTTCCTGTTTGCGCCGGCGTATCACCCGGCGATGAAAGCGGTCGTGCCGGTGCGCGGCGCAATGGCCGTGCGCACGGTATTCAACATGCTGGGCCCGCTGACGAACCCGGCCGCAACGCCGTACCAGCTCATCGGCGCCTGGAGCATCGACGCGGCGCGCCTGATGGCCGAGGCGCTGTCGGGCATGCCCATTGAGCGAACGTTTGTCGTGCACGGCAGCCCGGGCTGGGACGAAGCGACGCCGGTCGGCGAGTTCGCTTTATTCGATGTAACTCCGGGCAAGGTCACCGAGACCGAGCGCGCGCCCGAGGACTACGGTCTTGCGCGCTGCACGACGGAGGACCTGATGGGTGGCGACGCGGAACGCAACGCGAAGGAACTCGCGCGCGTATTTCGCGGCGAGGACAAAGGACCGCACAGGGACGCACTACTCATGGGGACATCGCTGGTGCTGGAGGTGCTGGGTACCGCAAAGGATGCGAAACAGGGCGTGGAGATGGCCGCGGCCGCGCTCGACGATGGCAGGGCTGCCGCGTTCCTGGATCGCCTCAAGGCGCACTTCGAGAACCAATGAGCGATTTCCTGCAATCGATGGCGGCATCGAGCGCCGAAAGGGCAGCCGCGATCGGCGAACTGCCGGCGGCCGACAAGCCCGTCGTGCCGCTCGAGCTCGGCGACTTCGACGTGATCGCGGAGATCAAGGGGCGTTCGCCTGCCGAGGGCGGCCTGTCTTGCGGCAATGAAGATCGCGCCGAGCGCGCAAGGCAGTATGCGCGGGGCGGCGCCGCGGCAATCTCGGTGCTCACGGAGCCGAGCCGATTCGATGGCGGCCTCGAACACCTCGAGGAGGTTGTCGCCGCGGTGCCCGGCACGCCCGTCATGCGCAAGGACTTTCTCGTCGATGCCTTGCAGGTGCGCGAAGCGCGCAGTGCGGGCGCGAGCGGTGTACTGCTGATCGCGACCATGCTCGATGACGACAAGTTGAGGGAAATGCTCGACTGCTCATTCGAGCTTGGCATGTTCGTGCTGCTGGAGTCTTTTGATAAGAACGATCTCGAACGCGTCGCGAATTTAATGGAACAAGCGGGCTATGCGGACATGGCTGCCAGCGGTCAGCTGCTCGTCGGCGTCAACACGCGCAACCTGCGCACGCTGGCCGTCGATGCCGAACGGCTCGCGACGCTCGCGCCGGTTCTGCCCGCGGCGCCGTGCGTTGCCGAGAGCGGCTTGCATACGGCAGACGATGCTGCGGACGTCGCCGCACTCGGTTACCGGCTGGCGCTCGTCGGCACCGCGCTGATGCGAAGCGAAGATCCGGAAGCGCTGGTCATGGCGATGCGCCAGGCCGGCGCTGCGAAGGTGGCAGCATGAGTATGTTCGTCAAAATCTGCGGCATCCGCGACCTGGCACACGCGGAAGCGGCCGTCGATGCCGGAGCAGACGCCCTGGGTTTCGTGTTCGCGGAATCCCCACGGCGAGTAACACCCGGCGAGGCGAGCGCAGCGACCGAGGGTTTGCCGCGTGGCGTGAAACGCGTCGCGGTCATGCGGCATCCGTCTAACGACGATTGGCAACGCGTGCTCGATGTTTTTCATCCCGATGCGCTGCAGACGGACATCGAGGATTTCGATTCGCTGGACGTACCCGACACCGTCGCCCGCTGGCCGGTCGTTCGTGAAGCCGCGGACGTCGACGAGATGCCGCAGCTGTTCCTGTATGAAGGTGCCGCAAGCGGCGCCGGGCGGACAGTCGACTGGTCGCGTGCAGCGGATGTCGCCAGGCAAGGCAGCATGATCCTGGCGGGTGGACTCGCGCCCGATAATGTCATCATGGCTATCAACCGGGTGCGCCCCTGGGGCGTGGATGTCTCGAGCGGCGTCGAGTCGGAGCCAGGCGTGAAAGACGTCGCAAAGATCAGGGATTTCATCAATGCGGTTCGCGCCGCGGAGAAGGAAGTATGAGCGGCTTGTTAGCGGCAAAAGAAAGAGACGAGCTGCTCGCGGCGCTGATTGCGGGCGAGCTGCCGGACAACCGCGGCCGCTTCGGGCCCTTCGGCGGGCGCTACGTCCCCGAGACACTCGTGCCGGCATTCGAGCGGCTCGACGAGGGCGTGCGCAAGTACCTGCACGACCCGGAGTTTCAGAACGACTACCAGCGTGAGCTGCGCGAGTGGGTTGGACGGCCGACGGCACTGACGTATGCGCCGCGATTATCCGCACGCTGGGGTGCCGAAGTCTGGCTCAAGCGCGAAGACCTCGCACACACGGGTGCGCACAAGATCAACAACGCGATCGGCCAGGCACTGCTCGCGAAGCGCCTCGGCGCCAAACGCGTCATCGCCGAGACCGGCGCCGGACAGCACGGTGTTGCGTCGGCCGCGGCCTGCGCGCGCGTCGGGCTGCCCTGCACGGTTTACATGGGCGCCGTCGATATCGAGCGGCAGGCACCCAACGTCGACCGCATGCAAAGGCTCGGCGCTGACGTCGTCGCCGTCGAAAGCGGCGACAAGACCTTACGTGCAGCGATCGACGAAGCGCTGCGCAAGTGGGTCACCGACCCTGCCGGCATCTATTACCTGCTCGGCTCGGCCGTCGGCGCACACCCGTATCCCTACCTCGTGCGCGAACTGCAATCGGTTATCGGGCAGGAAGCACGCGAACAGATGATCGAGCAGGCCGGCGCGCTGCCGGACGTGGCGCTGGCGTGCGTCGGCGGCGGCTCCAACGCCATCGGGCTGTTCTATCCGCTGCGCGGCGACGACATCGAACTCATCGGCGTCGAGGCCGGCGGCACCGGCACGGGCCTCGGCCAGAACGCGGCGACGCTCGCGACCGGCACGCCGGGCGTGCTGCAGGGCTCGTACACGATGATCCTGCAGGACGACGACGGCCAGGTGCAGGAGACGCACTCGATCTCGGCGGGCCTCGACTACTCGGGCGTCGGCCCCGAGCATGCCTTGCTGCAGGCAACCGGCAGGGTCGAGTACGTCTCGGCCAGCGACGACGAAGCGCTGAGCGCCCTCGAGGAGCTGTGTGAACTCGAGGGCATCCTGACGGCGCTGGAAACCGCGCACGCCTATGCGCATGCCCGCAAATGGGCGAAAGAAAATCCCGGCAAGCGAATTCTGATCGGCAACTCCGGGCGCGGCGACAAGGACATGCCGACGCTGACGCAATTCCCGGTGAGGACAGCCAATGTCGGCGCATGAAAAACTGACATCGGCAATACGGGCGGCGAACGACGCCGGCCGGCCGGCGCTCGTTCCCTTTATAACGGCCGGCTATCCCGAGCCGAACGCATTTCTCGATTCGCTGCGCTCTGTCGCGAGCGTGGGCGACGCTGTCGAGATTGGGATTCCGTTCTCCGATCCGATGGCCGACGGTATGACGATTCAGCGCTCCAGTTTCGAGGCTTTGCAGAAAGGCGTGAGCCTCAAGTGGATATTCGACGAGCTCGACAGGGTCCGCGCGGATATCGAAACGCCGCTCGTGATGATGTCTTATCTGAATCCGCTGCTCGCGTTCGGCTACGAGGCATTGGCGAAGCGAGCGAGCGAGACCGGCGTGTGCGCATTTATCGTGCCGGACCTGCCATTCGAGGAATGCGATGAGTTACGAGTAGCGCTCGAGAGCGAAGGCGTCGGCCTCATACAGCTGGTTACGCCGGCGACACCCGATGAGCGGTTGAAGAAACTGGCCGATGCGTCGAAGGGGTTCGTCTATGCCGTGACGATCACGGGCATCACGGGAGGCGATGCCGGTTTGCCGCCCGATCTGGCCGGCTACCTGGACAAGGTAGCCGCGGCATCGGACATCCCTGTCTGCGCAGGTTTCGGCATACGCACGGCCGAGGACGTTGCAAATGTCGGCAAGCATGCAGCGGGCGCGATCGTCGGATCGGCGCTCGTCGAAGTGCTGGAAAGAGGCGAGGATCCGGCCGCGTTCTTGCGTACACTTGGCGGCAAATGAAAAAGCTGACATCGGCCGACACGCTGGTCACTATTCATCACTACAAGAACGTGCTCGAGAGCGAGGGCATTGCCTGCACGATCCGCAACGAGCACCTCTCGCCGATTGCCGGCGAGGTTCCCTTCATCGAGACCTGGCCCGAGCTCTGGGTGGTCAACGACCTCGACTACGATCGCGCGAAGCAGCTGATCGATGCAACGGCCATCGACGAAAGCCCGAAGCGCGACTGGAAGTGTTCACGGTGCGGCGAGACCAACGAGGGGCAGTTCGCGGCGTGCTGGAACTGCGGAACGGCTGTCTAGGGCATGCCGCGGGCAAGCAGCCGCGTGCCCGCGATCTCGCTGCGCAGCAGTGCCGAGACTTTCTCGGGCTGCACCGGCCGGCTGATCAAAAATCCCTGCGCGAGATCGCAGTTGCAGCTCCTCAGGAACTCGAGCTGGGTAATCGTCTCGACGCCCTCGGCGGCAACCTCGATGTCGAGCCCCTGCGCCATGGCAATTGCCGCGCGCACGATGCGCTGGTGGCTGTCGTTTTCCTCGACGTCCGCGATCAGCGACTGATCCAGCACGAAGCTGTCGATGAAGCCGTTATCGAGGGACTCGAACGAAACGTCACAGATCCCGAAATGATCCAGCGAGAGCCGGACGCCCAGTTTGCGCAGCGCCTCGAGCGTCTTTTGTTCGGCGGCGCGTTTGCGCACGATGTTGCCGTCGCCGATTTCCAGCTCGATACAGCCGGGATCGAGGGCCGTATTCTTGAGCGACTCGGCCACGGCGTCGACGAGCCTCCGGTGCATGAGCTGCTGCGGCGATAGATTGATTGCCATCGACAGGTCCGGCAGTTCGAACTGGCGCTGCCAGGCTGCGAGCTGACGGCAGGCGGTCGCGATGACCCATTCGCCGGCCGAGTGAATGAGCCCGCTGCTTTCGAGGATCGACAGGAACCGCGCCGGCGCCAGCAGCCCGAAACGCGGGTGTTGCCAGCGTAACAGCGCTTCGAGGCCGATGAGCCTGCCGCTGGAAAGATCGATCCGCGGCTGATAGTGCAGCGCGAACTCGTTGCGCACCAGCGCGTGGCGCAAACCCACTTCGAGTTCTTCGCGCTGTTCGAGCTTGGTATTGAAGGACTCGGAGTAATACTGGAACCTTCCGCCGCCGCGCTTTTTCGCCTCGTACATGGCGAGGTCGGCGGCCTTGATCAGTCGATCGGCCGCATCGCCGGACTCGGGGTAGAGCGCAATGCCGATACTCGGCGTCGCATACACTTCGCTGTTACCGATTTCGTATTTTTCGGAAAGGACCAGCAATAGCTTTTGTGCCGCCGCCGCCGCGTTTCTCGATGGCCCGAAATCCTCGAGACAGACGACGAACTCGTCGCCGCCCCAGCGGCCGGAAAAATCGCCGATGCGCAGATTCTTGCGCAGGCGCCCTGAAACCTGTCGCAGCAGGTTGTCGCCAATGTCGTGACCAAGCGTGTCGTTGACGGACTTGAAGCGATCGAGGTCGACGAACAGAACCGCAAGCGGCGCCGATTTGCGCTGGCTGCGGCCGATCGCGCGTGCCAGTTGCTCGGTAAAAAGGCTCCGGTTCGGCAGCCCGGTCAGTTCGTCGTACTGTGCCAGCCGTTGTAGCTCGCTCGTCTTCCTGGCGATATCGGTAATGTCGCGGAAAGTGACGACGCCGCCGACCAGTTGGCGATTGCCGTCGTAAAGACCCTGGCCGTTAATCGACAGTATCGTGTCCGGCTGCTCGGGCATGCGGTAGATAGCCACCTGGTTCGCATATTTCTCGCCGTTTCTCGCGCGCACCAGCGGCAGGTCTGCCGAGTTCCTGTAATTCTCGCCGTCTGCGTCGATGCAGCAGAACATCTGCGCCCAGGTTGCGTCCGGCTGCATGCGCGGGCCGAGCCCGAGTATCGAACGGGCGGCCGGGTTGATATCCAGTACGTGGCCGCCGCGATCCACGACGATGACACCATCGTTGATATTTCGCAGGACGGACAGCACGGTCACGTCGGTCTCGGACAGGCGCTGCTGCAGGCGATGCCGCTGCACGGCATGTTCGAAAACAGACTCCTGGCCCTCGACCGTGATGTCGTCGACGCAGATATACGCCTGGGCGCCGTTACGCACCGCCGCGATGCCGCGATGCTCCGTATCACGCGTCGTCAGGGCGATGACCGGGTAGTCGCGCAGCTCGTGAATCAGTTCCGCCAGCGATCGTCCGGATTGCGCGATCGCGGGCCCGGCCTCCAGGAGGACGAGTTCGGTGATCGAAGATGCGTCGGCGGGGATTTCGAGCCTGGCGGAGCGGGTGAGCAGCGTACAGCAGGGAAGCGTCTCCAGTTCGCCGAGGTAGTCAGCTGCAAATTCACCGCGGCCCAGATAAAGAATGGAGTGCCCTGTCATGTCCCTTTTCTTATTGCTGCGTGATGGCCGTAAACGTGACGGGCCACGCGAATAATAACAGAATCGTGAGCAATGACAGGGGGTTAAGCCGTTTTTTGTGCTTTTTGGGCCGCAGGAATTCAAACCGAACGGGCCGGCAGGACATCTAACAGTCAAAGAAAGCGGAGATTTCGCCTTTGGAAGCGCTTTTGACCGTTGGGGCCAGCGACTATAGTTCCCGGATGGCCGTACTGACCACACCGGGGACGACCGAGGAAGCCGAGTGGATCGCGGCTGCCCAGCGGTCGGATACACAGGCTTTTGAAGCCTTGTACCGCACGCACGTCGACAGGGTCTACGGACTCTGCCTCCGCATGACGGGAAGCGTGGCCGAGGCAGAGGATTGCACGCAGGAGGCGTTTATCCAGGCATGGAACAAGCTCGAGAAGTTTCGCGGCGACAGTGCTTTCAGCACCTGGCTGCACCGCATAGCGGTCAACGCGGTGCTGGGAAGAATCAGGAAGTCCAAGCGCGAGAACGACCGTATCGCGGCCGCCAATGCGATGAGCGAATCGCCGCTGGCGGCAGTCGATACCGGCGAGCTGCAGGATCTGTCGGAGGCCGTAGACAGGTTGCCGGAAGGCGCCAGGCATGTATTCGTGCTGTATGCGGTTTACGGGTACAGCCACGACGAGGCAGGAAAGATGCTCGGTATTGCGCCGGGCACGAGCAAGGCCCAGCTGCACAGGGCGCGACGCCTGTTGTCGCAGCAGCTGAGGCAGGAAGGGTTTATCGATGAGTGACACGGATCGAAATGACGAACTGATCGGGGCGGGCAGCAGGCTCGCGACGGACATCACTCCGGAGCGCGATCTCTGGCCAGGCATCGCCGATGGCATTTCACAGGCGCGGCGTTCGCGCTGGACGCCGATGTTCGCACAGGCCGCGGCCGTCGTGCTGTTGATCGGCGCGTCGTCGGGGCTGACGTATCTGGCAATGGGCGGTGACGAAGACCCGTTCGCCGTGATGACGCCGGAACTGACGGTAGCACCGGTGTCGTTTGCGAGCCGCAGCGCGCTCGGGCCGAAGTATCAACAGGCGCGCATCGACATGGCGACGCAGCTCGAGGTCGAGCTGGCCCGGCTGGATCCGGAAACGCGCAAGGAAGTCGAGAAAAACCTGGCCCTGATTCGCAGCTCGATCAAAGAGATCAACAAGGCGCTGGTGGACGAGCCGGGCAACGTATTACTGCAGGAGTTCTTGCTGAATGCATACCAGGACGAACTCCAGCTGATGCACAGGGTTGGCGGGCTGACACAGCACGTCATGGCACGAACAGACATATAGAAATGGAAGGGGATTAAGGTGAAATACAGGAGTTTGGTATTTGCCTCGGCGCTTTTGCTGGCGACAGCAGTACAGGCCGAGAGTATCGACGAGACCATCGATGCGGCAGCAGACGGCCAGGTCAACATCAGTAACGTAGCCGGCACGATCGAGGTCGAAGGCTGGTCGAAGAACAGCGTCGAAGTGACCGGTGAGCTCGGCGCCAACGTCGAGGAACTCATCTTCGAGCGTGATGGCGACACGGTGACGGTCAAGGTCAAAGTCCCGAAGCGGTCGATGAGCAGGATCTCGAGTGACATTTTAGTACGCGTGCCCGAGGGCAGCTCGATCGACGTATCCGGCGTCAGCGCGGACATCGACGTCGAGGGCGTTGAAGGTGACCAGGTCCTGCACACGGTCAGTGGCGACGTAACTACGCTAGCCGTTGGGAGCGTGAAGGCCAATTCGGTCAGTGGTGACGTGAGCGTCGATGGCGGCGGCAAAACCTCCGATATGAGCGCGAACACGGTTTCGGGTGATGTCGAAGTGACGGGTGTCCGGGGCGAGGTCTCGGCTGAGGTCGTCAGCGGTGACGTGACCATCAATGCCGCTACGGTCGACCGGATGGCTGTCGAGACCGTCAATGGCGATCTCGATATTTCCGCAGAGCTCGCAAGCGGCGGAAAAATGACATTCAAAACCGTGAATGGCAGCGTCGACATCAACTTCAAGGGGTCTGTTTCTGCGGAGTTCGAGGTGAGCTCATTCAACGGCGATATCGATAATTGCTTCGGGCCGGAGCCGAGGCGCACGAGCAAGTATGCGCCTGGGCTCGAGCTGGATTTCACCGAGGGCGACGGTAAAGGCTCGGTAACGATCGCGACAATGAACGGAGATATCGAATTCTGTAACTAGCAGCGATTTCGGCAGCGGCCCGTTCTAGAATAGGGCTAAAAGCAGGGAGCGCCGGGGACCTCGATTCCGTTGAGCACTTGAATTGAGGTCCCCGGCACTCCATTTCACCCTATATAGCTGCGGGCCGCGTTGTGAAGAAGTTCCTGTATTTTATTTTCGGCGTCGTGGCGATCATCGTAATCGCCGCGATTTCTTTTTTTCTGCTCTTTGATCCCAACACGTTTCGTGACGACATATCCGCAGAGGTCGAGCGCGTAACCGGCCGCGATTTCGTCATCGAAGGGGACATCGAGCTGAGCTATTTCCCGTGGCTCGCCATCGACGTCGGCAAGACCCGGCTCGGTAATGCACCGGGCTTCGGCAGTGAGCCTTTCGCAACGTTCGAGCGCGCCAGGCTGAGCGTTCGCCTGTTGCCGATGCTGCTGCGGCGCGAGGTCAGCGTCGGCACCGCAAGCCTCGACGGGCTGTACCTCAACCTGGCCGTCGCGCCCAACGGCACAACGAACTGGGAAGACCTGGTCCGCGCGAACGATGCGGCCGCAGAAGAGGCGGAGACCGCCGATCGCGGCGCCTCCGACCTGGATATCGCCGGCATCGATATCACCAATGCGGCAATCGATTACTACGATCGGCAGCTCGACGAGGGCTACCGCCTGACCAACCTTGGCCTGTCGACGGGGGCCATCGCTGCAGATGAACCGGTTGGCCTCGATGGCGGCTTCGACTTCGAGCTGCTGCCCGACGGTCTTGCCGGCGATTTCAGGATCGACACCGTCATGACGCTGGACGCGCGCGCCAACACGGTTGCGTTCGAGCGTGTCGACATCACCGCGGTCGGTATCGATATTTCGGCCGAAGTGCCGGCGTTCTCCTACGACGGCGATCTCGAACCGGTCGCGACGCTGCAAGTCGACGCCTTCTCGATGAAGAGCCTGATGCAACGGCTCGATATCGACCCCCCGGAAACCGTGGACCCCGATGCGCTCGGCAAGGTCATCGTCGACGCGACCGCAAAGGTCACCGTGGCTGCAATTCGCCTCGACCCGCTCGAGCTCGTCGTCGATGACACTGCGTTTACAGGCAATCTGTCGCTGGCGCGCGATGCGAGCGGCACGATTACGATAGACCTCAAGGGTGATTCTATCGACCTGAATCGCTACATGGCGCCGGTTGCGGAAGGCGATGCAGCCGGGGCGGAAGAAGCCCCCATCGAAATCCCGGTTGACCTGGTTCGCGCCTTTAATTTGCGGGGAGGCATCACGTTGCGTGAGGCTTTGCTTGCCGGCATGACATTCGAAAATATCGAACTCGGCATCAATTCGACGAATGGCCGGCTGAGGATGCACCCGATCAAGGCGGAGTTCTTCGATGGCACCTATTCCGGTGATGTGCGCATCGACGCATCGGGCAATGTACCGGCGCTGTCGGTCGATGAGAAAGTCAGCGGGGTCAACGTCGGTGCCCTGGCAAAGGCCGCGTTCGACCAGGACAACGTCACCGGCACGATAAACGGCGCGTTTCGCCTGCAGGGCCGCGGCGAAGACCTGGCCGCAATGCAGCGCAACCTCAGCGGCAGCATAGAATTCGAATTGCTCGACGGTTACTACGAAGGCACGGATCTCTGGTACGAGCTGCGCCGGGCGCGGGCCCTTTTCAAGAAAGAGAATCCGCCCGAACAGGAACTGCCTGCAAGAACGCGATTCAGCAGCGTCAGGCTGACGGGTCCGGTAAAAGATGGCGTATTCAGGAATGACGACCTGCTGGCGCAGCTGCCGTTCCTGCAGCTGACGGGTAGAGGCACGGTCGATTTGCCGACTACGGAGATCGACTATCAAATGACCGCGCGCGTTCTGCAGCGGCCCGAGTTCGTCGAAGGCGCAACCGAGGAAGAGCTCGAGGAATTCACCGAGGCGGTGATTCCGCTGCGTATCACCGGGACGGCGGCGGCGCCGTCGATCAAGCCCGACGTCGAGAAGATGCTCAGGAAAGAGGTAGAGAAGAAGATCAAAGAGAAACTTCTCGACGAGCTGTTCGGCGGTGACAAGAAGGCGCCGGCCGAGGAACTCGCCCCGGGGGAGGAAGCACCCGAGGAAGAAAAGAGCGACGAAGACAGGATCAAAGACGCACTCAGGGATCTCCTCAAGCGCGATGACTGATTTTGCCGCGCGCGTGCTCGCCTGGTATGACGCGCATGGGCGCAAGGACCTGCCGTGGCAGGGAGCAGGTGCTTACGGTGTCTGGGTTTCCGAGATCATGCTGCAGCAGACGCAGGTGCGGACCGTCATTCCTTATTACGAACGCTTCATGGCGAGCTTCCCGGATACAGGGGCGCTTGCCGATGCGCATATCGATGCGGTGCTGGCGCACTGGTCGGGGCTCGGTTACTACGCCCGTGCGCGCAACCTGCACAAGGCCGCCACGGTAATCCGCGACGAACATGGCGGGCAATTTCCTCGTGCGTTCGATGATCTTGTGTCGCTTCCGGGCATCGGCCGCTCGACGGCAGGCGCGATACTCGCGCAGGCCTTCGGTGAGCGGCACGCGATTCTCGACGGCAACGTCAAGCGCGTGCTCGCGCGGCACGCGGCCGTAGCGGGCTGGCCCGGCAAAACGTCGGTGGCAAACGAACTCTGGGAATATGCCGAACGGTATACGCCCGACGACCGTGTCGGTACGTATACGCAGGCGATCATGGATATCGGTGCGACCGTCTGCACGCGCACGAAACCGCTGTGCGATCTGTGTCCGGTGGCCGCAGACTGCAGGGCGCAGGAGTTGGGCGCGATCGGGGAATTCCCCGGCCGCAAACCGAAGAAAGACAAGCCCCTGAAGATGACGACGATGGTGATGGCGGTGCACGACGGTGCGCTGTACCTGGAGCGCCGCCCGCCGGCGGGCATCTGGGGCGGCCTCTGGAGCCTGCCCGAGGTCGAGCACGGCGGCGTCAGCGACTGGTGCCGGCAGGTGCTCGCCAGCGAGGGTGCCGACGCAGAGGAATGGGGGCCGCTGCGCCACAGCTTCAGCCATTACGACCTCGACATCTACCCGGTTGTCGTGCGCGTACCGGCGGGTGTGCGCAGGGCGGCCGACGATGACTCGACCTGGCATTCGTTGCATACTTCACCGCCGGGCGGCATCGCCGCGCCGGTGCAAAAGCTCATCGACGAACTGGAAAAGGCATCACATGTCGCGAACGGTTAATTGCGTATTGCTCAAGAAAGAAGCCGAAGGCCTGGACTGGGCGCCGTACCCGGGCGAGCTCGGCCAGCGCATTTTCGACAACGTGTCGAAAGAGGCGTGGCAGAAGTGGCTTGCCCACCAGACGATCCTGATCAACGAGTACCGGCTGGTTCCGATCGAGCCCGATGCCCGCAAGTTTCTCGAGACCGAGATGGAGAAATTTTTCTTCGGTGAGGGCTCGGCGATCCCCGAGGAATTCGTTCCCGAGTAAGTTGTGGGGCCGGGGTCGCCGCCCCGACCCCGATTGATTATCAGAGCTCCAGCTCGAACTCCACTTCCGTCGCGCTGATCACGGTATCTGCCGTCTCGGTGCCGCTGGCCTTGACCAGGTCGCCGGCTGTGAGCTGGTTGAAAAAGTCAGCCGCGGAGATGACGCTGTCGTTGATGTCGCGAAACACCGTCCCGCCACTGGTCTCGATCGTAACGCCGAGTATCGTGAAAGAAGGGTCTGTCGCCGTCTCGACGAAGCCCTGGAGAATGGTCTCCGCATCGAGGTCTTCACGCTCGAGGATCGAAGCCAGGATGTCGCCACTGCCTGCCGGGAATTCATCGCCACGGACTTCCACGTACTCGCCGGCAGCGAGGTCGGAAACCGAAAGCGGATTGACGTCGGCATTACTTTTGTCTTCGAGACGCGTCAGCGCATCGACGTTGACAGTAATCCCCAGTATCACGATGGAGTCGCTGGCGGCGTCCACAGAATCGATAACCGCCGTTGCGCGCACCGCCTTGGCTCGCCGAATATCGACTTTAGTCGCAACCAGGATGTCGTTGGCATCGATATCGCCCTCGACTTCGACCTTGATATTGGGTCCGAGATCGGCAGCGGTACCACCTTCGAACACGGTGCTGCCATTGGTCGTCACATTGAAACCGGCGACAACGAAGTCCTGCGCGGAATTAAAGTCGGTGATGAAGCCTTCCACTTCCACGCGCAGGCCGTCGGCGAGATCCGGGACAAGGCTTTCGAATTCGACTTTGGTGGCTGCCAGTTCGCCACCGATGCTCAGGCTCATACCCTTGGCTTCCACGAAGTCGCCTTCGCTGATCTGGCCGCCCGGGAAATTGTCCAGCGTCGCCGCCGAATAATTGACGACGAGATTGCCGAGGTTGAACAGCAGGTTCATGGTGTCGAGCGAGGAAACTACGCCATGCACCTCGAATTGCGTGCCCGGGGGTTTCGGCTCGATTCTTGTCGCGACGATGTCGCCGTTCGCATCGAACTGTCCGCTGACCTCGACGATCTGGGGCACGCTGACGCCTTCGAGCGATGCAGGGCTCAGGCTGTCATCGAACGAGGTGTCCGGCGTGACGAGCACGGTCTGGCCCAGCACGACGAGCGAGCTTGCCGCCAGGTCGATGCTCTGGACCGGTCCTTGCACGAGGTCATCGAAAAAGACCTCGTCGGCGGTGCCGGTCGTTCCGTTGTCGTCGATGGTTCCGCTTACCAATACGACGTCGCCGACTTTCAGTTCGTCTTCGGTACCCGGCGAGCCATCGAAGGTAAACGTCGCCGAACTCGTGTCGTAGCGCACGCCATTCACGACGACACTGCCGAACGTCGAGATCGGCCCGACGGCGATGCCGGTTCTGCCGATGCCGCCCGTCGGCGGCGGGTTGTTGTCCGGTGGCGGCGTATTGTTGCCGCCACCGGAGCCGCCGCAAGCTGCGAGCGCCAGAAGAATCAATGTGCCCAATGCACCGGTCAGGTTTCTCATGACAATGTACCTCTAGGAAGCGGACCCTCGATGGCATAAGCACCGAGACCCAGGCGAACGGGGGATGATTTTTCATCGGATGGATCTTTCCGGTGGGCAGCCAGCCAGTCGTCGATTTCCTCGAGAAACTGTTGCCCACGGGCATCCAGGAATTCATGAAATGCAGCGACCGCGTCGGGGTCGACTTCAGTGTCGACGGCGAAGCCCTCGAATCGTTTCGGGCGGCCGTCGCCTGCAATGTTGTTGCTCAATGTGTTTGCATGATCAAAAAGGTTCGAGCCGAAGAAGCGGATGTTTGCCTCATCCATGGCGGCCGGCATATGAAAGCGCCGCAGGGCGACCAGCATGTCGCCGTCCTCACCGACCGAAGTGGCGTTCTTCAACTCCCGCAGCAGGGTCTGCATCGGCGTGTCGCCTCCGTAAAGCGCAAACAGGGTTTCGAAACTCGGCGCCGGGCCGTTCAGCGGCAGGGCCAGGGGACTGCCATCGTCGTCGATGTAGTCCTGGTCCTGGTGCCAGCCGGACAGGAGCCGCGTCGCGTCGGTCGTTTTGGTCGACACGGTTTCGCCGCCCGTCGCCAGGAGGTCACGCTGGCGTTTCACTTCCTTGCGGGATATGCCCGTCAGTATCGATACACGCGAGACATTGGTCGGGCGCCCGCGAATGCCGAACTCGTCGGTCGCTACCGAGACGAACACCGATTTGGACATTTCGGCGAATTCCTTCCAGGTAATTCCGCCTCGCAGCAGGACCAGCGCAATCGGCCGGAGCAGGGCGCGGCAGGCGTTTACCAGGGATGATTTGAACCTTTCAGTCATTATTGGGGCAGAATACCCCAATAATAGTATTTGTCAAGCTATTTGCCCGTATTCTCCCTCGGCAAACGGGCACGTCACCGTCGACTCTTTTTTTTCAACATGAAATCATGTGCTTATGCGATCCACCGCTGCACTCCTCACGGCCGCTGTCCTGGCGCTGGTGCTGTTACCGGCCTGCCAGGAGGCCGAACATCCGGGCGAACCGGCGGCCGAAGGACCGCAAATCAAGGTATTGAGGCGGGGCAACGGCGGCGACCCGGGATCGCTGGATCCGGCGCTGGCCGAGGACATCCACGCGTTCAACGTGCTGGCGGATCTCTACGAAGGCCTCGTGTCGACCGACGCAAAAGGCACGCTCGTTCCGGGCGTCGCCGAGTCGTGGCAGGTCAGCGAGGACGGCAGGACTTACACGTTCGAGTTGCGGGCCGATGCGCGATGGTCGAACGGGGATCGCGTCGTCGCGGAGGATTTTGTCAGGGCGTTTCGGCGTGTCGCGTCGCCGGATACCCGGTCCTCCTACGGCTTTCTGCTTGAACCGATCGAAAATTTTGCCGAAGTGAATGCGGGCGAACGCCCCATCGGCGATCTCGGCGTGGCGGCAACCGGCGAGAGGCAACTGACCATTCGACTGGGAGCCGCCGCCGGCCACGTGCTCTCGATGCTTTCCATGCCGATCGCGTACCCGGTGCACGCATCATCGGCACGGCCGGGCGGCTTTGACGATCCGGCGAGCGTTGTCGTCAACGGACCCTACAGGCTCGGCTCGCGACAACCCATGGGCCCCATCAGGCTCGAACGCAATCCTCATTTTCGCGAAGCGGCGACCGTGAATATCGATGAAGTCGTCTATTACCCCGTTGTCGACGAGGTCGCCGAACTGAATATGTACCGTGCCGGCGAGCTCGACATCACGCACACGGTTCCGCGGGCGCACGTCGACATGCTGAAAACAGACAGGCCTGCCGAGCTTCGCATCGCCCCGATGCTCGCTTTCTACTATGTCGCGCTCGATGTCACGGAACCCCCTTTCGACGACCGCGCATTGCGGTGGGCGCTGTCGCTTGCGATCGACCGCGAAGAACTCGTGCGCGTCACAGGCCGGGGTGAGTTGCCTGCATACGGCATCGTCCCGCCGGGCATACCGGGCCACGCCTCTACTTCCTATGACTTGCAGGGGCTGGATCGCGGCGAACGCGAGCAGCTTGCGCGGGAATGGCTGGCGAAGAGCGGCTACGCTTCGGCGCCTCCCGCGATGACCTACATTTACGACGCCGGCAGCGTTCACGGACAAATCGCGATAGCGGTCACAGCGATGTGGCGCGAGGTGCTCGGCATCGATGTGCAGCTCGACAAACGGGAGTGGATGTACTTCCTGGACACACGGCACGATCGCAACGAATGGCAGCTGATGCGATTCAGCTGGTTCGGCGATTACAACGACGCGATGACGTTCTTCGAAATTTTTCGCTCCGACAGCCCGCAGAATCTTCCCGGATATGAAAACGACGAATACGACCGCCTCGTCTCAAAAGCCGCTGCCGCAACCGAGACGGACCTCCGCGAGGAACAATTTGCCGCGGCCGAGCAGGTTCTGCTGAACGATTACCCGATCGTGCCGCTGTACTTCTACGTGTCAAAGCACATGGTCGATCCGGCCGTAACGGGATTCGAAGACAATCTGCTGGACAGGCACCCGAGCCGCTACCTCGATGTCGACCGCGCTACTGCCGGAGCCAGTACTGCACGCTGAACAGGCGCTCGGCGTCTATCCATACTTTCTCCACGCTGAAGCCCGCGGCATCGGCCATCGCAGCGAATCCCTCGAGCGTGTATTTATGTGAGTATTCGGTGAGTATGGATTCGCCCGCGGCGATCGGAATTTCTTCGTCGCCGTTGCGAACGGTCTGATCCCTGCTGCTCACGAGCCGCACTTCGACGCGACCGGCAAACGGATCGTACCGAGCGCTGTGCTCGTAAGCGTCGAGATCGAAGTCGAAACCGAACTCGCGGTTCAGGTGCCGGAGCATGTTCAGGTTGAATGCGGCCGTCACGCCCGCCTCGTCGTTGTAGGCGCGCTCGATGATATAGCGGTCTTTTTGCAGGTCGACCCCGATCAACAGTGCGCCGCCTTCTCCTGCCTCCTGGTGCATGACCCTCAGCAGTTCGTTTGCGTCGTCGTGCGTGAAGTTGCCGACGGTCGAACCCGGGAAATAGACGACGTTGCGCCTGGGCCAGATGGCCGGCTCGGGCAAATCGAAAGGCTGCATGAAGTCGGCAACAACCGGAAGAATCTGGATATCCGGAAATTCTGCACTGATCTTGCTGCTTGATTCGATCAGGTGGTCTTCGGAGATATCGACCGGCACATAGGCGGCGAGATCAATCAGGTTTTCGAGCAACACGCGCGTCTTTTGGCTCGAGCCCGAGCCGAACTCGATCAGGCTCGCCTGCGGCCCGATGAGCTCGGCGATCTCGTCCATGTTGTCCTGCATGATGCCGAGCTCGGTTTCGGTCGGGTAATACTCGGGCAGGTGCGTAATTTCCTCGAACAGCTGCGAGCCACGCTCGTCATAAAAATACTTGGGCGAGATTTTTTTCTGGGGAAGCCTGAGCCCCGCGAGAATCTCTTCCAGCTCCGAGTCAGGCATCTTGTGCCAGCCTGAAGCCGAGGAACTGCCAGCGCTGATGGGGATAGAAAAAGCTGCGATAGCTCGCGCGGACATGATCTTTCGAAGTTACGCAGGAGCCGCCGCGCACCGTCATTTGATTGCACATGAACTTGCCGTTGTACTCACCGAGCGTCCCGGCCAGCGGCTTGAATCCCGGGTAGGGCGCATAGCTCGACGCCGTCCATTCCCATACGTCGCCGAAGAACTGGGCGGAGCTGTTCGATGCGACCGGGTGCCAGATATTGGCGTCCACGAAGTTGCCTTCGACGTCTTCCGCGGCTGCCGCCAGTTCCCATTCGAATTCGGTCGGCAGGCGCGCACCGGCCCAGCGCGCATACGCATCCGCCTCGTAGAAACTGAGGTGCGCTACCGGTGCGTTGGGATCGACTTCGCGTTCGCCCGCAAGCGTGAATTCGGATTGCAGGTCGCCGGACCAGTACATGGGCCGGCTCCAGCCATGCTCGTTCACCGTGGCCCAACCATCCGCAAGCCACAGGTTCGAGTTCTTGTAGCCGCCCAGTTCGATAAATTCGCGGTACTCGCCGTTGGTAACCAGGCGCGTACCGATACGGTGCGGGTGCAGCAGCGCATCGTGACGCGGCGTCTCGTTGTCGAAACAGAAACCGTTGCCGTCCGCGCCGGCTTTGTGGATGCCGTCCGCGCCGTCTTTGTAGGAGTAGTCGCCGACGGACACGGTCTCCGGCACCACGAGCGACTCGTTCACTGCGGGGCGCATGGGGTTGCAGAAGAAAACGTGCTTGATGTCGGTCAGCAGCAGTTCCTGGTGTTGTTGTTCGTGGTTGAGGCCGAGGACGACACGCTGTCTGAGCTCTTCGTCCGAAGCCTGCGACTGCAGCAAAGCCAGCATCGCATCGTCGATGTGCTTGCGGTAATCGAGCACTTCCGTATACGTCGGCCGCGTGAGCAGGCCGCGCTGCGGCCGCGCGTGCATTGGGCCGACAGAGTAGTAATAGGAGTTGAACAGGAAGTCGTAGTCTTCGTTTAGGCGCCGATAACTACCGTCGAAATGCTCGAGCACGAAGCGCTCGAAAAACCATGTGACGTGCGCGAGGTGCCACTTCGCCGGACTGACATCGGCCATCGACTGCACGACAGCGTCTTCGGGCTCCAGGGTCGCGCACAGCTGCAACGTCAGCGAACGAATGCGCTGATACGCTTCGAGCAAAGTGGCGTGGCTATTCATTAGCGCAAGGGCAGCTCGGTGCGTTTCTGGACGGTGCGGATGGCAACACTGGAGTTTACACGAGCGACCCCTGGCAGACGCGTCAGCGCCTCGTTGTGCAGGCGCTCGAAGTCGGCCATGTCGGCCACGACGACGCGCAGCAGGTAGTCGAATTCACCGGTCATGAGATAGCACTCCATGACCTCCGGAATGTCACGCACGGCGTCCTCGAATGCGGCGAGCTCGCTTTGTTCCTCGCGATGCAACCCGATCTGTACGAAGACGTTGCCTGAAAGCCCGACCCTGGGCTGGCTGACGAGCGCGGCATAGCGGTCGATGATGCCGCTTTCTTCCAAAGCACGGACCCGCCGCAGGCAAGCGGACTCCGAGAGGTTCACCTGCGCGGCGAGCTGGACGTTCGAGATGCGGCCGTCGCGCTGCAGGGCTTCGAGAATGAGCCTGTCGTATCGGTCGATAGTCATGGCAGAAAATTGCTCCAAATATCATATTTGAGGCAGAAAATGCCACAATATCCGCCCGAAGTCAGCGTTTACGCAAGCAAGCACCGCAGGAGCAGGCGTATCTTGTTGTCCTGGAATGAGTTGTGGGGAGAGAACTCATGCGAATCGGAGTACCAAAAGAAGTAAAAACGCTCGAGTTTCGCGTCGGCATGACGCCGGCCGGTGTTCACGAACTCGTGCACGACGGCCACGAAGTTATCGTCGAGACCAACGCCGGTCTCGGCATCGGCATGCACGATGCCGATTACGAACAAGCCGGCGCCAAAGTTGTGGGCACGGCCAAAGAAGTTTTCGATGCTGCGGAGATGATCGTCAAGGTCAAGGAACCGCAGTTGCCCGAGTGCGAGATGCTGCGAGAGGACCAGTTCCTGTTCACGTACCTGCACCTGGCTGCCGATCCCGAACAGGCCAAAGCACTCGTCGAATCCGGCACGACGGCTATCGCCTACGAGACCGTCACAGCCAGGGACGGCTCGCTGCCGCTGCTGACGCCCATGTCGGAGGTTGCAGGCCGCCTGTCCGTGCAGGCCGGCGCGTTCCACCTGCAAAAAGCCAATGGCGGCCGCGGCGTATTGCTCGGCGGCGTGCCGGGCGTTAAGCCGGGCAAGGTCGTCATCATCGGCGGCGGCGTTTCCGGCACCAACGCGGCAGACATGGCGATCGGCCTCGGCGCCGAAGTTACGATCCTCGACCGTTCGCTGCCGCGCCTGAGACAAATCGACGACATCTGGGGCGGCCGCATCCATACCGTCTACTCCACGAAGCAGGCCATCGAAGAACTGGTGCGCGAGGCCGACCTCGTCGTTGGCGCCGTGCTGATCGCAGGCGCCGCCGCGCCGAAGCTGGTGTCGGCCGAGACCGTGAAAGAAATGCACGCCGGCGCCGTGATGGTGGACATCTCGATCGACCAGGGCGGTTGCTTCGAAACCAGCCGTCCGACGACGCATGCCGAGCCGACCTATGTCGTCGACGACGTCGTGCACTACTGTGTGACGAACATGCCGGGCGCGGTGCCGCGCACGAGCACGTTTGCCCTGACCCACGCGACCATGCCTTTCGTCAAGGACCTGGCGAGATATGGCTGGCGCGACGCGTTGACCAGGGACCCCCACCTCGCGAACGGGCTGAACGTCCACGCGGGGCATGTCAATCACGAGGCCGTCGCCCACGATCTGGGTTACGAGTACCTGTCGGCCAGTGATGCACTGAAAGCTGCCTGACCCTGTAATCTTTCCCCCTTGTATTCAGGATCAAGGCGCACAGATAAGGCCGGGCAATTGCCCGGCCTTTTTTTGTAGAATGCCGCCCATGGCAAAGAAGAAAAAAGACAATGGTAACGGCGGCGTACTGACGGCAACAGGCCTCCTGTGGCGATTCATTATTGCCCTGGCGCTCGTGCTCCTGACCTTCAACCCCAGCGGCGAGTCCGCGTATCACTGGATTTCAGAGGTAATCGCGGAAGAGACCAAGCAATTCGGGCCAATGCACCTGATTCTCCTGGCCGTGCTCGCGATCGGCTGGGTGATCTACTGGATTGCGACGTGGCGTGCGCTCGGCGTGCTCGGCGTCAGCCTTGCAGCCATCCTGCTAGGCGGCGTTATCTGGCTGATGTACGACATCAAGTTACTGCAATCGCATTCACTCGATGCGATCACCTGGATATCGCTCGTAAGCCTCTCCGCCGTACTGGCCGTCGGCGTGTCGTGGTCGCACTTCTGGCGCCGGCTTACCGGCCAGTACAACGTCGAGGACGTGGACGACTAGCCGCGCGCCCGTCATTGCACAGCGCGCGGTGACGAGACAATCTCCTAATCGGCTTCAGGCTCCGCTGAGTGTTGAAGCCTTTCTATTTATTCCCGATGACGTCGACACGTGGGTCGACACACGTTCCCAAATTCGTGCGAAAGCCGTAACGGTAAGAGCCGGCCGGAACCCACTCCGGTACGTGAATGTGAATCACGTCGGCCTTCGCAGAGTTGGATCCACCTAGCCACGTGTCGGTGACATTCTTGGCGAAGACGGATACGGTGCCCTTTGCAGATGGTTTAGGCGAAATCTTGACCTCGATCGTACTACCCGGGTCAGCACAGACATTCGGCGGGTTTGCCTGCATGACCTGCAGGTTCAGCGTGACTTTTCCCTTATTGGCGGTCGTGCAGGCAACGTCTGGTCGAGTGTCCTCGAGGCAGGTGGTGTCTGGTGTTACCGGGGCAAAATCAGAGACAGCCACGCAACCCGCGACCATCAACCCAAGGGGCATTGCAAGGAGTACGTTCTTATTCATGGTCGTTCTTCCTCTCGCTTTGAAGCGCTTTTACTAATTCTAGTCCTTTTTTACCTATTGCGACATGCCAACGAGCTTGCGGAAGTCCTCGTTGTCGCGAAGAGTAGCGAGGTGTGGCTCCACTGCCATCATCGTCGTCGAATGGCCGTTCTCGACTGCGCGGCTGAGAGCTTTCATGGCCCCGTCGACGTCGCCCTCGCGCAGGCGCATAAGGCCGTCGATGTAAGACACGTACGGGTCGTCGGAAAGCTCGTGTGCACGTTGAATCGCTGCCTGCGCGGCTTCGGTTTCCTCGAGCATGGTCAGGGCCCAGGCCATGTCCATGAGTGCATTGGCGTCATCGGAATTCACTTCGAGAGCGCTGGCGACAAGAGTGCGCGCGTTTTCGAATGCCTCGCGAGATTCATCCAGCTTTCCCGCCGCCCACAGAGCATCTCCCAGGTTCGACCATACGAGATTGTCGTTGGGAGAAATCACGGTCGCCTTGTGGTGGCTGTCGATCGCTTCGTCGAGACGTCCTGTGTAGTAGTAGAGAAGGCCGAGGTTACTGTAGGTTTGCGCCCGCGGCTCGATATCCAGAGCGCGCTCGAACGCTGTGATGGCCTTGTCAAAGTCACCAATCAGCATGCTCGCGGCGCCGAGATTCATGTAACCCATGTCGTTTGATCGATCAAGGGCAACGACGTACTGGTATTGCTCCACGGCCTCGGAATAGCGGCCCGAACGGAAATAGAAGATACCCAGTGTGTTGTATGCCGACCAGTCGCCCGGGTGCTGTCCGGTTGCTTGTTTGAAGATATTTTCCGCAGCCTCCGGTTTGCCTTGGCGCCTATACGTTTCGCCCAGACCGATCATCGCCGCCACGTTCCGCTCATTAAGTTCCAGAGCGTCATTGAAGGCTCCTTCGGCTTCGGCGTGACGGCCTATCTCAATGAACAGCTTGCCCAGTGCTGCATGAACGACGTCGAGATTAGGATTCAACTCCAGCGCGGTGCCGCAGGCCTTTTCGGCATCGGCGACCCTTTGGGCATCGTTGGTTTCGGCGTAACTGCGAATGAGCGCCGTGCAGCGACCGGCATAGGCTGCCGCGTATTCAGGATCCTGCTGCAATGCCTGGGCAAACCAGTCCAGTGCCTCTGCGATCGTTTCTTTAGTGCTCGGTAGATACAGGGCATCGACGCCCTGGCGGTACAGGAGGTAGGTATCGAGCTTCGGATCCGCGGCGGTTTCCAACCACGGGGTGCCCGTATCCGGCGGCAATGTAACCCGAACGTTGGCAACCGTGAGTTCGGTTATCTCGTCGCGAAGATCGAAAAAGTCCTCGCGCGGCCGGTCGAAACTGCGCGAAAGGAGGTGAAAGCCCGATTCCGAATCGATGAGCTGCACGATGACGCGAATCTCGTCGCCGTAAATCTCGACGCTTCCCTCCAGATACAACGCGACGCGCAGCCGCTCCCGAACCCTGTCGGATGCCGTGTTCGGTTCGAGCGTGTGTGAGTCGCCACGTGCCGAGACCATCAAACCAGGTACTCGTGCGAGCCGGTTTATCACGCTGTCGACGAGGCCGTTCGAGAAGATCTGTGTTGCGCGGCTGCCGTCGACATTGAAGAACGGCAACACGGCGATGGAGTTTTCGAGTACCGGTGGCAGGGTAAAAATACTCACGGCGCCAGAGACCGTCGGCTCTTCCTCTTGCGGCAGACCGATCAGCGTGTCGTAAACGAAGACGAGGACGCCGGCGATCGCAAGACTGGAAACAACGGATATGTATGTTCTGCTGAAGCGCCGCCGGCGCGCATCGCTCGGCGTTATTTTATCGACGACTGCGCGACCATCGCGGATCTCCAGGAACCATGACAGAACGAGAGCGATAGGGAACCCGGCAATGACCAGCACGGTCACGAAAGTGCCTACCCACTGCGGCAACAGCAGCTGGCCGAACACGATGTCTGCGATCTGGATAAGCAGCCAGCCGATGACGAGGTAAGCCAGGCCGGTTTCGAGCACGCCGCGTCGTTTCAGGTTCTCGAGGAAACCGACGTCGGTTACGCGGGCGCCGCCCTCGCTGCCGATCACGACGGTGGAGGTGGATTCGGACACGAGCTCCGGCTTGACGAGCAGGCGGTAGCCGCGTGTCGGCAAGGTCTGGATGAACACCGGGTCGTCGTGGTGGTCATTCAGCGCGTGGCGGATTTCACTGATGGCGTGGCTCAGACTTTCCTGGCTGCCGTGATCGACGCCCCAGACCTCCTCGAGCAGTGCTTCGCGCGTGACGAGTTCGCCGGGCTGAGCGGCGAGGCAGACGAGTACTTCCGATGCTTTCGGGGGAAGGTGGGCAGACCCCGACTGACCGGAAACCTGGCCGCGCAGTGGTTCTACGAGCAGGTCCCGGAGGTAAAAGCCCTGGAGAATATCGGACTTGTCCATGTCGCTCCAACCAGCCCTGACATCAACAGGATAGCACCTAAGCCGGCGGCGGAAAGGCTGCGATGCGCCGATTTTGCGATCGCGCCCCACACCGCCCGGCGTTCGCTTATAATTTGCTTGATTGCCAGTGACTGATGGGGGTTCTCCGGCATGTTCTATCGTGTTCTGTTCGGTCTTGTTTTGTCTGTGCTTTGCGCGGTCTCGGTTTCAGCGCCGCCGGGGGAGCGATATATCGTTCAATTCGAGGATGGCCGTGGCGCCGCCGGCCGCGCCGCCGTTGCCAACGTAGGCACCGTTGCGCGCGACCTCGCGCGACATAACGCCGTCGCTGCACATATTCCCGATAAGGCGCTGGCCGGATTACGGCGCAATCCGAATGTCGCCTATGTGGAAAACGACGCGAAGCGCTTTCTGCACACCCATGCCGGTGGCCAGGAACAGCCGTACGGCATCGGCCAGGTTCAGGCGGACCAGGTCGCTTACCAGGCTTCCACGCCGCAGAAGATCTGCATCATCGATTCCGGCTACCAGCAAGGGCACGAGGACCTGCCCACGGCTGACGGCACGAATGACCCGGGTACCGGAAACTGGTTCGAGGATGGATACGGCCACGGCACGCACGTCGCCGGCACGATTGCAGCCGTGGACAATTCCGTCGGCGTCGTCGGCGTGATTCCAGGCACGACCGATCTGCACATCGTTCGCGTTTTCGGTGACAGCGGCACCTGGTCCTATTCGTCGGACCTTGTCGCCGCGCTCGATGTTTGTGAAGCCAACGGCGCCAACGTCGTCAGCATGAGCCTGGGCGGAAGCTTCAAGAGCCGCACTGAACAACGTGCTTTCGGTAACGCTTACAACCGCGGTGTCCTCAGCATCGCGGCTGCCGGTAACGACGGCAATACGCGCAAGTCGTACCCGGCTTCCTACGATTCCGTCGTGTCGGTTGCGGCCACGGACATCAACAAGTCGCTCGCGAGTTTTTCGCAGCGCAATGACCAGGTTGAACTCGCAGCGCCGGGCGTTGGCGTGCTTTCAACCGTGCCCATGGGCACGGGGAGCCATAGTGTCGTAATTACGCCTGTCGAAAACTACGACAGCGTCGCGATGGACGGTTCGCCGAACGGCAGCGAAACCGGCACGCTGGTCGACTGCGGGCTGGGCACGAGCACCTGCCCCGGTGGCGGTGGGCAGGTTTGCCTGATCCAGCGCGGCAGCATCTCGTTTGCGGACAAAGTGCTGGCCTGCCAGGCAGGCGGCGGCGCTGCCGCAGTCATCTATAACAACGTGCCGGGCATGCTGTACGGAACGCTCGGCGAAACCGTAACGAGCATTCCTTCCGTGGGCACCAGTGACAAGATCGGCGACGACCTGCTCCCGCAGGTCGGCAGTGCGTCCACGGTCGATGTTGCCGCCACGAACTACGCCGCCTGGGACGGCACGTCGATGGCTACACCGCACGTCAGCGGCGTCGCGGCATTGCTTTGGTCCAATCACTCGACGTGCACCAATGACGAGATACGCGCCGCCCTCGCTGCGACGGCCGAGGATCTCGGTGAGGCCGGTCGCGACACCAGCTACGGTCACGGACTCGTACAGGTCGCGGATGCTGTCAGCTACCTCGATTCGAACGCCTGCGGCGGCGGCGGCGGCGGTGGTGGTGGTGGCGGCGGAGGTTCGTGTCCGCTGTTACCCGTCGGCGCGTCTTGCAGCCTGGACGCGGAGTGCTGCTCCGGCAAGTGCAAGGGGCCGAGCGGCGGCAAGAGCTGCAAGTAGCGGCTAGCGGTTGCCGACGCGCAGCTGCACGCTGAGCTGCAGCTGCCTTTCCGTGCGGCTCACGGCGAGGCCGTTGTACGCCCATGCAGGGCGCTCGGTGTCGACCTGTAACCACTCGGCGGCGACGCCGAAGCCATCACTGAATTCGTACCTGTAAGCCAGCGTCCACGCGTGGCCGTCCTCGGCGTTCTCGTCGAGCGGCGTCGGGTCGGACTCGGTAATCTCGAAATCGTCGTAGCGCAGGGACACGCGGTGACGGTCGAAGGCGCGGGTCAGTAACAGGAAGTAGCTCCCGTACTCGTTGTCGACGGGATGCACGCCGTCGAACTCGGGACCCCGGAACTGCCCCAGGTCGGGACCCATCACCGTTTCGCCATGCATCCACTGTGCAATCAGCCCGACCTCGCTCGGCAGGCTGGCCTGCAGGCCGAGGCTGTTGAATTCGGTGTACCAGGCGTATTGCCGGTTAACCACGCTCGCCGGGTCCGCCTTGTTGTCATACGTCATCACCCGCAGCAGGAAGCGGTTGCGGTATTTCCACTCCGCGCCCGCATAAAAGCCGAGCTCGTCGTCGTTTTCCTGGAAGGGAATGAAGAACGGATCCTGCCGCCAGAAACGACCATCCGGGTCGATCTGCGGTAGCGGCGGCAACGGCAGGATGTCGTTGAATCGGCTCTGGCGATCGTGCAGTGACCAGCCCTTCCAGGCGATCAGCCCGCCTGCCGGGTCGTTGTCACGAAAAGCCGAGGCCTGGAATGACAGGTTGTGGCCGCCGCCGAACGCCTCGAGGCGCCTCGAGTAGGAAAACTCCGCGCCGAAGACGCGTATTTCTTCGCCGATCCACGTATTGATGGCCGAGAAGCTGATCGTGTAGGGCGAGGTCCAGGCCGGGCCGGAGTTTTCGAGCGACAGGTGCGGGTAAAAGCCACCGACCTTGAGTCGGTAGCGGTTTCGCGACAGCGTAAGCGGCCGCCACTCGAGATAGGCTTCCGTGAGGTCGGCGCCGTCGTCGATGTCGTCGCTGTAAACGTTGGCGACGACGACGGCGTCGAGCGTGTCGGCAAGGCGAAACCGGTAGTCCGCAAACGCGTGACTGATCGTCATGCCGTCGCTGTCGCTGTCGTGGCGCAGCTTTCCGGCCGAGCCGTTCACCCATGACGGATGACCCGATGCGCTGACGACGCTGATATCGGTACCCATGACATAGGAATAGCGGGCGGGCGCGTCCTCGGCATGCGCGGCGACGGCGAGAGACATGATGCATGCGGCTGTCAGTATTCGTTCCATGACAGCGCCTCGGACCGGGAATGATGCGGCGCACGCAGCGCCTTTTCGAGATGGAAGGCGACAGCGGCCCCGTCGACATCGCCGCCGACGGTGACGGTCATGTTCTGTGCCTTGTCGCGAATCCTCGGGCTCCATATCGATACCGTCGCGCCTTCCGCGGGACGCGCAGCGATGATTGCAACGCCGTCTTCATTGGTTTTTGCAAAGACGGGCGTATCAACCACCAGGATGTAAGCCAGCATGTGATCGTGAATGTTGCAGCCGAGCACGACCAGGCCGCCCTGGTCGAACGTTACGGGCGGATGCGCATGCCCCTTGTAGATCGGCAGCTTGAAATGGTTCGGGTGCGAGAAGGAATAGACGTGATGCGCAACCGTATCGCTGTTCGGAAACTCCACCGAGGTGCCGGTCTGCACGACCAGCAGATGCGGCACGAAACGCTGGTCGACCTGGTCCATGATGGCGCTGGTGCCCTCGGGCGCCCGTTCTGACGCCGCGCCGTCGACGTAGACGGCCACGTCGGGTACCGGCTGCCCGTCACGGTCGTGCACGGTGACGCGAAGGCCATCGGCCAAAGCCGGGCCCGTCGAAGCGATCGAAACAATCGCACCGATCAAAACCATCGAAAACAGCCGCCGCGGTACCCTGTTCAAACCCGTGCCCCGCACATTTTCCTCACAGAATCAACAGTGTAGGGCCTGCCAAAGCGCATATCCGTGACCTGCCGCACACTCCTATTACGGGGCCCGCCCTAGAATTTATCGATGATCCTGAGGACGACGTTTCGCAAAAAGCTGCTGCTCCTTGCGCTGCTGCCGTTGGCAATCGCGCAGCTGGTCACGGTGTTTGCCGTCATGTGGACGGTCGAGCGCGACGTCCAGGAAAGAGCGGCGGCGTCGCTGCAGATCAGCGCCACCGTCGTCGACGAGTACCTGGCCGGCCGCAGCAGCCAGATGCGCACCAGCGTGCAGGTGATGGCCGCCGACTTCGGGCTCAAGGAGGCCGTGGCCACGGGCGATATCGAGACGATCCGCTCGGTCCTTCGCAACCACAGCAACAGGGTCGGCGCTGACCTCGAGGCGCTGTTCGACCTGGACTGGCAGCTGGTCGCAGCGACGCACCCGAGCGCGGAGAGCGGCTGGAGTCTCGCCGATGCCGGCCGCGCAAACCCGGAGAGAACCGGTGCCCTGCAGTCGACCGAGCTTTTCGACGACGTCGGCTACCAGGTCATTGCGGTACCGCTGCGCGCGCCGATGCCGATCGCGTGGGTGGCGCTCGGCTTCCGCGTCGATGCGGACATCGTCGAGCGCATGGCGGCACTCACCGGCCTCGAGGTACTGCTTGTCTCGCGCAAGGACGAAACACGAATGCTCGCAGGGTCCGTATCCGCCCGCAGCATCGACAACGAAGTCGAACGGCTGCTGCAGGGAAGCGATGAGCCCGGCAGCGTGTACGTCATCGAAGGCGCGAACACGAGTTACCTGGCGACGACGACGCGTCTCATGCGCGAGTCGCTGAACAACGCCGGGATCGAGATCGTGCTGCTGCGCTCGCTGACCGATGCCATGGCGCCCTACGTCGAGGCGCGCCGCGGCCTGGTCGCGTTCGGCATCGTCCTGATTCTCGTCGTTGCTGCGGCAGGCGTGTGGCTGGCCGGCAGTATCGCGCAGCCGCTGAACGTGCTGACGGATGCGGCGCGCAGCATGATGTCGGGCAATTACGATGTCGAGGTCAAGGTTGCGGCGAAGGATGAAGTCGGCGAACTCGCATCGAGCTTCAATGCGATGACCGCGGCCATATCCGAACGCGAGGAACACATTTCGCACCAGGCACTGCACGATCGACTGACCGACCTGCCCAATCACAATTTCCTCGTGCAGAAACTCGAGAAGCNNGCCGCCGGCAAGGACCAGAATATTTTCGTGCTGTCGATTCACCTGAGCCGCATGGGTGCGATTTCATCGACGCTCGGCAACGACGCTTCGGACCAGGTGATATTACTCGCCGCGCAATTGCTGCAGCGGAACCTGGAGCCGAACGAGGTGCTGGGCCACGTCGGCGCAGAGGAGTTCGTGGTCATTCTCCCGGGCGGCGAAATCGACAATGCGTTCGAACGCGGCGACATGCTGCGCGACTTGCTCGCCGCCGGCGTGACGCTCGATCGCATCAACTTCCAGCTGCAGTCGACAGTGGGTATCGCAGCCTATCCTGCGCATGGCACGCAGGCAGCAGACACACTGCGCAAGGCGTCTATCGCACGCAGCGAGGCCGAGCTCCGCAACGAGCAGCTGGCCGTCTACCGGCACGGCCGCGAACACTTTCACGTGCGCCAGCTCAGGATCGTCAACGACCTGCGCGGCGCCATCCGCAGAAATGAAATCCACACCTGGTATCAGCCGAAGATCCGCCTGCCCGACGGCGCGCCCGTCGGTGCCGAGGCCCTGGTCCGCTGGAAACATCCCGAGTTCGGCTGGATGAGCCCGGACGAGTTCGTGCCGGCGATCGAAGAGGCCGGCACCGTGGTTCACCTGACGCGCTTCGTACTCAAGGATGCGATCGAGCAGTGCCGCAAGTGGGAGGACGAGGGGCGCGTGCTCCAGGTGTCGGTGAACGTGTCGGCCCGCGACCTGATCGACGACTACCTGCCGCACTACGTGTTGCAATTACTCCGGGAGCAGGACCTGCCGCCCGAGAGGCTCACGCTCGAGGTCACCGAGAATTCGGTCATGCGGCAGTTCAACCGTGTGATCACCGTGCTGGAGTGCCTGCGCGATATCGGCGTACGCCTGTCGCTGGATGATTTCGGCACCGGGCAGTCGTCGCTCGCACAGCTCAGGGACATCCCGCTCAGAGAACTCAAGATCGACAAGTCCTTCGTCATGTCACTGCCCGAGAATGCCCAGAACGAGGCGATCGTGCGCACCACGATCAAGCTCGCGCACAGCCTGGGGCTCAAGGTGGTCGCCGAGGGCGTCGAGAACGAGGAGGCCCTGCAGCTCCTCGCCGGCGCGGGCTGCGAGCAGGCACAGGGCTATTTCCTGAGCAAACCCGTGTACCCCGAAGTCTTCGAGCAGTGGCTTGCGGACTACGTGCCCAAACAATATGCCGAGCGCCGCGCGGACACCCGCCCGTTTCGCCAAAAAGCCTGAGGCCCAGAGGGCCCCGGATTCTTGACTGGCCGGGCCTTCCCCGGTCTAATAGCCGGCCTTCCTGAATGGCCAGGTAGCTCAGTTGGTAGAGCAGCGGACTGAAAATCCGCGTGTCGGCAGTTCGATTCTNNAATCAACGACTTACGTTCTGAAAATCCGCGTGTCGGCAGTTCGATTCTGCCCCTGGCCACCAGATACCAAAACGCCCCTTCATGGGGCGTTTCAGTATCTGCGACCAGCCGCTGAGAACTGCGTTCGATTGATTCGGATCGCCTTAGGGCGATCCTCACCCGTAAAGGGCGCCACTGGCGTCCAAAATGCTGCCGCATTTTGTGAATCGAATCGGCTAAGGCCGATTCTCGCCCTAAAGGGCGCCTTCGGCGTCCAATCCGCTTCGCGGATTAGTCTTCCCCTGGCCACCACATTTTCCAACCTATGCAGCGATAGACTCCCATGCGCTCGACAGCCGCTAGAGTCAAGAAAGAATGTCGCCGGTCATGTCTCGCTGTTGTTTGTAATTGCATTTGGCGCGTTAAGCATGCCCTCATATATAGCTCAAACCCCGGGGTAGGTCCCTGATTTTACTTAACTATCTGGCCCCGACTCCGGCACATGGACTTGGCCGTGGCCGCTGGCTATGCTGATATGAGAACAAGAATCGATCCAACGGCTCAAAAACGACAATCAAGGAGACGGTCATGACCTCAGGTACCCGGTTTTTCGCGACTCTCATCGCGCTGGCGCTGCTCGCCCCGGCCCAGGCGATCGCATCCGAAAACAAGCCAATGAAGCGGCCGAGCTACTCGGGCGAAGGCCAGTTCAGGAACGACACGATGATGGTGCCGTTTCGCGTCTACCACGACGGTGGCCGTGAGCGTCGCGAGGAACTGGTCGGTGGGACCATGAGCATCAAGATCATGAGGCCCGACCTCGGTGTCATGTACATCGTGTTGCCCGAGGCAAAAATGGCCATGGCGATGCCCGTACCGCCGGAGCATATGACGCAGACCGAGGAAGAGCTCCAGAAGTACGAGCTCACTGCGCTCGGAACCCAGGTCATCGGCGGCGAGTCGGCGACGAAGTACGCCGTGCCGGGGCAGCCCGGCATGCAGACCTATATCTGGCTTACAAGTGACGGCATCCCGATGCGGCTGGAAGGCAACATGCAGGGGCAGCAGCCGTTGCTGGTAGAACTCTCGAGCGTGCAGCGTGGCCCACAGGACGTTTCCCTGTTCGAAGTCCCCTCCGATTTCCAGGTGATGCAGATGGGTCCGGGCGGGATGCAGGGAATGCCCGGCATGCAGGGGGGTCCCGGCATGCAGGGAATGCCTGGAATGCAACAAATGCCGGGAGCGCAGAATAGTGGACAGGCGCCGCAGATGCCTGACATGACTGAACTCCTGAAGCAGGCCGAACAGATGGAGAAAGCGCAGCAAAAGAAAGACGAGTGATTTCCACCAGGCAATCAACGTATGCGTTTCATCGCTGCATTGCGACAGTAGCCCTCGTTCTTGCTGCATCGCCACCCGGATACGCGGAGCAACTGGGCGCCCGTTATGCGCCGCTTACTGAGGCGGACGTTGAACGTGTCATAACGACGCTGGCCGAATTGATCGAGACGGCCGAAGCCAGGAATACCGCCCTGCTGTCGGACAACATCGAGCAGCGAGGATTTGCCGCCGAATTACTCTGGAACGTCGAGACAGCCATTGCGGCTATCGACCAGACGGATCCTGAACAAAGTTCGACGTTGCTCGGCTTTCTCGCGGCTAACGGTTTCGACGCTAAGCCTGATGAAGTCATCTCGATGTGGCGCCACTATGCGAACCGGGTACTCGAGGCCGACGACGCGAACCAGCTAGCGACACAAAACCGCGACCTCGGAACCGAATGGACAGAGCTCGAGAGGCAGATGAAGTCAGACGGCCCGGACGCACATATCGATTCGTATACCGAGCTCGACTATGTCACGAGAGTCGCACTGTATACGGCCCGCGACCGCGAGCCAGTGCTGGCACATGCGGATAAGCTGCAGAAACTGCGGGCGCGCGTCGCAAGCTGGCCCCGGGAACAATGAAGGCGCTGCAATTTACTCTCGCGCTCCTGGTTGTCGCGGCCACACCTGCCTGGGCCCAATGGCCGGTTCACGAGTTTGCGGTAGTCGAGTCAGAGTTCGACGACGAAATCGATCCGAACCTCGTGACGGGTCAAAAAGCGGTCGAAGGCCACGATGCGATGCTTCGGGAATGGAACTTGATCGGCGCCAGGCTCGAGAGCGAAAAATTCAAGGCGCCTGCGATGCTGCCGAATCGGCCGCGCTATGGCGTCTACTCTGCTGAATGGGTGTTGCAATCCCGCTATTTTCCAGTATGCGGTGGTCCCGTCGATGGGGTCATTGCCCCATTCTTTCGAAGCTATATCGCGCCCTCTTACTATTCACATCCTGCCGCGTTCACCTACTTCGTATTTGCGCACGAACTGATGCATGCAATCCAGTTCGGCAGTCCGTATGCGGCCGACTGCGCAGCAAAGCGGGCCTCGCCTGGCGTCCTGGACGGTTGGATTGTCGAAGGAATGGCCAACGCCGTTAGCTTGCGACTCAAGGAAGAACGATACTTCGGCGCCGTGAATACAGGTATCCCCAGTGGTACGAATATCGCCTTACGTCGATACAACATACCGCTGACGCTCGAAGAAAAGCAGGACAAATCCGAAAAGTCGACGCCCTCAGACATACCGGACGAGGAAAAACCCAAAAGCACTTGGTTGCAAGAAGAGGTGTATCACACGAGCACGTTCTGGGATCACCTCGTGCGGCATTATGACGGTCTGCCAATGCTTGCACGATTACTCGACCGCAGGCTCGATACGAAGTCAGATAAATATGGCATCCGATGGCTGCATGCAGCATTGAAGCAAGCCGACAAAAAATTGGCCGAGGACGGCCTCTACTTTGTATATCCGGAGTTCATAACGGAATTCGGTTCGTTTGCCGGAACATATACCCGTTTCGATAACAAAATCTTCAATCCCGGAGACGCTCGCAAGGAATGGCTCAACAGGGTTTTCGGCGGCTGTCACGAAGTAGTCCTCGATGGCGCTGTGGGAGCCGGAGGCCAGCAGGCCATGATCGAACTCGATCTCGACAAGATCGCTGCGCAATGCATACACGTGAAGTGGCAAAACATGCCGCCCGGCGCCGAGCTGATGATAGAGGCAGGCCGCACCGGCTTCACGAAACCACATGCTGAAGGACTCCATCTGGGCTTCATGATCGGTCGCAATTCCGATACCGCAGTCGGGAGCGAAAACGAGTTTGCCTGTTACAAGATGTTCAAACGCGATCCGACCCGATGTCTCGTCAAGCCCTTCATCAAGAAATCCAGGGAGATTGGCTATGTCAAGACATGGATGACCGGCACGCGGATCGAGGAGGATGGCGTCAGCAAATCGGATGGTGAACGTTATTTTTCATTGTCCAACGTCCGGCCGGACGAGCCGTGGACAACACGAGAAATTTCAGGGCTCAAAATGGCGCTCGCTTTTTGCACGGCGAAAGCGAGCTCGGGGCAGAAGTTCGGATGCCCGCGAGCGTCCGTCATGGCGGCACCAAGTATGCAGTTACTTCAGGCTGGTAGCCGAAATCTCCTGTACGGCATCGCAGATTCAGGGTTCATGCTGCCTGGCATGACGGGTTTCGAACTGCCCGTGGTTGGGAACGACGACATGAAGTACACATTTGGGTCGATGCCGATGCAGACGGGATACGGTTTTACGGGCGCGTTCCGCGGCATGGTAGGGCGCGAAACCGACTCCCAGGCCATATCGTCGAGCGCCTGCGGCAACCCGGAGGCGCCAATCGGGGAGATCCTGCAGTCCGACGAGAACGGACTTCACGTGAAGATTTCAGTCGATCTCTGCGAATACAACATTTATAACCCGCAAACCTGTGCCCAGGGACGTTGCCCCGTAGTCGATCACGTCGATGCAGAAATCTTCCTGCCCTTCGGCTGGCGTTATTTCGGCGAGACGGCCGGCGTAGACGAAGTCACGCCCGGCATGGAGCGCTATATCGAACGCTTCGTCGGCGCGGTTGCAGAGCGCTCGCCAGTTC
>JABAHS010007497.1_pt6 | contig 55198 bp, 41 predicted proteins | sample 7062111 | NCBI WGS metagenome assembly JABAHS01 (sample SAMN14534600, study PRJNA622989) | marine sediment metagenome | biome: marine biome [ENVO:00000428]; feature: marine pelagic biome [ENVO:01000023]; material: deep marine sediment [ENVO:00002113]; isolation source: pool of 4 deep marine... | reverse complement strand
GGCACGGTGGACAGTTTTCTGTTGTGGCGCCTCACCGGCGGCGCCGTACATGCTACCGATGCAACCAATGCATCCCGCACGATGTTGTTCAATATCCATACGCAGTGCTGGGACGACGAACTGCTGGAGTTGCTCGAGATACCAAAGTCCATGTTGCCCGAGGTGTTCGACTGTGCAGCTGACTTCGGCATCACGGTCGAGGACGAGTTCGGCGCTGCCGTGCCAATCTGCGGCATCGCCGGCGACCAGCAGGCCGCGTTGATCGGTCAGGCCGGATTCGAATACGGCATGACCAAGAGCACCTACGGTACGGGCTGTTTTGTGATCGCCAATACCGGCGACACCGCGTTGCAATCGCACAACCAACTGCTTACGACGATCGCCTGCCGTATCCAGGGCGAAGTGAGCTACGGCCTGGAGGGTAGCGTGTTCGTCGCGGGGTCGGCTCTGCAATGGCTGCGTGATGAGCTGCGCATTATCGACTCTGCGCCGGAGTCGGAGCAGGTGGCCGAGCGCACCGGGATCGTGGACGATGTCTACGTCGTGCCGGCGTTCGCCGGCCTCGGCGCACCCTACTGGGATCCGGATGCCAGGGGCGCGATCGTCGGCCTGAGTCGGGGCAGCGGGCGCGACCACATCGTGACCGCGACGCTACAGGCCGTGGCATACCAGACGCGCGACCTCTTCGACGCGATGGCTGATGATGGCATTTCGCCGAGCGTGCTTCGTGCTGATGGCGGCATGGTCGCCAACAANNCGATCTGCGGGAGGCATCGCGGCTGTGGCAGTGCGATGCCGTGTTCGAGCCGCGCATGCCGGGCGATCAGCGGGACGCGCTGCTGTCGGGCTGGGCGGCAGCCGTGGCGCGGGTGCGCGGGGCGATGGATAACTCCGGAATCGCGACATAGACAGCCGCCAGCCGTGGTTTGCTGCTAACGTGCTATAGCCGCGACGCACCCGCCTTGAATCACCACGCATCGGCGTAACCCCTGATGGTGACGTTTCCCTTGACTGAACCCGCTAATGACCCAATGATTGCGGACCTGCTTTACGCCGCCGCCGGACGTCTACGATAGCGTAACCAGACTTGCTACGAGCCCGACAGAAAATCGGAAAATACCGGATCCTCGGCCGCATAGCGTCCGGTCCGCTTGCCGACGTGTATCGCGCTTACGACACTATCCAGAAGCAGCGGGTCGCGCTGAAGATACCAAAGGCCGATGCCTACTCCGGGCACGAAGAATTCCTGCACGAGGTCCAGGTTGCGACGAAATTGCAGCACCCGAACATCCTGTCGGTGCTCAACGCGTGCTACATCGATGACCACTTCGTGATCGCTATGGAACTGGGCGAAGAGTCGCTTGCGGATCGCATCGAGCGCCGCATTTCGACGGCGCGCGCACTGGACCTCGCGGGCCAGGCCATCGCAGCCCTCGCGCATGCCCACGAGCACAAGATCATTCACTGTGACATCAAGCCCGAGAATTACATCCTGTTCCCGGGTAACCAGCTGAAGCTCTGCGACTTCGGGTTCGCAAAGATCAGCCTGCGCACGCTCAAGGCGTCGGGCTCCGGCACGATCGACTACATCGCGCCGGAGCAGGCAATGGGCCGCCCCAAGTTTCAGTCTGACGTGTTCTCGCTCGGACTGGTGCTGTACCGGCTGTTGTCGGGCAAGCTGCCGGAATGGCCGTTTGCCTGGCCAATGGTCGGACACGAACGCCTGATCGCGAAGGTGCGCCCGGAATTCGTCGAGATGCTCAGGAAGGCGATCCAGCTGGACCCCGCGCACCGCTATCGGGACGCGGTGCAGATGATGTCGGTCTTCGAGCAGCTTAATAGCCATGCCCGGCGCCAGAAGCGCACCAAGGCCCGGGGTGACCGCAAGGCGGGCACGACCTGGCGGCGCATGCAGTGGCGCGAGTTTCAGCGTCAGTACAAGAAAGTCCTCGATACGCGGCACCAGTGCCGGCATTGCGAGGGCCCGGTGTCGGAAAGCATGCAGGCTTGTCCGTGGTGCGGCTTCGACAATCCCGCAAGAAGTTCGGAGTCCTCGATGCCGTCCAGCTGTCCGCGCTGTGAGCGCGGCGTCAAGAACGACTGGGACTATTGCCCGTGGTGTTACGGGCCCGGCTTCGTCGAGGAGACCACGCGCAAGTACCCGGACAAGCGGTATACCGCCCGCTGCAGCAACAAGCGTTGCCGCGGGCAGCTGATGCCGTTCATGCGCTACTGTCCTTGGTGTCGCATGAAGGTGCGCCGGCCCTGGAAGCTGCCGGGCAGCCGGCACCGGTGCAGGGCCTGCGGCTGGGGGATTGCGCAGGAATTCTGGAATTACTGCGCCTGGTGCAGGGAGCCCGTGAAGCGCGCCTGACGGCGCGCCCGGGTAGCGTCGTGTCGAACCTCATTGACGGCCTGCTCGTTCTGGATGGCGCGTTCAAACCGGATAGCCAGGCGGCGGACGTCGGTTGCGGGTCCATCGTGGCCTTTACCGAGCGCGCGCCCGATAAGGACACCGAGAACGAGGACACCATCGCGGTCATCCCATGGGGACCGGAGGCGGTGGTGCTGGCGGTCGCCGATGGCGCGGGCGGACTGCCCGCGGGGAAGCGTGCGTCGTTGACCGCGGTATCGTCCCTGGTCGAGGCCCTGTCGGTCGCAATGTCCGAGACGGTGGTCTTGCGTACCGCGATTCTCGACGGCATCGAGGCGGCGAACGAGGCTGTGCTGAGGCTCGCGAACGGCTGCGCGACTACGCTCACGGTGGTCACGATCGAGGGGGANNGATCGGTGACTCCGAAGCCCTGGTGGTCGGCCAGCGCGGCCGGATCCGTATGCAGACGACCGCGCATTCGCCGACCGGCTTCGCGGTCCAGGCGGGTTTTCTGGACGAACGCGAGGCGCTTCACCATGCCGAGCGACATCTCGTGTCCAACTTCCTGGGCACCACCGACATGAATATCGACATCGGCACCCCGGTGGAGTTGCAGCCGAGGGACACCGTGTTGCTGGCAAGCGATGGACTGATGGACAACGTGCATGTCGACGAAATCATCGAGCACATCCGCAAGGGGCCGGCGGAGTCGGCCGTGAACGCGGTCGTCGAGCTCGCACGCAGCCGCATGCGTTCGAACAACGGCAACGACCCGTCCAAACCCGACGATCTGTCGTTGATCCTCTATAGAAAACGTCCGGCGGCACGGCGCCGTTCGCAAGGAAAGCCCTGATTCCAAGCGTGCGACAGCTGAAAAACCAAGCGCTGACATCAGCTTGCAAGCACTTTGTCGAGAGTCGCGGACTCCCCGCCGGGCTATTGATTGACCACCGGCGGCGTATTATCGTCAGTGCAGGGGGCAGGGGTATTTGCCAGTGCGCCGCGCAGCACGATTCCGATGGAACTCCGGGCGGCGTTTGGCGCTCAAAACAAGGAATGCCGGTCGTTCCGGGTCGTCAGGACACAAAAGGCCGGGCCTCCAAACTCGCCATCGAGAGGCACGAGCAAATGAACTGCATACAGTCAGCCAGATCTTCGTTCCGCTGGGCCAGGACCGGCCTGGCGGTGTGCGCCGCAACGCTTCTCATCGCCGGGTGCAAGAGCTCGGTCATCCAGCCGCCGAGCAGCGGCATCCCCGCGCCGCCATCGGGCGGCATGCCGTCACCACCGTCCGGCGGTTCGTCCGGCGGAGGGTCGCAGGGCGGCGAACAGAGCGGCGAACAGAGCGGCGGCCAGCAAGGGGGCGGTTCATCAGGCGGTGGCCAGCAAGGAGGTGGCTCCTCCTCGGGCGGCGGCTCCGAAGGCGGCGGTTCCTCGGGTGGCGGTTCACAGGGCGGCGGTTCGTCGGGCGGTGGGGCATCGCCCAGCGCAGGTTCTTCCGGTGGCGGTGCCGGCCAGTCCGGTGGCGTCGGCAGCGTGCCTCAAGTTGAATTCCCGATGCCAGGCGGCGTACCGGGCATGAGCGGCGGCGACGGCAGCGACGGCGCGGACGGGGCAACCGGCGAGGGTGCGGACGGCGGTGACGGCGAGAGCGGTGGCGACTGCGGCGACACCGGGCCGCTCCCGGGCGGTGTCGGCGGCATGGGCCAGGCCGGCGAGTGCCTCGGCGGTGGCGCGTCCGCAAGCGATGCCGCGGAGGCCGCAATGGAAGGCGGTGCTGGCGCGGGCGAAGGTGCCGAAGGCGCAGAGGGCGCCGCCTCGGGAGGCGCTGAAGGTGGCACCGGGACAGGCGGTGCTGGCAGTGCAGGCCAGTTCCCGGGCGAATCGGACGCGGAACGGGCTGAGAGGCTGGGGCGCGAGCTCGAAGAGTCGATCGGCGGTTTCGACGAGGTTTTGAGCGAAGAGCAGCGCGAAGTGGCGTCGGTCGGCCGCAACATGGAAGGATTCGGCGGTAATGGCGCCTCGGGTGGCGGTGCGGCCGGTATCAGCCTGGGCGAGCAAGCCGCGGGCGGCACGGGCGCTGGCTCGGTCGCTGTTGCGAACCAGCCTGCGGCGCAACGCCAGTCGCCGGTTGCAGGCCTCAGCGAGGAGGAGATTCGCGAACGTACGCCCGACGACATTCCCGTCCTGGTCGACGACGACATCATCGCGCGACAGTTGCGTGAGGCGGCCCTCGCCGAAGAGGACCCGGAGCTGCGCGAGCGCCTGTGGGAGGAATACCGGAAGTACAACGGGATTTAAGGAGACGGCTGGCGAACCATGAGGAGAGCATCACCGCTTGTCGCAATGACCCTGCTCGCATTGCAGGGCTGTACCGTCAACGAAGTCATCACGGCTGAAGAAACCGAACTCGTTGTCGCGGACGACCCGGTCGACGAGGCATTGCTGCTCGATATCGGCATCGTCGAGTTCAACGATGGTGTGCCGGAAGACAATGATCCATCGGATACTCGAATCTACGAGGAAATTCGCGGCGCCGAAGCACGCTACTTGCCGTATCACCTGAAGACGACACTGCAAGGGACCGGACACTGGGGTGCCGTGCGGGTCATCCCGTCACGACAGGCCTTCACAGACGTCATCATCAGTGGCCGTATCGACAAATCGGACGGCGAGTACGTGAAGCTGGAAGTGACGGTCGATGACGCCACCGGCCGTCACTGGTATTCGGAGAACTACACCGCGCAGACCGGAGTTTCGTCCTACTCGGAGCGGCGCGACCGGCGGCTCGATCCGTACCAGAAGGTGTTCAACGACATCGCCAACGATCTGCAGGCCTACGTCGCGGAGTTGCCGTCCGGGGACATCAGGCGCATGCGCCAGGTCTCCGAGTTACAATTCTTCGGCGACATGTCGCCGACCCAGTTTGGCGAACACCTGACGACCGACGACGACGGTATCGTGCAGATCAACCGTCTTCCTGCCGAGAACGACCCTACCGTAGAGCGCTTGCGGCAAATTCGCGAACGCGACCGTCTTGTCGTGGATACGCTGAACGAGCATTACGCGAATTTCTATTACGGCATCGCGATCCCGTACAACGCATGGCGCAAGACGTCCCGCGAAGAGGCCATCAATTACCGCCAGGTGAAGCGTTCAGCCACGCTGCAGACGCTGATGGGCGTCGCCGTCCTGGCCGGCTCGATTGCGATGGACACGGACAGTTCGAGTTCGTCGACGCGGCGCATGCAGCGCAGCCTGCAGAGCATCGGCATTTCCCAGGGCATCGACCAGATATTCGCCGGCTTCTCGCGGCGCTCCGAGGCATCGCTGCATGTCGAGGCGATCAAGGAGTTGTCGGAGTCCTTCGGCTCCGAAGCGGCGCCAATGGTGATCGAAGTGGAGGGACAGACCCGCCGCCTGACCGGGACGGCTGCAGCACAGTATGAGAGCTGGCGCCGTCTGCTGCGCGAAATCTACGAGGCGGAAACCGGGTTCCCGACGCCGATCGAGGTCGGCTCACCTGCTCGCGAGGCTGAACCGACTGGATGAGCGATCGAAAACCGGCGCGAGACCTGAGCGTTGGCACCCGGCTCGCTAATCGGTATACCTTAGCCCGCCGCTTAGGCAGGGGGGGTGTGGCAGAATCCTGGCTTGCGTCGGACCGGATTACCCGCGCGTCCGTTGCGCTCAAGATACTCGTTGACGATCGCGTCGGCGCCGAGGCCTTGCGACGCGAGTGGCAGCTCGCGATCCGTCTCATGCACGCACATATCGTGCGCGTCTTCGAGTTCCACGAAGACAACGGCGCGTTCTACAGCCTGCAATTCATTGACGGACCGGACATCAGCGTCCTCGCGGGTGCACGCCCGGCGGAGTCGTTACCTCCGGTTGCCCTGATCGCAGACGCGTTGCGTTATGCACACGCGAAAGGGGTCGTGCACCGGGACGTCAAGGCAGCGAATATCCTGCTCGACCACAACGGCGCACCGTACCTGATCGATTTCGGAGTGGCTGCGAGGGACGCACAGGACCCTGGAGGTGGTTCGCTCATTGCCGCCAGTCCGCAGCAACTGTCGGGCAATCCGCCGGACCCCGCGGACGACATCTTCGCGCTCGGCGGCCTGATCTATGAGCTGGTCAGCGGGCGTTCGCCCTGGAGTTCCACGGAAACGGCGCAGGACATCGCCGGGAAGGAGCCGCCGCCACTGGTTGCGGCCGACGGTTCGCCGCTTCCGGAAGGGCTGCAGGCGCTGGTGGCGAGGATGCTCGACAAGAGCGCGTCGCGCAGGCCGGACGCCGAGACGGTCGCGGATGAGCTGACCGAGCTCGGCTTTGCGCCGGCGCCGGCCGCCAGGCGCTTTGTCGCCACGGCGGTGGGTTCGCGGGACGAGGTGATCGAGACCCGCGAAGCCGTGCGCCCGCAGAAGCGCGCACCGCAGGCGCCGGCCACGGCGCGCGGCACGTCGTCGAGCGGCATCAGTCCGCGAACCCTCGGGATCAGCCTGGCCGTTCTGCTGCTGCTGCTGCTCGGTGTCATCTTCCTTCTTCCCAGGACGGTTGACGAGCGTGCTCCCGTGCCTGCCGCCGATACACAAACACCGCGGGAGGCAGCGGTGCCGGCGGCCGGCCAGCCGAAGCAGCCCGAGGTCGGGTTCAGCGAGAACCTCGAGGACCTGAGCGGCCGCGATCAGCGTGTGCAGGACCGGGCATCGACCGAGGAGATCCTCGGCGAGCTGCTGGCGAAAATGGATACGCTGGAAAGCCGCGCCGTGCAGCGGTGGGGTGGATTGCGATTCGCGCGCGCGCAGGCCGAGTATGCCGAGGGCGATGAAGCTTACCTGGCTCGCGACTATGCGACTGCGTCGCAGAAATACCGCGAGGCGATCGAGATCGTCGAGCCGTTGCTGGATGAAGTCGACAAGGTCTTCGCAGCGACGTATGCAGCAGCGCGCGCAGCCCTGGAGGCGGCCGATCCCATAGAAGCGGTGCGGCTATTCGATCTCGCAGCCGCAATCAGTCCGGGTCACCCGGGTGCACAGGAGGGACTGCAGCGTGCGCGCAATCTCGACACGGTGCTCTCGCTGATGGACCAGGGGCTCGCACACGAAAGCGAGCTCGCATTGCAGGCGGCGCGCCAGAGCTTCGAACGCGCCGTCGAACTCGACCCGGCATGGGAACCCGCGCAGGCCGCCCTGCAGAGGGTTCGCGGCACGATCAGGCAGATGGAGTTCGACCAGCGCATGACCGAGGGGCTGAGCGCGCTCGCGGAAGGTGATTACCTGGGGGCGCGTGCGGCATTTCGCATGGCGGAGAAACTGAAGCCCGGTTCGCCGGAGCCGGCCGACGGTCTGCTGCAGGTCGACCAGGGCATCCGGCTGCAGGAGATCTCCTCGCTGGAACTCAAGGCGGGACGGCACGAGCAGGCCGAAGAGTGGGGCGATGCGAGCGATACTTACGAGCGCATTCTCGAACTCGATTCCAACCTCGCGTTCGCACAGGACGGGCTGAGCCGGGCCCGGCAGATGGAAGCCCTGCATGAAACGCTGGAAACTTATATCGCGGAGCCCGACAGCCTGAGCCGGCCGTCGACGATGCAGGCGGCAACGGGCTTGCTGCTCGACATTACGCGCATGGATGACATAGGTCCACGCCTGGCAGATCGGCGTGACGAGTTGTCACGGCTCCTGAAGCGGGCTGCGACGCCCCTTACCGTGACGTTCGTGTCCGATAACCGGACGGACGTCTCGATTTACAAAGTTGGTAAACTCGGCAGCTTCGATGAACATCAGCTCCGCCTGCGGCCGGGCACCTACGTTGCGGTCGGCGTACGCCCCGGCTACCGTGACGTGCGGCTTGAATTCCGCGTGGCGCCGGAAATCGACATGGAGCCCATCGTCGTTCGCTGCGAGGAACCAATTTGAGTCTGAACCTATTCATCAGGGATGTCGAAGGCGAGCGGCAGGTAGACGCCGAGCGTCTGCCGATTCGCGTCGGCACCGGCAGCGACTGCGAACTGCGCCTGCCGGGTCCCGGCGCGGCGCCGGTCATGATGCTCGACGTGCTCGACGACGTGCCCTTCGTCCAGCCCGTCGGCCGCGACGAATCGATGGCGATCAACGGCGAGCCGCTCGCTGCCAGCCGCCGCCTGCAGAACGGGGACGAGCTGCGTTACTTCGGCAGCCGGGTCCTCGTGCACCTCGACGCGGGCCGATTGATCCTCGAAGTGCGGCTCGAAGACAGCGCCTACGTAACGAGGCCCCCGGAACTCGATGCGGCTGGCCCGCATCCGGCCGAGGAAACCATCGCGCCGACAGCTTTCCGGCGCGCGGCGGAGACTCCCCGGGCGACTGCGGACAGGACAGGCCACGGCGCATTGCGCTGGGTGATCGGTGCCGCCCTGACGGCACTCATCGTCGTCTCGTTTTTGCTGTTCACGTCCAAGTCGGTCAAGTTCGACGTGACGCCCGGCGCGCCCGATACGTTTTCCGTCAGTGGCGGCTGGTTCCGCATGCCGCTGGGCGACCGCATCCTGCTGCGCAAGGGCAGCTACACGGTGCAGGTGTCGCAGCAGGGCTACTACGACGTCACGCAGAACTTCGAGGTCGGTGACGAGCAGAACGTCATCATCGAGATCGCGATGCGCAAGCTGCCGGGGCACGTCACGGTGGTCACGAATCCGCCGACAGACGCGACTGTCGCGATTGACGAGAGCGAGATAGGGCCCGCTCCGTTCGGGCCGATCGAATTGCTGCCCGGCGAGCACAGCGTCAGCGTGCGCGCCGATCGGTTCCTGCCCTACAGCGGCGTGATCAACGTGCCGGGCCTGGGGCGGCACGAACAGGTGAGCGTGCAGCTCGTGCCGCGCTGGGCCGAGATCGCGGTCGACTCGGAGCCTTCCGGGGCGCGCATCTACGCCGGCGAGCAACAGGTCGGCGAGACTCCCGCGACCATCGAGCTGTTAGAGGGTACGCACCAGATCAGCGTGGTGCAGGACGGCTACAGCGCCTGGGACGGCACGGTTGTTGCCGAGCCAAATACCGCTACAGCGCTGCCGCTAATAAGGCTACAGCCGGCCAACGCGAGGTTGCTCGTCAATTCGATCCCCCGCGGCGCCAACGTTACCGTCAACGGGCGTTATCGCGGCCAATCGCCGCTCACGCTGGATCTTGCGCCGGACGTGAATTACGAGATCGGGCTTTCCAAGGCCGGTTACGGCATAACGAGTCGCAAGGTGCGTCTCGAAGCGGCGGCCAGCGACTCGATTACCGTCGATTTGACTGCGAGAACCGGCAAGCTGACGGTCAACGTGCGGCCGGCCGACGCGACGGTCTACGTCGACGGGCAGGCCCGCGGCAGCGGCAGCATGACGTTGAGCCTGAGTTCGGCACCGCACCGCATCGAGGTGCGCAAAAGCGGCTACGAGTCCTGGTTGCGCACGGTAACGCCGCGGCCGGGCTACCCGCAGACGCTGTCGGCTAGCTTGCGATCGATGGAAGAGATACAGCGGGCGTCGATCGCAAGGGAGCGCACGACGGCGGCCGGGCAGGTACTGCGCCGCGTCGAGCCCGGCACCTTTACCTTGGGGTCCTCGCGCAGCGAGCAGGGCAGGCGGGCGAACGAAGTCATCGTCCCGGTCCGGCTGACGAAACCGTTCCTGATCGGCGTAAAGGAAGTTACCAATCGCGAGTTCGCACAATTCCGTGCGAATCACGACTCCGGCGCCGATATTCACGCTTCGATGGCGGGCGACAACAACCCCGTGGCGAAGGTTACCTGGGCGGATGCCGTGCAGTACTGCAACTGGCTCAGTGCCCGCGAAGGCCTGACGCCCGTGTACAAGGAAGAGTTCGGCGAGTGGGTTGCCATCCGGCCGTTTCCAGACGGCTACCGGCTGCCGACCGAGGCGGAGTGGACCTGGGCGATCCGCTACCAGGGCGGCAACGGGGCGCTGAAGTATTCCTGGGGCAAGGAGTGGCCGCCGCGGCGTGACGCGGGCAACTACGCCGACAAGTCGGCTGCCGACCTCGTGCCGACGATCATCCCGGGTTACGACGACGGTTTTGCGTCGACGGCGGAGGGCGGCAAGTTCCCCGCCAATGCCCTGGGGATCTTCGACGGTGCCGGCAACGTCGCCGAATGGGTGAACGACTTTTACACCGTGCCGACGCCCGGGGTTACGGCGCCGGTGGTCGATCCGCTCGGTCCCGAGCGCGGGAAGTCGTACGTCATACGCGGCTCGAGCTGGCGCCATGCGACGGCGACCGAGCTGCGTCTGTCCTATCGCGACTACGGCAACGCGGCGCGGCCGGACGTCGGCTTCCGTATCGCGCGCAATGCCGACTGAATTTCGTGCGACAATTGCCGCGCGCGGCGGTCAAAGAATCTGCTGACTGAGGAGGATCGACGATGCAACGTTACGTGCTGACCTTGTCGCTGCTGATTGCCGGTGCGGCTGCCTGGGCACAGGACAGTGCGCCGGAGGACGACGTGGCGGCGCAGGAATCTCGTGAGACCGCGGAACAAGCGCCCGATGAACAGGAAGACGAGGTGGACCTCGACGAAGAGAGCTATCTGGATGCCGAGGAAGAGGATTTCGTGCCTACCGAGGATATCCCCGCCGACCAGTCGATTCCGTTTCCGACAGACATCTAGGCTCGAAGCCTTTTAGAACCTGACATTGCTTATCTATGAACAAAAAGAACATCCCCGTTGAGTTCGTGTTCCAGCTATTCGCGTTGATTATCGCAATCATCGTCGTGCACGCGTTCTATGTGTCGGTTGTCCGGCCAAACGCGGCGCAGATCATCGAGGAACAGAATGTCGCGGCCGCCGCAGACCCGGACTACGTGCGCGAGCGCCGCGTCGCGGTGCTGATCAAGGACCTCGAGCAGGAAGCCTGTTTCATCCTGATGTTCTGGGCGCTGGCGATCATGGGCTACAAGGCGGTGAAGATCGTCCGCGAGCGCCGCCTGCTCGACGTCGACCTGGTGCCGGTGGCGGAGGGAATGCGAATATTACCCGAGGACACGCGCGAGTTCGCACGCCAGGTGCAGCAACTGCCGAACGAACAGCAACAGATGCTGTTACCGCGGGCTTTGCTGAACGCGCTCAGGCGGTTCAGTTCGACGCACAATATCCAGGACGTTTCGAGCAGCACGAACACGATCTGCGAGTCCGAGGCCGAACGCCTGGAATCGGAATTGTCGATGATCCGTTACATCTCCTGGGCGATCCCGTCCATCGGCTTCATCGGCACCGTGCGCGGTATCGGCGAGGCGCTGGCGCAGGCCGACAAGGCGGTCGAGGGCGACATCGCGGGCGTCACCCAGAGCCTGGGCGTCGCCTTCAACTCGACCTTCATCGCGCTGTTGATCAGTATCTTCCTCATGTTCCTCGTGTATCAGCTGCAGCTCCTGCAGGAACGGCTCGTGTTCGACACGCAGGCGTATTGCGACGATAAGCTGATTCGTCACATGAGAGCCGACTGACCGCCTCACCGAGCGAACCGTGTCCCTGCTCGCCGCACACATAAACGACGCCGGAATTTCCGTGCTCAGTGTCGAGCGTCTGCTTTACCGGGAGCCAGGCTATGCACTACTCGAGGACGACGAGCTCGCGACAGGTCTGAAGGCGTTCGAGAACGCGCGCATAAAGCCGCGTCGGATACATAACCGCTTCTGGTCGGAGCTGACAACCGATGCGCTGGCCGACCGGCGCTTCCAGCACCTGAGCGCGGCCGATCTGGTCAGCCGTCAGCTCGAGCAGATCTGGCGAGCGGTGGCCGCGTCGGGCGACCGCCTGGTCGTCGCAGTGCCGGCTTACATGACGGGAGAGAACCTCGGCCTTTTCCTCGGTATTGCGCACGAACTGGACGTGCCGGTCGTCGGGCTGGTCGATGCCGCGGTCGCGGCGACACGCCGCGAATACCGGGGCGCAGTGCCCGTGCATGTGGACCTGAGCCTGCACACGACGATGCTGTCGCGCCTGAGGCAGCATGGCCAGGTGCAGCTGGATCGAAGCGAGATCATCGAGAATGGCGGCATGCTGTCGCTGTACGACGCCTGGATTCGCATTATTTCGGATGCCTTCGTTAAGCAGTCGCGTTTCGATCCGCTGCACACGGCAGAGACGGAGCAGATGCTGCTTGGTCGACTCAGCGGCTGGCTCGCAGCCGCGTCGGCCAGCGACACGGTGACGCTCGAAATCGAGTATCGCGGAATCGAGCACAGCGCGGAGCTGGAATCCCTCGACCTGATCTCGGCGGCAGCGCCGCTCTACCAGCGGATCGCAAGTCAGCTGCGCGCCGTCTACCGGGCGGAGGAGACGCCGGCGATCCAGCTGAGCGACCGTGCCGCTCGCATGCCCGGTCTTGCCGACATGCTTGCGGCGCGCGTCGGCGGCGAGGTATTTCTCCTCGAGCCGGGCGCGACAGCACGCGGACTGCTGACGCGCTGCCGCGACATGCAGCGCAGCGATGGTGGCGTGACGCTTATTCGCCAGTTACCGTGGGACCAGTCGCGGGTGACGATCCACAGGGACGAGGCACCTGTCGCGGCCGGGCAGCCGACGCACCTGCTGTTCGAGAATACGGCGTATCCGATCGACGACCGCTCGTTGCTGATGGGTTCGCAGCCGGTGGCCGGCGAGCGCTGGATCGACCTGCGCGGCGACATGCCCGGCGTATCGCGGCGGCACTGCTCGATCGAACGCAAGAACGGCCAATGCGTCGTGCAGGATTACAGCCGCTACGGAACGTTCCTGAACGGCCACAAGATCGACGGTTCGGCCGTCCTGCAGGTCGGTGACCTGGTGCGCATCGGCAGCCCCGGCTACGAGTTTCGGCTCATCATGACGGAGTCCGAAGATGGCCCGTAAGCGCCGCCAGTTCGAGGTCTTCAGCATGTCGTTCCTCGACTGCATGAGCTGCGGCTTCGGCGCCGTGATCCTGTTCTTCATGATTATCAATGCGCAGGTGAAGGAATCCACCGAGGAGGACCCCACCGAGTTGATGGCCGAGACCAAGCGCCTCGAGATCGAGATCCTCGACGGGCGCAAGAACATGGTGCTCGCCAAGAACACGATCGAAACGCTGCAGGAAGAGAAACAGACCGCGGAAGGCAAGATCGCGGAAATCATATCGCTGATCAAGGAGTTGCGCGAAGAACTCGCCGAGTACGATGACGAAACGCTCGCGAAAATCGAGAGGATTGAGAAACTGCAGGCGGACATCAAGTCGCTGGAGGAGGAGGTCAAGCGACTGCTGGCGCTCAAAGCGGAACAAGAAAACCAGGGTGCGCGTATCCGGGAATTCAAGGGCGAAGGCGATCGCCAGTACCTGACGGGACTGAAGCTTGGCGGCGACCGCACGCTGATACTGGTCGACCGTTCGGCGAGCATGCTGGACGACACGATCGTCAACATCATTCGCCGTCGCAACATGTCGGACGAGGACAAGCTGCGAGCGGTCAAGTGGCGCCAGGTGGTGGCCAGCGTCGACTGGCTCACGTCGCAGTTCAAGCCGGGCAGCAAGTTCCAGATCTACATGTTCAACAACGAAGTCCAGCCGGTGATCAAGGGCAGCGACGGCACCTGGCTCGAGGCGGACGACGGCACCAAGCTCGACGAGGCCATCCGGGTGCTCCGCCGCACGATCCCGGAGAACGGTACCAACCTGCGTGCTGCGTACGAGATTGCCACCAGGCTGACGCCGCGGCCCGACAACATCATCCTGCTCGTCGACGGCCTGCCGACGATGATGGAGTCCACGACCAATCGCCGGATGGTTACCGGGCGGGACCGCATGAGCATGCACGGCCGCTCGATCCGCGAACTGCCCAGCGGGATTCCGGTCAATATCCTGTTGTTCCCGATGGAAGGCGATTACGACGCCGCCATCGCCTACTGGACGCTGGCTTACGGGAGCGGCGGGTCGTTCATGGCCGTCAGCCGGGACTGGCCGTAGCATGTCGGAGTGGGCATGAGTAAGCGACGTCGCAACGTTGATGCTTTCAGTCTTTCGTTCCTGGACTGCATCTGCTGCGGGTTCGGCGCGATCATCCTGCTGCTCGTGTTGTCGAAGATCTACGAGCCGATGATCATCGAGAAGACCCAGGACGACCTGGAGTCGCTGATCGCGCTGCTGCAGCAGGAACTCTTCGACATCCGCGGCGAGACGGCGATCCTGAATCGCGAACTCGAGGACGTGCGCGAGCAGACCTCCGACACCAAGATCCAGCTCGCACGGCTGCAGCAGGAACTCAACACGGTCAAGGGCCAGTACGAAGCGTCGCAGGAGGAATCGGATTCGACGATCGACGAGGGCGCGCTGGCCTCCGCGAAGCAGCGCCTGACCGAGGAGATGCGGCGCCTGCAGCCCTACTACAAGCGCGCCGACGAGGATGCGGTCGCCGGCATCCCCGTGGACAGCGAGTACATCATCTTCATCATCGACACGTCGGGCAGCATGCAGCAGTACAACTGGGACCGCGTGCAGCAGAAGCTCAACGAAACGCTCGACGTCTATCCGCAGGTCAAGGGCCTGCAGATCATGAACGACAACGGCAACTACATGTTCTCGCAGTACGCGGGCAAGTGGATTCCCGATACGCCGGGCCGCCGCGAGGCCATCAAGAACACCATGCGCCTGTGGCGCCCGTTCAGCGACAGTAATCCGGTGGACGGCATCATCTACGCGATCAGCACCTACTGGTCGCCGGACAAGAAGATCAGCATCTACGTGTTCGGCGACGAATTCAGCGGCCGCTCGGTCGAAAACGTCATACGGCAGGTGGACACCGTCAATCGCGCGGACGCCGAGGGCAACCGCATGGTGCGCATTCACGCGGTCGGTTTCCCGTTCCTGTTCCGCGGCAGCGGCGATATCCCGCCGACTGCGCACAAGTTCTCGCAGCTCATGCGCGTGCTTTGCGAGCGCAACGGCGGCACGTTCGTCGCGCTGACGCACTGGGACCGCTGACGGCGGCAAGCGCACTTTTCGCCATATTTGATCGCCGGAATTCCACCTGTCAGTCCCGTGCGCACCGTTTTTGCGCCTTGTAATCATCCTGTCGACGGCCACGGGTGTGGCCGCATTACAGCAAGGAGATTTCAATGCGTAACACGATTTCAGCAATCACGGCTCTCAGCCTCGTCGCGATGGCGCCGATCACGGCGCACGCGGCTACGTCCAAGCAGGAAAAGATCGGCGTCGGCGCCGGCGCGATTGTGGGCGCGGCGGCCGGAGGGCCTGTAGGGCTCATCGTCGGTGCGGCAGTCGGGGCATACCTGGGGGACGCGGCGAACCGGAAGAATGGCGAGATCGAGTCATTGTCCGCCCAGCTCGCGGCATCGAGGACCGAGGTGGTGGAGCTGGAACGAGACATCAGCAGGATGGACGACAATCTCGATGCGCTTAGCGCCGAACTACAGGGGCTGCAGCGGTACGCAAGCCCGGAGATCGCCAGCCTGTTGCAGGCCGGTATCACCATGGACCTGCTGTTTCGCACCGACGAGGCCGTGCTGGCCGACACCACCGACAGCCGGCTGCAGGAGCTGGCCACGACGCTGGCCTCGATGCCGGCCATTCGCGTGCAGCTCGACGGTTTCGCCGATGAACGTGGTGACGAACGCTACAACCAGAAGCTGTCCGAGCAGCGCGTGGCCTTCATCCGCGACAAGCTTGTCGCGTCGGGCGTGCATGTCTCACGGATTACGGGCACGGCACACGGCGAATCACCGGCCAAGGATCAGACTGTCGACAGCTATGCACTGGAGCGTCGTGTGAGCCTGAGGCTATATACCGACGACGTGACCTCCTTCGCCTCGAATCCCGAGTGAAGAACGCGCGGCGGCACCCTGTTCCCCGCAAGTCCCACTTTGCCGGCCCTACCGGGCCGGCATTTTTTGGTCGCGCGCCGAGGACCGGCGTGCGGCGCGGGATTGCTTTATAGTAACGCCATGAACACTGACCTCGCCGACAAGCACTGCAAGCCCTGTGAAGGCGGTGTGATCCCTTTGCAGTCGGAGCAGGCGGCCGAACTGATGCGAGGACTGCACGCCGGCTGGAGCCTGAGCGACGACGGCAAGGAGATTTCGCGTCGCTTCTCCTTCCCGGCGTACAGCCGGACAATCGCCTTCGCCAACGCTGTCGCGTGGGTTGCCACTGTCGAAGGGCATCACCCGGTCCTGACCGTCAGTTACAGCGATTGCGTGGTCAGTTACACGACGCACGCGATCGGCGGCCTGTCGGACAACGATTTCATTTGTGCCGCCAAGATCGACCGGCTTGCCGCCGACGCGGAATGATCGACATCGCGGTTATTGAAGCGGCGGCGCGACGACTCGACGGCATTGCTGTTCGCACCCCGCTCATACGCAATGACGAACTCGATCGAATTGCAGGCGGCCGCGTGCTGGTTAAGGCCGAAAACCTGCAGGCTATAGGCTCGTTCAAAATCCGCGGCGCCTACAACCTGATGAGCCAGCTGTCGCCCGATGAAGCCGCGCGCGGTGTCGTGGCCTTCTCATCGGGCAACCACGCGCAGGGGGTGGCTCTGGCGGGCCGCCTGCTGGGTATTCACGCCGCCATCGTAATGCCGTCCGATGCCCCGCGCGCGAAGATAGACAGCACGCGACGCCTCGGCGGCGAGGTCATCACCTACGACCGCTACACGGGCGACCGCGAGGCGATCGCGCGGGAGATCGCCGCGGATCGCGGAGCCGCATTGGTGCCTTCGTACGACCACGAAGACATCATCGCGGGGCAGGGCACCGTCGGACTCGAAGTCGCGGAACAAGCAGCCGAGATGCGGCTTCCGCCCGACCAGGTGCTTATCAATTGCGGCGGCGGAGGCCTGTCAGCAGGCAGCGCCGTGGCACTCAAAGCGCGGCTGAGCCGCGTTTCCATACGCACCGTGGAACCGCAAGAATTCGACGATACCGCCCGTTCGATCGCCGCCGGCAAGCGGATGAAGGTCACATCGGGCTCGCGGTCTATCTGCGATGCACTGCTCGCCGATTCCCCGGGCGAACTGCCGTTCGAGATTCACCGGCGATTATTCGATGCGGGCCTGACGGTGAGCGATCGAGAAGTGCGCGAGGCGATGCGTTTCGCGTTCCGCAACCTGAAGATGGTCGTCGAGCCGGGCGGCGCCGTGTCGCTCGCCGCTGTGCTCAGCGGCAAGATCGATACGGCGGGGAAGACCACGGCCATCGTGATCAGCGGCGGCAACGTCGACCTGGATCAGTTCGCGGCGATACAGGAAGCTCGGGACTGAGGTTAGCTGGCCGCGGCCGACAGTGGACTCCGCCGCACGCCGCTCAACTCGATTCCGCGCTGCCGGCGTTTCTGCCAGCCGTCCAGCCATGTGACTATCCGTTCGATCTGCTCGACGTCCGGTCGCACCCGGGATGGCTGCATCTCGTGGACGCCAATGCCCTGTTCAGCGGCGTAAACGAAGTTCTGGCTGTCGCGCAGCACCGCGATGATGGGTATTCCCAGCGAGTCGAGGAAACGCATCAGCTTCGCGAGGCTCTTGGTGTTCTTGCGCGTGCGGTTGGCGACGACGGCGAGTTTTTGCTCGTTGCGATTCACCTTGGCGACCAGCAACAGGTCGGCGATGATCCTCGAGGCCGCATGCGTATCCATCATCGACGGCAGCACCGGCACCAGGATCGACGAGGAATCCCGCGTCAGCTCGCGCAGGTCGTCATGATTGATGCCGGCGGCGGAGTCGACGAGGAGCGTACCCGTGTCCTCGGGCACGCGCAGCTGCCAGCTGCGCGTGGCATGCATTGAGCGCTTGAACGCTGCGATCCCGTGGATCGCCGGCTGGTCGGCGGGTCGACGCGTCAACCAGGCCATCGCCGAACCCTGCGGGTCAAAATCCATGATCGCCGGAGAGATCCCACGAATCGCGTAACAGGCGGCGATATTGGTGACCAGCGTTGACTTGCCGCAACCACCCTTGGGATTGAGGATGATTATCCGGTTCAGGTTGTCTCGTCGCGGCGTTCTCAGCATGGCCCTGTCACGGGAAGTAGTAACACCATAAATGTCGCTCAACCGTCGTCGGCTGTCCTTGCGCGGAATCACATAATACCCGATGCCCGGCGGGAACAGGAATGCTGCCGTTACGCCCTTTCAGGACTTCTCAGGATAGGTTTCATGACACGGGAGTGTGTCGCCGCTGCAGGACCATTGTGCCCGCGAGCCCGAGAAGATCCTCGCCTGCGGCTCGATGCCTGGCTCGTGATCGAGCGAGCCAGCCGGCACGACGGCGATTCCGCCGTCGTAGACCCGGGGCAGCGGGCTGCCGCATATCGAGCAGAACACCGCGGAGAAGCGCTCGGCTTCGGGCAGCTTGTAATTGCGCGCAAGATGCTCGCCCGCGATCCAGGTGATGGATTTCAGTCGCAGAATAATGTTGCTCGCGTGCGCGCTGCCACTCGCCTTGCGGCACCTCCGGCAATGGCAGTGATAGAAGCGCCTTGCGTCACCCGTGAGTTCGTAAGCGACCGAGCCGCACAGGCAGCTGCCCGACAATGCGATATCCCCCATGGTCCTCTCCGGCCGAGTGTTCCTCGAACCGCAGCATAGCAGGCTTCCGGGATTTCTACTTGAGCTGCGAGCGCCTGAAATGCCGGGCTTCGCGCAGCCAGCGGCAGGTCTTGCAGTAGCAGGTGCGCTTGTGCCGGTGCGTGGCTCTCAGGTACTCGGTGGCCACTTCGAGAGCACCCGCGAGCTGCTCGACGGTGGCTTCTTCGAGCGAGCGAGAGCGATGCTGGTCGAGCCAGCGGCACGCCGTGCCGAACTGGCACTCCGTGCATTCCTCGATGAACGCGTTGTAATGACTGCCGTAACGGCAATTCGAGAAATCGACGTCGCGTTCGAGAACCCAGCGCGGATACTCGAGGAGATCCGCGATATAGCCCGTGATGGTCCGGGTCTTATTGGTCTGTGTAGCCATGGAGGGACTCCAAGCCTGACCGCTGAGGCTAGCAAGCGTCGCCCGGCCGTATTATGGGGGAATCTACGTATCGCGTTGGTCGATCGGAGTGCATGAAGCGGCGAAGATCAGAACATCTCGCTGGCGTCCAGACGTTCTTCCCGCGGCTTGCTGCGCCCCTTGATGAATTCGCCCGTGATCATCTTGTCATAGGACATCCCGGGTCCCACCATCGGGTAGACGCCGGCTTCGGGATCGATGATGACCTCGAGGAAGGCCGGCCCGGAAAACGCCATGAACTCGGCGATGACCGCTTCGAGATCTTCCTTCCTGTCGAGTTTCTTCGCGTACTGGAAGCCGTCCGCCTCCGCGGCCTTGACGAAGTCCTTGCTGTGCAGGGACTTGTCGCTGGCGGCCATGCGGCTGTCGTAATACAGCTTCTGCCACTGCCGCACCATGCCGTCGCCGTAGTTGTTGAGGACGACGACCTTGATCGGCAGGTTGTAGGTCGTGGCCGTCTCGAGCTCGCCGAGATTCATGCGCATGCTGCCGTCGCCGTCGATGTCGATCACGACGCGATCCGGCTGCGCAAACTGGGCACCGATTGCAGCGGGCAGACCGAAGCCCATCGTTCCCATGCTGCCCGAGGTCAGCCAGAGCCGCGGCTCACGATAGTCGAAGTACTGCGCAGCCCACATCTGGTGCTGGCCGACGCCCGTCGAGATGATGGCTTCGCCCTTCGCGTGCTTGTTGATTTCCTCGATCACGGCGTAAGGCTGTATCAGATTGCTATCGCGATCGTAGTTCAGGCAATGCTCTTGCTTGAGGTGCGCGATCTCGGCGTGCCAGGCGCCGAAGTCCTTGCTGAAGCCGATGCGCCGCCCGTACTCGAGCAGTTCCGTCAGGTCGCGGTCGAGCAGCCCGACCTGGTGCCAGTCGACGCGCTTGACCTTGCCGATCTCGGCGATGTCCACGTCGAAGTGCGCTATTCGCTTCGCATTCGGCGCGAAGCGGCCTGGGTCGCCCGCCACGCGGTCGTCGAAACGGGCGCCGACGGCGATGAGGAAATCGCAGTCCTCGACCGCGTAGTTGGCCGAGGCGAGGCCGTGCATGCCGAGCATGTGCAGCGCCAGCGGATGCCTGGTGTCGCTGGCGCCCAGCGCCATCAGCGTGGTGGTGACCGGGATGCCGTATTCCGATGCAAGCCGACGCATGGACTTGGCCGCGTTACCATTGATAACGCCGCCGCCCGCATAGATCAGCGGCCGTTCTGCCTCGCCCAGCATGGCGAAGAAGCGCTCGCAGGCTGTATCGGAAAGGTGGTTTTCGGTGACGGCCTGCAGTCGCCGCCGGTAGCCAGGCAACGGCAGAGTGCCACCGCCCATGAATGCCCCTTGCCAGTTCTGCACGTCCTTCGGTATGTCGATGACGACGGGTCCCGGCCGCCCGGTGCGCGCGAGTTCGAAGGCGCTGCGAATGGTGGCTTCGAGACGCTCCGGGTCCGTGACCAGGAATACGTGCTTGGCGACGGCGCCCATGATCGCGGATACGGGCGCCTCCTGGAATGCATCGGTGCCGACGGCGCTCGTCGGGACCTGGCCACAGATCACGACGACAGGGACGGAATCGGCCATGCAGTCGCGTACCGGGGTCACGGTATTCGTCGCGCCCGGGCCGGACGTCACCATGACGACGCCGACCTTGCCGCTTGCGCGGGCATAGCCAGATGCCATGAACCCCGCACCCTGCTCGTTCGCGGGGACGATCAGCGGCATCGGCGAACGGCCGTCGTCTCGCGCATGCAACTTGTTATAGCGGAATACCGCGTCGTAGGTCGGCAGTATCGCGCCGCCGCTGTACCCGAAGATCGTATCGACGCCTTCATCCGCGAGCACCTGCACCACGATATCGGCGCCGCTCATGATTCTTCCTGCCAGGGGATGACTGCTTGTGCGCTTTGCGCTGCCCTGTTCGCTCACCGTTCTGCCGTCGCTCTTTGAATTGCGGGTCTTGATCGAGTGTTTACTAATTTTTATTGCATTGCAATACTCGCTGTATTGTGCGGCCCGCGGCATGGCGGGCACGCAAATGTAGTTTCAAACGATTCTTTTTTCGAGGTGTACCAGGCGATGCGACATGCTATTTCCGTACTGTTAGAGAACGAGGTCGGCGCCCTGACGCGCATGACCGGCATGTTCTCGAGCAGGGGCTACAACATCGAGTCACTGAACGTGGCTCCCACCAACGACGCCACCGTGTCCCGCGTGACGCTCGTCGTGTCCGGCTCGGACGCGGCTATTGCGCAGCTGAATGCGCAGCTCGCGAAACTCGTCGACGTCGTCAACATTCACGACATGACCCTCGGCGAGCACTTCGAACGCGAACTGGCCATCATCAAGATGAAGCTCGACCAGAACGGTGTTGCGCGTGCTGCTGAACTCGCGAAGAAATTCGGTGCCGATGTGTTGGATGACGACGCGGCAAGCTACACGCTGCAGCTGACCGGTCGAATTCCGGATATCGATGAGTTCGTTGGCGGCGCGGCCGACATCGGCCCGTTGTCGGCGGTGGCGCGAAGCGGCAGCGTCGCGGTTTCCAAGGGCGAGGTAACGCTGTCGTCCTACGACCGGGACCATCGCCTTTCCAGCTGAAGCGATGAGCGACTTCGCCATCGATGATTTTCGCCGCATCGTCGTCAAGGTCGGTTCGTCACTGCTGATCGGCGGTGACGGCCGCGTCGGCCGGCAATGGCTGGCTGGCCTCGCCGAGGACATTGCCGATCTGCACGCCCGCGGCCACGAGGTGCTGGTCGTGTCGTCGGGCGCTATCGCGATCGGCAGCAGCATACTCGGCATCAACAAACGGCGCGCGAGGCTCNNGCGCAGGTCCTGCTCACGCCCGAAGATACGGAGAACCGGCGCCGCTTCCTGAATGCGCGCGGCACGCTCGGGCGGCTGATCGAACGGCGCGTCGTGCCCGTGATCAACGAGAACGACACGGTCGCGACCGAGGAGATCCGTTACGGCGACAACGACCGGCTGGCGGCACGCGTCGCGCAGCTCGTCATGGCGGATGCGCTGGTCCTGCTGTCGGACGTGGATGGCTTTTACACGGCCGATCCGGCTGCCGATCCGCGGGCGGAATACATACCGCTTGTGACAGCGATCACCGACGACATGCAGCAAATGGCGGGCGAGACCCGGTCGGATTTCGGCAGCGGCGGCATGGCCACCAAGGTGCAGGCCGCGCGCATCGCCACGCACGCCGGCTGCGCGACGATCATCACCAGCGGTGCCGTGCAGCGGCCGCTCAGCCAGCTGGCCGCCGGCGGCCGGTGCACGCTGTTTCGCGCGCCGGGGACGCCTGCGGCGGCGCGCAAGCAGTGGCTTGCGGGTGTTCTCGAGGTGCGCGGCGAGCTAAGGTTGGACGACGGTGCGTCGCAGGCACTGCGCAACGGCAAGAGCCTGCTGCCGGTCGGTGTGGTCGAGGTGCTCGGAAATTTCCGCCGTGGCGACGTCGTGACCCTCGTTGACTCGCACGGCCGTGAGCTGGGCAGGGGGCTCGCGGAGTATTCCTTCGACGAGGCCTCGCAGCTCGCGGGCTGCCAGTCGGAGAGTATCGAAGCCGTTATCGGCTACCGTGGCCGCGCAGTGATGGTGCATCGCGACGAGCTGGTGATATTCGATCGTGACGACGGAAAGACCGATGCCTGAAACGATTCCGCAGGTGATGGACGAACTCGGCCGCCAGGCGCGCAATGCGTCGCGTGCGCTGGCGCTGTCGGGGGGTGATGTGCGCAATGCGGCGCTTGATGCCGCAGCGGCGGAGTTGCGATCGCGCTGCGATCAAATCATCGCGGCGAACGAGATCGACATGCGAGAAGCGCGTGATCGCGGGCTCAGCGCCGCGATGCTGGACCGGCTGATGCTCGATGAGGCTCGCGTGGAGGGCATGGCGTCCGGGCTCGAGGCGATCGCGACGCTGCGGGACCCGCTGGGGCGCGTCAGGGCGGAATGGCGGCGTCCCAACGGCCTCGCGATCCAGCGCGTCGCCGTGCCGCTCGGCGTCATCGGCATCATTTATGAGAGCCGGCCCAATGTCACCGCCGATGCTGCAGGACTGTGCGTGAAGTCGGGGAATGCCGTGATACTGCGCGGCGGCTCGGAGAGTTTCCATTCGAGCCGCGCCATTCACGCCTGCCTCGTGTCGGGGCTGGAAAAGGCGGGTTTGCCGGCCGATAGCGTGCAGATGGTGCCGACCACGGACCGCGCGGCGGTCGGCTACCTGCTGTCGTCAATGTCGCAATGGGTGGATGTCGTCGTCCCGCGCGGCGGCAAGAACCTCATCCGGCGCGTGCAGCAGGAAGCGCGGGTACCGGTGATCGGCCATCTCGAGGGGATCTGCCACGTCTACCTGCACGAAGCGGCCGATGCCGACATGGCGGCCGAGATCGCCGTCAACGCGAAGATGCGCCGCACGGGCATCTGCGGCGCGGCCGAGACGCTGCTGGTCGATCGTGCCGCCGCGGGGCGACTGCTGCCGCGCGTTCTCGGCGCTCTGAGCGAGGCGGGCTGCGAGATTCGCGGCGATGGCGACGTCGTCACGATATTCCCGGGAGCGACAGCCGCGACTGACGAGGACTGGGGTACCGAGTACCTCGATGCGATCATCTCGGCGCGCGTGGTCGACGATATCGACGCGGCGATCCGACACATCGGCAGATACGGTTCGGGGCATACCGAGTGCATCGTCACCGACGACGATGTCGCAGCCGCTAAGTTCTTCAACGAGGTGGACAGTGCCATCCTGCTGCAAAATGCGTCGACGCAATTCGCAGACGGTGGCGAGTTCGGGATGGGTGCGGAGATCGGCATCGCCACCGGCCGCATCCACGCGCGCGGGCCGGTCGGCGCGGAGCAACTGACGAGCTACAAGTACGTCGTCCGCGGCAGCGGGCAAACCCGGCCCTGATGACCGACGAGCCGCGGACCTGCGATGTCGCGGTGATCGGCGCCGGGATCAACGGCGCCGGTATCGCCCGCGATGCGGCGCTGCGCGGCCTTTCGGTAGTGCTGTTCGACAAGGGCGACGTGTGCAACGGTACGTCCTGGGCATCGAGCCGGCTGATACACGGCGGGCTGCGTTACCTCGAGTACGGCGAGATCCCGCTGGTCTACGAATCCCTGCACGAGCGGCGGCACCTGCGGCGCATCGCGAGCCACCTGGTCAAGCCGCTGCGTATCTGCATCCCGATCTACCGCGGTGCGAAGCGCGGGCCGCTACTGATAAAGCTCGGCCTGCTCGGCTACGACCTGCTTGCATGGCGCAAGCCTCTGCCGCGACACAAGATGCTGGGCGAAAACGAGATTCGTGCGCGCGAGCCCGGGCTCCTGCAGGAAAGGCTGCAGGGGGCCGCGTGCTACTACGACGCGCAGGTGACGTTCGCCGAGCGGCTGGTGCTCGAGAATGTGCTCGCTGCGCGCGCTGCAGGCGCCGAGATCATGACGTACGCCGAGGTCACGGAGATCGGCATTAGCGGTGGCGCGGTCGCGTCGCTGACGTGCGAAGACACGCTCACCGGCGAGCAGCGCAAGTTTGCGCCGCGGATGGTCGTCAACGCGGCGGGGCCCTGGGTTGACTCGGTGCTGGATCGCACGGGACAACGGCTGCCGGAACTCATTGGCGGTACCAAGGGCAGCCACATCGTTGTGAGCCCGTTCGAAGGCGCGCCGCGAGACGCATTCTATATCGAAGCGCAAAGCGACGGCCGGCCGTTTTTTGTCTTGCCGTGGAATGACATGTTCCTGATCGGTACGACCGACCTTCGATACGAAGGCGATCCTGCGAGCGTCCGCGCCAGCCGCGAGGAGGTGGACTACCTGCTGGCCGAGACCAACCGCGTTTTTCCGTCCGCGGGGCTCACCATCGACGACGTGCACTACGCTTACGCGGGCATCCGGCCGCTGCCGCAGCGAACACACGGACCCGAATCCGCGATCACCCGCCGGCACATTATCAAGTCCCACCGGCGGCGCGTGCGGGGCCTGTTCTCGATCGTCGGCGGCAAGCTGACGACGTATCGCAGTCTGGCGGAGCAAACAGTCGATAAGGTCGGCAAGGCATTGGGCCGCCGGCTGCCCGAGTGCCGTACGCGCGACACGCTGTTGCCGGGTGCCGGCGGGCTCGACGAGGCGCGCGAGGCGCTCGGTCGGATTGACGGTCTTTCCGAAAGCGGGGTCGAGCGGCTGCTGCGCATCTATGGCAGCCGCGCTGCCGGGATTGCCGCACTCGCGAATACGCGCCCCGAGCTGAACGGCTGCATCGACGAGGCGGCAACTATTCCGGAGGTGGAAGTTGCCTACGTGGTGGTCAATGAGCTGCCGAGAACGCTCATCGACATCGTGTTCCGCCGCATGATGATCGGCCTCGATGCCGACCAGGGCCGCCCGCATTACGCGCGGATTGCCGAACTGACGGCGGCCGAAAATGGCTGGGACGAGGCGCGGCGTGCGTACGAATTGGGCTTGCTGCTGGCTCATGCCGATTCGCTGCGTGTGCCTTGACCGGGGCCCACAGGATACTCCGTCCATCGTCGGGAGCAGCCGCCGAGACTGACGCTCGGCGGGCAAGACCAGTCGCTGAAACGGCATCTGTGAGGTTGCAATCGACAGCGGCTGATAAGCCCGACGCAGCCATTACGCATATCCCGGAATTGACATTCATCTCGCCGTGAGCAGACCCTGCCAACGGTGGTGTCGATGTACGCACGAATAGCCGTTGCCAGATCGAGGACCCTGTCAATCAGCTTGATCGATTATGAGAAACAACTCAGATAAGGATTTTATTGCGATTCCGAAGAGAGCAATGCTCGGAATTGTGCCAGCCGTTGCGATAGCAGCCGTATTGCTGGCAAAGGATCAGGCCCCGCAAGTACTCTTGTTCCTTGTAGGAATTAGCCTGGGCCTGGTAATCGGGCTCAACCTGGGAAAGGAACAAAGATGACGCCCTTCCCCATATCGTGCACTGCCCGAATGGCTTTAGCGACAAAATTCTAAATTACGTCAAAAGACGACCAATTGGCAGGCATGTGTGAATAAACTCTGTTCTCGATGGAGATCGGTACGATACCCACGGACAGGGGATTTGCTTCGACATGAGCAACTTGCGAATCATTGAGGATGGAAAGCGAGTTCCACTCACCGAGCGCAGCCTAGCCAGCACTTTTCAATCGACGCAAGATTTTCGATTCGGCCCGCCGCCAAGTCTGCTTGCAGGCATCACCACGAGTGTCCTCGGAGTTGGTGCCAGCCTCGCCAGCCTGATAATTTTCTTCTGGTTATGGCAGCCGGGACCGTATATTTCGCGGGAATGGCTGGTTTTTGCAGTAGCTGGAGCAATCATTGGCTTTTTTATGAGACTTGAAGAGCCGTTTGTCGACGTATTCAGCCAAATGAAAACCGAAGAACCTGGTCAGCCATAGCTCCTGCAAATCGGCGCCTCTATGACCTGCGCATTTTACCTCGGTTCGGCGCACTAAGAATTGAACCGAGGACCAATTCCAGGCCTCGCTCTCCAAGCGGGGCTTTTTGTCTTCAAGTCGCTCCGTCCGCCGCCCCTGGACCGCTGACAAGGATATCGGTGGATATTGGCTCGGCGCGCGCGCCAAATCTCATTTGCGCCATCGCCGGACCGTCATTCCTGATTGATGCGGCACAGCGCTCGCTTTGCGCCCCTTTGGTCGCCAATCTGGTAGATTGCTGAGTCCGGCCGATGCCGGCTAAGGACCCCGATCTCACAGGAGCCACACCCGTGTTCGCGAGCATTGAACCATCGATCCGTCTGAATTGCCTCGCAGTAGCGGTCACTCTGCTGACGATGCCTGTCGTGGCGGTCGCCGAATCGCCGATCGTCCAGCCGGGCGCACCCGGGGAGCCGCCGCGGGAGCTCTCGGCCGACGAGGCGATCGCGATTGCCAATACCAGCTACTCGCCGGCGGACGCTCGGTTCATGCAGGACATGATCCCGCATCATCACCAGGCACTCGAGATGGCCGAACTCGCAGCCGATCGCACGAACCGGCCGGAGCTGATCGACGTGGCGGGCCGCATCGACGCCTCGCAGCGTGACGAGATCGAGTTCATGCAGCAGTGGCTGCGCGACCGCGGCGAGCACGTGCCGGAGCCGACCGCCCACGATGCGATGCACACGACGCACAAGATGGCCGGCATGGCGACGCCGGAGCAGATGGCGGAGCTCGCCGCATCCAAAGGCACCGACTTCGACCGCCTGTTCCTGAAGCTGATGATCACCCACCACGAGGGCGCGGTGACGATGGTCGAGGAACTGCTCGAGCAGCCGGGCGCGGCCTACGACCCGGTGCTGTTCGAATTCGTGAACGACGTCACCAACAGCCAGAGCACAGAGATCGAGCGCATGAACGTGTTGCTTGTCGGCCTCTCGGATGATCCACGCGCCGGCCTTGCTGCCGGTTTCGACGATGCTGGCCAGGCGATCTCGAACATGGAGATCGTGGCATCGCTGCCGAGGGCGGCCGGCTTTTTCGACCCGAATAATCCCGCCGAACTGCCGCCGACACGGCTGCAGCCGGAGGCCGACGAACCGGAGGAACGGGAGGCCGCGAAAGCGAAGGGTGAGGACGACGCGCAGGCCGAGGAGGAGGAAGAGGAATACGAGCGACCCCCGCTCCTCAGTTTCTCGAATACCGACATGGCATTCGCCGGTGACGTCCTCGTCGCCGGAAGCTATCACGGCTTCAACGTCTACAAGTTGCAGGACGATGGCGTGCCGTCGTTGATGAGTTCCATCGTCTGCCCGGGCGGGCAGGGCGACGTATCGATCGTCGGCGACCTGCTGATCATGTCCGTCGAGGAGACGCGTGGTCGGGTTGACTGTGGCCTTCAGGGCGTGAGCGGTGACGTCAGTCCGGAGCGTTTCCGTGGTATCCGCGTGTTCGACATCGGCGACCTCGAGCGGCCGGTGCAGGTCGGCGCCGTGCAGACCTGCCGTGGCTCGCACACACATTCGGTCGTCGCCGGTCCCGGTGAAGACGGCAAGATCATCGTGTACAACTCCGGCACCTCCGTCGTGCGCGAAGAGGAAGAGCTGGAGGGCTGCATCGACGAGTCCCCGGGCGACGACCGCACGGCGCTGTTCCGCATCGACGTCATCGAGATCCCGGTCGACGAGCCCTCCCAATCGCGCATCGTCGACAGCCCCACCGTCTTTGCCGACCCTGAGACGGGCGTGCTCGCCGGCCTGTGGCGCGGCGGCGATCACGGCGACGACACGCAGGAGACCTACCGAACCGACCAGTGCCACGACATCACCGTGTTCCCCGAACTCGGGATCGCCGCCGGCGCCTGCTCGGGCAACGGCATCCTGTTCGACATCTCGGATCCGCTCAAGCCGCAGCGCATCGACGAAGTCGTCGACCAGGGTTTTGCGTATTGGCACTCGGCGACCTTCAATAACGACGGCACGAAGGTCATCTACACGGATGAATGGGGCGGTGGTACCCGGCCTCGTTGCCGCGCCTACGATCCGCTGAACTGGGGTGCAGATGCGATCTACGACATCGTCGACGGCCAGCTCGAGTTCCGCGGCTACTTCAAGATGCCGGCGCCGCAGGTGGACGAGGAGAACTGCGTCGCGCACAACGNNGGTCCCGGGCCGCGACATCTTCGTCCAGGCCTGGTACCAGGGCGGGATCTCGGTGATCGACTTCACCGACTCGGCCAACCCGGTCGAGATCGCCTTCTTCGATCGCGGCCCGATCGACGCCGAAGACATGGTGGTCGGCGGATTCTGGTCAACCTACTGGTACAGGGGACGTATCTACGGCACGGAGATCGTGCGTGGGCTGGACGTTCTGAAGCTCGTGCCCAGCGAACACATCACCGCCAACGAGATTGCCGCGGCAGCCATCGCGGACCAGGGCGACGTGTTCAACCCGCAGCAGCAGTTCCCCGTGACCTGGCCGGCCGAGCCGGTCGTTGCCCGCGCCTATATCGACCAGCTCGCGCGTGACGTGGCTCTGGACGCAGTGACTGTTGGCGACCTGTCGCGGACACTGGACAGCGCAGAACAACGGCTCGGTGCCGGCGAGCGGGATCGCGCATTGGCCAAGTCGCTGGAGCGTTTTGCCGGGGGGCTCGGTGGTGATGCGGCAAGCGCGATCATCGCCAAACGCCGGGCGGGGCTTGCAGAAACGCTGCAGCGCATCGCCGCCCGGCTGCGCTGACGATCGGCGTGGCGCGCTCAGCTGCGCGTCTTCGGGACAATAGTGTGGCCGATGTGTTCGGTGCGGTGGTCCACGGTGTAGGGCAGCACCTCGAATATCTCGCCGGCTTCGTGCCGATGCTTCAGGTTCGTCCAGTACTCCGGCGTCAGCAGGTCGCTGTGATGCTCGAGGAACGCCTGCTTGGCGTGCGGTTTGAAGCCGAGGAATTCGATGAATTGCTCGGGGAAGATGTCGTGCGGTCCCACGTAAAACCAGGCGCCGGGACGCATCTCATCGATATCGTCCCGCGGCTCCGGCATGCGGCGGAAGTTGCAGTCGGTAACGAGGCATAACTCGTCGTAGTCGTAGAAGATAACGCGCCCGTGGCGCGAGACGCCGAAGTTCTTCAGGAGCAGGTCACCGGCGAATATGTTGCTCAGCGCGAGGTCCTTGATTGCCTGGCCGTATTCGATCGCTGCGGCTTCGGCCTGTTGGTCGGTGGCCGTTTCGAGGTACAGGTTCAGCGGTATCATGCGGCGCTCGATGTACGCGTGCTCCACGACGACGTCGTCACCCTCTACCCGGCAAGTGGATCCGCACTCATCCAGCAGGTCGTGTAACAGCTCCGGATCGAAGCGTCTGAGTGGAAATCGCAGCTGCCGGAATTCCTGGGCATCGACCAGGCGCCCGGCACGGTCACGCATGAACACGAGCTTGTACTTCTCCATGACATCGTCCCGGCTGGCCGTCTTGGGATAGTCGAAACGGTCCCGAATGACCTTGAACACGACGTCGTAGGAAGGCAGCGTAAACACCTCCATAACCATGCCCTTGACGCCCTGCGCCCTGACGAACAGGTCGTGCGAATCGCGCAGGTGCTCGAAGAACAGGCGATAGCGCTCGGTCTTGCCCTGCTTGGCGCGCCCAAGCACCGTATAGATTTCGTCCATCGGTTTGCGCGGCATCAGCCGTTGCAGGAACCCCACTGTCGCGCCGACGTGTTCGAGGTCGACGTGGAAATACGAACGCGTGAAACCGAACAGCATGCTGACGTCGTTGACGGACAGAATTACCGCATCGGCAAAAATGCCGTCATCGGAATTGCGTAGGGCTATGACCAGGGGAGACACCCAGTCATCACCGCCGATGCGACCGACGATGAACGCCCGGGTCGCGCGGTAGAAGATCGGTACCAGCAGTTCCACGACCTCCAGGTCCTGCTGCACGTTGTTTTCCCTGCAGTAGGCTTCGATCTCCGCCGTTACGAAACGGATCGTTCGTTCACGGTCCCGGTACGGCACTCCGAAGCTGAAATCCGAAAGCACCTGGTCGATCAGGAAACGCAGCGCGCCGCGGTTGAAGTAGGTCCGAACGTCTTTCTCGTCCAGCGGCTTCTCGTCGAGAAGCACGTCGGCCGCGATGAACTCCAGCGCCGGGTCGACGCCCACGGTGTTGAACAGGCGTCGAGAGATCGAACTGAAGAAGGTCTTGAAGAAGGCATTGTCCGGGTATTCGCTGATGAGCGCAGAGTACCGCTCCTTGACCGCGATCCAGAACGCCTTGCCGACCTCGGACGCATCGACAGTAGAGCCGAGCTCGCCGAGCGCGCGATTGACGGCCCTGTCGTAGAGTTCGATGCGAGCGACGGCGTTCGCGCGCCCCTGTTGCCAGTCACGCTCCTTGAAGCAGCGCGCCGCCCGCTGCGTCATCTCGCGGAAATCCGCGTTGTAGCGCAGGAACGCATCGACGAGTTGTTGCGCTATCGCGGACTCTGCGGCGGGCGAATGCGCCTCCTCATCCATCCCGCGCGACTTACATGTTGGCGATCAGGGCGTCGCCGAATTCGCTGCACTTGACCTTCGTGGCGCCGTCCATCAGCCGCGCGAAGTCGTAGGTAACGGTCTTCTTGCCGATGGTCGTATCCATGGTCTCGAGGAGGATGTCGGCTGCTTCCGTCCAACCCATGTAGCGCAGCATCATCTCGCCCGACAGGATCAGCGAACCGGGGTTCACGACGTCCTTGTTCGCATACTTGGGCGCAGTGCCGTGCGTTGCCTCGAATACGGCGTGACCGGTCGTGTAGTTGATGTTGCCGCCCGGCGCGATGCCGATACCGCCCACCTGCGCGGCAAGCGCGTCAGACAGGTAGTCGCCGTTCAGGTTCATCGTCGCGATGACGTCGAATTCCTTCGGACGCGTAAGAACCTGCTGCAGCGTGATATCCGCGATCGCGTCCTTCACGAGGATCTTGCCGGCGCCGAGCGCGGCCTCCTGCTCCGCATTCGCCGCATCCTGGCCCTTCTCGACCATCGTGCGGTCCCATTGATCCCAAGTGTAGGTATGGTCGCCGTAATCTCTCTCTGCCAGCTCGTAGCCCCAGTTGCGGAATGCGCCCTCCGTGAACTTCATGATGTTGCCCTTGTGCACGAAGGTCAGGCTCTTGCGGCCATTTGCGATGCAGTACTCGAGCGCTGCGCGAACGAGACGTTCGGTACCTTCCTGCGACACCGGCTTCAGGCCGACGCCGCAACTGTCCGGGAAGCGGATCTTCTGGTACTCGGCCGGGAAATTCTCCTTGAAGAGCGCGAGGAATTTCGCATTCGATTCCGAGCCGCGCTCGAATTCGATGCCCGCGTAGATGTCTTCGGTATTCTCACGGAAGATCACCATGTCGACACTGGCCGGATCGCGCACGGGCGACGGCACGCCGGTGAACCAGCGCACCGGGCGCAGGCAGACGTAGAGATCGAGCAACTGGCGCAGCGCCACGTTGAGGGAGCGGATGCCGCCACCGATCGGCGTGGTCAGCGGGCCCTTGATGGATACGAGGTAATCCTTGCAGGCCGTGATGGTCTCGTCTGGCAGCCAGCTGCCGAAGTTGTCGAAGGACTTCTGGCCCGCGTAGACCTCCATCCAGTGAATCTTGCGCTTCCCGCCGTACGCCTTTTCAACCGCGGCGTCCAGAACGCGCACGGTCGCACGCCAGATGTCGGGACCCGTACCGTCGCCCTCGATAAACGGCACGATCGGATTGTCCGGGACCTGCAGTTTGCCGCTGTCAATGGTGATCTTTGCACCGCCTTCGGGCGGTGTCGGTGCTGCGTCGGCCATAGTTTGCTCCGCTTGTTCTGGTTTTGTCGGGCCGCTCGGGAAGCGGCGGGGCGCATATTATGAGGGATTTGCCCGCCAGTCCCAAGGGTATTGCGGAAAATGACTAGAACCGATAGCGAAACTCCACGAACAGTTCGCGTCCGCGGCCGGGAAAGTAGCGGTAGTTGCCGAAAGCATAGTCGGCGCGGTCCGCTATTGCCGTGTCGGCGAGATTATTTAGCCTGGCCGTGATCGTGAGCCGCTGCGTCGCGTCGAACGTGGCGCGCAGGTTCAGGAGATCGTGGCCGGGATAGTCGAAGCGGTTCTCGGCATCCAGGAAATAGCGCCCCATTGAAACCCATTGCAGGGCCCCTCGCACTCGTCCTCCTGCGTCATAGCCGATTTCGGCGCCTCCCATCCAGCGCGGAGCGGTATCTACATCGCGCCCGGAAACGAAAGCCTCGCCTCGGGCGGCGACCGTGTCGAAGTCGTATCGGTGTCGGGTATAGGTCGCATTGACGGCGAGCGCCCAGGCGGGCGTGATCTGCCAGTCGACCGCGGCTTCGATTCCGTCATGACGCGTCCGCGCGCCGCTCACGTTGAAACCCTCGGCATCGCGAAACACGCTGTTGCGCTTACGCATGATAAAGGCCGAGAGGTCGAGCGACAGCGATCCGGAGTCGTGCCGCAAGCCCAGTTCTGCGCTGTCCACCCGTTCCGAATCGAGGTCCGCAACCAGTTGGCCGCTCTGCAACCGGTACAGTTCGGTCATCTGCGGAGCCCGAAAGCCGCGGGCGGCGGAGAAGTATATCGCTGTCGCCGGGACCAGACGGTAACTGAGCGAAGCCTTGGGCGCGACATTGAAGAAACTGTCCGTCCTGTCCGCGGGCCGCGTGTACAGGCAGCCACCGAAGCCGCACGGCGTGCCATCGTCGCGCGTGTTGCCGTCGAGCATGCGGTTGTCGTAAGTGTAGCGCACGTATTCGGCGCGCAGGCCAAGACCGAGCGCCAGGTCGCCGGCGATATCGATGTCGCTCTGAACATACGATGCGATGCTGGTACCAACCACCTCGAAGTCGTAGTGCAGGCCCTCCGGGCGGGTCTCGACCAGGAAATCGGATCCCTCTGCGGGGCCGAACTGGGTCTCGGTCAGGTCGACGCGGCTCCATTCGACGTCGATGCCGGCGACGCTCGTATGGCGATCTGCGGCTGCCGTCACCGCGCTCATGATTCCGGCGCTGACGTGGCTGTTCTCCTCCAGCGGCTGGCCGGGGAGAAAATGCTGCAGGAACTCCATTTTGGAGTGCCGCAGGAACGGTCGGACGTCAGTATCGTAATGCGGTAGCGATTTCGACCAGATACCGTACAGCCGCTGACTCGATGCTTGCCGGAATGCCTCCGGGTTAGGGTTGCTGCGGTTCACCGCCGGATCGCGGTAGGCATCTTCGCCGATGATGAATCCCGCAGTCTCCTGATCCAGGTCCGTCGCCGAAAAGGCCGAGGTCAGCTCGCCGTCGAGGAACTCGTTCGTCGTGTTGACGTGCAGCTTGAGCTGCCGGTACCCGGAATCATCGCGAAAGCCGCCATCGTCACTGAGGGAGAATCCGGCGAAATGGGTCGAGTCCGGGTTCATTGGAAGTTCGGCCTGCAGCCGCAGGAATCGATTGGCGCCCAATTCCACGATGGCGTGCGCGTCAGAGCGCTTGCCCTGCATCGGCATGAGGACGTTGACGATGCCGTGCAGCGCATTGGATCCGTACAGGGCGTTGCCAGGGCCGCGAATGACTTCAATCGATTGCGCCTGCTCGGTATCGATCTCGAACATCTGGTTCACGTTGCAGAATCCGGCAGGCCGGATAGGGATGCCGTTCTCCAGAAACAGGAATCCGGCACAGGATCCGGGCCCGGTCAACACGGGCGAGCGTATAGCAGTGAGGTGTTCCTGACCGCTGCCGCGGCTGATCCAGACGCCGGCAACGCGGGTCATGAGTTGGTGAACGTGCTGGTGGGCGACGTCGTCGATGAGCGCACCGTCCAGCAGCTCGACATTCCCTGGATGCGTTAACGCAGTTTGCTCGCGCCGCCGCCCTGTGACCACGATCTCGCTGACGGTTTCGCGCACGATTTCGTTTGCGACAATGGCGGGCACGGCGCCCGATTCCGCGAGCATTATAATCAGAGCGAGTTGAATCGGAACCAACAACGAGAGTCTCAGTCGATGAATCAATTTATCGCGTTACGGCGTTTGGCGTTCCAGTGCACCGCGTTGTTGCTTGCGACAGTGGCGCATGCCGGGAGCACGGAACTGGCGACTGATGTTACGTCATCGGACCGGTTGCGAGTAGGACTGGTGCTGGGCGGTGGCGGCGCCCGCGGAGCTGCGCACATCGGCGTGCTGCGCGAGCTCGAGCGTATGCGGGTTCCCGTCGATGCAATCGCGGGTACCAGCATGGGTGCGATTGTCGGCGGCCTCTATGCGTCGGGCATGAGCGTGGACGAACTCGAGGAGCTGGTTGCGGAAATGGACTGGGCGGACGCAATGTCCGATGACCCGGAGCGCAGCGACCTGAGGTTCCGCCGCAAGCAGGATGCACGAGACTACCCGATCGACCTCGATATCGGTCTCGAGCGGGGGAGGCCCAGGCTCCCACTGGGTCTCGTGCAGGGCCAGAAACTCGACCTGATCTTGCGCGACCTGACCCTGCCGGTATCTCACGTCCAGGATTTCGATGACCTGCCGATACCGTTTCGTGCGATTGCTTCGGATATCGAGACGGGAGAGATGTACGTCATGCAACGCGGCGATCTCGCTCGTGCAATTCGCGCCAGCATGTCGGTGCCCGCGGCGCTTGCGCCCGTCAGGATCGACGGGCATCTGCTCGTAGACGGCGGGCTCGTCGGCAACCTGCCCGTCGATATCGTCCGCGAGATGGACGTCGATGTCGTCATCGCCGTCGACGTCGAGTTCCCGCTGTATGCGCCCGACGAACTGCAATCGGCGATAACCATCTCCGAACAGATGCTGACGATCCTCATCCGCCGGGAAACGCTTCGGCAAATTGAGAAGCTCGGCGACGATGACGTTCTTGTTAAGCCACAGCTCGGCACATTCGGGTCGGCGAACTTCGGCCAGATCCTGGACGCGATCGAACCGGGGGCAGCCGCAACGCGCAAAGAGGAAGCGCGCCTTCGGGAGCTGGCGATGGATGAAGAGAGCTATTCCAGATGGCAGGCGGGGCGAAAGACAAGAGACGAGTCCCCTGATCGTCTTGCGTTCGTGCGAGTGCAACACGATAGTCGGTTGTCGTCGAGCGTACTCGAGTCTCGGCTGGGTGTAGCGGCGGGCGATGCGATCGATGCCGAACTTCTTTCCCGTGAGGCCGCCGGGCTGCATGCACTGGACGTATTCGAAAAGGTCAGTTATCGCCTTGTCGAAGATCAGCGCGGAACGGGCGTCGTATTCGATGCGCGCGCCAAGTCCTGGGGTCCGAGCTTCCTGAATTTCGGGTTCGCTCTCGAGGACGACTTCGAGGGGGCGACGAACATCGACCTGCGCGCGCGGATGACGCGACCTGCCGTGAACCGCTACGGCGGTGAGTGGCGTGTCGATCTCAGGCTGGGCACCGAGCCACAGCTTCTGACCGAGTTCTACCAGCCTCTGCGCTCGGGCTCACGGCTTTTCGTAGCACCGTACGCAGACCTCGACCAGTCGAATTTCAATCTCTTCGACGACGAACGCGATATCATCGCGCGTCTGCGCGTCACCGAGGCAATCGCCGGGATCGATGCTGGCATTGAGATAGGAAACTTCGGTGAACTCCGGATGGGCGCTTTTCGCGGCGCCGGCGAGGCGCGCATTACGATCGGCGACCCGAGCCTGCCGAACCCTGATTTCGACGTCGGTGGGCTACGCGCGCTATTGCGATTCGATACGCTGGACAAACCATGGTTTCCCGCTAGCGGGGTACTCGCCGATATCGAATGGCGCCAGTCAAACGAGTCGTTGGGCGGGGACGATCGCTATGACCTCGTCGAACTGTCCATGCAAGCGGTGCGTTCGCGAGGCAAGTCCACGTTAGGCGTGGGCCTGGACTTCCAGACTACCCTGAGTTTCGATGGGGCTGTCCAGGACCTTTTCCGGCTTGGTGGCTTTCAGCGCCTGTCCGGTTACGAGCGCGGCGCAATCAGCGGACCGCACGCGGCCGTCGCCAAGTTGCTGCTTTACCGTCGTATCGGTGAATCGGCGGGCGGTCTGTTCGATGCACCCGTCTACGTCGGCGCGTCGCTCGAAGCGGGTAACGTATGGGCGAATAGAAACGATATGTCTTTCGGCTCCGCCGAGTTACATGGCAGCCTGTTCCTGGGCATGGACAGCTACATCGGGCCGATGTTCCTGGCTGCCGGGGTCGGGCAGGGTGGCCTGACGAACTTCTACCTTTTCATCGGGGCGCCGCCGCCGTAGCTGGAGGATTACCGTTCGATCTTCTCGAGTACCTGGGCAGGCGAGTCGGTCTTGCGATAGTAGCCGTGACGCCGGGCCATGGATTCGAACGCCTTGTCTCTCTCGGATTCGCTTGCATACCAGTGCAGCCGCTCCCAGTCGTCGCCGATCACGATGCGGAACGTGTCCATCGCCGGCAAAGTTACGCGGATGCCAAAGCGCCGCTCGGCGTCGGCACTCTCGGGGTCGACGAGGTTGTGGCGGTGACAGTAGCTCATTTGCAGGGTGCCGCTTGATTCAGATTGCGCGAGTATACCCAAACCGTTGCGGGAATCATCGGCGTTCGCCGCGATCGGAGGCGCCCTCGCGATCGGCCCATTTTAGCACCCCGCGCGCCAGGAACAGGTATGGAGGCTTGACGGTCCGCATCCACAGGCGCGTCGGCAAAGACTGTGTCGCGCACGATTTGCCGGGTTGTGCTGCGGGATTCCAGCCGAACTTCGCCGGACAGGTCCTTTTTAAGAAGCCGGGACTCGAGCATCATGGTTGTGGGCTGCGGTGACAATCGCGGAGAATACACCGGTAAGAGGCTACGGGAATCAGGGTGACCACCAAGTCCGAAGGGCAAGAGCCGCGCGGTGACCGAACACGCGCGAATTCGACCGGCGAGTTTTTCAGTGTCGGACCGCCTCTGCATGCGGTGCGCAGCGGTTACGTGCGCCGCCGCGCTGACGACCTGCTCTTCGACGCGGTCCTCGCCGGACGCTACGCTCATGTGATCGCGCCCTGCCGAACCGGCAAGACCAGCCTGGTTGCGGCAACGGCCGCGCGCCTCGAGGCGCGGGGTATCAACGTCGCTATCCTCGACCTTGGCCAGATCGGAGGCCGCGATGCGGGCACGGATGCGGGCCGCTGGTACTACAGCGTCGCCTATCGAATCCTGCGGCAGCTTCGGATTCGCTTCGACCTGCAATCCTGGTGGCAGGACAAGTCGGTGCTGGGCAATTGCCAGCGGCTGCTCGAGTTCTACAACGAGATCGTCCTGCGATACGTCAAGGAACGCATCGTGATCTTCGTGGACGAGGTCCAGCGTATCGGGGAAAACGCCATCGGCACCGAGCTGTTGGCCAGCGTCCGAATCGCGCACAACGGACGAGCGACGGATCCGGAGTTCTCACGACTGACTTTCGTGTTGCTCGGGGAATGCGATCCCGCCAGCCTGATCGACGAGCCCGGGCTCTCGCCGTTCGACGTGACGCAATCGATCCCGCTCGACGACTTCTCCCGGGACGATCTCGGCATTTTCGCGACCGAATTGAACCTGTCCGCCGAGCAGGCCCGGGCGGCGCTGGACCGCGTCTATTACTGGACCCGCGGCCAGCCCTATCTCACGCAGAAACTGGCGCGCGCGATTTCGCGTGAATCGTTCAGCGACGAAGTCGAAGAAACCGTCGACCGGCTGGTGCGACAGCAATTCATGGGGGCCGCCGCCTTGCGGACCGAGCCTCACCTTGGCCACATTCACCGCGAAGTTGTGCGCGATCACAAGCAAGGTGAAGCGCTGCTGAATCTTTACGGTCGGCTTCGCAAGGGCACTGGCGTGGATACGGACTGGGGCTCGCCGCTGCAGCGGCGCCTCATGGCCATCGGCCTGCTGAGTATCGACAGCGAAGGTGAGCTCGAGGTTCGAAATCGCATCTACGAGACGGTCTTCACTGCCCGATGGGCGAACGACAACCTCCCCACGCGTCTGCGCGCTCCGCTCACGGCGCTGGCGGCGATCTTCCTGGTAATCGCGATTCCATTCATGTACACGCAGTGGCTGCCGCTGGTCTATACGGGCACATTGACGTCCCGGAGTGCCGAACTCGCATCGGCGGAGACGGCGTGGCGGAACCTGCGGTCGTTTCCGGGCCATGCGGGCGCCGCGGACAACTTCTACCGGACTTTCCTGCGGACGCGCGCTGCATTGGCCGAGGAGGTCGGTGTCGTTGAAGCGCTCGCGGCGCTGGCGGCGGAGCTCCCTCAGCCCGGCAGCCTGCCGGACGAACTGCGCGCCTCGTTCTGGGACCGGCAGGCGCGTGACGCGGCCCGCAACGAACAACGCGACCGGGCACTGATCGCTGCGCTCGAGTCACTCGTGCTGTCCACGCCGCAGCGGCGGCATCGTGCGGCAATGCTCATCGGAGAGGACTACCCGCTCTTGATCGCGAGCCTGCCTGCCGCGGAGGCGGCGGGGGCGATCTTCGACCCCGGCAACAAGTTGCTTACGACGACGCAAGGCTCGAAAGTCCGACAGTGGTCACTAACGCCGCAGGGGCTGCAGCCGTCCGGGGAATGGACCATCACCGCGCTCGAGGTTTCGCCGCTGGTGCGGCGCGTCATCGTCGACCGTGAGGGCATCGTCAACCGAGCCGGACTGACACTCAATATCAGTCACCCGCGACTGTCCGATCTCAGGATCAAGGTCATTGCCCCGTCCGGCAGGGCCGTGGAGATCGAAACCGGTTTCGATCGTGCTTCGAGCAGTGAGGACATCCGCATTCCGGCCGGCCAGCTGCGGGACCTCATTGGTGAATCGATGACCGGCACATGGACGCTTTCCGTTCGAGACGAGGAACTCGGCGTCGCGGGCCATCTCGTCGGCTGGAACCTGACGCTGAACGCGCAGGGGCTGGTCGAGGATTTCCAGCGCGGTTTGCACATACCCGATCCGGCGGAGCGGGATACCGACAATATCTGGATCGGACCCGAAGGGCGCTACGCCGTCGCCCGTGCCCTGCAGAGCGACAGCGCGCGCGTCTGGGACCTGGCATTCGCCAAGCCGATCCGGGCCATCGCATTGAGCCAGAACGAGAAAATCATTGGCCTCGACACCGGCGCGCGAAGGCTGGTGACGGCGACCGTCGAGACGGTGAATGTCTGGGCCACCGCGACGGGCGACAGGGTCCAGTCCATGAAAGTCGGTCCGGCAAGCATGAATTCGCGGCTTACCGCAGATGGGCTGCACCTGGTCGCGGAAATCCGCGGCGACATCGACACCCGACTGCAGCTGTGGTCGCTGGAGACGGGGGAGGTGCAGGGACGGCTCGATATCGCCGGCACCCCAGCGCTCGTCGCGCTGGATTCCGGTGGCAAACGGATCGCGGTCGCAGACTATGACCGGGCAATCCGCGTCTGGGACTTCCAGAGTGGTGAAATGCTGGCGCAAATCGATCTGCCACTTCAGCCGAGCGCTATCAGCATGGACGCCGGCGGAAATCTGCTCGGCGTGATCTACGGCGACTCGGGCGCCGCGGTGTGGCGGGTCGGGCGGCACGGGGTGCCGATGCTCGATGAACGGGGCAAGGGCCACTGGAGGTTGGCGTTCTCGCCATCGGGTTCGAATGTCGCCGTCGGGCGGCCGCGCAGCGGCTACCAGGTGTACCGCGCGGAGGACGGTCGAAACGTCGGACCTGTAGTGGGTTCCGGCGGTTCGACCGTTACCAGTCACCTGCTTGACTTCAGCTCGGACGAGCGCGTTCTGCTGACGGGCGGGCCCGATGGTGCCGCGAGATTCTGGCGCGTACCGAGCGAGGTTGCGCCGGTAGCGGAGTCGAGGCCCGAGTCCAGCCATGCCGTCTGGACGGCAGCCGCGGACTCGGTGGTTGCGGCGACGCCGGATGGCGCCAACCTCGTCATCGGCGATGGAGGCGGCCACGTCCACGTATTGCCGGCCGACGTTTCGCCGGAGTCGCTCGCCGCTGCGGTGGAGGAGGTGAGTTTCGTCGGTCACGATGCAGCGGTTCGCCTGTTGCGGATCAGTGCGAATGGGAGCCTCGCAGCAAGTGCCGGGGACGACAATTCCGTGCGCGTCTGGAATCTGGCCGAAGGCAGGCCGTTGCCTTTCATGGCGGATATGCCGGGCGGGTCGGTGACGGCGCTGGCTTTTTCGCCGGATGCATCGTTGCTTGCAGTCGTCAATGCGTCCCGCATCGTCTTGCTCGATACGGCAAGCGGTGAAACCGCAGCCGCGTTTCCGCTCGGCGAGATGCATGCCGGGGTCGCATTTGCGGACGACGACAACCTCTATCTTGGCGCCGATTCCGGCGCACTGAGCGTCGTCGCGCGAACCGCATCGGGCGACTGGTCCCTGCAACCACGCTGGCAGGGGACGGCTCCGATCAAGTGGCTGCGAGCCTCGCCCCGCGGTCGGCACCTGGTGCTCGTAGACGAGAATAACCTCGCTCAGCAATTCAGTCTGGAAGAGGGCCGGATTGGTTCGCGCTCGGTGAGTCTTCCCGAAAGCGTGGAGGACGTGGCCTTCAACCCTGTCGGTTCGCGTGTCTATTTCAGGACGGCGCGCTGGGTTCACCGGGCGACTTCATCGACGAACGGGTTGATATGGCTGGACGCGATTCTTGCACCGCGCCCGGTGCACGGTGGCAACATCCTCGTCACCACGGCAACGTCTGCGGGGAACGAGATCCGGCTGCCGGTGATTCGCGGGGGCTCCGTCACACTCGCGCGGCTGCAATTCAATGCGGCCGGAACCCCGGGCCTGTTCGGGAACCGGGATGAACTCATCGAAGAGTGGCTGGCGAAGCTGGGAATGACGATGGAAGGGCGCTGGGGAACGGCGGGGACGCAGAATGCCGGCGTCTCCGACTGACTGAATGTGGTCGGCGACTAGCGACGGTCGCCGCGCAGCGTGCGCACGAGGATCTCGAGGCTGGCAGCAGTCACGTCGCCGGGCATCACCGGTTCGCCGATGACGACCGGTACCCGTGCGAAGAGGCGTCGCGGGAACTTGAGGATCAAGCCTTCCTTGCTGCGGCTGAACCAGCTGCCCCAGAGATTCTGCAGAGCGACCGGCACGACAGGCACCGGTCGTTTCGCGATCACTGTCTCGATGCCCCGGCGGAATCGCTGGATCTCGCCATCGTGGGTAATGCCGCCTTCCGGGAATATGCAGACGATATTCCCCGACGCCAGTTCGATGTCTACTTGCTTGAATGCCTCGTTCATGAGCCGCTCGTCCTCCCTCGCCGAGGCGATCGGAATCGCCTTCGCGTGCTGGAACAGGAAGCGTAGCAGGGGGAGCTGGAAGATTTTGTAGTACATGACGAAGCGCATCGGCCGGCGAATGCAGGCAGACAGGATTATCGGATCCATGTAGCTGACGTGGTTGCATACCACGACCGCGGGCCCGCTGTCCGGGATGTTCTCCGTGCCGCTGGAGCGTACCCGATAGATCGTGTTGACGAGGATCCACGCCAGGAAGCGCATCATGAACTCGGGCAACAGCGTATAGATGTATACCGCGACGATCGCGTTCAGCAGCGCGAGGATGATGAACAGCTCGGGTATGGAGAAGCCGGCCGCCAGAACGGCGATCGAAAGGAGCGATGCCACGACCATGAATGCGGCATTGATAATGTTGTTCGCGGCGATGATTCGGGACAGGTGCTTGCGTTCGGATCTCTGCTGGACGAGTGCGTACAGAGGGACGCTGTAAAAGCCGCCGAACGCACCGAGCAGCAGCACATCCAAGAGAACGCGCAGGCTGCCGGGGCGGCCGATGAACTCGGCGATGCTCGAGACCGCCATAGCCGCGGCAACCGGCTGCGCAAAGTACAGGTCGATCGCGAACAGGCTGAGACCGATCGATCCGAACGGCACCAGTCCGAGTTCGATACGATGACCGGACATGCGTTCGCACAGCAGCGAGCCCAGGCCGACGCCGATCGCGAACGCCACGAGCAGCGCGGTCGTAATCGATTCGTTGCCGTTCAGTATCACCAGCGTGTACGCCGGCAGTTGCAGGGTCATGGCGGAGCCGAAAAACCAGAACCACGAGATGCCGAGGATGGCGAGAAACACGTCGCGCTTCTCACGTGCGTAACGCACGATTCGCCAGGTTTCCGACCACGCATTCCAGCTGATCGAAAGGCCCGGATCAACAGCCTGCGTCCGCGGTATCCGCCGGCTTGTGAGGTAGCCGATGACCGCGACGGCCACCAGGCTTGCGCCGAGCAAAGTCTGCGAATCAGGGCTCACCGCGACGGCGGCGCCGCCGGCGATGAGGCCGAGGATGATCGCGATATAGGTGCCGGCTTCGACCAGCGCATTGCCGCCGATGAGTTCGTCGGTAGCGAGCTGTTGCGGCAGGTAGGCGTACTTGACCGGCCCGAACAACGTGGACTGGCAGCCCATGAGAAACAGTACCAGCAGGAGCACGATGTAGCTTTCTGACGTGAAAGCGATGGCTGCCACGATCATCAGTGTGATCTCCAGCAGCTTGATCCGCCGCATGAGCATGGACTTCTCGTACTTGTCGGCGAGTTGGCCGGCGGTGGCCGAAAACAGGAAGAACGGCAGGATGAACAGCGCGCCCGCGACGTTCGCCAGTTCGCTCACGTTCATTCCGGCCACGAGGACTCCCTGGAACGTGACCAGGATGACGAGGCCATTGCGGAAGATGTTGTCGTTGAGGGCGCCGAGGAACTGGGTGACGAAAAACGGCGCGAAACGGCGTTGACCGAGCAACCGGAATTGGTTCTGACCTGACACGTGAGGTGCTTCCCCCGGGAAAGACGCGCGTCACTATAGCATCGGCGAAAATTGCGAACTCGGACCGCTCAACGGCGTTGACACAAGTGCCAGGATTTCGATCGCAGGTGGAGGTTGAGTCGCAACCCGAATCGGATACCGCCGGGATCTCGACGAAATCTGCGTGGAACTGGAGCGCCGAAACGACGACTGGGGGGCGTGCTCAGTAGTTCGGATCGCTCCAGGAATCGCTCGTATCTCCGGTATCGTCCGCTTCCCCGGGGCCCGGCATGCCGAAGGTCTGCACGCTGGATTCGGCCTCGCGCGCAGGAACCGGAGCCGGTGATGGCAGGTTCTGCATGCCTGGCGCCTTTGCGAGGCGCGTCGTCTGAGCCGTCAGGACCTGCACGAAACGATTGGCGCTGTCCGGCGCGATGTTCGGCGAACTGGCGAAGATCTTCTCGGGCGTAATGCTTGGGGAACCGTAATACGCTGCGTTCGCCCGGCGGTCCATCGTGACTCCCGACCCGGCGAAGGAAACGCCGGCGAAGATACCGCGAGCACGGGAGTAGGAGACGATCTCGGCCTCGAAGCGCATGTCGGTCGCACCTTCCACACTGCGGCCCACCGGTCCCGCCGCTATGGATGCGTCGGCGCCCAGCGTCAATTTGCCTTCGCTGATGTTGTCGACACCGCGGCGGCTCTTGAAAACGAGGACGACGTCGGTTCGCTGCACGCCGGCCTGGAACCCGAAACTGCCGCCTGTCAGCGTGATGAATGCAGGATTGCTCCACGAGCCGTCCTGCTGCCGCACGACCAGGATGCCTTTGCCGCGTCGCGCACCGAGCCCGAAGCCAATGCGGACGACGCTCGGCACGACCGCGACCGCGTAGGCCCGCGCAAGCATCGCAGGAGGAATGCTCTGTTCCGGGATGCGAAGAAGCTGGTCAAGTACGTCTGCGGCGTCGGCGACGCGCTGTTCTTCCTTGCTGGCGGCAAACGCCGGAATCGCAAACAGCAATACGGCTACGGCCAGGCAAGCCTGCAGTTGTCTACTACGCATGATTTTCTTCCCCGTGTCGGGAGCGGCACGCCAGCGCCTGTTCCCTTGAGTGCCCAAAATCGCTCAAGGCCCTGATCATACGTCAATTCCGGCCGTTACTCACTCTCGCCTCGCTCTCCCCCGAGCAGCAGCGGCAGCGGCACGTCGAGGGACGCGCATACCGTGCGTATCAACTCGGTTTCGGCGGTCGTCACGCGGTTGTCGTGGACGGCGACGGCGCTTACAGCCCTGACGATCACGCGCCGGCCCTTGCCGTTCAGTGCCGTCAATAGATCGAGGCTGCGCTCGAGCGTACGCAGCGTGTAGCGATGCTTCGACTCGAATCGGTGCTCCCGGGCCCACTTGCCGAAGCAGGCTTTACCGGCCTCGAAAGCCCGCTCGGCGGTCGCGGCGTCCCGGTGGCCGTAATCGGCGACGACCGTGAGCAGATCGATAGCGGCTTGGCGAAGTTCGCGCCTCGCCTTGCGCCGCGGCCCGCGCTGCTGCGCCGGGTTAGCCGCCTGGCCGAGGCTGATACGCAACACCCGGTAGAAGCAGTACTCGTAGAGATCGACCCGGCCGTCGACGTCGATCAGCCGGCTTGCCAGCTCGACCAGGTATTCGAGCTGTGCCGCCGGCCTGAGCTTGAGTGCCGGGAACGTGATCTCGAGCAGCGGCAGGCGATGGTCGGCGCTCATCGACACTGCCTCGACGTGCAGGCTGGCGACGATCCGCGCGCGCTCGCCGCCGAGCTGTTCCTCGACGAGCCTGAGCTGGCGCTCGCGGTGTTCCTGCCCCCTGTCGACGATCAGTGCGACGACCAGCAGAAAGGCGAGTTCTGCAGAGTGCGCGGCGTCGTAAAGTGCCGCCGGGATCGACTGCCTGAGCTGATGCGCATAGGCGACATCCTGCGCGCTCGGGTTGCCGGCCGATTCGACGACCCGGTCGGGCAGGGATGCCGACTCGCCCCCTGGCGCCGCCGCCGCGGCCATCCCCCGCGCCCGGTCTTCCGCCATCCTCTCGCTTAAGGATACGGGGACCACTACCGGGTAGTCCGACTCCCGGAAGGACGGTTCGAGCGCGCGGATTCGGTCGCCGAGTGGTGGATGAGTCGCAAACAGGCCGGTGAATCGTGCGCCGCTGCCGAACAGCATGTGGCTGACCTCCTCGGGGTCCGCTGCCTTGATGTAGGAGGCCTCCTTGAAACCACCGATTTTCTTGAGCGCGTTCGCGATTCCGTCCGTCTGGCGTGTGAACTGCACGGCCGACGCATCGGCGAGATACTCGCGCTGCCGCGATACCGCCGCCTTGATGAGGCGGGCGAAGAACACGCCGATCCAGCCGAGGATCGCCACGCCCAGACCGATGAGCAACACGACCGGGGCGCCCTTGTCGCGGCGACCGGATATCAGTCGGCCGTGATAGCCGCCGCGAACGATCATGCGGCCCATCAGGCCGAGGACCAGGATGCCGAAAAGCACGCCCATCAGGCGGATGTTCAGGCGCATGTCGCCGTTCAGGATATGACTGAATTCATGGGCGATGACGCCCTGCAGCTCGTCACGGCTGAGTAGTTCCAGCGTGCCCCGTGTGACCGCGACCGCCGCATCAGCGGGCGCGTAGCCTGCGGCGAACGCGTTGATGCCGCCCTCCTCCTCCAGCACGTAGATCTCCGGCACCGGGACGCCCGACGCGATGGCCATCTCCTCGACCACGTTGCGCAGGCGCCGTCGCAACGGGTCCGTCACGTCCGCGGCAACCAGCGTTCCGCCCATCTGCCGGGCGACACTTCCACCACCCGAAGCGAGGATCGCGGTTTTGTAGATGCTGGCACCGAATATAAACAATGCGGTAATGGCCGCCGTTCCGAGCAATGGCCCGGGATTGGCTGCCAGGATCTCGCCGGGAGAATAGGGCTGGCCTTCGATCGAGGTGCCGAAGAGCGCGAAACCGACGATGGCGGTTACGCCGAGGACGATAAGCACCGTGGCAATGAAGTACACCACGACAAGCCACTTAGTGGCCCTGCGTGCCCGGTCCTGCGCGTCGAAAAAATTCAATGCCCGGCAGCGGGATGTCAGGTAAAGGAGACGTCCGGCACGTCGCGTTTCTCTTCGGACTCGATTTCGAGGAAGCTCGCGAGCTCGAAGCGGAACGTCCCGGCGATAATGTTGTTGGGGAAGTTCTCTGCCGTATTGTTGTAGCTGAGGACCGAGTCGTTGAATGCCTGCCGCGCGAACGCCACCTTGTTCTCGGTGCTTGCCAGCTCCTCCTGGAACTGCATCATGTTTTGATTGGCCTTGAGGTCGGGATATGCTTCCGATAACGCGAACAATCGGCCGAGCACGGCGCCCAGCGCACTCTCGGAGGCGCCGAGTTCCCTGATAGCCTCCGCGTTCGCGGGGTCGGCCTTCGCGGTCTGCAGGCTCTGCTGGGCCGCGTTGCGAGCGTTGATCACCGCTTCCAGGGTCTCCCGCTCGTGCTTCATGTAGCCCTTGACGGTTTCGACGAGGTTGGGGATCAGGTCGTACCGTCGCGTCAACTGCACGTCGATCTGCGCGAATGCGTTCCGGACGCGATTGCGTTCGTTGATCAGCCGGTTGTAAATACCGATCGCCCAGATCACTATCGCCGCGATAATCGCGAGGAAAACCAGGAATGAAGTCACCGTCCCGCTCCTATTCGAACAACCCTGGCCGCAAGTCTAATGCGTGCGCAGGCGCAAGCCTAGGATTTGTGGTGTTTTTCCTGCTCTTCGGCACGGCCCGGGGCGAGTGGCACTCCGACGTGCGGCCGAAGATGGGCACAGAGGTGAGCGTCTACTTCTGGCACGATGACGAAGCGAGTGCGCAGGCCATCATCGAGGATGTCTTCGCCGAGGTCGACCGTATCAATTCGTTGATGAGCACCTACGTGGAATCGAGCCGGATTTCCGATATCAACCGGCGTGCGGCGGACGAACCCGTGGTCGCGGGCGAGGAACTGTTTCAGCTCATCCGCCGTTCGCTCGACATTTCCGTCCTGACGCGCGGTGCATTCGACATCACCTATGACAGCGTCGGCCAGCACTACGATTTTCGCGAACGGCGGCGGCCGGACGACGCCACGGTAGAGGCAGAACGCAAGCACATCGACTTCCGCCACGTGGAGCTGGAACAGGGAACGGCCTCCGTGCGCTTTACGGAATCCGGCGTGCGCATCAACCTGGGCGGAATCGCGAAAGGCTATGTCGTCGAGCGCGGCGTCGATATCCTGCGCCGGCACGCGGTCGAGTATGGCGTAGTAACGGCGGGCGGCGACTCGCGGCTCCTTGGCGACCGTCGCGGCCGGCCGTGGATGATCGGCATCCGTGACCCTCGCGACGAAGGCGAAGTGGCGATATCGGTGCCGCTGGAAGACGAAGCGATTTCGACGTCGGGGGACTACGAGCGGTATTTCGACGAAGAAGGTATTCGCTATCACCATATCATCAGGCCGAGTTCCGGCCGACCTGCCGAGGGCATTCACAGCGCGACGGTGATCGGCCCTGATGCGGTGATGACCGATGCGTTGTCGACATCCGTGTTTGTGATGGGCGTCGACGACGGGCTGCACCTCATCGGTTGCCTGCCGGATTACGAAGCGATCGTCATCGACGCGCAGGGTGAGATCTATTACTCGACGGGACTCGCCGACCCCGCAGCGGCGAATAGCGATGCGGCGTACGCGGCACCGCTACCGGATACCTGTGGCCGGTCGTAGCTTTGGGCCGCCACAAAAAAACCTGAATTGTCGCCGAAAGGCGACGAATTTTCACTTTAAATTCATATTGATACGCCTATCATAGGGTGTCCGTACAGAGACCTCTCAGGGACTCCGGATACGGCGCTTGCGGCAGCTGCGCCGGCGCGCGTGCAAACGCCGGTACAGGCGACGTAGTCCGCACGTGTCGAATCACCCGGGTGCCTGTGGTGAACAACGCGTCATAAGTCGGTTTCGGGCTCGATCGGACCGGTTTCCCGCGTTTTGCGCGGGTGATTATGTTCAGAGCATACAAGGCAATTGTGACGATAATCACGGCCCCCGAGGGGCCTGACTGTCACCATTCCGGATCGACGCGTGGCGCGCGTCCGGCTGAGGCGGGCACATCGTCGTATCGGCCGAAGCCTCGATCGCAATACGGCGGCAGGCGCCCGGGCGGCGACGAACCAGGGATGGACATTGGCGGGTATCAAGAGGAAAGGAATCATGAAGACCAGAAACATGCTCGCAGGTCTCGTATTCAGCGCGTTTGCAGCCACTAGCCTGGCCTCGACCGGGCTGGCTGGACAGCCGGCGCCCGACTTCGCACTGAAGAGTTCGACCGGCGAGAACCTGCGGCTGTCGGAGTACCGCGGCGACGTGGTGATGATCAACTTCTGGGCCACCTGGTGCGGCCCCTGCCGGCAGGAAATGCCGCTGCTCGACGAGCTGTATTCGCGTTACCAGCGCGTCGGCTTCAACCTGCTCGGCGTCAACATCGACGACGATTCGAGCCGGGCGATGGCGATGATCGACGAACTCGGGGTGAGTTTCCCGGTGCTGTTCGATGCGAGCAAGGAAGTCAGCCGCCTTTACGATGTGGACGCGATGCCGGTCACGATCATCGTCGATCGTGAAGGCAACGTCCGACACGTCCACCAGGGCTACAAGCCCGGGTACGAGCAGAAATATCTCGACCAGGTGCGCGCGTTATTGCGTGAGTAATCCTTTGCTGCCGGCAGGAGATACAGGGTGACAAAAAAGTTATTGATAAGTGTTGTGGTGGGCTTCGCACTCGCCTTTACGACGTCGCTGCCGGCACAGGATACCGCGGCGCCGGACGCCGATGCGGCATCGCGGGATCAATTCCGGCAGCTCGACCAGGACGTACAGTCCCTGAAGAAGGAAGTACTGGACCTTAATCGCGACCTGTTCCTGCTCGAGGAAGAACTGCTGTTCCCGGCAAATTCCCAGGTCGCTTTCTTCGTGTCGATGGACGTCGGCGAATACTTCAAGCTGGACTCGGTCAGCCTGAAGATCAACGGTAAGGAGGTCGCCAACTACCTGTATACGGACCGCGAGGCAGGGTCGCTGCTGCGCGGCGGCGTGCACCGCGTGCACATGGCCAACCTCAAAACCGGCGACCACGAACTGGTCGCCATATTCACCGGCCAGGGCCCGCAATCCCGCGAATACCGGCGAGGCGCGACGCTGAATTTCTCGAAGGGCATTGGTGCCAAGTATGTCGAACTCGAAATTTCGGACCGAGTGAGGAAGCAGCAGCCGGAATTCGTTATCAAGGAATGGGAGTGATTATTGGTCACTGCCCGCGCCATCGTCGCCCGATGTTGCCTCGTCCTGATGTTCCTGGCGCCGGCGGCGCCTGCGGTCGCAGATAAGGACGGGCCGTCACCGATCGTCGTAAAGGAACCGCACTACGGCGAGATCCTGTTCTACTTTTACCAGGAAGACTATTTTCCGGCGATCGTGCGGTTGCTTGCCGCCCAGGAGCAGGGTCAGCTCGCGGCGCATGGCGCTGAGGCCGAGTTGCTGAAAGGCGGCCTGTATCTGTCCTACGGGCACCACCTCGAAGCGGCGGGCGTATTCGAGCGCCTGCTCGCCGACAACGTCGATTCAGAGATTCGCGACCGTACCTGGTTCTTCCTGGCCAAGATCTGGCGCCAGCGTGGCTACCTGGAAAAGGCGCAGCGAGCACTCGACAAGATCGGCGAAGACCTGCCCGAGGACGTCGAGCGCGAAGCCAGGATGCTCCGGGCGCAACTCCTGATCGACGGCGGCGACTACGACCGGGCGATCGCGATGCTGAAAGACTGGACGGGCAGGACCGAGTGGTCTCGTTATGCGCAGTTCAACCTCGGTGTCGCCCTGGTGCGCAGCGGGCGCATGGACGAGGCGCAGCGGATACTCGACGAGCTCGGCGGCATCGACCCCTGGAACGAAGAGCTGACTTCACTTCGAGACAAGGCCAATCTTGCGCTCGGCTACGCGCTGTTGCAGTCGGGCCAGCCGCACTCGGCAAAGAGACCACTGCAGCGGGTCAGGCTCGAAGGGCCGTTCTCGAACAAGGCATTGCTCGGCGTCGGATGGGCCGATGCGGAACTCGATAGCTTCCAGAGAGCCCTCGTGCCCTGGATGGAACTGCGGGGACGGGACCTGCTCGATCCTGCGGTGCAGGAGTCGATGCTCGCGATTCCCTATGCGCTGGCCAAGCTCGATTCGATCAGCCAGGCGGCCGATCATTACCTGAACGCCGTCGAGGCGTTCTACGAGGAGTCGAGCCGCATCGATCGCACGATCAGCCATATCGAGTCCGGCCGTTTCTTCGACGAGTTCCTCAGTGACGACCCGCTGGACAGCACCGGCTGGTACTGGCGCATGCAGTCGCTGCCCGAGGGCCCCGAGGCCCGCTACCTGTTTCACCTGCTCGCGACCCACGAGTTCCAGGAAGGCCTGAAGAACTATCGCGATCTGAACTATCTGTGGAACAACCTCGATCGCTGGCAGCGGCGCATCGATGTCTACACCAACATGCTGGAGACACGGCGCCTCGCCTTCGAGGAGCGGCTGCCGCGAGTGCAGGGAATGCTCGCTCGCGCAGACATCGACAGCATGGTGCAGCGCAAGCTGGAATTCGACGCATTGCTGAACGATATCGAGCAGAGCGGCGACTGGCTGGCGCTCGCCACCGAACGGGAATTCGAGATGTGGGGCGAGATCGCCAGTTTCGAGAAGACGCCAGCGCTGTCGGCAGATATTCCCGAAGCGGAAGAGGTCCAGGACAAGATCCGGCTCCTGAAAGGCGTGCTGCAGTGGGGGCTTGAGAAGGACTTCCAGGCGCGCCTCTGGGGTATCCGCAGAGACCTGCGTGCAACCGGCGAAGCGCTCGTGGAAACGCAGCGGGCGCGCCGCCAGGTCGACGACTCCATGCAGAAGCATCCACACACGTTGCATGCTTTCGACGCGCGCGTGTACGGACTGGATCCGCGCATGCAGTCCCTGAAAATGCGCGTCGGCGACGCGATGGCCGAGCAACGGGCGTTCCTGCAGGCGATCGCGGTCGGTGAATTGCAGGCGCAGCAGCGGCGCCTCGACACCTACACCGTCCAGGCCCGATTCGCGCTCGCCGCGATCTACGATCGTGCGGCGACGGTCACAGAGGCGGCGGTGAAATGACGCGCCGTGAGTCGATTATCACGATCGCCGGCGTGGCGCTCCTGATTGCCGGCACGGCACGCGCAGACATGCGGGAAGAGGAAACGATCAAGAGCCTCGAGAACGAGACCGTCGAAATCCGCCCTGGAAGGGTCCTAATGAACAGTTCCGACCTTGCCCGCGACAACTATCGCGAATTCCTCGATCTCGTAACAGACGATCCGTCACTGAGTGCCGAGGCCATGCGCCGCCTCGGCGACCTGGAACTCGAAGCCAGCGAAGCGGCCCAGCTCGCCGAGAACATCGAGGGCCTGGAAAAGACGAGCTACGACAATGCCGTCAGTCTTTACCGGCAGCTGCTGGAGGCCTATCCCGACTACCGGCGGAACGACACCGTGCTGTACCAGCTCGCACGCGCTTACGAGATCGGCGGGCGCATGGACGAGGCGCTCGAGGTGCTCGACGAACTGGTGGCCCGGTATCCGGCGACGCCCATGATCGACGAGGTGCAGTTTCGCCGCGGCGAAATGCTGTTCCTGCGCAAGCGCTACAACCAGGCCGAGCAGGCCTACCGCGCGGTTATCGATTTCGGAGGCGAGTCGCGTTTCTACGAGCAGTCGCTGTACAAGCTGGGCTGGTCGCAGTTCAAGCTCGCCTGGCACGAAGACAGCCTGGACCCGTTCTTCGAGTTGCTCGACCGCAAGCTCGGGGGCGTCGAGCTGCGCGACGGCGACGACCGGCTGGCGGCGCTGAGCCGCGCCGAGCAGGAACTGGTTCAGGATACGTTCCGGGTCCTCTCCCTGGGCTTCTCGTATATGGCGGGCGCCCAGAGTATCGATGAGTACTTCGACAAGCGCCGACAGCCGGAGTACGCGTACGTGATTTACATGAATCTCGGCGATCTCTATCTCGACAAGGAACGTTACGTCGACGCTGCCGAGACCTACGAGGCGTTCGTCGACCAGGACCCGTTCCATCCGAAGGCGCCGCTGCTGCAGGTCGAGGTGATCGAGGCCTACAAGCGCGGCGGTTTCCCGAGCCTCGTGCTCGACGGCAAGAAAGGCTTCGTCGAGCGCTACGGCATGGACGGCAACTTCTGGGTGCGGAATCCGCGCGAGCAGAACAATGCCGTTGCTGCGCACCTGAAAGCCAACCTGACCGACCTGGCACAGTACTACCACGCCGAGGCGCAGGAAGGGGGTAAGCGCAGCGACTATCGGGAGGCGGCGCGCTGGTATCGCAAGTACTTGTCCTATTTCCCGGGCGAGGAGGATACCGCGAACACCAACTTCCTGCTGGCAGAGATCCTGTTCGAGAGCCAGGACTATGCAGAAGCGAAGACCGAGTATGAACGTACGGCGTACGCCTATCCGATGCATGAGAAGTCGGCGGAGGCGGGGTACGCGGCACTGCTTGCCTACCAGGAGCACGAGCAGTCGCTGCAAGGTGCCGAGAGAACGACGTGGCACCAGGAGTACATCGACAGCGGCCTGCGTTTCGCTGACACCTACCCCGAACACCCGGAGTCGGGTGCGGTGCTGACGACCGTGGCCGAAGATCTGTTCGGGCAGAATCAGTTCGACCTGGCGATCGCGGTGAGCCAGGCCGTGATCGCCAAACAGCCTCCCGTCGAGCCGTCGCTGGCGCGTACGGCATGGACCGTGATCGCGCATTCGCAGTTCGACCTCGAGAACTACGCGGAGGCGGAGACTGCTTATTTCAGCCTGCGCAGCGTGACGCCGGTCGACGACGGCGACGCGTCGAACGCGGTCGAGGAACGCATTGCGTCGTCGATCTACAAGCAGGGCGAGCAGGCGCGGGACGCCGGCGACCTCGAGACCGCGGTGGCGCATTTCACGCGGCTCGGCCAGGCGGTACCCGATTCGGAGATCCGGGCGACGGCCGAATACGACGCGGCTGCCGCGCTGATCAACATGGCGGCCTGGGAGCGCGCGACGGGCATGCTCGAGCAGTATCGGGAGAATTACCCGGGCAGCGAGTTCGCCGATGACATCTCGCAGAAGCTGGCAGTAACCTACTTGGAAACAGGCAGGGCGACCGAGGCAGCCGCCGAGTTCGAGCGCATCGCGGTTGCCGATAGCAGCGACGACGTCCTGCGCCGCGAGGCGCTTTGGAAAGCGGCGGAACTCTACGAGGCAGGTGGCATCGTGGCGAGTGAGAAGCGCGTGCTCGAGGACATCGTGGCGCGTTATCCGGACCCGCTGTCCGAATCGATCGAAGCCCGATACCGGTTGCTCGAGATCGCGGAAGTGCAGGGTAACAACGCCGAGGTCGCGGCACGCCTGCGCGACATCATCGATGCTGACGCGCGTGCCGGCGAACAGCGCACGGATCGTACCCGCTACCTTGCGGCGAAAGCGTCGGTGCGGCTCGCCGAGCCGGTACGCAAGCGATTCGAGGTGGTGCAGCTCACGCAGCCGCTTGCGGAGAGCATGAAGCTCAAGCGAGCCCTGATGGAAGACGTCATCGAGGCATACACCGATGCTGCCGAATACGGCGTCGCCGAAGTGACGACCGAGTCCACGTTCCGCCTGGCGCAGGTGTACGAGTCGTTTGCCGACGACGTGCTGGAATCGGAACGTCCGAAGGACCTGGATGCCGACGCCCTGGAGCAGTACGAGCTGTTACTCGAAGAACAGGTTTTTCCCGTCGAGGAGAAGGCAATCGATCTCTACAGGGCAAATACCGACCGTGCGTCCGACGGTGTCTGGGACGAGTGGGTACAGCGCAGTTTCGACCGGCTGGCCGGGTTGTTACCGGCGCGTTACGCCAAAGTGGAGCGCAGCGAAGATGTGGTCACGGCACTTTACTGACAAAGCCGCCCGTGTGGCGGCGCTGATGGGCCTGGCGCTGGCGTTCGCGGGGTGTGCATCGAACGGTTCCGGCGAGGACGATCCGGCGCGCGGCCGTGCCGAGCAGGTGGCGGGTGATCCGGAGGCGGCCGAAGTGCCGCCGCAAGCATTGACGATGTACGAGCAGGCTGTGGCCGTGATGGCGTCCGGTGATTTCCTCGATGCGGAACTGCGTTTCAAGGAGTTCTCGATCCAGTACCCGGATTATCCCGGCGCCCATGTCAATCTCGCCATCATCCATGTGAACAACAACAATGACGATGCTGCGCGGGAGGCTGTTGACTCGGCACTCTCGATTGACCCCGATTACGCGCCCGCACTCAACCAGCTGGGCATGCTGCTTCGCAGAAACGGCAAATTTCTGGAGGCAGAGGCCGCATATTTGAAAGCCGTCACAGCGAGTCCGGATTATGCCTTGGCACACTACAACCTGGGTGTCCTCAACGAGCTGTACCTGCAGCGCCTGGATTCTGCGCTGCACCACT
>JABAHS010002085.1_pt1 | contig 55741 bp, 57 predicted proteins | sample 7062111 | NCBI WGS metagenome assembly JABAHS01 (sample SAMN14534600, study PRJNA622989) | marine sediment metagenome | biome: marine biome [ENVO:00000428]; feature: marine pelagic biome [ENVO:01000023]; material: deep marine sediment [ENVO:00002113]; isolation source: pool of 4 deep marine... | reverse complement strand
TTTCAGCGTTTTCCTCCGGAGTCCCGGTTCTCTCTCTCTCTCGCTTGCGGCACTGGTCGGTCTTGAAGCTGGACTGCGGACGTTTGGCAAAGCCCTCCCGCGCCTTGGCGTCGGCCGTCCCGCATTCAGTTCATCGTCTAAGTGGTTGCTTGATCCTCTATGCCGAACCCGATCACATCGATCATCCGTTTAGATCATCGGCACGGTACCTGAAGCTTTGAAACGATTTCTACTTCTGTCCAGTGGAGCGCTGCTGCTGTCGGTCGTATGGACATTGGCCCCTGTCTATCAGTTCTATGCGCATCGTGGAATCACGCCGATGCCGCCCTGGGGTTGGGTGACACTTGCTGGCCCAGTGCCGGAGGCCCAACAGGCTTTCAATCCAAGCTATCAGGCTGCTGGCAGTCGTGCGCTGCGACAGATGGCCGAGTATCGGGCGGCAACCAATCTCCCCTCACTGTCAGCTGCCGTCGCCGTCGGCAGTGAGTTGGTCTGGGCTGGTTCAGTAGGATTTAGTGACCTCGCGTCCAGAACCCCCGCTACACCGGACACTCTCTTTCGCATTGGAAGCACTTCGAAGGCATTGACTGCCACCGCACTGGCTAGACTTGTCGAGCGGGGTGTAATCGATCTGGATGGTCCGCTGTCGTCGTACCTGGCAGATGTTGCGAATCCGGCATGGTCAGATGTCACGGCCCGGCAGCTGGCATCGCACTCAGCCGGCATGCCCCATTACGGCGACAATAGAGACTGGATGGGTCTTTATCGCAGCGTTGCCATGGATAATCACTACGACGATGTACGCGACGCGGTGTCGATCTTCGACAGCAGTCCGCTGCTTTACAGCCCAGGAACCGATTTTCACTATTCATCGCTAGGCACTGTTCTCCTGGGTGCGGCCATGAGTGATGCCTCAAGATCTTCTTTTCGGGAGCTCATGCATCAAGAGGTGCTTGAACCCGCGGGTATGGTCAGTACGTTTGCCGATGGGGACGGTGATCCGCGGGAGGCCCGATTGGCTACGCTCTACTTTACTGATGGCCAGCGATTCCGGCCATGGCGCAAAGTTGACCTGAGCCATCGATTGCCCGGTGGCGGATTCATCTCGTCTCCAAAGGATTTGGTGCGGCTAGGGAAGATTTACTTTGACGCCGGTTATCTGTCTGCCGAGACACGAAGACTCTTCTGGACGCCGCAGCGACTAGCCGATGGTTCTATCAACGAACAGAATTACGCTCTTGGCTGGCGCTGGCGGGAGTGGGATGTCGAGGGGGTCGGCGTTGTTCGGAGTGCCAATCATGGCGGCGTTTCAAGAGGATCTCAGTGCTGGTTGCTGCTTTACCCGGACTACGCCATGTCGATGGCGTTCTGCACAAACGCGAAAACCGAGGAGTTCGGTACATTCGGACGGTTCTATGAATCACTTTTCCTGAGCTTTGTCACGACGACCGAAGGTTCTTCCGGTTGATACCACGAGGTATCGTGGCTCTGCCGATACGCTTCTCTACTCTTAATCCGTTGAACATAGGCCGCGACAGTTGGACTAGGCGACTTCAGCCGAGGTCGATACCGCGCAGGTAATCTTGGTAGTCAAAGTCAAAGCCCTCCTCAAGAACCGACCCGACCAATGCGATAAATTCCGGCGTGAAAACGGAATTGTCGAATTCCGCCCACCAGGTCCGAACCCAGGGAATAGCCAACATGTTCTTCAAGATGCCTCTACAGCCATGCCAAGTGCTATCGTCTATAAGGCTTTGCTTGAACTGAATGAACTCGTTTTGCCGCGCCATCATCGCCGCGGTCATCCACTCTCCCAATGCGAACGCTTCGTCTTTGCTCAGAGACTCCGGCGACTCAATGACCTTGACGAACATCTCCCGGAAATCGGCACTCCAACGCAGTTCGGATTGAATCGTCTGGGTAATGCTGTGCACCGTGGTTCCCTTCACGATTCTGGAGTTCTGTCGAATCTGCGCGGCGAGATAAAGCAGCGAAACGACCACCGCGATTGCACCTAAACTCTCCCCGAATGCTCCGATAGCTTCCCAGTTCATTGTTCTCTCCTCCATTCGGCTATTACACTTTCAATGCTGCCACCGAGGTCATCTTCGGCGCGCGAGTGCCCGATCTTTCAGGCTATCCACATATGTTTTGAACTCCGGCAGAACGATTCGATTCTCCCGCCACGTTCGTAGCCACCAACCATTCGAGTTCGGATTCAACAATGCAAGCACTCAGCCCCTCATTTTGGTATCGAAGAGGTCGTCGTCCATCGCGCCTGCACGATGCTGGAGATAGTTGGACTCCACCACGGTTAGCAGTTTGAGCTGGAATCCGATCCACAGATTCGCTTGCTCCGTAGAGAGATCAGCCATGCCGGAAGCCGCCTAGATTTTCTCCTCCAACGAATGGAGAAAGGCTATAACAGATCACCTAAGGGCCGCTAAAGGTCGGAAGCAGACACCACGGCCGATACGCCGAAACGTCCGCTTGCGGGCGGGAAGCGGACGTCAGGGTCAGAGGGAGCCAGGGTCTGCCATCGGCCAGTTTCGGAATTTAGCTAGCGGAGTCTTCCGCCGGATTTGTGTCTTCCAATTTCAAGTGTGGAAAGACGTCTGTCCAGTCAAGAGCGTTGGCTGGCCGCCGCGCCAACTCGTCGTCTATCAGATCAGAAACATCGTCACTAAGGGCAAGCCGAGCGCCACGCCACCACTCGCGACCTCCAGGCGTGGAAGCGATAGAGGCTGCTAAGCCGATTGCCCGGGTGTAGGATCTTTCGTAGATCAGATTCTCGCGCCACAAGTATTGGGCTTGTTCTGCCAGCAATGCTGCAGACAGCATCCAACCGCTCGCTCTTTCCCTCTCTTCTGGAGTTGCGCTCTCCCAATCCGCGAGTGTTCTTCGAAGAATGTTTGCAAGATCCGGCTGATTCGTAGTGAGTTGCACCCAATCACCGTAACCTTTGAGAAGTTCTCGTTGACCTACCGTTCGCGCGATGGTCGAGTTTTGTCGGATTTGAAAAGCCAAGTAGATCAAAGTGACTAACACGGCTGCTGAGCTGACAAACTCGCCCAATGCACCTAAATCCTGAATAGACCAATCCATTTTTTCCTCTCCATACGGGTGGGTCGAGACTACCCTAAGACCTGGCCGTAAGCTTCCCCGCCAAGAGGACAGTGCAAAACTGGGGCCTCCGGCGTTTTCCAAGCACCGCTTCATCCGAGCCGGGGGAATCTCCCCATGCGATCGTGGCCTCGGTGAGTGACATCAAGCGGGTCAGGCAAGCAGTATTGCGCGCGCTGAAATGGCGCCATCTAGAAACAACCAGTTGTGAGGTGATACCCGAGCGGCGCCGTATACCGGCACGATCGCATCGACGATATCCGCGTTTTGCGACCCCCCACTCGAAGGCTTGCAGTCCGCCCAGCGAAAATCCGCTGACGAGCCGCGCACGGTTAATCCCCAGTGGGTCGGTGAGCTTTCTCTGAATTGTCCTGCACCGCATAGGAAGTCGTTACTACGACTGCGTTGTCGCCGTCTGCGTTGCACGTCCCAGGCGTTCGATGGGCGAGTTGAACGTCTATCGACTCGCCCCTCTGCGTTCGAAACCCATCGATATTTAATCTGTCCGCCATCAGTTCTCTCCTGTTCCCGAACCACCCGAGGGTTTCTGCGCGCCCAGCGCTCATGCCCCGAGCTGCCTGACATCAGGCAAATAGCGGACCACCGGATCAGTGCGCCGTAGTTGCCTGTCAGCCAGACGCTGCCGTGGGTGATTTGGTTTAGACTGCCCTGAACTTTGCCATTCGGCTCGAGCAACCATGAACATTCAAGACCTTGGGGCCCTGGGTGAGATCGTCGGCGCGGTCGCGATCGTTGTTACGTTGGCATACCTGGCCGTCCAGATCAGATACGCGAAGGCGGCCGTTACCGATCAAAGTCGACAGAGCCGAGCCGCAGCTTTAAGAGAGATCAACGGTCGGCTTGTAGACAATGACGGCCTTCGGCAAACCTTCGACAAGGTGGCAAGCCCCGAATGGCGCAACATGCTCCAGGAATTAGCGTCGACGTGGCAGGTGAGTTTCGACGAGGCAAGCCAGATCTTCTGGAGCCAGAACGACTACGTGTGGACCCATTGGGCGCAATTCTATTCTCAGAAAACCAAGGACGACGAACGAGAGCTGCGCAACATCATATCCACCTGGTACTCGGCTCCTCCAATGAAAACAATGATTGAGCACCAAACCATCCGGGGGTTTTACGAGCCCGAGTTCATCCGGTGGATAGACTCCGTGCTGCAAGAAACCCAGGCGAACTCAAAACCCGAGGGGCAGCCCTAAGATCCCGTCCCGCCGCCCGTGATGGAACGCAGAACGTCCCGAAGTTACTTCATCAGGTTCCCGGACGGTTCTAGTATTGGAGTTTCGAAATCGCGGGAGATAAGACGTGAACTGGGAAGCCATTGGCGCAGCAGGCGAGATTCTAGGGGCATTGGCTGTGGTCGCCTCGATCGTCTATCTCTCGAGCCAGATTCGATCGAACACGCGTGCCACTAAGGCCAGTGCGGGATTTGAAGCGGCTCATTCCTGGGCGATCAGCAACGAGGTCATCCTCGGGCTCGAGACAACGTTGAAGTCGAATGCGGTGGAATCCTACCGGCCGGAGCCCGTTGTGCCTGCGGTCCCGGCGACGAACAGCAGCCCGGCCATGATGCCCAGATTCTTGATGAAGTTCTGAGTCTCGTGTGCCTGATCGGTGCCTTCGTAGACGTTCCAGAAATCGTGCATGAACAGGTTGATCATGAGCGTCAAACCGGCCAGCAGGAAGGCCATCATTTGCGTCCGGTAGCCGATGGTAAGACTGGCCCCGGCGCCCACCTGCACCACGATGGTGAGCACCAGCAGAACGGGAATCGCCGGCACGCCATGCAGGCTCATGTACTCGCTCATGGCGGTGAACTGAAAGATCTTCGCCAATCCGGGCACGATGAAGTAAAGGCCGAGCAGGGCGCGGCCGGTGATCAGCATCGCCCGCTGGGCTGCTACCAGCGCTCCGACATCGTTGAGCTCACGTTGCGTCACGAATATTCCTCCATGGCCGACCTGGCGTTTTCCGTGAAGTTTCCTCGCTACGGCGCCGCGTATCAAACTCGTGGAAAGCACGTGCGAACGAAGTGGTCGAGTCGGGCGAATGCCGGCGTCAGATCAGGACACACTGCGGTGATCGGCTCTCCTCTTAGGTTATAATTGTCATCGTCGCTGACAGCGAGGGCGGGGAGGGGAAACAAGCTGATGGCAGGCATACCTGAAACCCCTGAAGACTTCACCACGAGCTGGCTTTGCGAAGTGCTTGGCGTGCCCGAGGATGATATTTCCGACGTGAACGTCAGAACCTCCGAAGCGGACTCGGGCTTCGTGAGCCTTGCATGTTTTCTGGAGTTGGAGACCCGCCCCGGAGCCGATATACCCCGCCGCTTGGTTGGCAAGCTGGCGCCGACGTTCGAGGCTGCGAGGAACATGGTTCGCGAGTTCGGGTTGTTTGCCCGGGAAAAGCAGTTTTACTCGGAAGTTGCTCCGCTCGTGGCAATCCGCTCACCGCGAGCCTATCACTCCGACTACGATGCCGAGCTGGGCACAGGTGTTCTGCTCCTCGAGGACTGCTCTCACATGCGCGCACCGGTGCAGACCGACGAGCAGCCGACTACCCTGGAGGAGCTGGAGACGATAGTCGACGCCGCCGCCAAAATGGCGATTTCGTCGTGGAATGCGGAGTGGCTCGCGACGATGGACGAGCTGATGGGCCCCGGCCACCCTGCCTTTGAGGGTTATTTCTCAGGCATCCAGGAGGGGTACAAGGACTTCGTCGACAGCGAGTTCATGTCTTGGGCGCCAGACGGGTTCGAGGATCTGGCGGTTCGGCTCGGCGACGATATGCACAAGGTCGCCTCAGCGCAACCAGAATCCAATCTATCCCTTTGCCATCTGGACTTGCGGCTGGCTAACGTGTTCTTCGATGTGGATTCAGATGACCCGGTGGTTCTGTTCGACTGGCAGTCCATGTATCCGGGTAGAACCGCCCAGGATCTGGGTTATCTGATCACCTCCGGGTACACGCCGGAGTTTCGTCGCGAGCACGAACGGAGCCTGGTCCTTCGTTACCACCAGCGGCTCGTGGAGGCGGGGATCACCGACTACAGCTTCGATGAAGCCTGGCTCGATTATCTGCACGGCATCCTGATCGGCCTGCGGCTCCTGCCCATGGCTCTCGGCGACCTCGATTTATCCACCGAGGGCGGGCAGGCGATCTTCAGGAAGATCATCAGGAATTTTCCCCAGGCCGCATTGGATCACGGGGGCGTGGACCTGGTGGACGAGGTTCTATCCCGGCGATCCTGATGCCCGCTGATTTGACAACCTCATTTCACGAGCCCGGGCCCACCGTGGTGTAGCCGATGCCGTCGGGACGAGAGCCCGTGTTCAGGTAGCGCGTGATGGTCCACCGCTTCAGGTCTATGACGGCTACCCGATTCTGGCGATTGAGCGATAGGAACAGCAGGCGCTCGTCCGGGTGAAGCACGAGCCCCTGGGGCCCGGCGCCCGGCAGTTTCAGGCCCGGTAGCTCTTTTCCTGTGGCGCGTTCGAACGCTCTCAGGACGCTGTGCTTGAGGTCTGGAACGAGCACGGTGTTGCCGTCCGCAGAGATCAGGATGCGGTACGGCCAGCCGAACCCGTCTGCGACCGTCTCGATGGTGGCGTCATCGGTTCGGATCACGCTCAGCGAGCCCTCTGCGTTGCTGCCCACCCAGATCTCCGCGCCGTCCGGGGTTACGGCGATGGCTTCGGGTTGGCCGGGGGTTGGGTAGACGCGTATCCGTTCGCCGGCGGCCACGTCGATCTCGGAAACCGAATCGCTACGCATGTTGGTCGTGAAGACGCGCGAGCCGTCCGCCGTTATGGCGAGCATGTGCGAGCCGCCGGCACCGGTATCGATGGATCCTGTCACTGCCCCGTCAGAGGTCCGCACGAACACGATCTTGTCCGTTGCTTCGGACGTCACCACGACCCGGTCACCGTCCGGCATGAAGGCAATACCGTGCGGGCGCGGGTAGTCGGCGAGATCCACGGTGCGGACGACGCGACGCGCAGCCACGTCGATCACGGTCAGCGAGTTGCCCCCGGCGTAGTCGGTCACCACGGCCAGCCGGCCGTCGGCCGAAACCACAAGCTCGTGCGGTCCCCGGCCCGTCGGCAGCTCGGCGAGCTCGCGGCCATCGGACAGATCCAGCATCGTTACGCTGTCGCCCCCCTTGTTCACGACCAGAAGCGTTCCCGTCGGTTCCGCCGCCCCCACAGCAGCGGTCCAAAGCGCCGCGATCAGCACGCGGATCAGATGTCGAAAGCGACTGCTCATGGGGTCTCTCCGCTCATGACGATGGGATGGCTGAATTTTCTCCTAGAGCGAGAACCGCTCGCGGAGGAACTGCGCGATGCCGTCTTCGTCGTGATGGCCGATCACGGCGGTTGCCGCGGCGAGAATCTCGGGCTGGGCGTTGCTCGGCGCGTAGCTTTCGTCTGCTACCTCGAACATGCTCAGGTCGTTGTTGTTGTCGCCGAAGCACAGCACGCGGGTGGCGCCCAGCTCCTTGCGCAGGATCTCGATGGCGTTGCCTTTGCTGGCCTCCACGTGGTGGATGTCAATCCACTTCAGCTCCGATCCTTCGATTGCCGTACCGGCGTAAGCCACCAGATGCGGCTCGTCGGCAATCATCAGCTCGACCGCATCGATCGCCTGCGGAATGCCGAGCGCGCTGATGTTGGTGATCTCGGCGTCCGGCGGCATCCGCGACGCGGGATGAACGCCCACGCCGGATCGTGACCGGAAGTCGGCGGCCAGGCGTTCCTCGACCTCGTTCTTCAGCGGCGGGTGGTAGATTGCGTGGACGTTGCCGGGTTCCAGGGTGAACATGAACGGCGTGATGTTCTGGCGGATCACTGCCTCCAGGACGTGCTGGATCTCGGTCAGCGTCAGATAGTTGCTGTGCGTGTAGTCCGCAAGCGTCGGGTTCCAGATCATCACACCGTTCTTGTAAGCCTGGGGCAGCCGGAAGCCGTGGCCTTCGAGCACCTCGACGGAAGCGTGCAGGGTGCGGCCAGTGGCAACCGTATACAGAATCCCGCGCTCGGCCAGCCTTTCCAGGGTGTCCCGAGTGTAGTCGGAGATCTCCGCAGACGCGTTCAGCAGGGTGCCGTCCAGGTCGAAAACGATCAGTTCCATCTGGCGCAGTGTTGCAGACTGAGCGGCCGCGTCAAACCTTCCGGGATTTGTCGGGTTGGGGGATGCTCCAACTGTTGCTGCTACCCGCGGGGCGCAGGCAATATCCGGCATGCTGCCATCGCACATTCACAGGAGCTTCCATGAGCGAGAAGTCATACGAAAACATCAAGTACGAGGTCGACGACGGACGAGCCCGGATCTCTCTTAATCGACCGGAGAAGCGCAACGCGCTGTCCATCGAGCTGGTTGAGGAACTCAGAGACGCGTTGTGGGAGGCTGACGACGACACCACTGTTCACTGCGTCATTCTGAAAGGGGAGGGTCCCTCGTTCTGCGCGGGCTACGACCTGACGGCCGGACGGTCCGCCGGGGACGACGGCGTCAAGCGCCGCTCAGGCGCCAGCTTCGACGACGATGCGTGGAGAATCGAACGGTTCCAGCGCAGCCTTCGAACGCTTGCCGAGATGCACAAGCCGTCCATCGCCCAGATACACGGCAACTGTCTGGCTGGCGGCACGGACCTTGCGCTGTACTGTGACATTCTGATCTGCGCGGACAACGCGAACATCGGTTACTCGGCCCTGCGCAACATGGGCGCGGCGCCCAATCAGATGTGGCTGTATCACTGTGGTCCGCAATGGACAAAGCGTCTGCTGCTGACGGGAGACACGCTGAGCGGTGAGGATGCAGCCCGAATAGGGCTCGTGCTGAAGTCCGTTCCCGAAGCCTACCTCGAGAGCGAAGTGGAAGGGCTTGCGGATCGCTTGAGCTGGATCGATCCGGAAATGCTTTCCACTAACAAGCGGATCATCAATGTGGGTATGGAGCTCATGGGCGCCCAGGTGTTGCAGCGGCTGGCGGCAGAGAATGACGCTCGGGCTCACACGACACGAGCCGCGCGCAACGTCTTCAAGCAGATAGCCACCGAGGGGCTGCGCGCCGCGCTCCGGGACCGGGATGCGCCGTTCGGCGACAGCCGCGCCCGGGTCATCGGGCCGGAAACCCGGGACGAGCAGGGAAGGCTGGTGCCCTGGGAGTGAGCGAGGGCCCGCGGCCGCGCCGGGGCGCCCCGGATTTCAGGGGAACTCTGCCTGGTAGTCGGAAACCGCCGCACGCAAAACGCGTAGCGCATGTTCCCGCCCGTAAGGCTGGCCCACGTCCACCGTCGACAATTCCTCGGGCAGGGTCTTGTACGAGGCGAAGTAGTGTCGCAGACGCGCGACGTACGGCGCTGGCAGATCGTCGATATCGATGATGCTGCTCCAGATCTCGTCGCTGGCGTGCACCCCGATGATCTTGTCGTCGGCCTCGCCTCCATCGAGCATCGGGATCCCGCCAACCACCCGCGCCGGAATGATCACTTCAGCTCGATTGACGAGCCGGTCGCTGATCACGCAGATGTCCAGCGGGTCGGCGTCTCCAGCTGCGGCTCCCGTCATCAGCGCTTTCACGCTCTCCCCGCAATAGGTGCGCGGAACGAAACCGTAGAGCGTGGGCGGCAGCGACGACGTCCGGCTGGGGCGATCCACGCGCAGGTAGCCTGACTCCTTGTCCACTTCGTACTTGACGAGGTCGAACGGGGTGATTTCGATGAACGCGTTGACGATGCCAGATTCGAGGTCGCCGAGCTCGAGCCCGTGCCAGGGATGTGGTCGCCATTGCCGATAGGTCACGGTTCGGCCTGCCGTGGCATTGATGTTGGCACTATATCTGCGCGGCAACGGAATTGGCAGATTTGCGCAAGCGAGCAGGCGCCTGTCGCCATCGAGCTCGGGCGAGGGTCCGCGGGCTGTGCTAGGCTCGCTTGATGCCTACGACAAACACCCGTGTCCTCCTGGCGAAGCGACCCGTCGGCCAGGCGACCCCGGACTGCTTTGCTCTGCAGACCGAGCAGCTTCCCGATCTCGAGCCTGGTCAGGTACGCGTTGCGGTCGAGTACATCTCCGTGGATGCGGGAACGCGGACCATGCTGCGTGGTGAAGGGTTCCACCAGCAGGTGGAAATCGGCCAGACGATCCTCGCCGGTGGTGTGGGGCGCGTCGTCGAATCCGCCGCGCCAGGATGGGAAGTGGGGCAGGGCGTTCGCGGCGGGCTCGGCGCCCAGACCATCGCGACCCTCACGCCGGAGCTGCTCGAGCGAGTCGACGAGTCCGTGGCGCCGTTGAGCGCTTACCTGGGCGTGCTGGGCGGGTCCACCGGCGTGACCGCGTGGATCGGCATGCGCCGCGTCGCGAAGGCCAAGCCCGGGGACGTGTTCGTGGTTTCGGCTGCCGCCGGCGCTGTGGGTTCAATCGCGGGCCAGATCGCCAAGCGCGACGGCGCGCGGGTCATCGGAATTGCCGGCGGTCCCAGAAAGATTGCCTACCTGCTCGACCGCCTCGGTTTCGACGGCGCCATCGACTACAAGAACGAGGACGTCAATGCTCGGCTGCGCGAGCTGGCGCCGGAAGGCGTCAACGTATTCTTCGACAACGTCGGCGGGCCGGTGCTGGATGCCGTGCTCGACAATATCGCTTTGCGTGCGAAGGTCGTCATCTGCGGGGCCATCTCGCAATACGACGATCTCGACAACGTCACGGGCCCGTCGCTCTACCTGAGACTGGCAGAGCGCCAGTCCACCATGGAAGGATTTGCTTTCTTTCACTTCCCCGAGAGCATCGGCCCGGCCACCGAAGAGCTTGCCCAGTGGCTGGCCGACGGCTCGCTCGTTTTCGACGAGGAGGTCCTGGAAGGCATCGAGCGGTATCCCGAAGCGCTTGAGTTCATGTTCAATGGCGGCAACATCGGCAAGCTGCTCGTAAAGGCGGGCTGAATCCGGGGCAGGTCGAAGCTGGTGATCCGGTCGAGATTGTTGAGGAGGCAATGGTGTCTGAAGAGTTTTCACTGCACGAGGCGATCTACAACTGCCGCGCGATGCGCCGCATCAAACCGGACCCGGTGCCGGAGGAGTTGCTCGTCAAGCTGATCGATGCGGCGAATCAGGCCCCGTCTGGATCGAACTCGCAGCGGGCGCGGTGGATCGTCGTCACGGACCCCGCCGTGAAGCGTCAGCTGGCGGACCAGAACCGCCGGCACGCCGAGCCCTACATCGCCGCTGACGTTCAGAATCCCGCCACGCCGAAATTGAAGCGAATGCTCGACGCGGTGGTCTGGCAGATGGACCACATGCACGAGATTCCGGCGCTGATCGTGGCCTGCTTCGACTACCTGGAGAAGGTCGAGGGCCTGGGCGTTTACAGAAGCGCGGGCTCGGTCTGGCCGGGTATCCAGAACCTGCTGCTGACGGCTCGCGCGCTGGGCCTCGGCGCGGCGCCCACCACGCTTGCGCTGCGCGATCAGGACGCCGTTCGGGACATACTGAAGCTGCCGGAGACGTTTGCAGCGTTATGCATGATCCCGGTGGGATACCCCATGGGCAACTTCGGCCCGGTTACCCGCAAGCCTGTCTCGGAGGTCATGCGGTTCGACGCCTGGAACGACTAGCCACCGGCACCGTCGGCGCGACGCGGGTGACCGAGACGCTCGGTGCGGAGTAGACGAGCGTTTCCGAACCCCTTCGGAATTTTCAATCGGTCCGTGTGATTTCCAGATGGCTGCCGGTTACGTGGCGGGTTCTTGCTTGTTTGCAAGGATCGAGAANNCGAGACGAACCTGTGGCGCGGGCAGGTCTTCGCGGTTCGGCTCGGGGAGTTCAGGGACGCCGAGGTGCGCGTGCTCGGGGCGGACCAGATGGAAATTCTGGTGAAGGTCGGTTTCATGCGCCGCACCGTCAGCTGGTCGCGGGTGACCGAAGCGCTCGGTGCAAAGTAGGGGAGCGTCGCCGAACGCCTTTGGAATTTTCAATCGGTCCGTGTGATGCTCAGACGACTGTCGGTCACGAGGCGGCGTCCCGGTCTCCGGCAAAGATCGAAAAGCGTCGCCCCCTCGGTTTCGGCACCTCGTGGGCTTCCGGCAACCGGCAGATGCGCTTCATCCTCGTGACGCTGCCGTCCACGTATTCCCAGACCAGCTGCTCGCCCTCCAGGTAGCGACGAACCACGACCGGTCCCCAGCCGAAGACGTGGAAGTCGAGCACTCCGTCGTTCCAGATCATGCTGGCCGAGGTGCGCGGGCAGTATTCCTTTGCGCCGATCACGAACAGCACGCCGCCCTCGGTGTCGTTGGTGTTGAGATCGGCCGTGCTGTTCGGTCCGTAGTCGTGGATGATGCCGCTACTGGTGATGACCGTGCGTGAGCCGCACTGCTCGACGCGCTCCACATGGCCGATGTGGCCGCCGGCAATGCCGACCCACAAGCCCCGAATGTCGACTGCGCCCTCGCTCAGCGGCTCGGTGCAGCTGGCCAGAATGGGCAGGGGAAAGTGGTCGTAGCTGCATCCGGGCGTGTTCCCCTTCGGAATGTCCACGGCCATCTTGCCGCTGCCGTCTAGGACCGGCAGTTGGCAGTAGTCGATGGCGCTGCCATCCCCGGCCAGGGTTGCTGGATCGGTGGTAACGGGCGGGCGGGGCGAGAAGAAAGCCAACCAGAACGCGGTGAGCACGATGACGCTCAGGACGATGGCGGTGCGGACGAGCAGCTTTCTCATCGTGCCGTGCCGCCTGCCAGGGTGTCCGTGCCGCTCACCGGTCAGGGCCGAGGTTCAGCGGTCTTTTCGGCGAGGCTGCGGGTTTCTTCGGACACGGGCGCGCTCAACAGCCCCACCAACGCGTCGATCAGGCTGTGGAAGAAGACGTCCGCCTGGTCGCCCCGAAAGGCGTTCGGCTGGCTGGCCTGATGGAAGACAGAAGCGGAACACAGGCGCACGGCCGCTTCCATCCGGCGTTGATAGGCCGGATCGTCCAGGTGAGGCAATGCCCGTCTCAGCAGGCCGGCCAGTTGCTGCCCGCTTGGCCCTCCGGCGCCATGGGAGACTGCTCTGGAGACGGCCGAAGATTCCGTCAGCGCAAGCTCGTGTCCGAACGCTTTGACGTAGCGGCGGAAGCCGACGTCGCTGCGGGCGAGGTCGAAGGCGGGTTTTACCATCAGGATGCAGAGTTGACGCAGGGTGGGCTCGGGGGAGCCTGCCAGCAGCGCCTCCAGCAGATTTTCGCGACTCGCCTGGGTTTCCGCCGACCGTTCGGCGTGAATCGCGGCAATGAGGCCGGTGAAGCTCTTAAAGTGATACTGCAGCGCGGACTCGTTCTTCTGGCCGGCTTCGCTGACGATGTCTCTGATGGAGACGTTCTCGATGCCCCGCGCAGCGATGAGTTTTTCCGCCGCGCGCATCAGGGCGTCCTGGGTGGCTCTGCTCCGCGTGTGTCGACTCGGTTCGCTCTGCACTGGAATCTACGCCCGCCTCGCGATTTCGTTCTCGACACGCCAGATGCGGTCCTGCCCCCAGCATGCGAACGCTTTGTCGTCACCGCCGCCGGAGACTCGAAAGCTCGGGACGCCCCACAGGTTCTCTTCGAGCAAGGTGTTCAGGTTGTCCTCGAGGATGGCTTCCCAGCTCTCGTGAGGGTCTGCGCGGGTGAGCGCCTCCCAATCCAGCCCTGCCTTCGCAGCCACTATTCGCAGGCCGCTCTCCGTGGTGATGTCCGTTCCGTCGAACCAGGCGGCATCCAGGTAGGCGGTCACGAAGTCCAGTTCCCGCCCCAGGGCGGCGGCGCCGGGCAACAGGGCAAAGGCGCGCTTCACCGGGTCCCCGAACGGATCGACGATGGAGCCGAAAGGAACGTCGTGAGCGCGCCCTTCGCGGGCGGCGTCGGTGATGATGTAACGCTGCTTCTCACGCGGGGCGGGGATGCCCCGCATGAGCATCGGCATTACGGGTCGGACTCGAATTGCGACCCCGCTGCGGGCGATGAGGTCGACCACGCGGGCGTGGCCGATGGCCGTGTAGGGGCTGCGCAGAGACGGAAAATACTCCAGCAGCACGCCGCTGGCGTCGAGGCCGGTGGTGTCCGTTGGCGTCGGCTCCGGGACGCAGAGGGCGTCGCTGCTGTCGAAGCCCTCATCGATGAGCCTTCGCTCCAGCAGGCGTATCCTGTCGATGCCCCAGAACCACTCGCCCTCGAAGTAGAACATGGCGCCCTGGTAGTGGCCCAGCGAGCGTCGCAGCGCGTTTCCCTCGGCAACGGCCCGTTCGCCTGCGCCAGCCTCTGCCGAGGCGTCGATGGGCTGCCCGGACCAGAGCGCCTCGCCGACGCTAAGGGCGGTGTCGGCGAAATCGTCCTGATCCAGGTGGCGGCATAGCAAACGATTTGCCAACCCGACGGCGTCGGGTGGCGGGGCCTCGACGATGGGGGCGAAACGGGTGCCGTAATCGCCGGCCACGCTCGCGGCGTCGCGCCGACCCCAGCGATCGAAGTGTGCCGCGCTGCCCTGGTACGCATCGTCGGGTTTGGATACCAGGTGTGGCCGAAAGGCGAGATCGTAGCGGGCTCTGAGCTCGTCCAGCTTCTGCACCGCCAGCTGGCTGTACGGGTCGTCGACCTGATGGAAGTAGTGGACAACGGATGCTTCGCCCTGCTTCTCCCGAGCCTTGCGGGCCTTTGCCCGCTGCTTCTCCAGGTAGCCTGCCGAGGCCAGATGGCGCATGACAGTCGAGCGGAGACGAGTCTTCAGGTTCATGGGTCAGGGCTCACTGATGACGATGGCGGTGGAGTTCGCGGGCAGGTCGAAGGTGTGAAGGTCCTGCGTAACGATGACGTCCGCGGGGATGCCGCGCAGGAACATCTTCGCTGCCAGCGCGTTGGGAGGCACCGGAACCATGTGGTAGAGGGCCAGCTGCCTCACGCCGGCTTCGGCGGCGCGCACCGGCAGGGTCGTGACGTCCGCGTGGTAGTCGATGACGTCGGTCATGATGGTCGGAATTACCGGAACGTCGAGCTCGGTGGCCGTGGCGATCATCGGATCAAGCAGCGTGCGCGACAGCGCGTCGTGGAGCAGCAGGTCTGCGTCCTTCGCAACGTTGAAAAGCGTGTCTGCGGCATTAGTGTCGCCGGAGATCACCACCGAGCGGCCCCGATAGTCGACGCGGTAGCCCACTGCCGGCTCGATGGGCGGATGCTCCACCGGGAACGAGGTCACCGTCATCAGCTCGTCCTGCCAGACGACGTCGCCGGGGACGAAAGTTTGTGCCAGCATGGGGCCGCGTTCCGGCGGCAAGAGCTCGGCACCGTGGTGAGCCGTGCGATAGCCGCGATCGAGCCGGTAAGCGGTGTTGAATCCGTCCACCACCGCGCCTACTCCGGGCGGGCCGTAGACCGTGAGCGCGGCTGGTCGGCCCTGCACCCAGGAGGCCAGGTTCACGTCCGGCAGGGCGGCGATGTGATCCGAGTGGAAGTGGGTGAGGAAGACGCCGTCGATCCGCCCCATGGGCAGCCGGGCCTGGGCCATCCTGATCGGCGAGCGGGCGCCCACGTCGAACAGGAAAAAGTGCTCCGGGGTGACCACTGCAATGCATGCCTGAGCTCGATTCGGATCGTTGCCCAGCGGGGAGGCGCTGCCGCACACCACCACGCGCATGCCATCCAGGGGTGCCGGCATCTGGCTCATGATTGACTTGGCGGCTCGTGCGAAGACCGCATCCTGGCCGCCGGGCGTGTTGTAGACGACGGCGGCCGCGGCGGCGAGAAGCACGACGATGATCAGCACTGCGTACAGTAGTTTTCTCATGTTCTACGTATCCGGTTCGAGGATGATGGCTTCGCAGCCGGTGCCCTGCAGTATGCGGTCGACGTCGGCTTGTGCCGACGGATCGAGCTTGCGGTACTCGGCATTGATCCATTGCAGGCACTTGCCCTGATAGGGGAAGGCGGGCTGTTGCCAGCGCTGGCCGTCGATGACGGTCTCCATCGACGCCTGCCCGTTGCGCAATGCCTCGGCGTTTGCCAGCAGCGCCGGCGCGTAGGTGCGGCCGATCTCGGTCAGCAGGTCGGCGAGCGTGGTGGGGGCTTCCGCAACGTCCATCCACCCGTCGTCACTTGCAGGCTGGCCGCTGAGATCGTCGACGAGATCTGTCCAGGCGTGGACTCTGGGCGCGCGTTCCAGGCAGATCTGAGCCGGCGTCGGGTCGAATTTGGCCAGCTGGGTGAGCTGGGCGTAGATCGCGAAGTCCGCGGAGGACGGCCGCTCGCCGAGGACGAACTTCTGCCGCTCGATCAGCCCATTCATGACGTCCAGAAATCGCCGGTAGCTGGCTTCGATCACCGGCGCGGTGACGTCGTTCGAGCCGACCACGTACAGACGTGAGATCTGCCGGTCGGAGACGAAGGCCTTGAACTTCTGAAGCTCCGCCTCCGAGGCCTGAATGTTCGTCCAGCGCGGCAGGATGGTGCCTGCCTTCTCGATGTCCGCGTCGTAGTACCAGCGGTAGTGGAACATGGCCTTGGTGAGCCACTCGTCCGCATAGTCCTCGATCAGGTAGTTCAGAAAGTTGAGCACCGGGTCGTGCGGTATCGCCTGGCGGCCCTGAAACTGCGTCTCGAAGCGGCGAATGAGCGGTGTGGAATCCACCACCGCCTGAAGCGTCCCGTTCTCGTCTGGCAGATAGAAGGTGGGCAGCAGGCCCACTTTCGGCTCGGGGAGCTCCAGCCGGCCCGTCTGATCGCCAATCAAAAGTTCGTAGGCGAGATGCCGATAGCGCAGGTAAGCCAGCATCTTGCGCGTGTACGGGGAGCCGGGTGCCCCTTTGAACAGCAGCGGTTCGTGGATGGTCATCAGTCTTCCCTGTGGCGATGGCTCAGCATAGCTTCCGCGAAATATAATGACAAACATTATTTGATGTGTATCATGACTTGCTATCTCTGGCCCGCGGTTCGGCAGACAACATGAGAAAGATCCTTATTTTGATCGTCGTGGTGGTCACCGTGGCCGTGCTTACCTGGCAGAACCGGCTGGAACTCCTGGTCTGGGGCGCGCCGAAGCTGGTCGCGCTGCTGCAGCCGATTGGGGAGAACGTCCCCGTCGATTGGGCCGAGGGCCCGAGCGCTCCAGCCGCGCTGCCGGGCGATCGGCCACCGAACGTGATTCTCATCCTGACCGATGACATGGGTTTCAACGACGTCTCGCTATACAACGGCGGTGCCGGTGATGGGTCGGTGATGACGCCCAACATCGACGCTCTCGCCCGCCAGGGCGTCACCTTCACCAACGGTTACTCGGCAAACGCCGTCTGTGCCCCGTCCCGGGCGAGCATCATGACCGGCCGCTACTCCACCCGCTTCGGATTCGAGTTCACGCCGTTCCCGCGGATCGGGGCCACCCTTTTCAGATGGAGCCAGGACATCGAGCAGCCGCCCCTGCCGAGCTTCATCGACATGAACGCTTTCGAGGCGTTGCCGGGGGACAGCATCGTGGACCTGGGCATGCCCCCCGGCGAGGTCACCATTGCCGAGGTGCTGCAGCAGGCCGGCTACTACACGGCCATGGTCGGCAAGTGGCACCTGGGTAACGTGAACGGCATGCAACCCCACGAGCAGGGCTTCGATGACGCTCTTGAGCTTGGCGGGTTGCTCTACCTGCCGGAGGATCATCCCGATGTGGTCAACGCCAAGCGAATGGACGAGCCGATAGAGCGGATGGTCTGGGCGAGTGCGATGTATGCGGCGCGCTTCAATGGCGGTGAGCGCTTCGAGCCCGACGGCTACCTGACCGACTACTACACCGCCGAGGCGGTCGAGGTCATCGAGAACAACCGCCACCGGCCCTTCTTTCTGTACCTCGCCCACTGGGGGATCCACAACCCGCTGCAGGCGACCAGAGCCGACTACGACGCGTTGTCGCACATCGAAGACCACCATCTGCGCGTCTACTCGGCAATGATACGAGCCGTGGACCGCAGCGTTGGAAAGATCACGGACAAGCTCGATGAGCTGGGGTTGGCCGAGAACACGCTGATCCTGTTCACCAGCGACAACGGCGGTGCTTCCTACATACAGCTGCCCGACGTCAACAGGCCCTACCGCGGATGGAAGCTGACCCACTTCGAAGGCGGCACCCACGTGCCGTTCATGGCCCGATGGCCGGCGCGCATCGCGCCGGGAACGAGGTTCGACGCGCCCGTCCATCACGTGGACGTATTCCACACCATCGCCGCCGCGGCGCCAGCGCAGGTTCCGAGTGACCGCAAGCTCGATGGCGTCGACCTTCTGCCCTACGTCACCGGTCAGGCGGCCGGCGTGCCCCACGAAACGCTGTTCTGGAGGGAAGGGCACCATCAGTCGGTTCAGCATCGGGGCTGGAAGCTGATCCGGTCCGCCAGACCGGACAAGCGCTGGCTGTTCGATCTGGCCAACGATCCTACCGAGCAGGTCAATCTGGCCGAAGCGCGGCCGGACAAGACCGGGGAGCTCGTCGCGCTGCTGGATGCCCACAACGCCGAGCAGGCCGGCCCGATGTGGCCTTCTGTGGTGGACTCGCCGATGCTGATCGACAAACATGGCGGCCAGCCTTATGAGGAAGGCGACGATTACATCTACTGGCCAAACTGAAATCCGGAACAAGGTAGGATCAGAAAAGATGGACGCCCTGAGAACACCGGACGATCGCTTCCAGGATCTTCCAGACTATCCCTTCGCCCCGAACTACGTAGAGGTAGACGACGGTCAGGGGGGATCCCTGCGCATGCACTACGTGGATGAAGGCGAAGGAGAGGTCGTGTTGTGCCTGCATGGCCAGCCGAGCTGGTCCTATCTGTACCGCAAGATGATCCCGCTGCTCGTCGATGCCGGGTATCGGGCCATCGCGCCCGATCTGATCGGCTTCGGCAAGTCCGACAAGCCAACGAGCCGTGCGGACTACGCCTACGCTGCCCACGTGCACTGGTTGAATAGCTTCGTCGAGGCCCTGGACCTGAAGCAGGTCACGGTCATCGGCCAGGATTGGGGCAGCCTCATCGGGTTGCGCGTCGTAGCTGAAAACCCCGACCGATTTGCCCGCATCGTGCTCGCGAACGGCGCGCTGCCCGACGCCAAGGGTATTCCGGAGGCCATGGCGCCGCGGTTGAAGGCCATGCTGGCCGACACGCCGGCGCTGCCCCTCGAGGAGATGTTCGCGAAGCTCTCCGGGCCCATGGAAGACCGTCCGCCGTTCATGTACTGGGTGAGATACTGCGACGAACGTCCGGACTTTCACCCCGCCGACGTCATGAAGGGCTCGCTGGCGCAGTGCTCGGAGGACGAGTACCGGGCGTGGGCCGCGCCTTTCCCCTCCGAAGAGTACATTCAGGGCGCCCGGCAGTTCCCGTCCCTGGTGCCCATCATTCCCGACAACCCGGCGATTCCGGCCAACCGGGCGGCGTGGTCGTTCTACGAGCGGTGCGACAAGCCGTTCCTGACCGCCTTCAGCGATTCGGATCCCGTGACCAAAGGCCAGGAGCAGCGCTTCATCGACTCAGTGCCGGGCGCCAAGGGGCAGAAGCACACCATCATCAAGGGCGGCGGTCACTTCCTGCAGGACGACGTTGGCGAGGAGCTCGCGGCGGTGGTCATCGAGTTCATGCAAGACAACCCGCTCTGACCGGCAGCGATGAGCGCAAGATACAAACCGCCCCGACGCCGCAATCTCTACGAGCCGGGAAGCGGGAAGCCCTTCAAGATCTCCCGGTCGAAGATCGACCGATTCGTGGAATGCCCGCGCTGCTTCTACATCGACCGGCGTCTGGGCACCGACCGGCCGCCCGGCTTCCCGTTCAACATCAACAGCGCCGTGGACACGCTGCTGAAGACCGAGTTCGACGCTCACCGGGCGGCAGGGAGTCAGCATCCCTTGCAGGTGTCCTACGGCATCGGTGCGATCCCCGCCGCGCATGCCAACATCGACGTCTGGCGTGAAAACTTCAAGGGGGTTCAGTATCACCACGAGCCGACCAACCTGATCATCACCGGCGCCATCGACGATCTGTGGATCGACGGTGATGGCGCCTACATCGTGGTGGACTACAAGGCGACGGCCAAAAAAGAGCCCGTCACCTCCATGGAAGCTGCGTGGATGGACGGCTACAAGCGGCAGATGGAGATCTACCAGTGGCTCCTGCGCCGCAACGGTCTGGAGGTGTCGGACACGGGCTACTTTGTCTACTGCACCGGCCGCCCGGATGCCGAGGCGTTCGATGCAAAGATCGACTTCGACGTTCACCTGATTCCTTACCAGGGCAACGACGACTGGGTTGAGCCCACCATCGGGGCGCTGCACGCCTGCCTGAACCAACCGGAGATCCCCGAGGCGAGTTGGCGTTGCGACTACTGCGCCTACGTGGGTGCCGTCAACGATGTCACCGCGCAGTCTGAGACTTGAGGTGAGGGCGGACGGCGGCTCACTTTGATTTCAGGAATCCGGATGGGAAGCCCTAACCCGGGCGAGCAGCAGACGCAGGAACATCAGCGATGCCATGAATAGAAGCCAGACCAGGGTGGCGACGACTGGCCCCGCGGAGATCGGCTGTGGCCAGCCGAGCAGATTGAGAACGTTCCAGGCCAGGGCAAGCAATGTGCCTCCGATGCCGACTTGCCAGATGACCCTGCTTAGATTCGATCGCGCGGTGGCCGACAAGCGGCGCACCAGCAGGAAGGGCAGCGCGATGAGGAACACCAGGCAGGCAGAAAGAACGATGCCCAGCGACCGCGTGGCCTCTACATCCGAGAAACCGAACCCCGCCAGAACCGTGGGAACCGTGCTTACGAAGGCGGGAACCAGAGCGAAGGCGAGGAGCAGGATGATTCGAAAGCGGTCATCCGACATCAGGCCAAACGCGGCGACCACGCCGGAGAACCCCGCAAGTCCTACGCCAAACTCGACAAACATGGAAAGATCGATGCTGTTCATGGGTTGCCCGTTTGTTCCGAAACCGATTTCTTCCAGACCGACACGTGGCTGTCGCTGCTGCTCTTGAACTGCGATCGGTGCCAGTCGCCCCAGCGTTCGCTGAGGGTCAATCCGGCCAGCTGTGCCATCAGGTCCAGTTCGGCCGGCCAGACGTATCGAAAGGGTATGGAAGTTCGCTCGAGGGAGCCGTCGTTGAAACGGATGTGGTGGGAAGTCAGACCCTGAGTGACCACGTCGTACTCGTCGATTCCCCAACGAGACTCGCTGACTCGGAAGGCCTGGTACTTTTCCCCCGGCGGCAGCCGCCGAAGTCCGGGAACGAGTACCTCCACCACGAAGCAACCGTTCGGTTGCAAGTGTTCCGCCGCATTGCGAAAGCACGCCGCCTGCGCCGCCTGGGTCGTCAGGTTCATGATCGTGTTGAAGACGAGGTAAACCAGCGAGAACGCCTTGTCCACCCTGGCTGAGGCCATGTCGCCGACCGTTATGCCGATCCGGTCCGCGCCGGGCTTTGCGGCCAGCCGGGCCAGCATGGCGTGCGACAGCTCGATGCCGTGTACCGGCACGCCTCGCTGCGCCAGAGGCAGGGCGATGCGTCCCGTTCCAATCGCCATCTCCAGGGCGCTGCCAGCGCCCGCGAGGTCGGCAAGGAAGTCGACCACGGGATCCACGGCCCGGGGATCGAAAACCTCGGCATCGTCATCGTATCGAGCGGCCACAGCGTCGTCGAAATAGCCGTCGTCCGTCATTTTTCTGCAGTCATTGGCGGCATGCGCCGAACGATAACATGGGGCGTAGCGCCGGCTATGAAAGCGGCTGCGGCAGTTGGCGTATTCCGGATGGCGGCGTGCACGCCCAGGAGGTAGGCTGTGGCAGGAAAACGGGCGGCCGGGTTGTCGTCGCCGGCTACCAGACGCGGGGAGGGGAACGCCATGTATCCAGATGACCTGCCGTTGAGTGAATCGCTCAGAAACGCTCACGACCAAGCGCTGGAAAAGATCGTCCTACCCGGTCCTTTCTGGACGGGTGTTGAGCGTCACGCCATGGCGGAGGCCGCCAGAGCGGCTGACGGCTGCGCCCTGTGCGCCGCGCGCAAGAGGGCTCCCCTGCCGTCCGGCGCCGAAGCCCGCCATGACGGCGCCGAGACGCTTGCGGCTGCGCTCGTGGACGCCATCCACCGGATCCGGACCGATCCGGGCCGGCTGACGAAGCGCTGGTTCGATTCGGTCGCGGCGGAGATCGGCGAGGGCCCTTACGTGGAAATGGTTAGCGTCGTGAGCAGCCTGGTGATCGTCGACACGCTGCACCGCTCTCTCGGCCAGGCTCTGCCCGCCTTGCCCGACCCGGTTGCCGGGCCACCCACGGGCGAGCCCGCCGGCGACGTGGTCGACGCCGGTGCCTGGGTACCGATTACCCGTGCCCCTCGCGACATGGCCGATACGGGTCTGCCTGCCGTTCCCAACATCTTCAGGGCGATGGGTCTGGTGCCGCGGGCGGTGGAGCTGTTCTTCGGCACGTTCCGGCCCCATTACGCCCTCAAGGACATCAAACTTTCTCTCTCCCAGGCCCAGGCGGAGTACGTGGCCTCTCGGGTGTCGGCCATGAACGAGTGCTTCTACTGAACCACCTCGCACACGATGCTGCTCCGGGCGAGCGGCCAGAGGGAAAACAGGGACTACGATCTCACCGCCGTCACCCACGGCGAACGCAGATCCGGGGTAGAGCACGAGGACTGGCTCAAACCGCTGACCGAGGGCGCCATTCGCGGCGAATGGTCGGCTCTTTCGCAAACGCTGGATGCCGCCAGCCAGGCCATCGGGCGCGAGATGGCCGTGGACTGCCTGGTAGTGGCCAGCGCCTTCAACGGCATCACCCGGGTGGCGGACGCGACCGGGATTCCCCTTGATGAGAACACCGAGGCGACGACGGCGGACATGCGCGCGGCGGTCGGCCTGGACGCGTTTGCCTACGTCGCCAAGAGCGCTCGGTTCGAATGACCAGCGGCGACAGGCCGTCCCTCAGGCGCGGGAGAGCTCCACGTAGCCCGGCGGGGGCTCGTAGCCGACGAACGTCTTGCCCAGTTCCTCGTAGTGCCGATAGGAGATGAGCGCGTGGTTCGCTGCCTGATGCGCATCCCGTAGCTGCCGTTCCAGGGGACTGTCCATGCGGCTGCCCGTCGTTCCCGCGGTGTTGTTGATCATGTCCACGACTGTGCGGCAGGACTGGGCGGCGTGAGCGCATGCGAGCAGGGCGGGCCAGAAGTACTCCCATTCCGGCTCCAGCCGCCCTCCCTGGGCGGGCAGCGGCCCCAGGTGTTCCTCGAGCCTGTCCTGGGTTTCCATGACGAATGAACGGGCTGCCAGCAGCGTGGCCTGGGCCTCGCCGATGCGGTACTGCACCTGAGCCTGGTCCTTGAGCGTGGAGCTCAAACCCCAGGGAGTCTTCTCCATGGCCAGCTCGATGAACGACTCGATGGCGCCGCGGCAGACCCCGAGAGCCACGGCCGCCTTGTTGTAGATCGCGTGGGTCGGGTTCCGGTAGGTCGGGTTTTCCCAGATTTCGCTGGGTGCGAGAGACCGGAACGGCAGGAGATGCTCGGGCGGCACGTAGCAGTCGGCCATGCGCACGTCGTGGCTGCCGGAGCCGCGCATGCCGGCGGTGTCCCAGGTATCAATGATCTCGAACTCCCCCCGGGGAACCATGTAGGAGGCCTGGGCCGGCTTGCCCGTGGCTTCGTCCACGGTCATCGCGCCCATCAGGTAGTTCCAGTTCGCGTTGTGGCAGCCGCTTGCGAACGAACCCTGGTAGTTCAGCCGCCAGCCGTCGCCCTCCCGACGCGCCAGCCGGCCGGGATTGGGCCCGTTGGCGGGTCCGTGACCCGAGCACACCAGGGCGTCCCAATCGTCGAAGATCCGCTCCGCGAACTCGGGATCCATGCGCCGGATCACCAGCGCGTTGATCTCGGAGGAAATCTGCGTGCACCAGCCGACCGACCCATCGATGGCAGAGACCGCCTCGACCACTTCGATCTGCTCTCGTGCGCAGAGATTTTCGCCGCCCAGTTCCAGCGGGAGCGCGAACCGGTAGAGCCCCTGATCTGCCATCTCCGTGGACGCCCAGGCCGGCAGGTGGCGGAGCTCCTGAGCCTCGTCGCCCGCCGCGGCGAGAGACTCCTCCATCGTCGCAATACGTTCCAGAATCGGCGTCCTGGAAATTTCGTCCCGCCGCTCGAGAACCTCCGATCTCACCATCTGAGCATTGCCTCGCCACTCATGTCTTCAGGGGGTTGAGGATAATCAATCTGGCTGCGGCCTGCAGATCTACATGCTCGTGAGGTAGCCACCATCCTGCTCACCGTTGCTTCAGCTTGTCGATCCGGAGCCCCGCCTGGATCAACCCATCCTCCAATCGTTCGCGCAAATCATTGCACGCACCTTGCCGGTGCCAGCTGGGGCCCATGATCTGAGCGTAGTTCGGGATGCTTTTCAGAATCCATTGCAGATACCCACGGGCGTCCTCGGTGCGCCCGAGCATGGCGGTGGCGGCGACCAGGAGGCTGAGGTAGTAGGCCTGCATACCGCTGATCCGGTTTCTGTCGACTCCCGCCCACACCTGCCGAATCACCCTTTCGGCGGCGTCGTACTCAGCCAAGCCGTAGTGGCATAGCGACAGGGTGCCCAGCATGTGAAGCGTTGGCTGTGCCAGAAGATCCACGGCACGCTGGGCGAGCGGTTTGCCTTCTTCGTACGAGCCCGCGTGTATGAGGTGGCTCGCCACCACGGACAGAAGATCAGGGCTGCTCGGATTAAGACTCATGGCGCGCTCGGATGCCTGCCGAAACGCGGCCAGGTCGCCCTGATAGAACCGCACGTCGGCGAGAACGAGAAGGGCTTCCTGATTGGAGGCGTCGAGTTCCAGCGCGCGCTGGGCTGCTTGCTCAGCCCGGTCGAGCGGGTTCGGTCGTTCGTTCGCCCAGAATACGTACTCGTCCCGGTACATGGCGCCGAGCCAAGCCCAAGCGTTTGCGAAACCGGGATGCTCCCGCACCGCCTTTTCCAGACTCTCTCGAGCCTGGAGATGAAGTTTCGGGTTGCCCTCGTGGCCTTTCGCCAGCATCACCGCGTCGTTCGCAGCGATAGCCGAAGCTGGCTTCGTCCTGGCTCGCTCATAGGCTTTGGACGAAATCACGCCGAATGAGTCTGCGATGCCGGCGGCGACCCGGGCCTTGATGTCATCCTGGATGTCGAGCTGGCGGCTCGTTGAGTGCTCGTAGTCGAACGATCGCGACCAGACCACGTCCTGTTTGTCGACATCGATGAGTTGCAGGGTGACACGAATTTTCGTGGCGGAATTGCCGACGCTGCCCTGCAGGAAATAGTCGGCACCCATGGTCGCGCACATGTCCAGGGGATCGACGTCTGACCCATCTGCCCTCGGAGCGGCGCTCGGCGGGATTACGCCGATGTCGCTGAAAGTGGCCAACCCGGCGACGACCGCCTCTGCCATCCCTTCGACCAGTTGGTGATGATCGTTTCCCTTGGTTCTATTCAGAAAGGGCGCGACGGCGATACGCGAGCTCCAGAAGCCGACGTTTGACTCTTCGTCCTCGCCGTTCTTTGAGTCGGCGGCGCCGTCGGGGGGAAGCCTGCTCAGCGAAGCAATCGTACGATAGCCGCGCTTGGTGATGGTCTCGATGTACGACGGTGCGCTCGGCTCGTCGCTGAGAGCGCGACGCAACCGTGCGATGTGTCGGTGTAGTGCGTTGGGCCCCACGACCTGGCCGGCCCAGAGCTCGTCGAGCATCTCGTCGATGGATACCACCTCGCCGTGGTGGTTCAGCAGAAAGACGAGCACGGACATGGTCTTTGGTTCCAGGTGATGCTCTTCGTCTCCGCAGGTAATGCGGTTGAGGCTGGTTTCGATGGTCCAGTCTCCGAATTGGAAGTCCGGCGACACCCTTTTTTCTCCCATCAGGCGGTTTGCTGGATCGCTTGCGCAATTCTGAATACCGAGCTTAGCGAAGGGCGCGAAATCAGTGAACCATCAGCGGAACATCAGGCCGTTGCCCCATGGCTTGAGTACCTTGTTCCGCAGGGTGCCTAACCCGGCGGTGGTTGGGAGTTAAACCGATTGAGGTTGGGGCTCATCGTATGAGCGTACAGGAGGTTCAGTTGACTATGAGAAACAAAATTCTCTACACGCTGGGATTTGCTCTGATTGTGTTGGTCTGGCTCGGGGCGATGGAGGCTCGAGCTGATTCCCACTCGGCGGTGGCCCCGAGTGTTCTGGAAAGCTATGCCTGCAGCTACAAGGATGGGAAAGACAGGGAAGACCTGAACAAGCTAAGGGATTTCTATCTCAAGCAGGCGGACAACGCGGGCATTGCCGCTCCACCTGCCTGGTTGTGGACCCTTAACAAAGGCGCTGCTCCGGTAGACTTCGTGTGGTTGAACGTGCACGAAAACCTCACCGCCTTCGGGGCGACCGACGACGCCGTCGCGGCGTCGTCAGAGATGGCCGAGGCGTTCGAGCGGGCGGACAACGTCATGGTTTGTCAGCCGGGACTGGGCACCTTCAGGCAGACCTACGGTGGAGAGGTTCAGGAAAGCGACAGCAGCGTTGCGTCTTTCGGATGCGGATTCAGGGAGGGTTCCGGTCCGGCGGCCATGGACGCGCTTCACGGCCAGATCGCTGATCTGAACGAGATCGCCGGCGATCTGGCGGTCAACTCGATCTTTGAAGTAACGCCGCTGACTCAGGGACCGGACGGGTCCGACATCGTGATGGTGGTTATCACGGACGGCACGTCGGGATGGGCGCGCCATATGGACTACATCAACTCCATACCTGCCGGATTGGCGGCCCAGAATCATTTCAATGCCGCATTGGATTGCGACATGAACCTCTGGCGTCTGGAGCAGATCGTGGGCGCAGAGGATTAGGCAGGCGCAGGAGCCGACCTTAACTCTGTCGGCTCCTCACCGACGAGGATCACTCCGGCGGCAGCCACTGCCCGATCTCCGCAGCAATCTCTCTGACCCTTCGGCGCACGCCCGTCTTGTGCCGGCACCTTGAACCGGCACATGAAAGTTGGTGGGTCCGGGAGGGCGGGCCGGTGTAGGATGTGGCCATACAGGCCAGCAGGGGGACCTCGAGATGAAAGTCGGATTAGCCTTCGCGAGCAGCATCGGCATTGATGGCGCCACGGCTCTGGACATCTGTCGTCGGGCCGAGGCGGCGGGGTTCGAGTCGGTGTGGGGCGGCGAGCACGTGATCATCCCGGACGCCATCGCGTCCAAATATCCTTACACGCCCGACGGCAAGGTGCCCGTGGAAGCCGATACGCCGATCCCCGACCCGCTCATGTGGCTGGCGTTTGCGGCCGCGGCGGCGCCCAGCCTGCGGCTCGGCACGTGCATTCTGATCGTGCCCCAGCGCAACCCGCTGATCCTGGCCAAGGAGCTCGCCACCCTGGACCAACTCTCGGGCGGCCGGGTGGAGCTCGGTCTCGGCGTCGGGTGGCTGAAGGAAGAGTTCGAAGCCCTGGGCGTGCCCTGGGAACGGCGCGGCGCGCGCAACGACGAGTACATCGAAGCCATGCGAGCGCTTTGGGGCGGTCCTCACGCGGAGTATCACGGCGACTTCGTGGATTTTGCGCCGGTGACCTGCAGCCCGCGACCGGTGAACGGCTCGATTCCGGTGATCGTCGGCGGCGACACGGATGCGGCCATCGCTCGCGCCGTGCGCCTGGCGGACGGTTATTTCCCGGGCGAGGGAGATGCGGAGCGGCTCGATGCCTTGCTGGGGCGCCTGCGCGCCACGGCCGAGAAGGCGGGTCGGGACCCAGCCAGCATCGAGATCAACGCGATGTTCGGGATGCAGATGGCAGACCCCGCGGCCGGCATCGAGCAGATGGCGGGGCTCGGCGTGGACAGGATCATGATCCCGGCCTTCTTCTTCGCCGGGCCCGATGGGCTTGACCGTCTCAGCGAGTTCGGCGAGCGGATCATGCCTCTGACGCAGGCCTGAACGCGCCGGAGACGGATCAGTCGAGTTCGAGACCGACGCCGACCAGGTAGGTCACGTCCTCTTTTTTCCGCAAGCTCGCTGGGTTGGTTTCGTAGTCGAAGTCCACCTGCATATTGATGTAGACGTCTTCGAGGATGTCCCAGCGTACACCGGTGCTGGTGTTTAGAATCTTGTTTTTCCGGCCGCTGACGATCGTCTGGTAGTCGGTCTCCTGAAATACCACGAGATCGTCATCGAGGAAGTGGTGCTCGTAGCGGAAGACGAGCTGCGCAGCTACGGACTCCTTGTTCTCCCCACCGATGTCCTCGGTCAGGTAGTTGGGGCCGATACTCAAGTTCAGCGTGCGCTTGGAGTCGTCCCAGAAGTGGAAGCCCGGCCCAAGGAAGATCTGGCTTCGGCTGGCCAGGTCACGAATCGGATCGCGAGACCAGTTGACGGCGCCGCGAATAAACCAGTCTTCCCGGAACGTCCACACGTCCTCGTAGGCGACTGTAGTCTGGTCTTTCGTGGTGTCGCCTTCGGCACTTGCCTGGTCGCGGGTGTACTCGAGCCGGTGACGATGCTCGCCGAGCTTCATTTTGCCGACCACGTTGAACCTGGAGGATTGGGTGTCCGAGTTCCCGGTGGAGAGGTTGACGCTGATGTCGCTGGTCAGCTCCCACTCGAAGAAGTCTTCAATTTCCTGCATGTTGTCGATCTTGGCCAGGGGGTAGGTTTCCTCGCCGTCGTCAACGATGACGGACGGCCTGCCCAGATCGTCAAGCCCCAGCCGTCCGGTCACCGTCCTCCCCCGCCGCCCTTCGATGAACTCTACGTCGAAGTTCTCGTCCGTGTGCACGTAGGCGACGTAGTCGAGGTCGATGGGGTACGTGTCGCCGTACTCGGGCTCGATGAAGACCTCCCCGTTCCAGATCTGCTTGATCTCTCCGGTGATCCGGTCGCCGTTTTTCATCATGACGAAGTCGGTGGCGTGAGCATGGCCGCCCAGAATGCCGGCTAGCATCGCCGCGATCAGCAATGGAATGTGTCGCATGTCGGATCCTCGAGGTCGACGAAGTGAGCGGCGCAAATGGTGGCGCTCTTCATAGGGGCCGGTGTTCTGCCACAAATTGGCGGAAAGGTCCAATTCTGGGGCGGCGCGGACGCACTCGGCTCAGCCTACTCCGTCTTGGTCTTCCCCTTGAAGGTCGGCGACGATCCTCGCCAGCGTGTCCGAGTCTGCCTCGTGCTCCAGCGGAATACTCACCTCAACGCGGTCCACGAGACCGTCGAAGCGGGATCGGATTTCTGCGGCGAGCTCTTCGTAGGTGGCGACAACCACCCACTCGTCCAGCACGTCGTCGCCTATGCGCGCCCCCATCTCCTGCCAGCGCTGTTCTTTCGAGAGACGGCTGAGCTCGGTGGCGAGATCGCCGAGGCCGGCGTTCTCGAATGGCCGGCGGTAAGCGGGTGTGCTCACGTAGAACGCGAGCCGCTGCCGGGCGACCTCTACCCGCTCGCGGAGCGTCTCTCCGTCGGCCGCGGTGGCGATCAGGGGTTTCAGGCACACCTCGAAAGGTTTGCCCTCGGGCCGTCGCTCGGTCATCGCGGGTGCTACGACGTCGCGGATGTAGCGTGGGGCGCAGACGGGGTGCAGCCGCACGCCATCGGCCACCTCGGCGGCGACGCCGCACATGTAGGGGTTTACCGCGGCGACCAGGATGGGGATGTCGGGGTAGTCGATGGGCGCCGGGGTGAACAGCGGGACGGTCAGGTCGATATCGTAGTGTTGGCTCGAAAAAGCCAGCTTCGTCCCGCTCTGCCAGCTCGCCCAGATGGCTCGCACCGCGTTCACGTAGTCGCGCATCCACGGTCCCGGGGGATGCCACGGCAGGCCGAAGCGTCTGCGTATGTGGCCACGCACCTGAGACCCGAGGCCGAGCTCGAAGCGGCCGTTGGACAGCTTCTGCAGTGTCCACGCCGACATCGCGGTGACGAACGGGCTGCGGGCGAAGGCGATTGCCACGGAGGTGCCGAGGCGCACGCGATGGGTCGCCGCTGCAGCCATGGCGAGTACCTGGAAGGGATCGTCCTTGGTCTCTTCCATCAGCAGCCCCCGGTAGCCGAGCGCTTCCACGGTGCGGGCATCGTTTGCTACGGTTTGGAGGTCGAGCGCTGACTCGGGCGCCGCGAGCCCTGGATCCAGCTTGCCCAGGGGCAGCAGGGTTTCGGCTTTCATGTCGGTTCTTCGGGCCCCGGCGTGCGGTGTGAACTCGGATAGAGTCTAACGAACCCCTGCGGGTTCCAGAAACATCAGGAGGGGGCCGAGTCCGGAACCGGGATCGAGCGGAGCCGGTTGGCTTCCGCTTCGGCATTGTTAGACTGACCGTCTTTGCGCATCGTCGGGACGAAACTCCATGGCCACGTTGTTCGCCGATCAGGAGATCGTGACCGCTTCAGGGAGGGTGGGCGAGACGCTCCGGATCCCTACCGCTAACCCGCTGAACTACTTCGAGGCCATCTCCAATCCCGGGGCCATGGACCTTACCGAGATCCTTGGCAAGCTGTTCCTGCCGGACGGACAGGGGCCGTGGCCGGTCGTGGTGGTGGTGCCCGGCAGCCTTGGCATCGCGCCCTCGCACGTGGCAAAGGCCGACATTCTCGGCGAGGCGGGCATTGCCGCCTGCCTGATAGACCCCTTCGGCACCCGTGGCGTCACGTCCACGGTAGCCAACCAGGCCCAGTTCTCGTTCGCCGCCAGCGCCTGGGACGTTCTGGCCAGCGCCGCCGTCCTGGCCGGGCGTGGGGAGATCGACGCTGCGCGAATTGGCGCCCAGGGACACAGTCGCGGTGGCTCCGCCGTGCTGTCGGCCGCCTGCATGGCACGGCTCGAGACGGTCGAAGCCAGGGCCGGTCTTCGCGGGGTCTACGCCGCCTACCCGTGGTCGGGCCAGCAATTTCTTCACCCCTTTGTCGGCGACACCGTGGTGCGGGCCGTGATCGGCGATCAGGACGAGTGGTGTCTGGCTCAGCAGGTTCAGGGACACATCCAGGCGATCAGGCTGTGCGGAGGCGATGCCTCCTGCCGGATCTTCCCCGGGGCGCATCACAGCTTCGACCGGGATACTCCTGTCGAGCTCATCGCCGACGCCTCCGTCTCTCCCGGAGCCCCCACGGTCTACATTCGTGAGGACGGCGCGTTCGTGCATCCGGCCGATGGCCATGCGGACCCTGCTTTCACAGACCGTCAGCTCATGATGTACGGGATCAAGGCCGGGTACGGGCGACGGGGAGCGCGCCTGGGCAGCGAGGGTGACCAGGCGCAGCGGTTCCACGAGGACATGCTCGCCTTCTGGACGTCCGCGCTGAGCGTGGGCTGATCGACCGGCTGGGGGTCAGTCGGCCTGGTCGGGGCTGATGTCGACCATGTACGGCTCCGGGTCCACGCCTAGCTCACGGCAGAGCCGGCGGATCGCCATCAGCTCGCTGCCGCTCAAGTCCTGATCGGCGTGGGCTGTGTAGCGGGCAATCCTGATCAGCAGATCTGCCGCTTCCTCGTTGCCCCGAAAACGGCCGATCGCCTCCAGGGCCCAGTCCTGGCCTTCCCCGGAATTGGCACGCATGGCATGCACGAACTGGCGGTGCAGGTCGATGGCCTTGCGCGGGTCGAAGACGTTCAGCCGCTCGATGTTCTCCAGCACCCGGTCGACGGCGAGCTGCTCGCTCAAGTGCACGTGGGCGTCGGCCATGGCCACCAGCGCGCTGGCTGCCATTGAGGCCTCCAGAAATCTCCGGTCCTTGAAGCGCGCGAAGCCGGTGCCGAGAATCTTGTCAGTCAGGTTCATGTGCGGGTACCCATTGGCGGCGCCTTCGACCGGCATCCCTATGCCGGTCTTCCCTTGCGCCGGACAGCATAAAGGGCGGGAAGGGTTCTTGAAACAGCCCGTTGGCGGGACCGCCCGGAAGGGGCCGGATCCGGTTATGCTTGCGGCACGACGGTCGTCTCTGGAGGGGAAGCAAATGCGCGATCTGGGCGGGAAGGTGGCGGTGGTGACCGGTGCTGCGAGCGGCATCGGCCGGGCGACGGCCACGCGTTTGGCCGAGGAAGGGATGAAGGTGGTGATGGCCGACATCGAGGAGGCAGCTCTCGAAGGTGCCGTTGCCGAGCTGGCGGGCGCGGGCCACGAGGTTCTCGGCGTGCCAACCGACGTGTCGGATTGGGAAGCCGTGAGCAGGCTGGCGGACAGCACCATGAAAGCGTTCGGGGGGGTCAATGTGGTCCACAACAACGCCGGCGTGGTGGTGTCCGGCCCCGTTGCCGAGCTCACCCTGGCGGATTGGGAATGGGTCCTTGGCGTTGACCTCTGGAGCGTGGTGTACGGCGTGAAGGCCTTTCTACCGCTGATCCGGAAAGCGGGGGAGGGGCACATCGTGAACACCGCCTCCACGGCGGGCCTGCAAGCCTCGGAGACCATCGCGCCCTACAACGTTGCCAAGTTCGGCGTGGTCGCTCTGACCGAGACCCTGCGCGCGGAGCTCGACTCGGAAGGCTCCGCCATCTCCGCTTCGGTGCTGTGTCCCGGTGCCATCAACACCCAGATCGTCAACAGCAAGCGAAACCGGGACAGCGCGTCGGCCCGGCATCACCAGAGTTCCGATGCCGAGCGCGCGTTCGAAGCCCGCGCGGGTCGATTGCTGGCGGAGGAGGGTATGGACCCGGCCGAGGTTGCCGACATGGTGGTCAACGCCATCCGCACGAAGGAGTTCTGGATCGTCACGCACCCGCAATGGGTCGACGTGCTCAAAGCGCGCGTGGACGCCATGGCGCGGGACCGGTCACTTGCCAGGGGGTTTGGCGGTTGAGTCGCGAGTCTAGTTGACGCGGCCACGCGTTTTGGTCGCTGAAGCCGAAGATCTGACCGAGATCAACATGAAACCGGCGGGGAAGCCCTGTTCAAGAACCATCGTTTCGACCTCGTGGATTTTCTCGCTCTGCTGCTGCTGGTGGGGCTCGGGGTCATGGCGTCCGGGGTCGTCATGGACCCGCCCGGCAGCCCGCGGGAGCTCTTCCTCATCCACTTCGGCGACTGGACGCCGGGCCTGATCATCGACGGCGTGCTCCTGGACACGCTGGACGAGACTCTGGGAGATGCTTTGACCAGCGAGACTCGCGAAGCGCAGGCTTCTGCCTTTGGCCTGATCGCCTCGGTCATGCGGGAGGCGTGAGCCGGGTGACGTGGTGGGCGCGCGCAGATTCGAACTGCGGACCTCTGCCGTGTGAAAGCAGCACTCTAACCAACTGAGCTACGCGCCCCCGTCGATAAGCGTACCAAAACGAGCGGCCGAAGCTACCGCCGCGCTGATCTGGCNNGCGCCCCCGGCGGGTAGCGTACCAAAACGAGCGGGCGAAGCTACTGCTGCGCCGATCCCTTGCTGCAAAGAGTGCAAAGAGTGCGTCAGAAGGGAAAGTAGGCGCGGGATTCGCCCACGGCGTAGGCGCTGATCTCTTCGCTGGGCAGCCCTGCCTCGCGAACGGCTGCGCGCAGCAGCTCCGGGGGCTCGAGCAGGGGTTCGGCGGTGAGGTGGAAGGCGCCCCAGTGCACCGCCATGGATCGCCGTGCGCGGATGTCCTGATGAATGCGGACGGCCTGCTCGGGATCGGCGTGGTAGTTGTGCATGTACGCCCGTGGCGCGTAGCTGCCGATGGGAATGATGCCGAGGTCGAAGCCATCGAAGCGATCGCCTATGTCCTTGAACTGCACGTCGTTGTACCCGGTGTCCCCACCGAACCAGACCGTGAAGTCGTCCCACTCCATGGCCCAGCCGGCCCACAACCGCTTGTTACGGTCGGTCAGGGTTCGTCCCGAGACGTGCTGGGTGGGGGTGGCGGTCACCTTTAGCGCTGAGCCGCCGGGGTCCACCGTCTGCTCCTCCCACCAGTCCAGCTCCACGACTCTCGACGGATCGATTCCGGCATCGACCAGCCACTGCTTCAGTCCCAAAGGCACGAAATAGCGAGGCCGGTCGCCGAGAAACCTGATGGTGGGCTCGTCGAGATGGTCGTAGTGATCGTGGGAGATCACCACCACGTCGATGGGCGGGAGGCCCTGGGCGTCGACGCCCGGTGCCGACTTTCGTCCCGGGCCCGCAAAAGCCACCGGAGATGCGACGCGCGAGAGGATGGGATCCGTGAGCACGTTCACGCCGGCGTGCTGAATGAGCACGGTGGCGTGCCCGACCCAGGTCACCCGGGCGTTGTTGGTCTGCTCGCCATCGTTGACGAGGCGGGGCGCTGCCGTGGGGACCGAGCCGTCGCGATGGCGGTCGTAGTCAGACCAGTCGTCTTTGCCGAAAAGGCGTCGTTTGAGGAACGCGAAGACGCCGCCGTTGGACTGCTCCACGTAAGGATTGGTGAAACGTCCGGTTTCGGTGTGATGTGCGGGCGGGTTGGCCGTGGCCGGTGCCGCACTGGCCAGGATGCCGAGCAGGACCGCCTTGCCCGCGCTGGATCGGAGATTAAGCATAACTCTAGCGTAACGCCTGCGCAGTGCGACGACCATGTTTGGGACCGGACTTCGGCTATCCGGTGTATGACCGTCGTTGCGCACATTAGTTCCGCCGTGGATGGCCGCTGGCCAGGCTCGATCCGACGGGCCGCAGCGGGGTGTTTTTACCCGGATACGCTTTCTGATACGGTTCGTAGGGTAGGGGGAGAGGATGAATTTCAAGGAAAGCCACGTCCGCGACCTGCTCGACGCAGCGCCGGATGCGACCGTCGTGGCCGATTCTCAGGGCGTGATCGTGTTCGCCAATGCCCAGGTACGTCAGGTGCTCGGTTACGAGCCCGATATGCTCATAGGCCTGAACGTCGACGAGCTGTTGCCGGAGCGACTGCGCGGGACCCACAGCGACCACCGGGCCGACTTCATGTCCGCGCCCAGGGTCAGACCCATGGGCGCCGGGCTGGATCTTTACGGCCGCCGCCGTGACGGGTCCGAATTCCCCATCGAGATCAGCTTGAGCCCGGTCAGCACGGATCAGGGTTTGTTGGTCATCAGCTCCATCCGGGACGTGACCGAGCGGAGGGCGTTCGAGGTCGAGCTGAGCGCCGCCAAAGACACCGCCGAGCGCGCCACCGCGACCAAGTCGAGGTTTCTGGCGGCAGCCAGCCACGATCTGCGCCAACCCCTGCAATCCATAGCCATCTATCTCGACGTGCTCAATCGGATCGTGCGTCAGGACCAGGACAAGGCGCTGGAGGTCAGCGGTAAAATAGACAAGTCGTTGGACGTGATGCGCGAGTTACTCGACGCGCTTCTCGACGTCTCCAAACTGGACTCCGGCTCGATCATCCCGGAGGTCCGAGACTTCCGCCTTCAGACGTTGTTTGATGAGCTGGCCGCAGACTGTACTCCCGAGGCGGAGGGCAAGGGCCTGGTGCTTCGAATCGAGCCCACGCAGGCCGTGGTGCGCACGGATCTTCCGCTGCTGCACCGCATCCTCGCCAACTTCGTCGGTAACGCCGTTCGCTACACCGAGAAGGGCAGCGTGACGGTCTCGGCTACCGGCGATGGCGACCAGCTGCGCATCGAGGTGCGCGACACGGGCATCGGCATTCCCGAGGAAGCCATCGAGACCATATTCGAGGAGTACTTTCAGCTCGACAATCCGGTCCGTGACCGCCGCAAGGGCCTCGGCTTGGGGTTATCGATTGTCAAGCAGATAGCCGGCTTGCTTGATTGCACCCTGGAGGTCTCATCCACCCTGGGAGAAGGCTCTTCCTTCGGCATCCGGGTTCCCGCGGGCCAGCTGCCCGAAGAGGAGTTGACCCAGGGACAGGATCAGGTTGGGGAGCCTGGCTCCGGGGAGCCGATCATCCTGTTCGTCGACGACGATCCGGCCATCGTAGACGCGACCACCATGATGCTCGAGCTCGCCGGGATCTCTGTCCGTTCGGCCCTGGATGGCGATGCGGCCATCGCCATGCTGGAGGAAGGTCTGACGCCGGACATGGTAGTTTCGGATTACCGTCTGCCCGGAGCCAACGGTATCGAGGTGATCCGCCGTGCGCGGGAGCTTCGGGGCAGCTATCTGCCCACTGTGCTCATGACCGGCGACACGTCCGGCAAGGTCATCGACGAGGCGGCCGTTTCGAATTGCACGGTGCTTCGCAAGCCTGTCGATACCGAGCTCCTGATCAATCTCATCGAGCAGGGGCTCGACGGGCAGCGTGGCGGGGCAGCCGCCCAGCCGACCGGCTAGGTAGATTCCCGAATTGAGCCTGTATCGTCCGGGCGTAGGCTCCGTCCCTATTGAATTGCAGGCGCCCGACGATGGTTTCCATAGCGGTAGTAGATGACGATGCGGCCATTCTTGACGCCATGACCCTGCTCGCGGAAAGCCGGGGCTGGCTCGCCAAGGTGTTCGCCAGTGGCGAGGCTTTCCTGGACGCCTTCGAGCAAGACCGGGACATCGATTGCGTGGTGCTCGACCCGCACCTGGAAGGCATGGGCGGCGACCACGTCGCCGACGTGGTGGCCGGCACCGGCGTGCCGGTCGTCGGCCTGACCGCCCGCCCGGAGAGCCCGGTCACCCAGTCGATCATGCAGAGCGGGGCGGCGGCCATGTTGACCAAGCCGGTGCGCCCCGACGAGCTCGTGAGTGCCATCGAGCGCCTCCTTCTGAACTGAAAACGCGGCCGCGACCCATAAGGAGCGGCGAGCGCCGAACCCTCAAACCTGCAACAATTCGCTTCCCCGCGATTCCCAAGCCGGGGTGTCGGGCCCATGAAGGTGACGCCAACCGGGAGAAGAGGTGGCTGACGTTCTGCCATTCGAGAAACCCAGCCCTAAGGAAAAGGCCAAGGGCCGGACACTCTGCTCTCGCGGTTTCCACAAGTGGGTGGTCGACAAGAAGCAGCAATTCGACGTCAAGCAGGGCAGGTTGGTTACCGTGCATCGCTGTCAGCGCTGCGGCGCGACGAAGAATGCGGCGATCTGATCCGCGCCGAATGACTCAGCCTCGCGCGCTGGTTCTGGTGGCCGTGCTCGCCTTTGCCGGACAATGTCTGGCCGAGGCCGGAAGCAGCGCCCCGTCCCGATCCGCCGAGCTCAACACCGGTGAGGTCGTCGACATCCCGTACCGGATGCACGATGACGCGGGCATCCGCGTGGACGGCCGGCTCGACGACGCCGCCTGGGCGGAGGCGGTCGTGATCGGCGATTTCATCGTCATCGATCCGGACACGATGGAAAAGCCCCGTTGGGAAACCAGGCTCATGCTGCTCTACACGGAGCGTGGCATCTATGCGGGCTACGACCTGGAGCAACCGCGCGACATGATCGTCTCCGTGCTCTCGCCGAGGGACACCGGGACGAATTTCGGTGACTTCGTCGGCCTCGTGCTCGATACGTCGGGCGACGGCAAGTACGGGTACTGGATGTCCCTTGCGGCCAGCGGCGTCAAAACCGACGGCACTCTCATTCCCGAGGCGCAGTTCAATCGGGACTGGGATGGGGTCTGGTACGGAGAAACCGCGCCGACCGAGAAGGGCTGGTCGGCGGAGTTCTTCGTTCCCTGGTCGCAGCTGGCGATGCCGAAGGAATCGGGCACCCGGCGCATGTCGCTCTTTGCGTCGCGTCGCTCCGTGGCGATCGGTGAGCGTTGGGGCGTGCCCGCCCTGCCTTTCACCATCACCAAGTGGATCCAGTACATGCGGCCGCTGGAGATGGAAGGCGTGGACCCGCGCCAGCAGTGGAGCGTGATCCCTTACACCTCGGTGACCCAGGATCAGGTGGAGAAGGAGACCGATTTCCGGGCCGGCGCCGAGGTGTTCTGGCGGCCGTCCAGCAATTTCCAGGTTTCCGGATCCATCCTGCCCGACTTTGGCAACGTGGAGTCGGATGCCGTCATCGTGAACCTTTCGGCTCTGGAGACGTTCTTCCCCGAGAAACGGCTCTTTTTCCTGGAGGGACGGGATGTCTTCCTCACCTCTCCGAGAGCGGATGCGTCGAAAAATTTCTTTCCGGTGACGGTGGTGAACACACGTCGCATCGGCGGTTCGCCGCGCGCGCCGGCCGTTCTGGACGGAGTGGAAATACCAGCGGCGCAGCTCGACCAGCCGGTGGAACTCTACGGTGCAGTCAAAGCCACGGGTCAGCTGGGCTCCCTGCGCTATGGGCTGCTCGGTGCGATGGAAGACGACGTGACCTTCAAGGTGGATGACCTGCGATTCGAACAGTCCGGAAGTGACTACGGGGTTGCCCGCCTGCTCTGGGAGGACGTCTCGTACGGGAGTTATCGGGCGCTGGGCACCATCTCCACGCTGACGGCTCATCCCGAGGAAGACGCCGTCGTTCATGGGATCGACTATCACTACATGACGGGGAACGGTTCGTGGAAGATCGACGGTCAGGTGCTTTACTCCGACAAGGACAGCGTCGGTGGCGGGTGGGGCACCTTTGCAGATGCCGTGTATACCCCTCGTCGCGGCCTCAAGATCAACCTGGAATTCGAGTACTACGACGACAAGCTGGATATCAACGATCTGGGCTTTCTGCAGCGCAACGACATCACCCGGGGCGGCATCGGCGTCAACTACACCAACCCCAACGTCGGCTGGGCCAGACAGCTGAACCTGAGCGGACGCTCGATCTACGAGGTGAACGGGGACGGCGACGTCACGCGGCAGGGTGCTTCCGTGTCCACCAATGTGCTGCTGAACAGTCTGGGCCGTGTGCGGGCATCCGCGCTGTTCTTCGGTCGCCGGACGGACGACCTCAACAGCTTTGGAAACGGTTCATTCGTCATCCCCAGCCGGTGGGAGGGCAACGTCGATTACTTTTCCGATCCCTCGCGACCCTTCAGCTATCGGATTGGCTTCGATCTGGACGAGGAGAAGGTTCATGGAATCGCGATCAAGGCCCGGCTTGGCGCGACCTGGCGGCCGTCTCAGCGAATGAAGGTGGACGTCTTCGCCGAGTACGTCAGGCGGGACGGTTGGCTGCTGCATCAGGACGCCCCGGAGGATTTCGACGGCCAGAACAACTACTTCACGACCTTCGATACCCGCGAGTGGCGACCCACCATCGGCATCGACTTCTTCTTTACCGCGAAGCAGCAGATCCGGCTCTCCGCTCAGTGGGTGGGCATTCAAGCCAGGGAGCAGAGGTTCTTTCAGATCCCCGAGAACGAGGGCGAGCTCGACGAGGTCGACAAGCCATGGGAGCAGAGCGACGACTTCACGATATCCAGCCTGAATGTCCAGCTCCGGTATCGATGGGAGCTGGCGCCGCTGTCCGACCTGTTCATCGTCTACACGTTGAACGGTGACCAGGCGCCACCGCGCGCTAGCTTCACCGATCTGCTGGAGTCGTCATTTTCGGACCCGGTCTTCGAGAAAATCGTGTTGAAGCTTCGCTATCGGTTGGGCAGCTGACGCTGCTCAGTTGATGGAAAACCCGTCGGGGGCCTTGCGCGAGTTGCGTTTCTGGTAGGGCGAAATGTAGAAGACGCCGAGGCCGCGGCCATCGGGATGCTTGATGGCGTAGCAGTCGACGGGATGGGCAGAGGCCTCTGAGGATACGGAGCCCAGCCGGTCAAATAGTATTTTCGCCCCGTCCGAGGACCTCAGCCGTGCCAGGTAAGCGGTGCTGCCGAATATGGTGTTGCACGGTATGGGGTTCGATGCCACGCGGCCGAAATCCCCTGTGGCGTCCGGGAGCTCGTCACCGTCCACCCCGTCGTCGACCTGTCCCAGTGAGTCGCGCAGAGTTTTCTGCTCCTCCAACAGCTCTGGATCCAGGGCCGCGTGCTCGGGCTTGACCCGCCGGCGTGAGCGGCGATGGGTCGCCGCGAGGAATGGCCACAGCAGTAAGTCGCTCGCCACGACGATACCGGCGTAAACCGCGAAGGCCAGGCGGGAGATGTGGCGCTGCTCGTACAAGTTCAGGTGACGCGCGAGCGTCGGCCGGACGGGGGTGAAAAGGAGGACGGTGCCGCCGATGACGAGGTAGGTTGCGAAGATCTGCCCCCAGGTCATCATCATCGCCCGTTGCCTGCCATTTCGGCGGAGTCCCTGAAAAGATCGGCCTGGGGATCTGGCAGCAGCTCAAGTTGGCGCGGGTCGGCCGGGGTGACGGGGCCGCGGACTTCTTCGCTGCTCGCCCGCCGACGATCGATGATCAGGACGGCATTGCCTTCGCCGCCCGCATCCCAATGCCGTTGGATTGATGTGTCTTTTTGCCCCGCCCCACGCATCACACAAGGTTAGACGGGCCGCGTCGTCGACGGAACGTGGTTTTGTGAGCGAATTGTAGAAACATGCCTTACAGCGGGTCCTGGTGACCGGCGCGGGGTGATGTCTGTCGGGGCCGAATCGCTGAAGGGGCCAGTTTCAGGGCGCTTGCGGATCGGGGTGTTCCACGAAGATGAGGTCTTCGGTGGGGAAGCCGAGTTGGGCGGCGCGTGCCAGCAACCCCTCGAGGGTCTTATCGGCAAGAGCGGGCGCGCGCGCAAGCACCCATAGATAAGAGCGGCTAGGGCCGCTGACCAGTGCCCACTGGTAGCCGTCGCCGTCCAGCGCGACCACGTGGTAGCCGCCGTAGAAAGGACCGAAGAACGACACTTTCAGGCTTCCCGTGCCACGATCTCCCAGAAAGTAGGCTTTACCCCGGGCTTCGCGCCACTCGCCTCGGGCGGCGTCGTAGCCGCGGTTCGTCACGCTGATGCCGCCGTCGCTCCGGCGGGCGTACTCGGCCGTCACGCGAGTGAGCCCGCGCTCGAAGGAGTGATCCAGGCGCGCGATCTCGTACCAGCGGCCCAGGTAGCGCTCCAACCGGAAATCGTTCACCGGTTGGATACCGTCCGGGATGCCTGTGCACGCCGCGCAGCAGATGGCGACGCAGAGCGCGCCGGTTGCTCGTTGCAGGCGGGTGGTTCGACGATGGCGCGTCAAAGCCTCCTTGGCCGGGGCCGGCATGCTTTCAATCGAGATTAATTGCATTTTTGCGACAGATTCAAGACAGACCTCAAGGGATTGCGGTGATAGCTTGAGGACCTCTCAGGCTTAAAACTCATTTGTCTCATGCTGGAACGCAAATCTGCTGCCTCTTTCTCCGCAGTCTCGGTCGAACCTGGCGTTGACGCCTGCTGCGAGGCGGCACGTCGAATCGCGGGGGATCGTGTGCTGGTCGTCGACGCGCCGCCGCTGCCGCTCGACGATTGTGACCGAATCATGGACTGCCGATGCAAGTACAAAAAGTGGAGCGATGTGCGTCAGGAAGAACGCCGCTCGCCGATTCCCAATCAGTTCTATTTTGATGAGGACCGTCGCGGCCCCGTTCCGGGACGCCGAGCCCTGGACTGATACGTCCCTGTCCGCGGCCGGATGATCGGGTGGTGTCCGGTAGCCAGCGTTCCGACACTTTTACTCCGGCTGACATCGCGGGCAGAAGTAAAGCCGTCGCGAACTGGCGTTGATGCGGGTGATCGTCTCGCCGCACTGGTGGCACGGGAGCCCTTGCCGAGCGAAAACGCTGAAACGGTGAGCCGACCTGGGCAACCCCTCCTTTTTCAGCCGACCGGCGAGCGCCTTGGGCACGGTGACGCCGCCCGTTTCGTAGGAGCGTCGGCTGATCGACAGGGTTGCCCGGGCCAGGCGCCCGATGTGTCCCGTCGACAAGTCCTTTGGTCGCGCCGAGGGGTGCACGCCCGCGGCGAAGAGAACCTCCGAACGCAGGTAGTTGCCGACACCTGCCATGAAGTGCTGATCGAGGTACAGGGCGGCAACGGCGCGGCCGGAAAATTTCGGATCGCGCAGGCGCAGGGCGACCTCCTTCCACCCCAGCGTCGCGTCCAGCACGTCGGGACCGAGGCGGGCGATGGGCGGAAACTCGGGCAGGCATTCCGTTGGCAGGACCTCGATGGTCGATGCGCTGTAGAGCAGGGCGCTCGACTCGGCCGTGTGCAGGGCCACGCGAAGCTGGCGGTTGGTCTTTGGCAGCACCCCGCGCCTTCGCACCATCCATTTGCCGTAGAGCTGGTTGTGAGAGTACAGGGTGTAGCCGTTGTCGAAGCCCGTCAGCAGGGCTTTCCCTCGCGTATCCACCGCCTCGACCGTTGCCCCGGTCAGCGCGTCCGCCCATTCGGTGAGGCGTTGCAGGCCGAAGTAGACCTCCTCGATCCGTCGGCCGCGAATCGCCGCTTCGATCCGGTCGGCTTCGCGGCGAATCTCGGGACCCTCAGGCATCGATGGATGCCTGATCCTGGCCGGTGATCAGGCTCTGCGATACGGCCCTGGCGAGCGCGTTTCCGCTGGCAAAGGCGTCCTCGGCCGTCGCTCCCAGACACCAGTCACCGGCAAGCCCCAACGATTGCTGCGGGTCCCACAGGTGGCTGCGTCCCAGCGGCGAGGCCGTGGAGGCGAACCGCCAGCGGTGCGCCATGACCACGTCGGGACCGCCGCTGCTCGTGCCCGCCAGAGCGGGGTCGAGAGCCCGAAGCATCCGCTCGGCGGCGTCCGCGGGGTCCAGATCAACGTTGGCACGCGACCATCGGGCGGTTGCGTGCGCGACCCAGCGTTGCGGGTACCACTGTGGTGGGTCATCGGCGCGCCGGGCCTGAGGGATCAGCCGCTCGACGATGCGGGGGTCGGCACGAGCGGGGATTGGCCGAGGCTCTGCGAATCCCAGCATCAGGGTCCAGACGGGCGTCATGGTCACGGCCGTTGGTGATGGGGTGTTGTCCAGACCGCTGTCTTCTAAGAGTGCGCTGGCCTGCGGTGCCGGGATGGCGAGCACGACGGCCTGGAATGGCCCCTGAGCGCCGGACGGGGATTCAATGATCCAGCCGCTCTCGCAACGGGCCAGTCGCCTCGCCTGGGCCTTGAATACCATGGGGATGTCTGTGACCAGGGGCCTGAGCAGCCCGCGCATGTCCGGCAGGCCGACATGCAGGGAATGGTCAGCGGCGTCCTCCTCGCGCTCTGCGGCGCCGGCGGTTTCCAGAGAGTTGAGGAATCGTCTGAATGCGGGGCTCCGCGAGGCGAGGTCGGGCGTGCCGTGATTCCAGCGGCCGTCGGCGCGCCGGCGGGTCGCCAGACGGCCACCGATGTCGCCGCTTTTCTCCAGGACCACCACGCTCAGGCCTTGCTGGTGTAGAGCCGACGCGCACACGCAGCCAGCGATGCCGGCACCAACGATCGCCACGTCCCTCATGAAAATTGGCTCTGCTCGTCCATGGCTGTCGAAGATATTCGCGGGGGGGTCAATCTGGCGTGAAGAATCAAGCGGCGGAGTTGGTCTCGATTCCAGGTACCATTCGTTGAGCAGAAACCGCGATTATGTCTACTTTATCGGCTGATGATGGTAGATTTTGTATAAATATAGTCTAATATATCGCAACGATTTATCTCGACATAAAGTAGCTATGCCCGCCATTAAAAAAGTACAAGGTCCCAGGCCCGTTCTCGCAATGGCCCTGTTTGTATGGCTGCCGCTCAGCGGTGGCGCCGTTGCCGACGCGGGACGGGATCTTGCCTGGAAGTACCACTGCGTGACCTGTCATGGCGAGAACGGGCGCTCCACGCAGCCCCGGTATCCGAACATCGCCGGTCAGAACGCGGCCTACCTGGAAGCGCGGCTGAATTACTTCCGCGACGAGATCGAGCCCAACAACCGCATGAACGGCCAGGCAGCGCCGCTTTCCGACGAGGACATCGTCTCACTGGCCGACCACTTCAGCGCGATGCCGCGATAGGGAGGTGGTGATGAGCAGAACGCGCAGAGCTTTGGTCGTCGGCTACCTTTGCCTGGGCATCGTTGCGCCGGAGGTAGCGGCGGACACAACCCTTCGGGGCAATGCGCTGGCTGAAGCAAAGGGGTGCGTTGCCTGCCATGGCAGGGACGGCGTTGCCATCGCACCGATCTATCCCAACCTTGCCGGCCAATGGAAGCGTTACCTCCGCGAGCAGCTACATGCCTACCGGTCGGGCAAGCGGCAGAACAGCTTGATGAGCGGTTTTGCGGCCGGACTTTCCGACGACGAGATCCGGCGGCTCGCCGATCACTACGGGTCGAAGTAGGTCATGAGCTGGCCGGCCAGTCGCGCTGCCGGGCTAGTCAGGCTGGAGGACTGGATTCCGCGTTCCGGCCGGTCTTACCAGTCCCGTCGCAACTTCGACCTTGGCCCCACCGCTCGTGACAACGTCTCCGGCCTTTCGCCTTATCTAAGACACCGACTGCTGACCGAGCCCGAGGTCCTCGAGGCGGTGCTTTCCGCGCACTCGCCATCCGCAGCGGACAAGTTCCTCCAGGAGGTCTTCTGGCGCACCTACTGGAAGGGCTGGCTCGAGCATCACCCCCAGGCGTGGCGCCGCTATCGCAGCGATCTCGACGCCTTGCTGGAAGGACCAGCCACCGATGAGGGCTGGCAGGCCGGATACGATCGGGCCGTGGCCGGGGAGAGCGGCATCGCGCCCTTCGACGGCTGGGTAGCCGAGCTGGTGGAAAGCGGTTACCTGCACAACCACGCCCGCATGTGGTTTGCGAGCATCTGGGTGCACACCCTGAAACTGCCCTGGGTGCTGGGGGCCGATTTCTTTCTGAGACATCTTCTCGATGGCGATCCGGCATCGAACACCCTTTCCTGGCGCTGGGTGGTGGGCCTGCACACCGCCGGCAAGACCTATCTGGCCAGGCCGGACAACATCGCGCGGTACACGGACGGACGCTTTGCCGACACCCCCGGCCTTGCTGCGAAGGCCGAGGCGCTGCAGGAACCCCCGGTGGCTCACGAAGGGCTTTCGCTGCCGGACGCGGCTGTGCCCATCGGCGGCCGGCTGGGACTCCTGCTCACCGACGAGGATCTCTCCCTGCCGGTGCTCGGGACGAACCCGGTATCGGTCAAAGGCGTGAGCCTGGCGGAGCGGCGCTCCCCGCGGGGCGCATCGGCTCGGGTCACGGCGTTTGCCGCAGGAGCCATTGCAGACGCGCTTGGCCGCTCGCGTGATCAATACGGCTGCACGGTCGACGAAGGGATCGCCGACGGCAAAGCCGGGGCCGTTCTTGGCTGGGCGCAGCTGGAGCACATCGACAGCGTCCTGATGAGCTACCCGACGGTGGGGCCCGCCCGGGATTTTCACGATGAGCTCGCTGCGTCGCTGCGCAGCGCGGGCGTAGCGGTCGAGTTGCTGATCTCGGACTACGACCGGCTTTGCTGGCCTCACGCGGATCGCGGTTACTTCAAGCTGCGCAAGCGGATCCCAGAGCTGCTCGCCGAGCTTGGCATCATGAAAGCCTGAGAACGTCCGCGGCCGGGACCGTTATGGTGCTCAGGCGGGGTGGGAGTTCGTTGTGGTGGGGACGGATGCGGCAGTATCATTGCTGCTCCGGAGGAGGAGGAATGCTATGTCGCTGTTCGGCGATAAGTGCGATCGGTGTGGCACCAGAACGAAGAACGAGCAGGATGGCCGCCCGATGTGCGAGGCCTGCGTGGAAGAGATGGCGCTGATGGTTCAGGCGGCGGAGGAGGCAGCCCGATCCTGCCCCGTGGACGGTGCCAGCATGAGCAAAGAGATCGCCCACATGATCGTCATCGATCGGTGCCCGACCTGCCAGGGCGTGTGGCTCGATGGCGGCGAGCTCGATCGCATCCGCGGTGGGGTCGAGCAGGAAGCGCTGATGGCCATGACGGGGCGTTTCACCTACCCGCTTGCATAGCGCCGCGGCGTCTCGACCTCAACATCCGCGCGGAAGCATCATGCCGCCGCGATAGGGACACCGCGATAGATGCGAACGGCGGTGGTGCTGACCTCGCCAAGAGCTTCGTCCTCTGCGGCCTCCGCGATGCCGAGGATGCGCTTGCAGCTCGCCAGCGACAACGTGCCCTTCTCGACGAGCTGAAAAGCGCCGATCACTGCGCTCAGATCAGAGATTGTGAACCGATAACCTTCGGAGTTGGCCAGCGCCACGACCTGGGCGCTCCGCGCTCCGATCAGGTTCCCTGCCTCGGAGCTGTCGAGCTCCTCGGGAGAGCTGACGTCGCCGTCGCCCCCGATGATCGCCTGCAGGCGGCCCCGAACGCCCTCATCATCGTGGGATTTTTGCAGGAACCGCACGACCTCCAGGGAGTTGCCCTGAGCGACGGCAGGCTTGACCTTGTCGTACGTGAAGCCTTTGTAGGTCATGGTGGCAATGGAATCGATGAACGGCAGGTAATCGGCGGTCTGGCTGCTCGCATCCACGAACTTTGCAAAGGCGGTGTCTGAAAGCTCGCCGCCTTTCATTCGCTGGAAGGCATCGATGATCGAGTACAGATCGGCGATGGTGAACGTGTAGCCGTGCTTCGCGGCGAAGTCCGCCACCAGGGCGCCTCGGGCGCTGCGAAGTGCCTGCAGCTCGCCCTCGTCCAGTTGGGAGAAGTCGCTGATGTCGCCGTCGCCAGCCTGCAGGATGGCTTGGAGCTCTGTGCGGAGCGCATCGTCGTTCGCGGTGGCCTCCACGAAACGGACGACGTCGAGCCTGCGCTGGCCGTCGGCGGCGCCGGCGGCCGACTTGGTGTGAGTCACCCCCCGGTAGGAGCGCGCGACAGCTTCCTGCGCGCCCGGTGATGGCACGCTCTCTAGATCCAGCATGCTCATCAGTTCCTCGTCAGTGATTTCGCCGAACCGGAAACTCTGGAAAGCGCCCACCACTGCCTGAAGCTCGTTGACGGAGAAGTCGAAGCCCTTGCCGGCCGCGAGCGCGCACGCATCTACCCCGGCCTGCCCGAGCAGCGCTGCAGACTCGTTCTCGTCGAGCTCCGCCGCGTCGCTCACGTCACCGTCACCCACGCCCAGCGTCTTTACGAGCTCAGCTTTGAGGGCATCGTCGGAACCGGTTGCTTCCAAGAAATCCACTACGGCGCTGATTGCCATTGCCTCTCCTTTGGGAATTGATCGTTGAATCGATGTAGAAGACTCAGCAACTTTCGAGCCAAGAATTGCAGCTCCATGGTACTTGAGATCACGGGTTTTTCTGCCGAAACGTGCACCAATCCGGGGCGGGTGTCGTACGCGGCGTTCCGAAAACGTGCATGGAGTACCACGCCACGGCCGCGAAGCTGCTCCATCGCCATAGATGGTAGGTTTGGCCCAACGGCTGCAGGTGTTCTCGGTTCAAACGGCGTCGAATGAAAGGTAGAGCCGCTTCAGCCCACGAAGCACGAAGCCTGGCAGGTGCTTGAAGTCGTTCTTCTCGGGCGTGAGGCGCAGGTTGGGCAGCCGGGCGAGCAGACGCTGGTAGGCGATGACCTGCTCCAGGCGGGACAGCGGCGCGCCGGGGCAGCCGTGCTCGCCCTGGCTGAAGGCCAGATGCCGTGAAGCGTTTTCGCGCTCGAGGTCCAGCAGTTCGGGGCAGTCGAAGACGTCGGGGTCGCGGTTCGCGGCCCCGTAGCGGATGTGCACGGTAGAACCCTTCGGGATCGGCACGCCGCGGATCTCGGTGTCCACCACCGCGGTGCGGTAGAGCCCCTGGGTGGGGGACTCCAGGCGCAGCACCTCGTCGGCGAAGGTGGGGATCTTCGCTGGGTCCATTGAAAGCGCTTGATAGATCTTCGGCTCGCGCAGCATGACCCACATGCCCGAGGTCAGGGTGAAGGTCGTGGTCTCGTTGCCGCCCACGTACATGTTGTCCACGATGGACGCGATCTCGTGATCGGTCAGCGGGCGCTTGTCTTCATAGCGCGCCTGCACCAGGTGGGTGATGATGTCGTCTTTCGGCGCTTTGCGACGCTCGTCGGCGATCGACTTGATATAGTCCTGAAACTCCACGCCCTGCCGGGCGACGTCCATCTCCTCCTCCAGGGTCAGCCCGCGGCGAAACGGCAGCGTCCATGCCGTGGACCACTCCTTGAGCTGCGGCATGTCCTCGAGCGGAAAGCCGATCATGGCCGTGATGATGGTCACGGGCAGCGGCTCGGCGAAGGCTTTGACGAACTCGATCTCGCCCGCGTGCGCGAAGCCGTCGATGAGGTCGTCCACGGTCTGCTCGATGAACGGCTGGGTCCGCTTGAGCACGGACTTGCTCAACATGTGCTTGTCGATGAGCACGCGGTATTTGCGATGATCCGGCGGGTCCATACCGAGTAGCGGCCAGCGGGTTCTGCCGGTCTCCTTTCCGAGCCCGTGATCGATGTAGTACTGGCGTGCCTCCTCGTGCTCGATGAGCGGCTCGCCGCCGTGCTCCTCGGGCTGGTTGGAGAACGTCTTGGGGTCGCGAACGACGGTGAGGATGTCTTCGTACTTGCAGATCACGTAGGTGGTGGTCCCGGGGATTCGGTAGACGGGCGCTTCCTCCAGAAGGGTCCGGTACGCGGGGAACCACTCCTCCTGGATTTCGGGGTCGTAGAGATCAATGGATTCCAGATCCACGTAAGCCTCCTCCTTCACGTAACAACCGCGCGCGGCGTTGGTCGGGTCGCCGCGCTGGCATGGTCATTATGGCCCCTCACGGCCCCATCTCCCAGATTACCTCGATGCGCAGCTCGTCGCGGGCCAGCGTCACGTCGTAGTAGCCGCCGGCCAGCCAGGTGCGGTAGTGGTCGGTGACGTGTGGGCTCTCCGGGCGGCCGCCGTTGCCTCCGCAGATGACGAAGCGGCAGTGGTCCGGGTCGCCGAGATCCACCACCAGCCGGTAGGCGGCTCCGTGATTGGCGCGGCAGGGCACCTCGTCGACCCCGGGATCTCTCCCGGGCCCGTTCCCCACGTGCAGGGCCATGGCGAGGGTCGTCCCGCTGCCGCCGACGGGATCCGGTCCTACCTGCATATGCTTCCAGGCTTCGTGCTTGCGCAGGCTGTGCCAGAAACGCACCTGATGAAGCCGGCCCCAGGCCCAGGTCTCGGGCTCGCCCAGGGTTTCGCGCACGTCCCTAACGACGCCCTTCATCACCTCGGCCATGGTTTCCAAGAGCGCTTCCCGGTGCGCGCGCCACGGCGATCCTTCGGCGAGGAACTCGTTGACGTCAAAGCGGTTCAGGCCCGGCGCCGCCAGAGGGATGCCCCGCAGGACGTCGTCGTCCAGCACGGCCATCATGAAGCTGCGCTGCCAGACCCGGTCCACGAAGGGGTAGTAGAGGCAGGCGGCTGCCGAATCGACGGTCGCGCGGCAGTCCCAATCGCGCAGGAGCGTGGCGGCCAGCTGCAGATCCTCGTCGCTCAGGCCGTCGAGGGCGGTCAGGATGTCCGGGATCTGATCGCGAGCCCGGTGGTCGTAAAGATCCAGCTGCATGCGCTCGAAATCGGCCGGGGTGAACTTCCCGTCCGCGGAGCCGCCCGCTTCGAGCAGGTCGCGAATCCGCTCCGCACGGGCCGGGAGCGTCGGAAAGTTGTGGATGGGAAAAGGTCCTGAATCGCCCATGGTGTCGTTGTTCGCCGTCAGGGCGAAGCCGGAGGCGGGCGCCTGCTCGACCAGAAGCTCATCGGCTCGTGACCACCGAAAGTCGCAGTCGGGATCCCATCCGGGAAGCGGGACCATCCCCGTCACGTCCTTGCGTGCGGGCAGGGTCGCCGCGACGAAGCGTCTGATGTCGTCTTTGGTGTCGACACAGATGATGTTGTTGACAAGCGGGCAGACGTCACCTTCGAAGAGCGCGTCGCCGAATCCGGCGGCATCCTCGGCGAGCGGCAGCAGCGCGAGCGCGCCGGCGGACGTCTTAAGATGAGTGAGGTTCCAGCTCACCGCGGTCTGGTAGCGCTGGGGGCCGTTGGCCGTCATGTCGAGCGCGTCGGTCAGGGGCTCGAGCAGCGGGCCGTGACGTGTCGAGGCGACCTCGATCTTCCGCGCCGCGCTGTCGCGGATTTCAATGGTNNAGTTGTCCACAAACCCGGTGGTCAGGCCCCAGGCGATCTTCTTCGTGTACCCCATCATGAAATAGGGAACGCCGGGAAACGACGCGCCGAAGACGTCCCAGCCGGGCGCGTGGAGGTGCACGTAGAAAAACGTGTTGGGAATCGAGTAGGCCTGATGCGGATCCATCGCCAGCATCGGTTTGCCGGAGGCGGACAGCGCGCCGGTCACAACCCAGTTGTTGCTGCCGGATACCGGCGCGTCGGGGAAGAGCAGGTTGATGGGCCTGAGGTTCATCGTTCGCAGGGGCTCGCGCAGGGTCTCGATGAGCTTCTCGTCATCGTCAGAGAATCGCAGCACGTGGCGGCGAAACCACTCCACGCCGTGGGTGGCCATCAGCCGGCCGAGCATGAGCTTGTTCGGCCACGACCGGTGCTGGAAGAAGTTGGTGAACCGGTAGCGCGCGGCAACGTCGGCCCGCGTGAAGCGCCGGGGCAGGGCGCCCGTATGGCGGAACTCGGGGGAAGGGTCGTCGAGGGTGTCGACGTAGGCGTTCAACCCCTCGAGATAGGCGTCCACGACCCAGTCGCCGGGGCTCTCGGGAAGATCGTAGCTGGCAGGCACGCCGAAGGCTCGATGCAGGGCGTCCTGCGCCACGAAGCGCTCTCCCAGGTTCTGGGCCGCGTTGCCGTTGGCGTACAGGCAGCTCAGGTGAATCTGCCAGAGGCGCTCGTAACCCTCCACGTAGCCCATGCCCCGATAGGCGTCGGCAATGGTGGTGGCGTACACATGGGGGATGCCGAGGTGGTCCCAGCAGATGTCGAACGGGGCGTCCGCGCCGGCGATGGTTTTCATGCTGGGTTTTCCTCTGTGGCGCTTGCAGGTGCCGGCTTTCGTTGCCGGACGGTTTCGCCGTAGAGTAGCGGATCGAGGCCGGTGCTGCCGAGTGCCCAGGGGCTCATGACGCGGAGGAGATTCCAAATGCTCAAGACGGAAACCTATCGAACCATGCTGGTCGATCGCCGGGAGAACGGTGTTGGCGTGCTCACCCTCAATCGCCCTGAGCGTCTGAACGCCGTTAACGGCACCATGCATTCGGAGCTTGCACGCTTCAGCCTGGATTTCGCCAGGGACCCGGAACTGCGCGTGCTGGTCATCACCGGCGCGGGCCGGGCGTTCTGCGCGGGCGGCGACTTCAGCCCCGACGACCCCGTGGGGTCCAATCCCGACGGGACGGACATGTGGGCGGAAGCCCGGCAGATCGTCGACCGCATGCTGGAATGCGAAAAGCCCATCATCTCGGCCGTCAACGGCTACGCTATGGGCCTTGGCGCCACGGTGGCGCTGCTGGCTGACGTCGTGGTCGTGTCTCCCAAGGCCGTGATTGCGGACACCCACGTGGCCATGGGCATCGGCGCGGGTGACGGCGGCCAACTCATCTGGCCGCACCTGATTGGTGTGAATCGCGCCAAGTACTATCTGATGTCGGGTGATCGGATTGACGGGCGGGAGGCGGCGGAAATGGGGCTGGCCAGCTTCTGCGTGGACGATCATGACGACCTGATGCCAAAAGCGCTGGAGATAGCGGACAGGCTTGCTGCCGGGGCGCCTCAGGCCATCGCCGCGTCGAAGGCGGCGGTAAACGCCTACCTGCGTTCTGTCTCGGCAACGGTCATGCCCATTGGTCTGCGCTACGAGCAGCAGACCATGCACACGAGCGATCATCGCGAGGCGGTGGCGGCTTTCCAGGAGAAGCGCGCGCCCAAGTTTACCGGGCAATAGTCCGGATCGACGGGCTGGCTGGTCGATGGAAGGAGGCCGGCAGGCCGATTCGCCGGCGGCTCCGGTTGTTCCGGCGGCGGCCGCGCGAATACACTGACGTCCTCTCACGGAGATCTGGAGGAAGGCCGATGCTCCCGCCCCGCGCTATTGGAGACTCCCGCGTCAATGCCGTTGGGCTTGGCTGCATGAACGTCAGTCACGCCTACGGGCCTGCTCAACCGGAAGACGATGCGGTACGGCTGTTTCGGCACGCGCTGGACGTCGGCTACGATTTCTTCGACACGGCCACCATCTACGGGCTGGGGACCAACGAAGCGCTGCTCGGCAAAGCCATCGCACATCGGCGATCGGAGTTCTTCCTGGCCAGCAAGTGCGTCATGGGCATGCGCGATGGAAAGCGAGTGCTGGATGGCCGACCGGAGAATCTCAAGTCGCAGTGCGACGACAGCCTGAAGCGCCTGCAGACAGACGTCATCGACCTGTATTACATGCATCGTCTGGATCGCTCCGTGCCCATCGAAGACTCCGTCGGCGCGCTGGCCGAGATGGTGGCTGCGGGCAAGATCCGGCACATCGGCCTGTCGGAAATGTCGGCCGCCACGCTGCGCCGCGCTTGCGCGGTGCATCCCATTGCCGCCATGCAGTCGGAGTACTCGCTCTGGACGCGCAACCCGGAGCTGGGTGTGCTCGACGCCTGCGCCGAGCTTGGCGTGACCTTCGTGGCTTTCAGTCCCGTCGGCCGAGGCTTCTTTGCCGACGAGCCGCTGCAGCCGGATGCGTTTCACGAGACCGATCTTCGGGGTTCAATGCCGCGCTTTCAGCCCGACAACTACGCGCAAAATCTGCTGAAGCTCGATGCCGTCGGCCAATTGGCGGCCGACCTGGGCTGCGGCATCCCCGAGATTGCGCTCGGGTGGCTCATGGCTCAGGGGGAGCACGTGGTGACGATCCCGGGCACTACGCGAATCGACCACCTGGAGCAGAACTTCAACGCGCTGCGCGTGGAGTTGCCCGAGAGCGCGGTGGAGCAGCTAACCGAGCTGTTCGCGCCGCAGTCAGTGGCGGGCAACCGCTACTCTAACGTCATGCAACGAACGGTGGACACGGAAGTCTTCGACTTCGAGGTTTACGAAGACTGATCCTGGCCGCAGGCGAGGTCGTGGCGGCCGGTTCTGACGTGAAACGCTTGAGCCGATCGCCACTTGGAATTTGAATCTGGACGAGGGGAGATTTGATGATCAGCAGCGGACCAGTTGAAGACCGCCTGGCCATTCGTGAGCTGGTGGAGTCGTACAACGACGCGGTGATGCGGTTTGACGGCGACGCCTGGGCGGCCAACTGGCGCGACGACGGTACCTGGACGACGCCTGCTCGGGACCTGACCGGCAAGGAAAACTTCTATCCCGCCTGGCAGGAAGCCATGGCGGGTTTTTCCTTCGTCGGATTCTTTGCGTCCGCGGGCCCCATCATCGTAGATGGCGACGCCGCCCACGGGACCTGGTACCAGCAGGAATTCCTGCACCAGAACGACGGCGGCAAGCTCAACATCACTGGCCAGTACGAGGATGAATACGTGAAGGTGGACGGGCGCTGGTACTTCCAGAAGCGCGTTTACAAGATCCTCGATATGCAGCAGGAGTAGGTCCCGCCCTCCCGCGGGTGCGTATTCTGCGAGGGATGTCCCGACGCGGTCAGCGCGTTGCCGGCGCGGCTTCGGTTCGTCCGGATCTCCCTTCCTCCTGGGCCAGCAGGATGTGCTGCGTGAGCGCGCGCTCGGCGGCCTGGCGGTCTGCAAAAGGTCCGCCCTGGCCCTCGCGTGTCTTGATGAACCACTGCCGGCCACTCTCGATGACCCGGTACTCGGTCTGCCTGGCGCTCAAGCCGTCGAGCTTCAGCGTCCGACTGCTGGCCAGCCGCTTGATGCACTCGCTGATGGGCATGGAGATGACCTGGGTGGTCTCGTCGATCCTGCAGCTCACCCTGGCAAGCCCGGAGTCAGAATCTGCGTCGACGATCAGGTGAAGCCTGCCGCCTTTCGAGAACAGCCGGCCGATGATGCGGATGGCGTAGTGCTCGCTGATCTGTTGCATCCGAGTTTCTTCTTTTGGTGGTTGGACACGAGGGTCAAATGTATGCGCTGCACCCGCTTTTGTGTGTGACGCAGATCACAATTCGGCTGATAGGTCGCGCACGCTGCAGTCGCATAAGCAGTTTTCTGGCGCAAATGGCCTCCAGGGGGCCGGGCAGCTTTCCATTTACTGCGATACGCTCGACGTAATCGAAACGGAGGAGGCGGCCATGAGCATCATGGAGCTGGGCGCGCTCGGCGAGTTCTTGGGATCCCTGGGTGTCATCGCGACGTTGGCGTATCTGGCGGTGCAGATCCGTCATAACACGCGCGCGACGCAGACGGCCTCGCATCACGCGATAACCGACTCCCTCAATCAGGGCAACATTGCTCAGGCGAGTGATCCGGAACTCGCGCGCATCTGGCTTTCCGGGTCTGAGGACAGGGCTTCTCTGTCAGACGTCGACCGGCAGCGTCTGGACATGCTTCTGCTCGCCTACTTTCATGTGTTCGATTCCCTGTTCTACTCTGCCAACCGTGGAACCGGCGAGCAAAGCCTGCTCGCGGCAGAGGAGAAGGGGTTCGCGCACCTGATGAAGCTGCCGGGCGTTCGGGACTGGTGGGACGAGAATCCATACGCCTTCAGCCCGGAGTTCCGCAGCTACATGGAAGGTTTCGCCCAGGGCGGGTCCTTCGTGCCCCGAGCTGAATCCAATTAGAACAAGACGCGCTCGCGATCTTGCTCGGCGGAACCCGGTCTGATCAGGTTGCCTCGTGGGCGACGTGGGCTCGTGACTCGACGTAGTAGCCGTGCTCGATCATCGTCTCCAGGCTTTCGCAGAGCTCAGCAAAGGAGATGGAGCCCTCCGGCTTTGGGGAAGCCTCGATTTTCAGGGCTTCGGCGATCGCGGCTATCGGCGCTTCCGTTAGCGCCTCCATCACGTTGAAGATCTGTGGCAACGCTTCTCCCCGCGAGGCTGCCTCTCGCGCAGCCAGGGCCTTGGCTTTCTCCACCGGCCAGTGACTGGTCCACACGTACAGCCTCGATGCCGGGACCTCGGCGAAATCGCAGGCCAGGAACGGGCGCAGGTTGTTGAAGGTGGCCATCGTGTGGGGCACGTGAAACGCTTCGTTTTCAGTACACAGCACGGAGCCGCAACAGGTGGCCCGCAGATTGACATTGGCCTCATCGGGCTTGTTCAGCTTGAACACTTCGAGTTTGGCCAGCGCTTCGGGGTCCGGCTTCATCAGCTGCGAGTCGACGTAGAGAAGGTCTATGGGTTCTTCCAGATTGCCGATCGCCTCGGGCGGGTGACCCTTACATCCCAGATAAGCGCGCTGGAGGCAGTCTGTGCAGCAGCACCCGCAGCGGAACTTCGGCACGGCGTTGGGCAGGGTCAGGGTGACCGTGCCGCAGCTGCACGTGATCGTGCCCATTCTGGGCGCCGCGTTGCCAGCCGTTGATTCAGACAGGTGCTCTCGTTCCATAAAGTTATTTAAATCAATATATTAGATAGTATTTATGACTGATATTCGAAAAAGCATTCGCGCCCGCGACTAGCCATCCGCCGCTATCTGAACCTGGTCGATGACGCGCAGCAAAGCGGCCGCGATCTCCCCAGGAACCTCCTCCTGCAGGAAGTGGCCGCCTTGGGTCTCGGTGACCGGGGCGTCGGGAAAATTCTGCCGCATGATCGGTAGCCCGGCAGACAGTATCGGATCGTTCATCCCCCAGATGATCTCAGCGGGAACGTCCAGCCCCCGGACGTAAGCTTCGATCAACCTCATCTGCGCGCTGCTCGGATGATCCGGCCCATCGGGAACCATGCGCATCATGGCCAGGGGCGCCTTTGCGTTCCCGCTGTCCTGCACCGGCCTGCCATAGAGTGCCGCGACGTCCGCAGGAATCGAGTCGGGGTCACCCTGCATCTGATGGAGCCGGTCGAAGATGGATACGAACACCTCGATGAGAAGCTCGCCG
>JABAHS010064865.1_pt1 | contig 56007 bp, 47 predicted proteins | sample 7062111 | NCBI WGS metagenome assembly JABAHS01 (sample SAMN14534600, study PRJNA622989) | marine sediment metagenome | biome: marine biome [ENVO:00000428]; feature: marine pelagic biome [ENVO:01000023]; material: deep marine sediment [ENVO:00002113]; isolation source: pool of 4 deep marine... | reverse complement strand
AGGCGTTCGTGGGCGGCGAGGCGACGTATCGTTTTTTCATCGTCCCGGTCGAAGGCGTAGACGCGGGCGACCTCGTAAACGGGAACGCCTGCGGGGTGCGGCTCGGCGAGCTCCACCCGGTCACCCTGAGAGATTTCCCCCTCGGCGGCGACGCGGAAGTAGATACCCCAGCGGCGGGCCTGGGTGAACGTCTTCACCATCGCCGGGTCGCCGAAGCGAATCGCGAGCTTGTAGCAGGGGAGTCGCGGGATCGCCGCCTCGAGCTCGGCGCTACCGATGCGGAAAAGGTCGCCGATACAGACGTCCGGTTCCACGAACCCGCTGATCGTCAGGTTCTCGCCGAAGTTCGCGGGCTCCAGCCCGCGTCCCAGCCGGCGTTCCCACCACGGGTAATGCTCGGCGGCGTACGCGTATACGGCCTTGTACTCGCCGCCGTGGACCGCGAGGTCGGACTGCCGGTCGCCCTCCAGGTTGTGCTTCACGGCCCTCACCGGGCCGCGGACGGGGGTCTTGAATATCGAGGTCAAGACTTCATCCCCCTTCCACTCGACCACACGGGGTCCTCCGACAGCGATGGTTTCCACTTTCATGACGATTCAATCCCGATCGCGTTGTCTCAACGACAGCCTGGCCGATGTGCGGCCGTCATCCGGCCCCGTCCACACCAGCGTCCTGCAATACTATTCATAATGAACGGAATGCCCAATCCGGTTCCGCCGGTAAAGTCGCCTCGACGGTGGCACACGTAGTAGCCGCGCTGTAAACGCTGCGCCTTGCCCGGCTGTACTGTCCACGAAGCCGCGGAGGGACTATCTCTGACGCGATGCACGTGGACAATGTCTCAGACGGGGAGCTGGTGGTTTGGGCGCGGCGCGGGGACGGCGAGGCCTTCGGGGCGCTGGTCCGTCGCTACCTGCGGCCGGCGCTGGCCGTCGCGTGGGAGTTCGCGCCCAGCCGGGACGGCGCCGAGGACCTCGTCCAGGACGCGTTCCACCGCGCCTTGCGGGCGCTCCCCTCGTTCGACGAGAGCCGGCCTTTCCGCCCCTGGTTCTTCACGATCCTGCGTAACCTGGGTCGGAACGCGGCGGAGCGCGAGGCCCGCTGGAGCACGGGCCCCGTGTCGGAGGGGTTGCGGGCCGACGGCGCCGATCCGGAAGAAGAGGCGCATCGCGCCGACGTGCGCGACCGCATTCGGCGAGGCCTCGATCTCCTGCCGCCCATGCAGCGGGCGTGCTTTCGGCTCTGCGACATGGAGGGTTTCGATGGGGTCGAGGTCGCCGAGATGCTCGACCTGAGCGCTGCCACGGTTCGCGTCCATCGCCACCGGGCGCGGGCTGCGCTGCGCGACGCGTTGCGCGATCTGAATGACACCGAGGAAGAAGAAGAGGAAAAGTGAACAACGTAAACGAAGGCAGCCAGTTCGAATCGCGCCTGCCGGACGACGGAAGGTACTGGGACGACCTGGCTGCGCGGATCGTCGACTCGGCCGAGCCGATCCTGCGCCAGCACGGCCAGAGACAGGCGTGGTGGCATCCGCTGGCGAAGTGGAGCCCGGCGATCGGCATCGGCGCCGCGGCGGCGGCCATACTCATCCTGGTTGCCGGGCCGCCCAAGGTCGCCGGGGGGAACCAGGTCTCGTTCGAGCAGCTGATCAGCCCGCAGGAGCCGGTCGCACAGGCGGTGGTGAGCGGTGCGCCGGCTTCGGACATATCGGCCATGCTGTTGGTGGAGAGCGGAGGTGAACGATGAAGGACAAAACGCGAGCGGGATTGGCGGCCGTGGGGCTCGTCTTGATCGGGTTCGCCCTCGGCGTGTTCGCTGACCACCTGTGGTTCGCGTACCGGCTCCACCATCCCGCGTCGGAATCCACACACAGAGAGAGGCTGGTGCAGATGCTCGATACGCTGGACCTGACGGCGGAACAACGTGAAGCCATCGATTCGATCCTCGAACGGTCCCAAGAGAGGGTCGAGGAGCAGTTGGCCGAGGTACACCCCGCGCTTCTGGCGACGATCGACAGTGCCCGGCACGAGATCGAGGCCGTACTCGATCGGGATCAGCTGAGAACGTTTCACGATTGGCTGCGCAGCGAGCACCAGCGCATGCAGGCCGAGGATTTTCCCTTCATCCAACATTGATCAAAGGCGTCGCATGAGAACCCTCTCGATCGTCTTGCTGATTCTGGTCGCCGGGTCCGGCGCGCTGTTCGTCACCCGCGGCGGCGAAGGCAACGGTGATGGCGGCAACGGTTCCGGCGCCCGAACGGAACCGGCGGCGCGGCGTGATCTCCGGGCCACGGTACTCGCCACCGGGGTCGTCCGGCCCATGGTGGGGGCGGAGGTCCGGGTGGGATCCCGTGTCTCCGGTGTGTTGGAGCGCCTCTACGTCACCGTCGGCGACCGCGTACGCGAGGGGCAGCTTCTCGCCCAGCTCGACAGCTCCGAGTTGGCCACACGCGTCAGGCAGGCCGAGGCCGCGCTGGAGAACGCCAGGGCCGAGCACGCCTACGCGACTCAGGAGTACACCCGCGCCGTCGAGCTCGCCCGGCGCGAGCTCATCTCGGAAACCGATATGGCGGCCATCGAGCGGGGACGGGACGTGACGGCCGCTCAGGTTGGGCGCGCCGAAGCCGACCTGGAAGCGGCGCGGATCCAGCTGGGCTACACGAGGATCTACGCGCCGATCGGCGGAGTCGTGGCGGAGGTGGCCACGCAGGTCGGGGAGACGGTCGCCGCCAGCTTCGCGTCGCCGACGTTCGTGACGATCATCGACCTCGATCGGCTGGAGGTCTGGGCCTACGTGGACGAGACCGACATCGGGCGGGTCGAGGTCGGACAGCGTGTGCTGTTCACGGTCGACACCTACGCGGACACCGAGTTCGAGGGCGAGGTCACGGCCATCCGGCCACAGGCCGAGATCCAGGACGCCCTGGTCAATTACGTGACGGTGATCGAGATCATCGACGGCCACGGCAAGATTCTCCGGCCGGAGATGACGGCCACGGTGAACATCCTGCTGGAGAGCCGCGAGAACGTCATCGCGATTCCCAACCGGGCGGTCCGCCGGGATCGAGACGGAACCTACGTGTTCGTGGCGGAGGCGAGCGCACGCGTTCGGAAGGACATCCGTGTCGGCTATCGCGGTCGCGAATACACCGAGGTCGTGCAGGGGCTGGCGGAAGGCGACCGCGTGATCGTCGGTACCATCTCGCAGTAAATACCCGACAACAGAAAGCGAGCGGGTGATGAGCATGATCGAAATGGACGGAGTGTGCAAGCGCTACCGGAAAGAAGACTATGTGGTCGATGCGCTGGATGATGTGTCGCTATCCATCGACCATGGCGAGTTCGTGGCGATACGGGGTCCGTCGGGGTCGGGGAAATCGACGTTGCTGAACGTGCTGGGCACGCTGGACCGCCCGGACCGGGGCAGCTACCGGCTGAACGGTCGCGATGTGAGCACGTTCAGCGCCGACGAGCTCGCCGCGCTCCGCAACCGGAAGATCGGGTTCGTCTTCCAGTCCTTCCATCTTCTGCCGCGGACGACTGCGATCGAGAACGTCGAGCTCCCGCTCATCTACTCGGACCGATCGGACATCTCGGACCTCGCGCGCAGAGCGCTGGCCCGTGTGGGCCTGGCGGACCGTGCGTCGCACGAACCGGGCGAGCTGTCCGGCGGTCAGCAGCAACGGGTGGCGATCGCCCGTGCGCTGGTGAACGATCCGGACCTCATACTCGCCGACGAGCCCAGCGGCAATCTCGATTCGCGGTCCGGTTTGGAGATCCTCGCGACCCTGCAAGACCTGAACGTCGAGGGCGTGACGGTCGTGCTCGTCACGCACGACGCCGAGCTAGCTCGAATGGCGAGCCGACGAGTGGAGATCGTCGATGGGCGCATCAGGAGCGACGAACCGGTGACCGACCGGCGCGACGCCGTTGCGGCGCTGGCCGCAGTCGCGGAAGCCTGAAAGCGAGGAAAGAGATGAAGATCAGCCGAGCGATTACCAGCAGCCTGCGCGCGTTGACCCGCCACAAGCTGCGCACGTTCCTCATGATGTTGGGGACGTTGATCGGCGTGACGGCGTTAACCGTGGTGATGGTGCTGGGCCGGGGGACGCAGGACGCCGTGATGCAGCAGGTCGAGCGGATGTTCTCCGGATCGAGCATCATCCTGACCTCCGGCTCGGGCATGCGGAGAGGCGGCCCGCACGGGTCGGGACCCACGACGACGCTCTTGCCAGCCGATATCGAGGCCATCGAAGAGGAGGTGCCGGCGGTGCTGGTGGCCGACCGGCTCCAGGGTCTGGGTCGTAGCGAAGTCGCGTTCGAGGGGGCGGCCGCCGACGTCCGGGTGCTGGGCCACTCCCAGGCCTCGCCGGAAGTCTGGAACCGCGGCGCGAACCGCGGCTCGTATTTCAGCGAAGCGGATGTCGCGACTTCCGCCCGGGTGGCCGTGGCCGGCACCACGGTCGTGCGCACTTTGTTCGGCGACCTCGACCCGATCGGCCAGCAGATCCGGATCGGCACGGTGCCGTTCGAGGTGATCGGTGTGCTGGAGCCGTTCGGCATCGACCCGCACGGCCTCGACAAGGACAACGAGATCCACGTACCGTACACGACCGTGATGCGGCGGCTGCGAAACGTGGACTACATCGCGGCGTCGAAGATCCTGGTCGACCCCGACGCCGATCTCGACGCGACCGCGGCCGCCATCGAAGAGCTGCTAAGGGCTCGTCACGGACTCGCGGCCGGGGAGCCCAACGATTTCCGACTGATCACGCCGACGCAGGTGAGGGAGATGATCGCATCGTCCAACTCGACGTTCGGCGTATTTCTTCCGATCGTCGCTCTCATCGCGATCATCGCGGGCGGTGCCGTTGTCGCCAACCTCATGCTGTTGTCCGTCAACGAGCGCCGGTTCGAGATCGGGCTCCGCAAAGCCGTCGGCGCGCGCACCCGCGACGTGTGGTGGCAGTTCTTGCTGGAGTCGACGGCCGTCACGACGGTCGGCGGGCTGCTCGCCATCGGTCTGGCCATCCTGACCCTGGGGTTCATCCGGATCCACGGCATGGCCGACTTCGTGTTTCCGTGGGCGGTCACGCTGGTCGGGCTCGGCGTCGCCGTCCTGGTCGGACTCGCCGCCGGCGTCCTGCCCGCGCGGCGTGCGGCGCGAACCGACCCGATCGACGCGCTGAGATGAAGTGGGTCCGCAACGTCTCGTTATCGCGGAAGGCGTTGTGGCGCCATAAGACGCGGACGGTGCTGGCGCTCACCTCGATGGGGTTCGGGGTCGCCGCCGTGCTGGCCATGGTGGCGATCGGCGAAGGCGCCGAGCGGGAAGTGGTGGCGCGCCTGCGGGCAATGGGCCGCAACATGCTGGTGGTGAGCGCGGCACCGGCGGAGCGGCGCGGCGGCCGAAGCTACACCCGCGGGGCCACGGTCGAGACGCTGACCCTGGGCGACGCGGAGGCCATCGGGGAGCAGAGCGGCCTTGTGGTGCGGTCCGCGCCATCGCTGGATGTCGCGAAGCAGGTCACCTTCCTCGACCGCTCGACGACGGCGACGGTGCGCGGCACGACCCCGGAGTACGGACTGATTCGAGCGTTCCCTGCCCGGACGGGCCGCTACTTCACCGCGGAAGAGAACCGAGCCGGGCTACGGGTGGCGGTGCTGGGAAGCCAGGTGGCCGAGCGACTGTTTCCCGAGAGCGAACCCGTCGGGCAGGTGATACGTATCGGTCGTGTGCCGTTCGAGGTGGTCGGCGTGCTTATCAGCAAGGGGATCTCGGTGGACGGGTCGGCGGAGGAGGACAACCAGGTCATCGTTCCGATCAACACGGCGCTGCGCCGCCTGTTCGATGCCGACTATCTCAAGATGATCTATCTCGAGGTGGGCAACGCCGTGTTGATGGACGAAGCCGCCGAGGAGGTTGCCGCGATCCTGCGCGATCGGCACCGGCTGGCGCGGCGCGGGCGCCCGGACGATTTCACGATTCTGAACCAGCGCGTGGTGATCGAGACCGAGCTGGCGACGGTCGCCTCGTTCCGCAGGATGATCACCGGGATGGGGGCCGTGGCGCTCGTCGTCGGCGGCGTGGGCATCCTGTCGATCATGCTGCTGTCGGTGCGGGAACGGCGTGCCGAGATCGGGCTTCGCGTGGCCGTCGGTGCCCGCGGTCGTGACGTGTGGCTGCAGTTCTTGATCGAGGCGGTCGCGCTCGGCGGCACCGGCGGACTCCTGGGCCTGGTCCTGGGCTTCGGCTCGTCCCGGCTCGTGTCGGCGATCACCGAGTGGACCGCGGTCGTCACCCCGACAGCCATAGCGGCCGCGTTCGCATCGGCCCTGAGCGTCGGTGTGCTGTTCGGCGTCTACCCGGCGTTTCGAGCCGCCTCGTGGCCTCCGATCGAGGCGCTCCGGACGAATCAGTAAGGAACACGCGCAAAACGGCGCTAGTGCCAGGTCGCTCCCAGACTGAACACCACTCCTACGTTGCCACCGTCGATCGTCTGAAGCAGCAGATCGACGCCCGGGGTGAGGAAGAAGTTTCGGCCCAGGCGAATCTCGAAGCCGCTGCCGAGTGTGAGCCCGAGACCCTCCCTTGACGTGGTCACCCTGAAGTCGCCCTCGCTGACCGATGCGTCGCGGCCACCGAAACCGACCCCGCCCTTCAGAAAGAACCCGCCGGCGGGATAGTGGATCACCGTAAAGGTGACATTCCCCAAGGAGATATCGGCTTCACTCTCCTCCCAGAAGATCCCAACCACCTCGCCGCCCACCAGCCACCTTGGTTTGACCGTCCCGCCCAGCCGTATATAGCCCGCGCTGCCGAACTCTTCGTCACCGAAGTCCCGGCCGCCGCCTAAGCCGAAGCTGATCCAGAACCCGTCGTGAACAGCCAGCCGATCCCCCCAGACCGGATCGTCAGCTGCATCGGCCTGCGCGAAGAGCTCCGCCGTGCCGCCCAACAGGGAACCGGCCACCAGAACCAACGCCAGTCGTCGGAGCATCGGCCACCTCCAGTCGTCGAACCGTGTTCAAGGTCTGTCCGACAACCAGCATGTCATTTCTCGTGCCAGCTACGAAGGAGGTGGCAGTCCGGTGCCCTCGTGCTGCCACGCCGCCGGGCGAACCCAGCCGGCCGGGTGGCGTGTGTTTCTGACGTGCCGATCGTGTCCGTGTGACACCGGCTCACCCTTTCGTCCGGGCATCGTGCACCAGGTCCGGAAGGGTGAGGGTAAAGAAGCCGTCACTCGGGACGCAGGGCGACGATCGGATCGACGCGGATCGCCCGCCGGGCCGGTATGTAGCTGGCGAGCCCTGCCGCGCAACAGAGCGCCACGGCGACCCCGGCGTATGTGACCGGATCGGACGGCGTCACGCCGAAGACGAACGTGGCCAGCACCCGACTGGCCGCCAGGGCGGCGAACGAGCCGGCTGCGACGCCGACGACGCCCAACCCGAGACCCTCGAGCAAAAAAAGCCGCAAGGTTCGCCCGGGATCGGCGCCGAGGGCCGTGCGCACTCCGATCTCGTGTGTTCGCGAGCTCACCTCCTGTGACATGAGACCGTAGATCCCCACGGCTGCCATGACCAAAGCCAGCCCACCGAACACGTTCAGCAGCAGAGCCAGCAGCGAGACGTTCGACACCGACGCGGCTACGATCTCCCGCATGGTGCGAACGCTGGTGACCGGCATCTCGGGATCGAGGGACCACACCGCGGAGCGGGCTTCGTCGGCCAGGGCGCCGGGGGCGAGTGTGGTCTTCAGCACGAGGCTCACGCCACGGATCGGGCCCATACTCGTCGCCTCGGCGAAGTGAGGATGAGGTATGTAGAGGCGAGGGTTCGCCCCCCCGGCGAGCGCGTCGTGACTGACATCCTCTACGACCCCGACGATGGTGAGCCACGGGTTGTTCGGCCCCCCATCCATCCGCACGCGCCCACCGACGGGGTCTTCGCCAGGCCAATACGCCCTGGCGAACGCCTCGTTGACCAGGATCGGGCCCGCAGGACCGCTGAGGTCCGTCGGCTCCAGCCCGCGCCCCCTCGAGATCCGGATCTCCAGCGCCTCGAAGACGCCAGGGCTCACCGCCTGCCACTCGGGGTAACCCTCCGGTCGCCACGCCGGCCCGTCGCGTCCCTGGAGCATCACCGACCACGTACCGACACGGTCAGCCAGAGGTCGCCTCCGCATGATACCCGCGGCCTGCACGCCCGGCACCGCCTCGAGCTCTCCGACGAGTCGGCGATGGAACTCGTTCACGCGAGTCTCGTCCGGATAGGCGTGTCGAGGCGTCGAGACCTGGAAGGTGAGGACTCCGGTGGACTCGAACCCCGGATCGACACGCCACAGCTCGATCAGGCTACGCGTCATCAGCATCGATCCGATCACCAGGATCGTGGTAACCGCCAGCTCGCCGACGACGAGGGCGCGACCGGTCTTGCGACTCCAGGTTCGCCCCGCGCCTGTACCCGCTCCCACCAGGTGGCCGCGAAGATCCAGGCCGGAAAGTCGCCACGCCGGCACCAGCCCGACGAGGATTCCTGTCACGCCCGTCACGCCGAGGGCGAATAGGAGGACCGTTGGATCCACCGCGATACCTTCCGCGCGAGGCAGCGACTCGAACAGGGTGCGCCGTACGGTGGGCACGACGACGAAGGCCGCCGCCGCCCCCAGCACACCGCCCGATCCCACCAGGAGCACGGACTCGGTGAGCAGGTGCCGTACCAACCTGCCGCGGCCCGCGCCGACAGCCGCTCGCACCGCCAACTCGCGCCGCCGCCCGGCACCGCGGGTCAACATCAGACCCGCGACGTTGGCGCAGCCGACCAGCAGAACCAGACCGACGCCGACAACGAGGAGAATCAGTAACTCGCGCACTCCACCCACCGCCTCGTCGAGCGGTCGAACCACGTCCAGCGTCCACCCGCCCTCCGCATAGTTCTCCGGGTGTTCGTCCGCGATCTCCGTCGCGATCCGTTCCACATCGGCGGCCGCCGAGCCGATCGTGGCCCGCGGTGCCAGCCGGCCGATCACGGACTCCAGGTCCTTGATCGCGAACGAGCGCGCGCGAGACGGATCGAACCGCAAGGGCATCAGGACGTCCGCACGCGTGAGGGTCCTGATCTCGGTCGGGAGCACGAAGCCATCCGGCATGATTCCCACGACCGTGTACGGTTTCTGATCGAGGCGGATCGTCCGACCCAACAGATCGGGATCGCCGCCGAACGCCCGTTGCCAGAGAGAGTGGCTGACAACCACGACGTCAGCCCCGACCGCCGCATCGTCCTGCGAAAGGAGCGTCCGACCGCGGGATGCTCCGACCCCCAGGACATCGAAGAGCGACGAGGTGACCCGAGCGCCCACGATCTCCTGCGGCGGACCACTACCGACCAATGTCGCCTCGGCTATTTCCACCGCCGCGAGCTCTGTAAACGATCGGTTGCGCCGGCGCAGCTCGTTGTACTCCGCAACGCCCACGTGCCCCGAACTGCGCCGCCCGTCGCGCCAGAGGGGACGGATGAGCACGACCTGGTCAGGCTCCAGATAAGGCAAAGGTCGCAGGAGTGTACCGCTGACCACGCTGAACATCGCCGTGTTCGCTCCGATGCCGAGGGCGATCGTGAGCACGACCAGGCCGCTGAATCCAGGCCGTCGGATCAGAGTCCGCAGGGCGAACCGTGCATCCGCTAAGAGAGACTCCACGAGGCTACCTCCCGAAGATGGTGGGTTGGGTGGCTTTGACGCTTAGACACGACCCGTTGGGTAAAGGTTGGAGCCGGCCGGTGGACGATCTGATCGCGCCCTTTTCTCCATCCCGGTCGGTCTGCATAATGGGCCTGTGCGAATACCTTACAAATCACTCACCTTTTGGATCTTCGTCGGCCTCTTCGCGGGCATCATCTGCGGCCGAGCCTTCGGAGAGTCGATCGTCCCGCTGGCCGAACCGCTCTCCGACGTCTTCCTGCGGCTGCTGCGCATGGCGATCATGCCGCTGATCGTCACGTCGATCACCGCCGCCGTCATCAGCGTCGGCGAGCGAAGGGATCTCGGTTTGCTGGGGGCGCGGACGCTGGGCTATTACGTGACCACCAGCCTGCTGGCGATCCTGACCGGACTGACCCTCGTCAATGTCTTCAGGCCGGGCGTGGGCTCGGCGATCGAGCTGGAGCAGCAGGTCTCCGAGGTCCCGGCGACGCAGCAGAGCTTCGGCGAGATTCTCATCGAAATTATCCCGGAGAACCCGTTCGCGGCGGTGGCCGCGGGCGACGTACTCCCCGTCATATTCTTCAGCATCCTGTTCGGCTACTTCGTCACGCGACTCGAAGAGCCGTACCGGTCGAAGCTGGGGGACCTGTTCCAGGCGGCGTTCGAGGCGATGATGAAGCTGACCCGGTTCGTGGTGTGGTCGGCTCCGCTGGGTGTCTTCGGCATCAACGCGGTCATCGTCGCCACCACCGGGTTCGAAGCGTTTCGGACGCTGGGCTTCTATTTCGTGGTCGTCCTGATCGGGTTGTTCATTCACGCGTTCGTGACTCTGCCGCTGCTGCTGTACTTCGTGACACGCATCAACCCCGTGAAGCATTACAAGGGGATGCCGCCGCCGCTGGTCACCGCCTTCTCGACCTGCTCGAGCATCGTGACGCTACCGCTCACGATGGAGGCCGTGACCGACAACTCGAAGGTGCCGGAGAAGATATCGTCGTTCGTGCTGCCGATCGGCGCGACGGTGAACATGGACGGCACGGCGCTGTACGAGTGCGTCGCCACGATCTTCATCGCGCAGATCTACGGCATCGGATTGTCGCTGGGAGAGCAGCTGCTGGTGGTGCTGACTGCGCTTCTGGCATCGATCGGCGCCGCGAGTGTGCCGATGGCCGGCCTGGTGATGATGTCGATCATCCTGACCGCCGTCGGCCTGCCGTTGGAGGGCGTGGCGATCATCCTCGCCGTGGACCGGATCCTCGACATGTTCCGCACCGCGGTCAACGTGCTGAGCGATTCGTGCGGCTCGGTGATCGTCGCCAGGCTGGGCGGCGAGGGGGTGCTGGGCGAAGTCGGGCCTGGCGACTACGCCCTCGATCGTCCGCCAGCCTGAGCGCCCAACTCGCCCGGGCTCGGAAACCATTCGACGCTGAAGGCAGGTGCGACCATGAGAGCCCTAACGACAGCTGTGGCGTTGCTGGCACTGATGTCTGCGAGCGCGCGAGCCCAGCAGGTGGCGGACAGCGCCTTTCACTACGCAGGGCCCGAGGCCGCTTACGATGCCGGGACAGGCCCCCGGGTCTGCATCGACAGCGGGCATCACAACTTCCACACCATCGACGGCCGCTACCTGGCCTTCGCGACGCTGCTGGCCGACGACGGGTACCGGGTAAGCGATCAGCCGGGTGCGTTTACAGCAGAATCGTTGAGCGAGTGCGACGTCCTGGTCATCTCGAACGCGATCGGAGCCGCCAATGCAGAGGATTGGTCCTACCCCCACCCGCCAGCTTTCAGCGGAGACGAGATCACTGCCCTTCTCAGTTGGGTTCGCGGTGGAGGGTCGCTGTTGCTGATCGTGGACCATGCACCGATGCCGGGAGCGAGCGGCGACCTGGGCGTCCTGTTGGGAGCCGACATGCTGGATGCGTACGTGGGGACAAAGGTCTTCGGAAAGGTGGATGAGGGGGCGCTCGAGCAAGGCGCGGCGCTCTACGAGATCTCGGCCGGTGAGCTACACGAGGCGATCGGCGAGCCCGGCGCGCTGGCCGACCACCCGATACTCCGGGGCCGGAACTCGCAAGAGACGATCAACACCGTGACGACCTTCACCGGTCACGCGTTCCACCCGTCACGTGACGTGCAGCCCTTGCTCGTGCTCAGCTCCGACGCGGTGGGCGTCGCCCCGCTGACGATGAACCTGCCGGATGCGGCACGGGAGGAGATGCCGGTCTTCCCCATCGGCGGCTGGCTGCAGGGCGGCGCGCTGTCGATGGGAGAAGGTCGCGCCGTCGTGCTCGGCGAGGCGGCGATGTGCACGGCGCAGCTGGCCGGGCCGCAGCGCGTACCCATGGGGATGAACAATCCGCTGGCACCGCAGAACGCCCAGTTCTGCCTCAACGTCGTCCACTGGTTGTCCGGGCTGCTGGACGACTGACCGCGCGGCTGGTTTCGGTGGGTCGACTTCGGCGAATCGCCTGCGGTTGGTGATGCTTCCGAGCATCACCTCCTGCTCGAAATCTCGAGGCTGACCGCTAGGGTCGCACCGACTGGGTCGCCTCCAGCACCTGTAGCCAACCGATTCCGCCACCGACGTGCTGTCGAATCCCCGCGAGGGCGTCCTGTGAGAGCCTTCCCTCGCTGGCGAATCTATCGGCCAGTTCCAGCAGCTCCTCCAGGCTCCGGCGCGCCGCGCCCGGCTGGTCCGCCTCGAGTTCGCTCGACGCCCGCTCCACCAAAGGGGCGAGCTCCTGGGTAACCGAAACGGCAATCGCGGCCGCCTCCGCCGCGAACTCGAGCACGCCCGCCAGCCGGTTGAGTCGCTTCTGAGCGGCGACGCTTCCGCCCAGCGGTCGACCGACCGTCCAGGCGGACCAGGCGAAGACGATCGTGTGGTGTACGTAGTAGCCGTTGTCGCCGTTGGTCAGCACGACGATGGCGTCACGCGTTGCGGGGACGACCTGAAAACTGGCGTTCCAACCGCTCCCCAGACCTGTATGGCCCACCACCCGGACCGGCCCGCCGTCGTGAATCACGTGACCCAACCCGAAACGCTTTGACGGCGCCACCGGTGCGTGCATGAGCCGCACGGCATCGAGCGAGACGACGGCTGTCCGGTTTGAGTTCGAGGCATAAAATTCGGCGGCGGCCAGCCTGCCCATGTCGTCCAGCGTCGTGAACAGACCTCCCGCGGCGAGGTTAGCGAGGCGCGGAGGATGAACGGGGTCAAGAAGCCAGTCGTGCGGAGTCGCGATCCGTGCCGCGATCTCCGGCGCCGTGGGATCGCCGAACGCGCTGCTCGTCATGGCGAGCGGTCTGAGGACCGCCGAGTCCATGTAAACGGCAAACGGTCGTCCCGTGACCTCCTCGATCAAGAGCTGCAGCAGGCCGTAGGCGCCGTTCGAGTATCTCACGCCCGTGCCGGGATCCGCCGTGATCAGCAACGGCTGCCGGTCGGGCGCGGTCCCGGAGAGGACGTCCTCGAGCGTCGGGAGATCATCGCCAGGGCCGTAACCGGCGCCGCTGCCCGGCGTCAATCCAGCGGTATGGCTGAGCACCCGGCGCACCGTCACCGCCGAGGCATCGAAGTCCGAGGGCGGAAGCTCCCAGCGGCGCACATAGCGCTGGATCGGCTCATCCAGACCGATCTCACCCTCCTCTACCAACCGCATCACGCCAAACGCGGTGAGCGTCTTCGAGATGGAGGAAACGTTGAAGAGCGTACCCTCGGTGATGGTAAGCCTCCGGGCACGATCGGCGTCACCGAAGAACTCGCGGTAGATCACGCGTCCGTCGCGCAGCACGAGCACAGCGGCCCCAGGGGTCGGAAACTCTTCCAGCAACGACGGCACCCAAGAATCGAGGACCTGTTCGATGGCAGGCCGCGGCTCCGTCTGCCAAGCAGCCTTCAGGTCATCCGCCGCCGCCGACTCCCGGCCCCACGCTTCGGTGGTCCTGTTCCAAGGATCCGGCGGCTGGGCCACCGCCGGACCCACGAGCTTCGACAGAGCAAACGTTGTCAGAAGGACAGCGAGACTTGGGCCCACACGCGTGCGACCTCCGCGGTTCAACGGCTTCATGGGGTAGACACACCGTCGCCCGGAAGGGTTGCGTGGATTGGAAAGAATTGGCGATGACCCGCCGCGATAGATCGCGGCAGGTGATCCACGGGACGCAGAAGCGGCTATCGGCGTTCTTCAATCGGAGCCTGGCCGCGAACCCCACGTCAGTTCCGGCAGGTGATAGCCATCAGACCCTAGCTACTCTGGACGGCTCGAACTCGAGCGATCCTGACGGTGACGCGCTCAGCTACAAGTGGACCGTTCCCTCGGGGCGGCTCGTGAGCGGTACGCAGGATAAGGCGTCACCATCGTCCACGCACCCCGACTCAACGAAGAGGCGTTCACAGGAGAATGAAGCGCTGACCGGCCAGAGAGGCACTCACAGCACCCCGATGTCCGCGCCCGCCTTCGCGGCGGTTCGCCAGGGTGAACCTCGTCAGCGAATCTTGTGGACCGGGACCTTTCGATATAGCGGTGCGACGCCGAACTCGCCGGCGCACCAGAGGGCGAGCATGACGCTGAGCGCCGAGATCGTCCGCCTCTCGCCGTCGGGCTGGACCGAGAGCCCGTAGGTATCGGCGACGAACCGCATGCGATCGAGGACGACCACCGCCGCGTCTCGGTCGACCTTCCCATGCCAGGTCTCCAGTTGGTCGAGCAGCAGATCCGCGTTCTCGTTCAGGAACTCGCCGAACGATCGGGCGTCAGCGGCCGCCGGCTGCGGCGAACCGCAGAGCGCGATCAGATCCTCGACGTAGATGTCCCAGAGCTGGGCCAGGCTACGGTTCGCCGGATCCAGCAGGTGGCGTGCGCGCTCCAGCGTGAAGCGCGCCCGCGTCCGCTGCGTGTCCGGCGGGATCACCGGATGCAGGTCATAGAGCGTCGCGCCGTCGTCGTGGTAGACCCACCACTTCCGCAGTCGCGGCCAGTCGAGGACGACGATCACCTCCAACTTCTCGCTGTCGAGGATGATGAAGCGATCTTCCTCCTCGTTGACGGCGGCCACCCAATGGTCCCACTCGTCCACGCAGAGCAGACAGGCAACCCCCTCCCGCAGATGCCGGGCGAGCTCTTCGCGCGCGGCACCGGGATCGGTCCGGCGAACCGTCGGGAACTCGCACCCGTAGTGCGCCGCCGCCCGGGCAAGCTGAACCTCGTTGGTTCCTGCGGGACTCGTCCCGGCCAGCCGACCGATCTTCCACTCCGACGCGAGAATACCCCGCATCAACAGGGCGTGCTTGAGCGCGAACGGCCCGCACTCCCACTTTCCGGGCTGTTTGTAGATTCCCATGGTCCACCTCGAAGATAGCCGACCCGTCAAACCTCGACAGTCGATGGACTTTGGGCGGGTGCCCCGCCGACCCTTCGAGGGCCGGCAGGGCGATGGTGCGGATCAGCGGCGGGGCGGATTGAAGAGGCTGTCCTGCAGCGGCAGGTTGTGCTCGATCGAGTCGAAGATGTACGTGCTCGAACCGCCCTTGCGGCTGATCTCCAGGCGGAAGGGCACCAGCACGCCATCCACCTCGCGGTAATCGTTCAGCGTCCGGTTGTAGCCCAGCCGGAGGAGCAGACCCGTCTCGGCATCGAAGTAGAGGGCGTGGGACTCATCGTCGTCGATGTCGACCCGATAGACCCGGCGGCCGTCCAGCGTCGCGGATCCGGTAACCCGCATGGCCGGGAAATACTCCTTCATGAGCAGCGCGCCCTGCGGATCGAGGAACCAGGCGAACCGCGGGTCGTAGTGCGCATCCCGCTCCAGCTCGCCGTCGACCACGCGCCAGCACGCCCCGCCGTCGCAGGCGTCCCGGTCCGTCCCCGACTCCGTGCGGTGCACGTAGAGATACTTGCCGGGCGTCCTGGCGTAGATGCGAAAGGCGTCGCTCTCGTGGACCGGCGGTTCCCAGGTCGGTAGATCCGTCACCAGGCGCCCCTCCCCCACCCGGGTCTTCAACTTCGAGATCGCTTCGCGCCCGCCAACCGCCTCGACGTAACGCTCGAGCAGCCGATCCAGGGTGGGCAGGGTGTCCTGGTTCCCCGCGATCGCCGAACCCGCCGTCGGGGCCGCCAGCGCCGCCAGAACTGCGAACCACATGATCATGATCTTTTCTCCCGGTTATCGGTGCCGCACCCAACGAGGGCAGGTGGAGTGCCAGGCTTGCCCGAAAACTGGCCGCCCCGTAACCCACGCCGTAGCAATCGCTTGCGGGCTTGACGCCGAGCGGGAGCGCCCGGGCCGCCAGCGCGCGTGTTCGAGCGCACACGGGTTGGGGGGCCCGTGGTGTCCAGACGGACACAACACCGATCAGCTCGGGCGGGGGGTCGCGATGCCAGGCTGAAGGGTTATGTTATGCGATGAGCGCACGCCTGGATCGCGTGCAGATTCCCCTTCCAGCGGGGTTCGCGGAAGGGGGTTTTGTTCCACCGAACCAAAAAGAAGGGTAGAATATGGCGAAAACCGAAGCCATCGAGTTGGAAGGTACGGTCGCGGAAGCGCTGCCAAACGCGATGTTCCGCGTCGAGCTGGAGAACGGCCACGAGGTCCTCGCCACGCTGGCCGGCAAGATGAGGAAGTTCTACATCCGGGTCGTGGAGGGCGACCGGGTCACCGTCGAGGTCTCGCCTTACGACCTGGAGCGGGGCCGCATCACCTACCGGAACCGCTGATCCCTGCGCCGCGGCCACCGGCTGCGGCAGAGGTTTCTGACCGAAAGCGCGCCTCCCCGTCGCGGGCGCCTACTCCTCACGCAATGCCACCACGGGATTCACGCGACCCGCACGGAGCGCGGGGACCACAGCGGCCGCCAGCGCCACGAGGGCCAGGAAGACTGCCACCCCGGCCAGCGTCGCCGGGTCGACGGCGGCGACATCGAACAGCAGCCCCGAGATGAGCCGGGAGGCCGCCAGCGCGGCGACCAGCCCGAGCAGGATTCCGACGCCCGCCAACTTCATCCCCTGCGACAGCACGAGCTGTACGATTCGCGAACGATCGGCTCCCAGCGACATGCGTACGCCGAACTCGCGGATCCGACGGCCGACGCCGTATGCGATGACACCGTAGATCCCCACCGCGGCCAGAGTCAGAGCCAGCGCTGCAAACAGTCCCAGCATGATCAGGTTGAACCGCTGCGGCGCCATCAGCCGAGAGACCAGCTGCTCGACGGAGCCGGCGTTGAACACGGCGAGTTCGGGATCCAGCTGGCGGATCTCGGTCCGCATGGCCTGAACCACCTTCTCTGTCGATCCGGGTTCCGCCCGCACCAGGATGTCGAACTGCGAGAACGGGACCTGCGTCAGCGGCACATAGAACGCCGGCCGCGTCTCCTGATCGAGACCCATGAACTTCACGTCGGCGACGACGCCTACGATCTCGCGCCAGGCCCCCCAGAAGTGGAACCGCTCGCCGAGAGCGCCCTCGTCTGGGAAGTACTTGCGGGCGAACGATTGGTTGACGATTCCGACGAGGGGAGCGCTGCCATCGTCGCGGTCGTCGAAATCGCGGCCGCGTAGCAGGCGGACCCCGGTCGTGGCGAAGTAACCGGCGCTCACCGGCCGGATCCGCTCCTCCTCGACGCCCTCCTCCACGGTCTCGGGCCCACCCTCGACCCGGACCCGTGTGGTCCAGCCGGGGACCGTCGGGTTGTTGAGGGCCAGGGCAGCGCTGCGCACGAACGGCAGCCGCTCGGCCCGCTCCACCACCTCGGCATGAAACCTCTGGACCTCGGGGACATTCGGCCAATCGCCGAAGCTGTTCGGATAGCGCACCTGCGGCAGGCTCACCGACAGCCGCACCAGGTTCTCGTGATTGAACCCCGGGTCGACGTGGGCGATGTTCCACATGCTCCGCAGGGTCAGACCCGCACCGACCGCCAGCACGAACGCCAGCGCTACCTGGGCGACCGCGATCGCGTCGCGCAGTCGGCCCGTCCGGCCTTCCGTCGAGCCACGGCCGCCCTCGGCCAGCTCTTCGTTCAGGTTCGGTCTCGACGTGCGGATGGCCGGCAGCACCCCGAAGGTGATGCCGGTGGCCAGCGTGGCGCCCAGCGCGAAGAGCAGGACCGGCGCGTTGAGCGAGTATGTCTTGATCTGCGGCAGCGCCGCCGGCGCCAGGTCGCGCAACAGCTCGATCCCGGCGACGGCGAACAGGAGGCCGAGGGCACCGCCGGCCAGCGCCAGCAACAGGCTCTCGGAGAGGAACTGACCGATCAGTCGGCGACGGCTGGCGCCCAGCGCGGCGCGCACCGCTACCTCGCGATGACGGGTAATACTCCGCGTCAGCAGCAGGTTCGCCACGTTGGCGCAGGAGATGACCAGGACCAAGGCCACCGCGCCCATCAGCAGCAGCAGTGCGGGACGCACATCACCGGTCACCACGGTCTCCATACGCACCAGGTTGGCGCCCCGACCCACGTTGTCGTCGGGATACGTCTCCTCCAGCGCGGCCATGATCGCGTCCATCTCCGCCTGCGCCGTGGCCAGCGAGACGTCATCGCGCATCCGTCCGATCACCAGGAGGTTGTGCACCCCCCGATCGCTCGTGACGGGAGTGTAGCCCAAGGGAAGCCACAGATCGGCGTCACCGCCGAAACGGAAATCGGGTGGCATCACACCGACCACGGTATAGGCGTTACCATCGAGGCGGATCGTGCGGCCGACGATCGTCGAGTCGGCCCCGAACCGTCTCGTCCACAGCCCGTGACTCAGCACCGTGACCGCCGGTCCGTCCGGCACATCTTCCTCCGGCACGAACGTGCGGCCCAGCGCCGCGCTCCACCCCAGCGTCGGGAACAGCGTGTGCGTCACCTGAACTGCGTTCAGACGCTCGGCCTCCCCGTCGGCCGGCGTCAGTGTCGGGTTCGGCGCACCGGCGAAGGCGGCCAACCACTCGAACACGCTCTGACGTTCCACGTAGTCGAAATAGTCCGGACCCGAGACGCCCTCGCGACGCGTGTCGTTGAAGCGGTCGGTCTGGAAGACCAAGACCAGCTCCTCCGGCTCTTCGTAAGGCAGCGGTTCCAGTAGCACGCCGTATACGACGCTGAACATCGAGGTGTTCACCCCGACGCCCAGGGCCACCGTCAAAACCACGATCGCGGTGAATCCCGGCTGCTTGCGGATCCAGCGTAGCGAGTAGCGAACATCCTGCAGAATCGTCGACATCTCGGTTTCCTTCTTAGGCGGGGGTCCGGAGGAAGAGACCGGGTTGCCGCGCCGGGCTCGCAGACCCCGGGCGCGCTCGATCAGGCCGCCGATGATCAGGTCTGCCAGGTCGAGGGCCAACCGGCCGCACGCACGGACTCGACCGCGACGACTCACATCGCCGTCGTGGACATCGCGCAGCGTCTGCAGCAGCTCATCGCCCACCCGCGCCCGGAACCGGCGGGGATACAGCAACAGAATGAGTCGGGGTAGCCGCATCGGCCGCTCTCGCTACGCTCGTTTCGGCTGCAGGAGGCCGGCATCGCGCGCCCACTCGACCTCGCGCGTCCGGCGCCTGGCCTCCGCCGCCGCCACCCGCCGGCCCAGATCCGTGAGCCGGTAGTAGCGTCGGCGCTCGTCGTCGGCCTCCGGCGCCGGACGCTCCTCGGCCTCCTCCAGCAGCCCGGCTTCGTGCAGCCGACTGATGGCCCGATACAGCGTCCCGGGACGCAGCTTCACCGCCCCGTCCGTCCGGCGCTCCACCTCGATCATCACGCCGTAGCCGTGGGCCGGACCGTCGGCCAGGGTCAGCATGACCTGAAAGGCCACGTCGGTGAGAGGCAGGAAATCGCGCGGGTCGCGTTTCTGGCTCATAGCGGTCCCGTCGAAGGCTCTCCGTCGAGAGGTGGGAAAGGTCTCTTCGAGAATATATTCTCTAAGAGAGTATAGCGCCGGCCCCCCTCGCGCAAGCCCGATCCGTCGGCGGCCGTGCGGCGGCGCTCATTGATCCGCCACGGCCCGGGCCTACTTTAGCCTTCATGTCAGAGAAGAGAGGAGGAGGAGGCGGCGGCCGCTACAGCGAGAAGGAGATGGCGATCATCCTCAAGCTGGCGGCGGAGCTGGAGGCGGAGGACGCGGATCGGGGCGGCCACACGCTGGGTGAGATCGAGCGGATCGCGGCGGAGGCCGAGATCGATCCGGAGCTGGTCCGTCAGGCGGCGGCGGCCTTCGAGGCGGGCCGCGAGCCGCGCGGGTCGAAGCTGTATGGCGCGCCGACGTCGTTCCGCTGGCGGACATCGATCCCCGGCGAGCTGTCAGAGAGCGAGCTGGCGGAACTGGTTCCGATCATTCGGGACGTCACCGGGAAGGAAGGGACGATCGAAACGGTCTTCGACTCGCTGGAATGGCGGGCGATGGGGCCAGAGTTGAGCACGGAGCAACTGGAGATCGCGCCGCGGGGCGGCCGGACGGAGATCCGGATCGCGGGCCACTACGGCAACCTGGCGCTGGCGCGATTCGTCGGCGCCGGGATCATCGCGACTCTAATGTCGGTGGTGGCGGGGACCGAGCTGCATGCGGCGGTCCCCGTCGAGCTGGGCGCGATCGCCGCCATCTGGGGCGCTGCGTACCTGGGCGCGAGAACGCTCTGGCAGCGGATCGCCGCCCGGGCCGCGGCCCCACTGGAGGCGCTCGGCCGGCGCCTCAGCGCCCGGGTCAGCGAGCTTCAGGATCGACGGGTTGAAAGCGGGGCGGGGGCCGATCGGTCGCTACCCGGCGACGCCGCCGAGGGCTAACGGGGGCTCGGCAGGCCGGAGGATCCGGCGGGTCCGGGTCCAGATCGGCGCTACTTGCGGATCGCCTTGATCAGGCGCGGAAGGTTCCGCTTCCAGCGCTTCCGTGTGGACAGGTCGGCGTAGGCGCGGGTCCCCAGCTCGTCCGGGATCTCGCCGCCCTTCAGCAGCCGCACCGGGATGATGCTCAGCTGCCCGCTTTTTACTTCCTTGACGATGGCCTGCTTGAGCTCTCGACGAACCCAGGACGTGGGCGGCCGGGAGGTGAAGGCGGGGCTCAGGCAGACGATGAACTTGTCGGCCCGCTTGATCCCGTCGGTCATCTTGTCGAGGAAGTCGTCGGCCGGTTCGATCTGTTCGATATCTATCCAGACATCGATGTCCTTGGCGCGTCGGAGGGCCCGGGCCAGCTTCACGGCTTTGGCCTCGTCATCGCTGGCGTAGGAGATGAAAACCAGGGGCATCGCTCGTCAAAATATCCCAAGCAGGGCGTCTACGGCCACCCGTCCACGGCTGAGGCGGCTCGGCTACCGGCCCAACGATAGTCGAGTTGGGGTGTGTACGACACCTCCCGAAACTCGCCGAAATGTCGCGGTAACCCCAGCCGCACCCGGGCTGTCGGTTCGACGCAGCCGAATCCCCCCGGCAGATCTCACAGCGCCGGGGGCCCCGCCAGGAATTGCTGACAATCCTCGGCGCACCCCTTAACTTGGTGGGGTTCACCCAACGCGAGAAATTTTCGAGTAGCTGACAGCGGTTCTCTTTCGCCGAACGGTCGGAGCCGTGCGCGTTTCCGACTGACATCTGAATCATGTCTTTTCACATCGTCCATCGAACCCGAGGAGGGACCGATGCAAGACGCAGCTGCGCAGGCCGCCCAGGCGGTGGGACGGCTACAGAACATGTGGGACCAGCTGGTGGACTGGTTCTCCACGAACCTGCCCAGCCTGCTGGCGGCGCTGGCTGTGCTCATCGTCGGCTGGCTGGTGTCGCTGGTGATCGCGGCGCTGGTTCGGGTGGCGGTGAAGCGGACGGGTCTGGGGGACCGGATCGCGGGCTGGGCGCCGGACGAGGCGGCAGTGGGAAGGGAGCCGGAGCGCTGGGTCGGCAAGGGGACGTTCTATATCCTGATGCTCTTCGTCCTCGTGGCCTTCTTCCAGACGCTGGGCCTGACGGTGGTCACGGAGCCACTCAACCGACTGCTTACCGAGATCTTCGAGTTCATCCCGCGCCTGCTGGGCGCCGCGATCCTGTTGCTGATCGCGTGGGGCGTGGCCAGCCTGCTGCGGCTGCTGATCACCCGGGGGCTGAGCGCGGCCAAGCTGGATGAGCGGCTGGGCGATCAGGCCGGGATCGAGGAAGAACGCCCGGTCCCGCTGACGAAGACGTTGGCCGACGCTGTCTACTGGCTGGTCTTCCTGTTCTTCGTGCCGGCCGTGCTCGGCGCGCTGAACCTGGAGGGCCTGCTGCAGCCGGTGCAGAGCATGGTCAACGAAGTGCTCGCCTTCCTGCCCAATATCTTTACCGCCGCGGTCATCCTGGGCGTCGGCTGGTTCATCGCTCGGATCGTGCAGCGGATCGTCACCAACCTGCTGATGGCGGTTGGAGTCGATCGGCTCGGGGAGCGTGCGGGGATCTCCCGGGTGGTGGGCAAGCAGGGGCTGTCCGGCGTCATCGGCCTGATCGTCTACATCCTGGTGCTGGTCCCGGTGCTGGTGGCCGCGCTCAACGCGCTGGCGATCGAGGCGGTGACCCGACCGGCCGCCAACATGCTGAACGCGTTCCTGGTGGCGCTGCCCGCCCTGTTCGCCGCGGCGCTGCTCATCGCCATCGCCTACGTGGTCGGTCGGGTGGTCGCCGGTCTGATCACCAACCTACTGGAGAGCGTGGGCTTCGACGCGCTGATCCAACGGCTCGGTATCGTGCCGAGCGAGCAGGAGCAGGAGCGGAAGCCCTCGGCGATCGCCGGCTATCTCGTGCTCGTGATCATCCTGCTGTTCGCGACGATCGAGGCGCTGCGGCTCGTCGGGTTCGGCGAGCTGGCAGAGCTGGTGAGCGAGTTCACCGTGTTCGCCGGCCGGGTAATCCTGGGCCTGGTGATCTTCGCCGTCGGCCTCTTCGTCGCCAACCTGGTGGCCAACCGCGTGCTGGCCGCGGGCACGGGACAGGCCCGGGTGCTGGCACTGGCGTCGCGGATCGCCATCCTGGTGCTGGCCGGCGCCATGGCGTTGAGCCAGATGGGCCTGGCAACCGAGATCATCAATATCCTGTTCGCGGTGGTGCTGGGCGCGGTCGCCGTCGCGGCGGCGATCTCGTTCGGGATCGGCGGCCGCGAGATCGCGGCGCGCGAGTTGGAGAAGTGGGTCAAATCGATCAAGTCGCAGGACTAGCGGGACCTGCGGCCGTCGAGTTGAAGGCACAGGGGCCCCGCCGTCGGTATTCGGCGGGGCCTCTATCGCGAACGCACCCGGGGCCCTCTGCGGAGTTGCCGTCTTACCCTTCGCGCCGGCTCCGGTAGCGGTCGAGAAACTCCGCCGCCAGCTTCGGTGGGTCGGCGCGCCAGAGCTCCGGCACCTGCAGCGGCCATGTGTACCGAGGCCCCTCTCGGGCGCCGGGCTCGAGCAACCCGCTCAGCTTCAGGGTCGACAGGTCGTGTCGAAAGACCGAGTCGGGGTCGAGCCCCTCGGCGCGGAGGCGCTCACGGATCGCCGCCACCAGCCGGTCCCAGCGCTCCTCCATCTCGGCCTTGATCTTGCCGCCCATATCCGGTCGTCGGCCATCGACATCGGTGAAGCCGTATTCCTTCGCCAGGGTCCAGGTGGCGAACGAACCGCCCGACTTCTCCGAGACGTGGGGGTCGGTGGCGAGGGCGACGATGGCGCGGCCGATGAAGAAGGGCGTCTCCGATTCGGCGAAGTACTCGTCCTTCTCGACCGCGTCCTGCCAGTTCTCCTCGCTGACGCCGAAATGCTCGAGCATGAACTCGGAGCGCAGGAACCCGGGCGAAAGCGCGACGGCGGTCACGTTCGTGTCACGGAGCTCGTGCGCCATCGCGAACGCCAGCCGCATGGGTGCGATCTTCGCCAGGTCATAGAACAGGTTGCCCCGGTAATAGGCGTTCATCTCATCGTCACCGTCGGTGACCTCGACCACGAGCCCGCGCTCGCTCTTCAGGACCAGCGGCACGCCGTAGCGGCTGGTGATGATATGCGCGTTGACGGCCCGCTCCAGCATGAGCAGCCCCTTGTCCAGCGACAGCTCCCAGAACGGCTTGCCCCACTCGGTGAGCGCGTCTCCACCCCACACGTCGTTGACCAGGATGTCGAGACGACCCTGGTCGCGATCCACCCGCTCGCACAGCGCGGCGACCTGTTCGGGCTCGGTATGGTCGACCTGGACGTGGATGCCGACGCCGCCTCGCGCCGACACCATCTCGGCGGTCTCCTCGATCGTTTCGGGTCGATTCGGCGTGGCCGGCTTGCCGCGTACGCTGCGGCCGGTGCAGTACACCGTCGCACCCGCCGCGCCGAGAGCGCAGGCGATGCCCCGTCCGGCTCCGCGAGTCGCGCCGGCGACCAAAGCGATGCTACCCTCGAGTGGTTTCATCAGGGCCTCCTCGAGTTCCGTTCCACATCAGCTGGCGATAACCCGTTGCGAGACTCGGATCAGCGGCGCTTGCGGCGCCGCGGTTCGACTCGATAGATGGAACCGACGCTGTAGACCGACGCCGCCCAGAGCCCGAGGATCACGCAGAGCGCCGCGATCGCCCGCTTTTCGTCGTCCGCCGGAATCACCAGGCCGTAGGTGTCGGCGACGAAGTGCATCTGCTCGAGCACCCGGGCGGCGGCACGCGAGTCGATCGAACCGTGCCAGTAGTCGAGCTCCTCCAGCATCATCGATTCGTGCCGTCGCAGAAACTCGCCCAGCGAGATGACCTTCTCGCTCAGCGGCGTGCGCGGTCGGCAGATGGCCAGCAGGTCCTCCACGTAGACGTCCCAGAGCTGCGCGAACTCCCGATTGCCCGGCCGCCGCAGGTAGCGGGCGCGTTCCAGCGAGAACTTCGCCCGCGTCCGGGTACGGCCCCTGGGGACGATAGGGTGCAGGTCATAGATAGTATGGACGGTATCCTCGTCGTACTCGTCCGGCTCCTTGTACACCCAGTTCTTTCGCAGTTGATTCCATGTCTGGATGACCAGAACCGCCGGGTCCTCGCTGTCGAGCAGGATGAACTTGCCCCGCTCCTCCTTGACCACGGTGACCCAATGGCCCCAATCCTCCATCGGCACGAGGCAGGGAACGCCTTTGCGCAGATGCCGAACCAGCTCGCGTCGCGCTTTGTCGGGATCGTGCTTGCGGATCATGAGGAAATCGCAGCCGAAACGACGCGCGGCTCGGGCCAACTGGTTCTCGTCGGTGCCGTACCAGGTCGTGCCCGCCGCCCGCGAGATCTCGCGTTCCGGCACCAAGATGCCGTGAACGAGGAAGGCGTGTTTCAAAGCGAACGGCCCGCACTGCCACTTGTTCGGCTGTTGGTAGATTCCCATGGTCGCTCCCGTGGCCCGAAGCAGTTAAAGTATAGTGTCATGCTGGTTTGCCAACGGTCGGGACGTGGGGAGGGCAGACGAGGTGAGCGAAAGCCAGGCCGGGAAGGAGCCCAAGAAGTCGGTCGTCGTCCTCTACAATCAGGTGGAGGATGACTGGTACGAAAAACTACGGACGGTGGACCCCGCGTCGTTGAAGTTCACCCCCGAGTATCCCATCCAGGTCGCCACCGCCAAGGAAGAATACGAGGACATCGCCCGCGCCCTGCGCCGTGCCGGTTACCGGGCGCGGGCGGTGAACCTGGAGAACGACCTGCGGAAGCTCGAGCGGGTGCTCAAGCGCAGCAAGCCGGACGTGATCTTCAACGGCGTGGAGTACTTTCACGACGACGCGGGCCTCGAGGCGGCGGTGGCGGGCATGTTCGATCTCTATCGCATCCCGTACACCGGCTCGGGGCCGTTCGCGCTGGCGCTCTGCCAGGACAAGGTGCTGACGAAGCGCGTGCTGGAGGATCACAAGGTGCCGACGCCGCGCTTCAAGGTGCTGTACGAGCCCGTGCTGCCGAAGCGGCTGGGTCTGCGTTATCCGTTGATCGTGAAGCCGGCGTTCGAGGACGCGAGTACGGGGCTGGATGAGCACTCGGTCATACGCGAACCGGAATTGCTGACGCCGCGGCTGAACCATGTACTGAATGAGTACGGCGCGGTCCTGATCGAAGAGTTCATCGAGGGCCGCGAGCTTCACGTGTCGGTCTGGGGAAACGAGGAGACCGAGGTGCTGCCGCCGGTGGAATTCGATTTCTCGAGGCTGCCGCCCGATTATCCGCCGATCATCAGTTACAAGGCCAAGTGGGACCCGCTGGCGGAGGTGTACCATCAGATCCACACGATCTGTCCGGCGCCGCTAACGAAGAGCCTGTGGAAGAAGGTCGAGGAGGTGGCGATGCGCGCGTACTGGGCGACCGAGTGTCGGGACTACGTCCGGCTCGACATACGCGTCAAAGGGAACAAGCCGTACGTGCTCGAGGTGAACCCCAATCCGGACCTGACCGAGGGCGTGTCGTTCATGGACTCCGCCGAGCAGGCGGGCTACACGTTCGAAGAGTCGCTGGCGTACCTGGTGGAACTGGCGGCGGCGCGGCGGCCACCGCCGCCGGAGCCGGAGCGGAAGCCAGAGCCCGAGTCGGAGTCGGTCGAGGAGCCGCCACCCCAGAACTAGCGTTGGGATTCGGGGATTTCGGGATTCGGGGATTCGGGGAGGTCGGGAGTGAACGGCGACCTTCGATGCGGCTGCCCATCACTTCGGCTTTCCCCGAATCCCCGAATCCCCAACCCCCCATTCCCGCCACCGGGCTCAGCTCGGAACCAGCCTGAAGAGGGCGAAGGTGGCGTGTCCTTCCGTGATCGTCAGGCCTTCGCGCCGCGGGCTCTCACCGGACGGCAGCTCGTAACCGGACGGGACGACGATCTCGGCATCGTAGTTTCCTGGCGCCAGCCGGAATGTCGCCCGGCCGCCGTGATCGGTCGTCGCGGTCTCGATCGCCGAGTTGCCGCCGCCCTCGTAGACCCGGACCGTCACGTCCCGGACGCCCAGCGAGTCCTGGAGCGTGGGCGACTCGGAGCCCACCTCGACAACCAGCGATCCGTTTCCGTCGGGCGTCGTCAGGCTGACGTTGACCCGGTGGTACAGGTCGGTCTCGCTGATCGAGATCGTCCGGGGGTTCGGCTCGTCGGCGGCGAGCACGTAGCCCTGGGGCGGAATCAGCGACAGGACCCAATCGCCCGGCTGCAGGTCGGTGAAGGTGAAGGTGCCACCCTGCCCCGTCACCTCGACCATGACGAAATCCGATCGCGCCAACATGGCCTCGACGCCGGGGACGGGATCGAGGTCATGAAGGAGCGCGGTGCCCGCGATCGTTCCCAGGGTCGGGTTGCCGCCGCCCCCGGTCTGCTGGATTCGGAACTCGACCTGCCGCGATTCGCCGGAAGCGACGGTGAGTCCGTTCAAACGCCCCTCGGTGCCCGGCACGACCTCCCAGCCGTTGCCCGGTACGACCGCGATGTCGTATTCGCCTGCCGGCACCGGGATGATCGCCAGCCCGTTATCGCCCGATCGTGTCTCGGCGACCGGTACGGTTTCGCCGCTGTTGAACACCTGGACCAGCACGCCGGCGACGGGCAAGAACTGGTTGCCGTCGGGGAACATGCTGTCGGCGAACACCTGCGCGACGAAGCTGCCGAAGCCGTCACCGTTGACCACCGCGATGTTCACGTCGGCCAGGCCCGCCTCCGGGATCTGGACCACCCGCTGGTGGCTGTGTCCCGCCGGCAGGGCGTAACCCGATGGCAGGCCGACGATGAGATTCCATTCGCCGGCGCTGAGGGCACGAAACGCGAACCGCCCGACATCGTCGCTGTATGTCGACAGGGTTCGGCCGGGCCGCTGAAGCTGGATGGTCACCCCCGGCAGCGGTGCCATCGCGTCGAGGATGACGACCCCCTGAAGCTCCCCTTCGCTGGACCCGGTCACCGGTCCTGCCGAATCGCTGCAGGCCATGAGTGCGAGAGCCAGCACGGCGGAGAGCCACGGAGCTATCTTCCAGCCCATAAAACGCCTGCTCATCTGACAACCTCCTCCACGTCGGTCGGGACGATGGTTCGAAGGGGACACGACTGACCGTGAGTGGCGGTTCGACGCCTCTCACCAAAGGAAACCTCACCTGAAGCCTCGAAGTCACATCGTGGGGGGCCCTCCGGGACGGGAGCGGGCCGGGGGCGGAGGTGAGGGCGGGTGAGGGCGGGTGAGGGCGGGTGAGGGCGGAGACGCCGATCGACGGAGGCCGAGGGCAGCGGCAAGCCGCTACGAGCCCGGGGATCCGGATGGCCCGGGAGCCCGAAGTCGCTGTTCTTTCGGCTCGATCAATCGATGACCAGCTGGCCCACCGCGCCGCTGAACTCGTCCGGGACCGGCGTCAATCCCGGCGGAACGATCCACGGTCCGCCGTCGACGCGAATGTTGATCCGATAGAGACCGGGCTCGAGGTGGAGCTTCAGCCGCCAGAAGCCGGGGCCTGCCGGCTCCATCTCCAGCGGGCGCCAGTTCGTGAAATCGCCCATCAGCTCGACACGGCGCGCCCCATCGATGGGGATCCGGATCACCCGGGCGCCCGACGGGTGGGAGATCACCTGCAGGCCGGGCCTCGGGGGAGTCGGCGGCGCGGCGGCCCGGTGGCGGCCGGGCACGGCGAGGTTGAGCCCGAGGAGGAAGTGGGGCTGGCTACTGAGACCGCGCTCGGGCCGACCCGGTGTACGACCGGCGGAAAAGACCGCCATCACCGTCGGGGCCAGGGTGACGAACCCGTCGACGCGGGCCCAGCGTTCGGTGGGCACCAGCGAGTTGCCCACCCGGCCACCGATGGCGAGCTCGAGCGAGACCGGACCCCTGGACCAGCCGAGGGTCAGCTCGCCATCCGCATAGCTGTGCGGGGTCGATTCGGTGACCTCGAACCGGCCGATGGGCACGACCGTATCGGGAGGGAGAACGAGCACCGAGTCGCGGATCGTGGTCACGCGTCGCTGGAACGCGCGCTGTCCCGCGCTCAGTCCGACGCTGACGCCGCCGACTTCGATCCGACCGCCGACTTCCAGGGCCCGCAGACCGCTGAAGCCGGACCCGGCGTCCGCCGCTCCTACACCTCCGCCCAGCCAGGCGCCGGCCCTCTCGTTGCTCAGACTTATGCGGGCCGTCCCCAGAAGCAGCCCGTTTCCGCCGCGCTCCTCGTACCAGGCGCCTTCGGCATCCAGGCCCAGCTGGAGACCGAGGAACCGGTTACCGAGGGCCTGCCACCCGGCCGTGCCCGAGGCCCGGGCCGTCAGCTCGCCGCCGCCGAAGCGGGCGAGGCCACCCTCGAAGTCGAGGGCCGTCCCGCCCCAGATGAGGGAGAGCCGCGGCTGCACCAGCAGCGCGGCGGCGCTGGTCTCCGAGTCCCGATACTCGCGGCCCGCTCCGGCGCCCAGCGAGACCCTGACCTGGGAACGGCCGGACTCGGCAGCGGCTGGAACCAGAAGGAGGGCGAGGAACGCACCACACCATGCTCGCATGGGCACCTTACGGTGGCGGCCGCCGGTTCGTGAGCAGTCCCTGAGCGCGCGTCGTCGCCGCGACGCCCGGCGTGGCGCCCGCCCGAATGTCCTGCTCCACCAACCGTCGCAGCTCTTCCAGATTCGCATCGGTCACTCCAGCCTGGGTGAGCCTCAGAACGATAGCCGACACGGTGTCGTTCGGCACCCCCCGTTGCACAAGATCGGCCAGCACGACCAGCGGGACCGTCACGCTCACGTCGCCCCGCGAGTCCCGCAGCTCGCCGAGCGTCGTCGGATCGGCTCCCACATACAGCGCGGAGGCGCCAGCCACCAGCTCGGCATCCTCCGAGTCGGATCCCAGCGCGGACCGCGCCTGCCGCAACCGCTGGAGCAGACCGTGGACAGCCGTCACGATGCGGGCGCCGTTCGCGCCTTTCGCGGCCCCTTCCAGGGCACGCTGGACCAGCGGCTCCAGCGGCAGACCTTCGGTCCGCGCCGAGTCGGTCAAGGCGGTGACGCGCGTCAGGGCCTCCGGCTCGAGGCGCGCCGCCAAGCGGGGATCCTGGGCACGCGCCTCGGCGCAAGCGGCCAGAGCCATCACGAACAACAGAACCGAAAGAACCCCGTGTCGAAAGATCATGTGGATGGACCCTCGACTATGATGACCGAGTTCGGAGCCCCGAAGTCATCCGCCGGTGCCCGCGGGGCCGCCTCGTCGGCGACCCAGCGGTCCTCATCGACGATAAACGCATATCGGTACGGCCCGGGCTCCAGGCTCACGGTCACCGACCACACCTCACCCGTCGCGCTGCGCTGCAGCGGGGTGGCCGACCGATCCCAATCGTTGAAGTCGCCCACGAGATGGACCTGCGACGCCTCGCCGCCGATATACACGAACTGTACGGCCTGCGACCTCGTGGAGCCGCCCGGGCTCGGCCACAGCGCGACGAGCGCCAGCGCCAGCAGCAGCGCCGCGACCCCGAGCGCCGCCAGTGTCGCGCCCCGCTGGCGCCACCCCTGGCCAGTCGACATCAAACGCGGCAGCCAGGCCAGCGGGCCCCAGCGTCGCGTCCGTCGTACTTCCTCGATCACGCGGGCCTTCGCTTCGGAATCGACGGGAACGGGCCGTCGCAGCTCGGACACCACCCGGTCGATAGTTCGGTCGGGATCACTCATCGAGATCTCTCAACAGTTCGGCCAACTGCTCCCGTGCTCGTTTCACCCGCATCTTCAGAGCAGAGACGCCGGCGCCCGTGATGTCCGACATCTCCTCGTAGCCGGCTCCCGCCACGTGGTGGAGCAGAAACGCTTCGCGCTGCTGGGCGGGCAGCTCGCCCAGCGCCGAATGTATGCGCCTCAGCGTCTCCCCTCGATCCGGATCGGCGACCGGCCCTGTCGCGGCATCCGCCGGCTCCAGGCGGTAGCCCTGCAGCAGCCGTCGGCGGCGCTGCGCCCGTGCGCCGCTGCTACGACAGCGGTTGGCGAGGATGCTGAACAGCCAGGCCTTGAATCGCTGACGATCTTCATAGCGTTCCAGCGCCCGGTAGGCGCGGACGAACGTGTCCTGCACCACCTCCTCGGCATCCGCCCGATCGCCCAGGGAGTGAACGGCAAAGCGTAGGCAGTCGGCGTAATAACGCTCTACCAGAGCTTCGAACGCCGACAGGTCACCTGCTGTCGCCTTCTGAACGAGGTCCCCGTCAGTCGGTCCCACACAATAATAACCTTGCGAGCCGGCCGTGGGTCACAAGTGGGCAGGGGCGCTCGCGTCCAGCAGATGGGAAACGAGCGCCCGTGGGAAGGTCGTCGGAGCGGGCCGGGCCGGTGGCGGCGCGGCGTGGACCTGTGGATCGGCCTCCGGCCGGCTCCTTCACTCCCGCAGGAAGGTGTCGGAGAAGTCGCGCCAGCGCGTTTCGTCCAGCTCGCCCAGCACCCCGACGGGAAGATCGCCGCCGTCGGCCAGCGTGACACCCAACCGATCGTCCACTCCGGCGCGCAGGAAATGCTCGCGAATTTCATCGTAGCGCCGCTCGGTCCAACGTTCCGCTTCGTCGCCGCTCATCCAGGTCGGGATCGTCTCGTCCAGATCCTCGGGCTCCATGCAGCAAAGCCAGGCGTCACTCTCATCGGATCCCACCGCCGCGATCCGCCGCCGACCCTTCAGCTGCCCGGCCACGGGCGCCGGGAGCGTCAGGCTGCGGTGCCCCTTCTTGATCCGAATCAGCGGCTCGCCCTTGCCCACCCGACCCCGGTCGGCTGCGACCTCGAGCTCGTAGGGCGCGCCGACCAGCCTCAGCAGCATGGGATGGGCGCCGACATGCAGCTCGCCGTTCTCCTTCCGGCACCAGGTGAAACCCGGCGACAGATACGAGCCGGCGGGAAGTCCGCCCAGCATACCGGAGGCCGGCACCGGAACCGGCTCCGCCCGCACCTCCTCCGCCTGCCGCGCTCGGCGGCGCTCCACCGCGAAGTGGTGGATGACGATCGCCGATACGACCACGAACGCGAATAGCACGATCAACATGTTGTACCTCCCAGCAGGTCCACCGGAACCGAAGCGGAACGGCGCCGCGACGCCGTACCGCTCTGCGCCGCTCTCTACCAGAGCAACGACGGTGCCGGGAATCCCCACACGAGTCCGCTCACCTGTAAGTGATTGTGCTGTAGTGGCTTGCGCCCTGCAGCGCCCGCCCCGCCTCCGCCCTCCCCCCTGGGCGGACTGTCGAGAATGCCAACGCCCGCGGCGCTCTCGGAGTCGACGATCTCTGCGATCGCACGCCCGGTGGACGCTTTCGGGCTGTTGATTTTCTCGACGTCGCCTGTCGTGATCTTCTACGGTTCGGCGGCTCAGGGCGTCATCGAGCTCACTCGGATTCCGGGTCCGGTCCCCAGGAGGCCCGGGCTCGCAGGTCGTCGATCAGACCGGCGCCGATCCAGTAGATGTCGGGGTTGCCGTTGCCGGGACCGTCGTAGGTGCGCTCGAGGCGAGCGACGGTGAGGGAATCCGGCAGTTCGCCGAGCGGGCCGGGTCGAGCCGACATGAAGAACAGGAACTGGCCGTCGGGAGAGACGAAAGCGGAATACTCGCCGCCAGACGACGAGTTCACCGGCTGTCCCATGTTGATGGGTTCGCTCCACTCGTCGCTCTCGCTGCGGAAAACGATGTAGTAGTCGGTGCCACCCATGCTGTCGGAGCGACCGAAGACGGAGACGATCACGTAGCTTTCGTCGGGAGCGACGAACGCGTTGAACTGGACCTGTCCCGAGTTGACCTGAGCCGGCAGCCTCTCGGGCTCGGCGTAACCGTTGGCGCGCCGTCGCGACCGGTAGATGTAGCTCTCTTGAGTTCCGGCGGGGGCGCGAGTGAAGTAGATGGTCCCGTCGCGGGTGACCGATGGGAAATACTCCTCGTCCTCGCTGTTGACCGGCGGCCCCAGGTTGTACGGCGCGCCCCAACCATCCTCCAGGCGGTCCATGACCCAGATGTCCTGGTTCACCCAGCGCCCGATCTGATCGCGCGGCATGGGACCGCCGCCCCGGGGGCGATTGGAGAGGAAGTAGAAGCGTTGACCGTCCGGCGCGATGTGCGGTTCGAGGTTCATGTACTCGGGGTTGTTTGAGAAAGGGGCGACGCGCGGTCGGGTCCAGCGGCCGTCCACGCGCTGCGAGCTCATGATGACCGTGTAGGGCCCGACGATCGTAGACCAGTACATCTCGTTTCCGTCCGGGGTCATCGCCAGGTCGCGGTTGAACATGCCGTTCGACACGATGCCAGGAGCGAAGAGTCGGGCGCTGTCGCCCGGCGGCGTCTGACCCAGGTAGGCGCCGGTCAGGAGTGGGAAAGGCCCCTCGCTCTCGCGGCCGCAACCCGCCCCGGCCACCAGCAACAGGAAGACAAGGGCTAACTTCGACGGACGCAACGGCGCTGAATCCATGCTGACACCCCCTTGTTGCCGGCCGGCGGTGCCCTGTGCCGGCGACCGCACGCCGATCGTGGGCGGTTCCCGACCGCGGAACCGTAGCTCGAGCCTGCGCCCCGGGCTCGACCGATCTGTGGGAACGGAATCATCGCGCGGCAAGCTTAGGCTCGGGGCCCGGAGGTCGCAACCGTGGCCGGCGCGGGTCTCCGGCGACCGCTTGCCAGAACGTAACATCGCTGTAACATTGCGGCGGCTTTACCTCGTTCTCGTAGCAGCCCGAATCGACTCTGGAACCCAACGACCGGATTGTCGCCGGCTCTAGCCACGTTCCCCAGCTTCAGGCGGCCCTACGCCCCGCACCCGCTGGTTCGGGCGGTCGCGGTGCTCCTCCTGCTGTTCTTCTTCTTGCTGGGGGTGAACGGTCTGGGCGACGCTTTCAAGTCGCTGGGCGGCGGTCTGCTCGAGTCGTTTTTCGCCGCCACCCGCAACCCCTTCATGGGGCTGATCGTGGGGCTCCTGGCGACGACCCTGGTGCAGAGCTCATCGGTAACGACCTCGCTGATCGTGGCGCTGGTGGCGGCGCCCGAGAACCCGCTGCCGCTGGCCAACGCGGTCCCGATGGTGATGGGCGCGAACATCGGCACGACCGTCACCAACACGATCGTGTCGATGGCGCACATGGGAAGAAAGCAGGAGTTCTATCGGGCATTCTCGGTGGCCACCTGTCACGATTTCTTCAACTTCATGGCCGTGGTGCTGCTGCTGCCGCTGGAGATGGCGACGGGCTACCTGCAGCGGATGGCGACATCGCTGTCCGGGCTGCTGGTGGGGTTCGGGGGCGGCGTGGAATACGACAGCCCGATCAAGGGGGCGCTGAAAGCGGCGCTGGCGCCGATCAAGGCGGCGATCGGCGCCGTCATCCCGTCGGTGCGGCTTCAGGCGATCGTGCTGGTCCTGGTATCCGGTGCGCTCATCTATTTCGCGCTGATGTTCCTGGTCCGAACGATGCGCGGCGCGATGCACTCCCGGGTCGAGGTGATCGTCGCCCGGGGATTTCATCGGGCGGCCCCGATCGGCATCATCCTCGGGATGCTGGTGACCTTCATGGTGCAGTCGAGCTCGATCACCACCTCGCTCCTCGTGCCGCTGGCCGGGGCGGGGCTGATCACGCTGGCACAGGCTTTCCCGATCACCATCGGAGCCAATATCGGGACCACGATCACGGCGCTGCTGGCCGCCCTGGCCGTGACCGGGCCGAACGCGCGATGGGGCGTGACCATCGCCCTCGTCCACCTGCTGTTCAACCTGTCCGCGACGCTGCTCATCTACCCGGTCGAGCGGATCCGGAACCTCCCCCTGACCGGCGCCCGGCGACTGGCGGCGGTGGCGGTCCGCTCGCGGACGTACGCTCTGCTCTATATCATCATGCTTTTCTACGGGCTGCCGGCCCTGCTGGCCGTGCTGAATCAGCTGCTCGCCCGCTAGTGGAGGCGCACCATGCTTCGTGAGCTGCTTACCATCTTCCGTTCGGACAAGCCTTTGGCCGCCATGGGGAAGAACTTCTCCCAGATGCTGGAGATGACGAACCAGATGACGATCCAGGCCGGCGTGATGTACTTCACCGACACGGTGGCGCCCAACGAGCGAACCCAGATCTACAAGAAGGACGTGCAGGTCAACAAGCTGGAGCGCACGATCCGCAAGCAGGTCATCGCGCACCTCTCGCTCGGCAACTGGCCCTCCCTGCCCTACTGCCTGCTGCTCATGAGCCTGGTCAAAGACGTGGAGCGGATCGGAGACTACGCCAAGAACCTCTCCGAACTGCGGGAGATCCATCCCGCCGCTCTGCCCGACGACGAGATCGTGGCCGAGTTGAAGGAGATCCGGGCTTCCGTCGAACAGCAATTCGCCGACACCGCGCAGGTGTTCAGCACCTCGGACCGAGAGCGAGCGCTGGTCCTGACCCAGGAGGGTCGGGTGCTGACCCATCGCTGCGATGCTCTCGTCACCCGCATCGCCGCCAGCGACTACAGCGCCGGCACCGCCACCGCCCTGGCCCTGGGGGTCCGCTTTTACAAGCGGATCGCCGCCCACGTCCTCAACGTCCTCTCCAGCGTGGTCATGCCGCTCCACAAGCTGGACTACTACGACGAGGACGAGATCGCCGCCGATGAGGTAGGCTAGCCGTCGCGCACGGCAGCCGGCGGCGAGTTCCCCCAGGGCGGCGAGGACCCCGACGACCTCTCCCGTGTAGCATCGGGGGTGGCCTTGACGCCCGCTAAGTGACCCACATATTGTAGGTTAACCGACCCCTCTCCCGTCGGCCCACAAACCGAATCACACCATGAAACGATCCACGACGGCCCGACCCGCCGTCCTCCTGGGGTGCGCGACCGTTCTCTGCCTCGCTCTCGGCGCCTGCGGGGACTCCGACGCCACGATCATCGTCGGGGTCGCCGCCCCGCTGGAGCAGGCGCTGGGCGTGCATACGCTTCGAGGCGCCCAGCTGGCCCGTGACCAGATCAACGCGGCCGGCGGTCTGCGAGGCAAGACGCTGGAGCTGCTGGTTGTGAGCGACAGCGCTGATCCGCGACGCGCGGTGGGCGTCGCGGAAGAGTTTCTCACGGACCCGAGGGTCGTGGCGGTGATGGGCCACTCCAACTCGGGCGCGGTGCTGGCGACGGCGCCGATCTACGAGCGGGGCCTGGTGGCGGTTTCCGCGACGGCCACGAGTCCGGAGATCAGCGAGGCGGGAGAGTGGATCTTTCGGATCAGCCCCAGCGACGCGGTGAGCGCGGCGGGCCTGGCGCGCTTCGCGCTTCAGCGGTTGGGCCGGCGCGCGGTCACGTTCTACGCCAACGACGCCTTCGGCCGCGGTCTGCGCCAGGCGTTCGGCTCCGCGTACACGGCCGGCGGCGGCATGCTGCCGGGCGAGTACCCGTACATCGAGGGTGAGACGACCGACTTCGAGCCCTTCCTGCTGGGGGCGCGCGGCGCGCGGCCGGACCTGATCTTCGTCGCCGGCCTGGACGACGGCGCAGCACGGATCATCCGGCAGGCGCGGGAGCTGGGGCTCGACGCGCCGGTCCTGGGCGGGGACGGCCTGCTGGGTCTGGTGGGGCGCGACTCGATCTTCGACGGCACGTACGTGCTCCTGTTCTACCACCCGGCGACGCCGGATTCCGCGAACCGTGAGTTCGTTGCCGCGTATCAGGCAGCGTTCGGCGTAGCCCCGGACGCCTGGGCGGCGCTGGCGTACGACGCGACGATGTTGATCGCCCAGGCGATCGAGGAGGTGGGAGCCGACCGGGAGAAGATCCGTCGATACCTGGACCGGGTGGGTAGCGAACGCGACGCGTTCATGGGCGTGAGCGGCGAGATCGGTTTCGACGAAAACGGCGATCCGCGTGAGAAGGACGTCAAGGTCGGACGGATCGCCGGCCCCGGGATCGAGCTCGTCAGCCCGGAGGACGGCACCTGATGCATACGATCAAGGCGCGGCAAGCGATCGCGTTCAGCATCCTGCTGCTGGGACTGCTGGTTGGCGGCCTTCTCGGCTTTCGTTCGCTGCGGTGGCTATCGGAAGAATTCCAGCTCGAGATGGGCGAGCTGGAGAGGGTGGCGGAGATCGGGAACGCGCTCCAGCGCGATGTCCTCGACCTGATTTTCAGCGCCGAAGGATATCTGGCCAGTGGGGACCGGCAGGCACGGCAGCGCTTCGACGAGCTGGCCGGCCGGATCCAGGAAGAGGCGAACCGCTACCGGGAGCTGGAACGTCTCTCCGCCGAGGACGCGCGCCTGGTCGAGGGGCTGACGGCGTCGCTCACCCAGCTGGAGGTCGACTACGCCCGGGCGCACGCGCTCTACGATCTGGGGCGGCGCGAGGAAGCCCGCCGCCTGGCCGATGCCGTTCAGCCCACGGCACGCGAGGCGGCCCGGCTCATCTCCGAGCTGGGAGCCCGACGCAGCGAGGTGATCGCCGAGTCGACGGCCGCGCTGCAAGGCCGGGCCAGCCAGCGCGCCCTCTATGTCCTGTTCATCACCTTCCTCGCCGTGGCGCTGGGCGCGGTACTGGCGGTGGCCGTCGTCCGTTCCATCGACCGGCCGCTGGCCCAGCTGGTCTATGCGGCGCGCGAGCTGGGAACCGGGCGTCTGCGGACGCTGATCAGCAACGGCAACATGCCCAGCGAGTTCAGCGAGCTGGGCCAGGCATTCAACACGATGGCCACCAACCTTCGCAGCCTGGCCGCCCAGGTCGCCTCTACCGCGACCCAGGTCTCCTCCTCGGCAGCCGATTTCTCCGCCATCTCCGATCAGGTCGCCGCCTCCACCAACGAAGTCGCCACGGCGATGACCGAGATCTCCGACGGCGCCGAGAGGCAGGCCCACGCCCTGAACGAGACGGCCGCCGCTGTCCTCGAGTTGCGCGAGGGCACCTCCCGGCTCGAGACCGAGGCATCGGAGAACCGGGAACTCAGCCACTCGATCAGCCGCGAGGCGGCGCAAAGCCAGGAGTCGGTCCGCCAGGCGCTCCAGCTGCTGCTGACCTTGCGCGAGGTGGTCCACCGTACCGGCGAGGAGGTCGAAGGGCTCGAGTCGGCGTCCGAGAAGATCTCCGGCTTCGTGCGGCGTATCACCCAGATCGCCGAGCAGACTCACCTGCTTTCCCTCAACGCCGCCATCGAGGCGGCCCACGCCGGCCACGAGGGCCGGGGCTTCGGCGTGGTGGCGGAAGAGGTCCGAAAGCTGGCCTCGGAAGCCGACGGCGCCGCTCAGGATGTCGAGGAGGTCGTGGCTCAGCTGCGCGACTGGATCTCCGGCACCGTGGCCAAGATGCGAGAGGGCGAGCAGCAGGTCCTCCATGTCGAAACGGTGGCCCGCGGCGCCGAGGGCGCCCTCGACACGATCGCCGGTGGCCTCGGCCGGGTCACCGAGGCGACCGATCACGCGGTCCTCACCGCCAACCGCAGCCGCACGCTCCTGGAACAGGTGGCCGGGCATGTCGAGTCGGTGACCACGACGGCGACCAGCCACGCGTCCCGCAGCCAGGACGTGAGCGCGGCGATCCAGCAGCAAACGGCGACGACGGAGGAGATCAGCGCGTCGGTGGCGGAGCTGGTGGCGGCGGCGGAGCAGCTGCGGCGTCTGGTGGGCGAGTGGGAAGTGTAGCGTCAAACATTTGTTTGCGGCGCCCCACTCCCGGCATTACCCTCCTTTTCCCCTTCCCACGAAACCGTTTCACCGACCCTGCGTAGGGTGTGGTGAATCGGTAGAGCCAACGCCCCGACCGACCCGGGTGTTTGTGTCAGCGAGCCCCGCTTGCAGAGGCCGGCGCGGCGGGTTATTAGACCTGCGCCCAAAATCCCCGATCATAACGGCGCCGGCCGGGCGCCCAGGCCACGGATAGGAGCTCGTACTAGATGAGACGACTCGCACTAGCCCTGATCGCCGCGCTGTGGGCGGCCGGCGCGGAACCGGCCGTGGCTCAGGTGGTGTCCGCCGGAGTGCGCGGCGGCCTCAACTGGGCGACGTCGGATGTGGGCGGTTTCCTGTTCACCGAGGATGTCGGAACCCGATCCGGATCCCATGTGGGCCTCATCGCCAAGGCCGACCTCAGCCGCTACTTCGCCGTACAGTTCGAAGCGGTGTACTCGCAGAAAGGCTTCGCCGAAGGCGATGGCGTGGTCGCGCTCGACGTGAACTACGTCGAGTTGCCCGTCTATCTGGTGGTTCAGTTGCCGGGCCGCATCTCACCGCACCTGCTGGCGGGGTTGGTGTTGGGGCTGGAGACCGGCTGTACGGCGACCACCGCGACCCAACGGGACGTCACCTGCGCGGATATCGCTGCCGGTCCGCGGACCAAGGGCGCCGACTCGGGGCTGATCTTCGGCCTCGGCGTTTCGCTGGACGCTGGGCCCGGCCAGGCTTTCGTCGACGGCGTATACAACCTGGGCCTCACCGACATCGCTCAGGTCTCGCTGGAGGTCACCCGGATCAAGACCCGCACGTTCTACGCGTCGGCGGGTTACATGATCAAGATCGGCAGCGCGAGCCGTTAGCCGCTGTCGGGGGGGCGGCAGCCCCGGCTGATCTTCCCGAGCCCTGTCCGTCCCGTGGATGGCAGGGCTCTCGTTACGTATCGCCGGTGAAGGAGCACCACGGTGTTGTCACCCGGCCAGAGCGACTTAACGTTTCGGCCCGGAACGACGTCCCACGTACGTACTGCGCGCGACATCCAGGAGGCCCGCGTCGGGCACGTGGGAGAAAGAGATATGCAGATGAGCTGGCCGAGGACCGTGGCATTCCTCATGCTGTTGGCCGCCCCCGCCTGCAGCGATGACGAACCGACAGGCGCGACGCAGGACGGTCAGGAGAACGGCATCCCCGTCACGCTGGTCGATCAGCCGGGTGGGGACGCCGTGCTGGATCCGTTCACGCTGCTGGAGGCGGAGATCGACGGTGACACGCTGCGGATGCAGGTGGGGTATGGCGGCGGCTGTCGGGCCCACACTTTCGGGCTGGAGATCTCCGGCAACTTCATGGAATCGGATCCGGTTCAGACCCGGGCGGCCCTCTGGCACGATTCGGCCGACGACCCGTGCGAGGCGTTCATCCTGACCTGGCTGGAAGCGGATCTNNNNGTCGGAAGCGGAATGCGACGCGACGCCGTTCGCCGAGCCCGGGAGCTGCTCGCTGTTCTACAGCTTCTGACCGCGAGCGATCACCGATCGCAAGACGCGAGCGGCCGGCCGCGTTGACGTGGCCGGCCGCTCGCGTCATCATGCGGGCTTCTACCACCCCGTGGCACCGGGGCCGGTGACGCCGCCACGGCGACGCCGGCCAGGAGACCGGACGAGGCGACACTTGTCAGACAGCGGTTCGAGCAGTCATTCGATGTTTCCCCGAGAGCACGGGGCGTACGCACAGATCGGGTTCCCGCTGGTCACCGCACTGGCGCTGGGACGCCCGGGTCCTTCCGCGGTGCTGCTCGTGCTCGCGATCGTCGCGGTCTTCCTGCTGCACGAACCGCTCATGGTGCTGATCGGCGCGCGCGGCGGTCGGGCGAAACGGGAGGCCGGCTCGACGGCGCGACGCCGGGCGGCGATACTGACCGTCGTGGCGCTGGCGGCGGGCGGCGCCGGACTCTGGCTCGCACCGCCGATGGCTCGAGCGACGGCGCTCATCCCGCTCATCTTCGGCGCGCTGCTCGTGCCGCTCATCTTCAGTCGACGGGAGAAGACAGCGGCCGGCGAGCTGCTGGTGGCCTGGTCGCTATCGACGACGTTGGTCCCGGTGGCGGTGGCGGCCGGGGTCCAGCCTGAAGCGGCGCTGACCGCGGCCGGCGTCTGGGCCATCGCCTTCTCGCTCAGCACGCTGACGGTTCGGGCAATCATCGCCCGAGCGAAGAAGCGCCAGCCGTCGGGCCTGATGCCGGTGATCGCGCCCTCGCTTTGCGCCGCGGCCATCGCCCTCGCTCTCTACCTGGCGGCCCGCGACGATTTTCCCGCCCTGGCGGCGATCGCGGTCGTGCCGACGGCTCTCGTCGCTCTGGCCTTCGGGCTGTTGCGTGTGCACCCCCGGAACCTGCGCCGGATGGGCTGGTCGCTGGTCGCCAGCAACCTGGCGGTGCTGGCCGCGCTGCTGATCGGGCTCAGGTAACCGATCACTCCGGTCCGTCGCTCGGCCCGCTCTCGAGCTCTTCCCGCAGCCAGCGCGCCTGAGCGTCGTCCCACTCCACATCACGCTCCGAGAGCGGCCCGATCCGGTAGAGCCAGGAGAGGCCCTTCGGTCCCAGGTAGACTTCGGGCCGATCGTAGACAGGGTCGCTCAGCGCCTCGTCCAGGGAGATGAACTCGAAGCCCTCGCTCTCCAGCGCGTCGAGCAGCGCTTCCAGATTGTGCGCGACCAGCGCGTTGGCGTGGAGGAGCAGGATGTGGTCGACGTCGCGGCCCAGCTTGCGCCGGGCGACCTGCCGGGCGTGCCGCACCGCCGCCACGACGTGGCGTAACAACAACTCGCTCAGCCTCTGCATCTCCGCCTGATCGCCCCGGGCCAAAGCAGCCTCGAACGGCCGGCGAAGCAGGTACTCCGAGTTGTCCACCGTCACGTGGGCGACCTCGTAGCCCAGCTCGGCCAGCACGGCCAGCACCGCGTCGCGGCGTTCCGGCGTGGGGCCGTGGTGCAGCATGGGATAGCGGAAATGTCGCGGCTCGAAGCCAGCACGGCGCAGTTCGGCGTCGCAGCTCCGCACATCCGCCAGCCACGTCTGCAGCGGCGCCCTGTTGAGATCCCGATGTCGTGCCGTGTGGTTGCCCAGCACCATTCCACGCCGTTTCCAGACGTCCAGCGCCTCGGCACCCTCGTGCCTCGACATCCCCTTGCAGACCACGAAGCCGGTGGCCGCCGCTCCCCGCTCGGTGAGCGGCGCCAAGAGTCGCTCGGTGGCGCCGACCAGCCCTTCGGCCGGCGTCGGGCCCACCCACGGAAGGTCGTCGAGGGTGACGGCGATGCGGGGCCGTTCCTCTCCGTCCGGCCGGGCGGCCTGGCGCTCCGCCGCGACGGCGGTGTCGACATCGCCCGCGTCAGCGCAGCCGCCGGACGCGGCCAGCGCGAGGGCGGGGGCGAGGGCTTTCAGCGTTCTGGCGTTCATCGGCTCCCGTGGTCGATGGCTCGAGGATCGGTCGGATACGTTCGGCGGGCCTGGGCCCCCTGTCAAACCATGGAGAGCCGGGCACGGCCGGAACCCGGGAGGGTGACGACCGCTTTACTAAAGGCGAGAAATTCCTAGTATAGACAGGTTAAGGGATCTCTAACGATTCTGGAGAGAAGACCCCACATGAGTGCGATTAGCCCCGAGGGTAACGGCACGCCCTCGATCGCCGAGCGGGGCGGGGTTCGCAAGCGCGAGATCCGGGACTCCACGGTCATCCGCTTCGCCGGCGACTCCGGCGACGGGATGCAGCTCACCGGCACCCAGTTCGCCATGGAGAGCGCGCTGGCCGGGAGCGACATCGCCACCTTCCCCGATTACCCCGCCGAGATCCGCGCGCCCGCCGGAACCACCTACGGCGTTTCCGCCTTCCAGGTCCACTTCGGCTCCGTCGACATCAAGACGTCGGGCGACGAGCTGGACGTGCTGGTCGCGTTCAACCCGGCGGCGCTGAAGGTGAACCTGGCCGACCTGCGGGTGGGCGGCATGGTGATCGTCGACGAGAGCGCGTTCACCGACCGCAACTTGCGCAAGGCCGATTACGAGACGAACCCCCTCGAGGACGACACGCTGGCGCCTTTCCAGCTGGTGAAACTGGACGTCACGCGGCTGACCGAGGAGGCGGTGAAGGATTTCGGCCTGTCGGCGAAGGAGGCGCGTCGCTCGCGGAACCTGTGGGCGCTGGGCCTGATGCTCTGGATGTACGGTCGCGAGCGGCGGGCGACGATCGAGTGGCTGCAGAAGAAGTTCGCGGACAAGCCCGAGATCCGGGACGCCAACATCGCGGCGCTGAACGCCGGGCACGCGTTCGGCGAGACGGCGGAGATGCCCAGCGACGTGGTGGGCTACACCGTGGCCGCCGCCGACGTGGAGCCCGGGCTCTACCGTACGGTGACCGGCACGGAAGCGACGGCGTTCGGGCTGCTCTCCGGCACCCGCTCCGCCGGGATCGGGCGACTGGTCTTCGGCTCGTACCCGATCACGCCGGCTTCGCCGCTGCTCCACGTCATGGCCCGGCTGGCCGAGCACGGGGTGGTCACCTTCCAGGCGGAGGACGAGATCGCCGCGATCTGCTCCGCCATCGGCGCCTCGTTCGCCGGCGCCCTCGGCGTCACCTCCAGCTCCGGCGCCGGGCTCGCCCTCAAGACCGAGGCCGCCGGCCTGGCCGTGGGCACGGAGCTGCCCCTCATCATCATCGACGCACAGCGCGCCGGGCCTTCCACCGGCATGCCGACCAAGGCCGAGCAGGCCGACCTGCTGCAGGCGCTGCACGGCCGGCACGGCGACGCGCCGGTGGCCGTGGTCGCCGCCGCGTCGCCGGCCGACTGCTTCGAGGTCGCCCGGGAGGCGGTCCGCCTGGCGACCAAGTACATGACGCCGGTGGTGGTGCTGACCGACGCCTACCTGATGAACGCCGCCGAGCCGTGGGCGATACCCGACCTGGACGCCCAGCCGCGCTTCCCGGTCCAGTATCGGACCGATCCCGAAGGCTTCCACCCCTTCGACCGGGACCCGGAGACCCTGGCCCGACCCTGGGCCCGGCCGGGCACGCCGGGGCTGGAGCATCGGATCGGCGGCCTGGAGCGGAGCTACGAGACCGGCAACATCTCGTACGACCCCGACAACCACGCCCGCATGACCGAGCTGCGGGCGGCGAAGATCGCCGGGATCGCGAATGGCATCCCGACCCAACAGCCGGAGATCGGACCGGAGAAGGGTCCGCTGGCCGTGGTGGGATGGGGCTCGACCTACGGCCCGCTGTACCAGGCGGTGCGGCGCGCCCGGGACGAGGGGCACGACGTCGCCCACATCCACCTGCGCTACCTGTCGCCGTTCCCGCGCAACCTGGGCGAGCTGCTGAGGAGCTACGAGAAGATCCTGGTGCCGGAGATGAACGCCGGCCAGCTGGTCTCGCTGCTGCGCAGCGAGTACCTGATCCCAGGCGAGCCGCTGACCAAGGTGAAGGGCCAACCGTTCAAGATCGCCGAGATCCACGAGGCGATCGTCGAGCGGATGGCCCGGTAAGGCAGAAGAGGACATGGCCACCACGACGAAGGACATCCAGCTCAAGCCCGCCGACTTCGCCTCGGACCAGGAGGTCCGCTGGTGCCCCGGCTGCGGCGACTACGCGATCATCAAGGCGATCCAGAAGACGCTGGCCCAGCTGGGCGCGAAGACCGAGAACACCGTCTTCGTCTCCGGCATCGGCTGCGCGGCCCGCTTCCCCTACTACATGTCGACCTACGGCTTCCACACCATCCACGGCCGCGCCCCGGCCTTCGCCACCGGCATCAAGCTGGCGAACCCGGAGCTCGACGTCTGGGTCGTCACGGGCGACGGCGACGGCCTCAGCATCGGCGGCAACCACACGCTCCACATCCTGCGCCGCAACGTCGACGTGCAGATCTGCCTGTTCAACAACGAGATCTACGGTCTGACCAAGGGCCAGTACTCGCCCACGTCGCGGCAAGGGACGCTGAGCCCGTCCAGCCCCCTCGGTTCGCTGGAGCGGCCGCTCTCCGCCTGCTCTTTCGCCCTGGGCGCCGGCGCCCGTTTCGTCGCCCGGTCGGTCGACACGGCACAGAAACACCTGGTCGAGGTGTTGAAGCGTGCCCACGAGCATCGCGGCGCCTCGTTCACCGAGATCTTCCAGAACTGCATCGTCTTCAACGACGGCGCCTTCGCCGACTTCACCGACAAATCGGTGGCGGCCGAGCGGCAGGTCCACGTCGAGCACGGCAAGCCGCTCATCTTCGGTGCGGAGAAGGACAAGGGTCTGCGCCTGAAGCCGGGAACGCTCAAGATCGAGGCCGTGACCCTCGGTGACGGCGTGACCGAGAGCGACCTCCTCGTCCACGACGAGAAGGACCGTGCCCTGGCCCAGCTGCTGGCCGCCATGGAGCCACCCGGGCTGCCCGTCGCGCTGGGCGTCCTCTACTGCGATCCGGCGCCGGTCTACGAGGACGGGATCCAGGCCCGGCTCGACGCCGCCTGCTGCGGCGACCTGAATGACACGCTGCGGCGTGGCCGCACCTGGCGAGTCTGATTCGGTGTGCAGTATGCGGTGCGTCAGTGTGAAGTGGGTGTGCGACGGTGAATCGGTGGGGGTCACGGTGTTCGACAGAACTGGTCCGCCTTCTCCAGCATACGGTTGAGCATCTTGCCGATTACTGACAGGCGGTCGAGGAACTCCTCTGCGTCGGCGCGACTGAGGTAGCCGCAATTCGCGGCGACCGCGATCCAGTGTCGGGTCTCCAGTTGCTCGGAATCCGCTTCGGTCAGCTTACTCATGAAGTAGCGCGGGTAGTTGCGCTTTCCCCAAGCTTCCGCGATCGAGGCACCGATCGATCGTGACGCCCGCCGCAGCTGGGAAGTCAACGCATACCTCTCCTCACGTGGCCACGACCTGGTGCGTTCGAACAGATCCGTCGCCAGTGAGAGCGCCAGCTGATAAACCTCCAACTCGTTGAAGCTCCTGGCGAGCCGTCCGCTCAATCACGCCTCCATCGCGGTCCGCAGCGAAGTCCCCCACGCCGGCCTTATAACCTCTGCCTATCACAAAATGATCATCCAGCCCCACCCACCGCACACCGACGCACCGCATACCGCACACCGATCTCTATCCGCACACCGCACACCGATCTCTATCCGCATACCGCACACCGATCTCTATCCGCACACCGAACTCCATCTGCACACCGAAGCCAATCGGAACACTGAACACGATTACTCCGCGCTAAGCGCGACCACCGGATCGATCCGCGTCGCCCGCCGGGCGGGCAGCAGGCACGCCACCGCGCCGCAGGCGGCCAGGATCAGCACGGTGGCCGTTAGCACGAGCGGGTCCGTCGGCCCCACTCCGAACAGCAGCGAGCGGATGAGGCGCGCCAGCAACAGGCTGCCGGCCAGGCCGATGACCAGGCCGATGGCCACGACCCGGAACCCCTGCGCGACGACCATGTTGAAGACCTGCCGCGGGCTGCTGCCGATAGCCATGCGGATGCCCAACTCACGGGTCCGCTGGGTGACCGAGTAGGCCAGGACGCCGTAGATGCCGACGGCGGCCAGGAAGAGGGCCACGGCGGCGAAAGCGGCGAGGAGCACCATCGGGGTGCGGCGCGGGAGCAGCGACTCGGCGACTCGCTCCTCCATCGTCTGGGGAGAGTAGAACGGCAGGTCGGGGTCGATGCGGCTGACGACCTGACGAATCGAAGACGTGACGGCGGTCGGTCGGGTCGACGTTCGGGCCACCAGGGTCCAGAAGCCTCTCGACTCCTGCTTGTAGGTAAAATAGTAGGCCCCCACGTGCTCGGCCCGGGTAAGGTCGTTCTGCTTGATCGTACCGACCACGCCGATGATGGTGTAGAAGTCCTCCTCTTCGATCTCCTCCGATCCCGGGACGGCGCCCCAGACCATCCGCTTGCCGATCGGGTTCTCGTCGGGGAAGTANNTGCTCCGCGTCCTCGGTATCGCTCTCGTCGAAGTACCGTCCCATCACCAGCGGGATCCCCATCGTCTCGAAGTAGCCGGGCCCGACCATCGTGTAATACGGCGAGAGGAGCGACTCGCCCGGGCGGGGGACGTACCCCTCCGGCGTGATCACGCTCGAGCTGTTGCTGCCGCCGAACGGCACCTGGCTGGTCACGCTCGCCGTCTCGATGCCCGGTAGCCCCCGAACCTCGCGCAGCAGATCCTCGGTGAACCGCCGCTCCGCCTCGTCGTCCGGGTAACGCGACTCGGGCAACGACAGGTAGCCGGTGAGCACCGAGCCGGGCTGGAAGCCGGGATCCACCGCCAGCGCTTCCCGCAGGCTGGCGAACATGAGGCCGGCGCCGATCAACAGCACCAGCGCGATCGCCACCTGGCCGGTGACCAGCGAGCTGCGTAGCAGCACCGCACCACGGCTCTGCGTACCCGTGCGGCTCTCGGCCCGAAAGACCGAGGCCAGGTCGGTGCGGAAGATGTGGAGCAGCGGGATCAGGCCGAAAAACATTCCCGCGGCCACTGCCACCAGGAGCGTGAAGCCGACGACCGTGCCGTCGATCGTGATCTGCGAGCCGCGAGGGAGGTCAGCGACACCCATCGACTCGATCAGCCGAAGGGCCACCGCCCCGATGCCCAGCCCGGCCAGACCGCCCAGCACGGCGATCAGGACCGCCTCGGTGATCAGCTGTCGGGTCAGGCGCGGACGATCGGCACCCAGCGCGACCCGCGTAGCCAGCTCGCCGGCGCGAGCGTTGGATCGGGCCAGCATCAGGTTGGCGATGTTGAGGCAGCCGATCAGAAGCACAAAGGCTACGCCGCCCCACAGCAGGATGAACGTGGGGCGAACGTCACGCACCAGATCGTCCTTCAGCCCGACCACCTCGACGTGATAGCCCGCATCCTCGAGCAGCTGCCGGGCGTTGGGGATCGGCCATTCCTCGATCAGCCCCTCGTCCAGTGCCTCGATCTGCGCCTTCGCCTGCTCGATCGTCGCCCCGGGTCGCAGCCGCGCGATCATCTGGAAGCTGTTATTGTGCAGCCCATCCACCGTGCGGTCCGCCGCGTCGTAGGGGATCGGCACAAAGAAACGATTCTCTCGCTGGCCGAGGAACCGGAACCCCCTGGGCAGGATCCCGACGATGGTGTAGGGACGGCCGTTCACGCGAAGCTCCTGGCCGACGGCACCCGGGTCGCCGCCGTAGCGTTCCTGCCAGAAGCCGTGATCGAGGATCACGACCTGCGCGTTCCCCTCGGACATCTCGTCCTCGGTGAAATTCCGGCCCAACAACGGCCGCACGCCCAACAGCGGAAAGAACGTCGAGGTCACCCGCATGCTCCGCATCCGCTCGGTGCTCCCCGGCTCACCCACCGTGTGGCCCCAATACTGGTATTCCGCCACCTCCGCGAACGCCTCCACGCCCTCGCGCCGGAAGAAGAAGTCCGGCGCGCTGTTCGACGCCCGCTCCACCCCGGCGTTCGGGTAGCTGTTGAACAGCCGGACGAGCCGGGCCGACTCGGGAAACGGCAGCGGCTCGAGCATCACTGTGTTGACCACGCTGAAGATCGCCGTGTTCGCTCCGATGCAGACGGCCAGCGTCAGCAAGACCGTCAGGGTGAGGGCCTTCTCCTTCCAGAGCAGTTTGATCCCGAATTTCAGGTCCTGGAGCACCTTCTCCATGGCTTCTCCCGCGAGAGTCTTGGATTGACGCCGCTTTTCGCTCTTAGCTTCACACTACGGGCGGCCTCGATCCGGCGTTTCGGCGCCCGGGACCGCTCCAGGGGCCAATTAAACCGGCCGATGGAGGACCCATCCGCCTTAAAGCTCTTCGTCTCGAATGGTAATCTTTTCACAATTCCCGTCTGCCAGCTTACCGCCGCCAAAGACCGTAACCCGATCGGTAACATGGGGTTACCGCCCTGGCCTCGCATTTGGCACTATCGTTGCTGCATTGTGCAAGCGACCTCTTCAACTGGGGCCCGCCAGAAGTAACTCAAACTACAGTAGGTTACCGACATGAAGTCGCGTGGATCTTGCTTCCCGCCCACGTCAGAACGGGAACGCACCCCGGCGCCGAATCGGCTGCGCTCGAAGTCCGGTTTCGGGCTGGCGGAGACGCTGGTCACGGTGGTGATCTGCGGGACGGCGTTTCTGGGTCTGGTGGGCACGGCGACCCGGGTGGGTTCGGCGATCAACAGCACGCATGAGCGGACGCGGGCGATGGCGGTGGCGCAGGCACAGCTGGAGACCTTGCTGTCGGTGGAGTACGACGAGGTGGTGGACGGAGCGACGGAGCGAGACGGCGTGCAGCTGGTGTGGCGCGTGAGGGAGACGGACGAGCTGAAGGAGATCGAGTTGACGTTCGGTTACCAGGTGGTGGACCGGACGCTGACGGGCTCGCTCACGGCGGGTCGACTGAAGCCATGACAGGAATGACGAATAGACGGGGACACGTTCTGATCGAGACGCTGATCGCGGTGATCATCAGCCTGATCGTCATGGCGGCGATGGTAGGCGGTCTGATGCAGCAGCAGCGGTTCTATCAGATGGCCGGCGACGTGAGCGAGACGGTGGGCGATCTGCAGCGAGTGGAGACGGCGATTTTGCCCGAGCTGCTGCCGATCAACCCGGCGGCCGGCGACCTGGTCTTCGCGGGCCAAGACTCGATCAAGGTGCGGACGTCCCGGGGTGTATACGCGATCTGTGACAAGCGAGTCTCGACGGACGTGATCATCACGGTCCGCGGACTGACCGGCAGCTCTCTGCCTCTGAGGCCGGACAGCGCGTTCGTCTACATGCGGGGGTGGCGCTCGACCCTGACCGACGACAGCTGGATGCCGGTGAAGCTCAAGAACACGGCTCCGGATGTTTGCCCCGACAGCACGCCGGGCTGGCGTGCCAACGTACCGGTGCTGACGGTGTTCGCCGACCAGGTCCCGGTGGGTTCACCGGTCCGGGTCTTCCGCCACGCCAGCTACTGGTTGGCCGCGAATCCCGACGGCTGGTACCTGAAGACGAACGCGACCAACGGGTCACCGATGGTCGTGTCGGGCCCGCTGGCGCCGATCGATTCGGCGGCGACGTCCACGCTGCGGTTCCGCTACCTGGACGACGAGGGAGATCCCGCCGGCTGGCCGTCTATGGTGTCGAGCATCGCCATCGAGCTGGCCGGCGTCGGCAAGGTGCCGGGTCGGCGCGGCGGCGTTCCGTACGCTACGGGACGGCGCCTGGTCCTCGACGTGCGCAATCGCTAGGAGGTAGAAGGCGATGACGACGATCGATCGACGTTTGAACGAGAGTGGCTTCGGCCTGACAGTCGCGGTCCTGCTAATCGCCGTCATGGCGGCGCTGTCGCTGTTCGGCGTGACGCTGCAGATCCAGGAACGTCGCACGCAGCTGCGCAACCAGGAGCGGACGCTGGCGTTCTACGCGGCGGAGACGGGTGTCGTGCGGGGGCTGGAGAACTGGACGACGCCCGACGTGGCCACGAGCGGCGAGTCGTGGCTCGTCCATCAGGGCACGCTCGCGAGCGGCGCCACCTATCGCGTCGAGGCCACTCTGCTCGACGACGCCAGCCACGTCCACGGGCTCATGTCGGTGCGTGCGGTGGGGACGTCACCCCACGGCTACACCCGCGAGAGCGCCATGCTGGTGGCGACCGTGCCGCTGGGCAGTCCGGTACAGGGCGCGCTGCGAACCATCGGAAAGGTCAAGATCGCCGGTCAGGCCGAGGTGAGCGGTTGGGACACCATTCCCGACACCTGGCAGGACGACTGCCCGCCGGCCCTGGAGCCTAGTGCCGGCGTCACTCTCGCCGACACGACCAAGCTGACCCATTCCGGCGCCTCGAGTTTCGATGGTGACCCGCCCCTAGATGAGAATTCGGACACCACGAACTACTTCGAGTTCGGTGACCTGAGCTACGACGAGGTGGCCTCGTGGGCGAACATCGTGATTTCCGACGGTACCGTCGTCTCGGGGGGTGACCCGGCCCCGAGCTACACGGCCGCCGGGGCTTGTGATACTTCCGACGACAGGAATTGGGGCGACCCGGAAAACGACAATATGCCCTGCAGCGACTGGTTCCCGGTCATTCACACCCAGGGCAGCATGACCTTCTCCAGTGACGGTGCGGGTCAGGGGATCCTGCTGGTGGACGGCGATCTGTCGATCTGCGGCGGCGCGACGTTCTATGGGCCCGTCGTGGTCAAAGGCTCGATCAAGACCTGCGGGTCCGGCTTCCGCCTGATCGGCGGCGTGGTCGCCGGTGAGAGCGACCTGAACCCGTCCGGTGGGGTGGTGGTCGGTGCGTCCAAAATCCAATACAGCTCCTGCGTGGTGGAGCGCGCGATCAGCCGCTCCCGCGCCGGCCGCCCCAAACCTCTCGCCGAGCGCCCCTGGTTCTCGGGCCGCTGATAGTGAGTGCGTTAGTGGGTTAGTGCGTTGGTGCGTTAGAAGATAGGCGGACTAATGCGTTGCGTGGACTCGGCGTCCCGGCTTGGGCCCTCAGACACGCTCCTGCCCATCTACTCGTGCACTAACGCGCTAGCGAACTAACGCACTAACGCACTAACACACTGGAATCTCCTGCCCTTGATAATCCACAGGGCCCGGATTAACCTTTCGTTCCTTCCAATTCATGCTGTAGCTCTGTGAATCCGCCGGGTTTGCACGGCTGCGGCGGTTCGCCGCTCGGATGGCGGAATTGGCAGACGCGCAGGATTCAGGATCCTGTGGGAGCGATCCCGTGGGGGTTCGAATCCCCCTCCGAGCACTCGGTCGCCCACGTGCTGGAATTGGTAGACAGGCCGGTTTGAGGGACCGGTGCCGGTAAGGGCGTACAGGTTCGAGTCCTGTCGTGGGCATTGCGGGGAAACGGCCGTAGATCGCGGCAGGGTGTCCGCGATCTGCGGCCGCGCTTTTGGCGATATCCGTCACCGACGAAGCCGGGTGAGCATCATGCGCGTCAGCCTCAGCGCCGGGATCCTCGCGGCCCTCGCCGCCTGGACGGCCTGCGCCACAGCGCCGGAGCCGGTGCCGTTGGCTGGCGGCCGCCTGGACATCGAAGCGCTGGCCGGCGAGTGGTCGGGCTATTACAGCAGCCCGGCCGTTGACCGGACCGGCAGCATATTCTTCAGCCTCGAGGCCGGGAAGGACACCGCCTTCGGTGAGGTGACGATGACCCCCCGGGGGTGGACCCGGCCGCTGAGGCCGGCCGACGATCCCGCCGCCGACGCCCGAGACGCACCGACGCCCAAGATCCTCAGCATCTCGTTCGTGCAGGTCGAGGGGGGCAAGGTGAGCGGGACGATGGACCCGTATCGGGATCCCGACTGCGGATGTGCGGTCTATACGACGTTCACCGGCACGCTGAAAGGCGACCTCATCGACGGCACGTTCGTTTCCCGGCCCGCTCACGGCGCCGCGTACCGTGGGACCTGGCAGGTCACCCGGAAGAAGGGGTGACCCGGTTCCCATCCGCGGCTGGTCCGTGTAAGATTAGAGTTTCGCGCGCCCGTAGCTCAATTGGATAGAGCGTCTGACTACGGATCAGAAGGTTGGGAGTTCGAGTCCTCCCGGGCGCATCGCACCTCTCTCCAAGCCGTTCGGCCGTTCCCTTAAGCAAAAGCCGCGAGCCCGGCGCTCCGCACCGGGCTCGGGCTGGCTGAAACTGTGGTGGGTGGACCGGGCTCTAGCTCTCGCTCTCCCCGCTGGCGGAAACCGTTTCCCCCTTCACGCCCGGCACGATGATCCCCGGCACGCCCCGCTCGCGAAGCATGACGTTGAACGCGGCCACATCGGTATCGATGATCTCCTGCAGCGTGGCGCTCAACGCCTCCCATTGGGCGTTCAGGTCGGCGAAGCGCTCGTAGGCGCCCTCGTTCGGCCGGTGGTCGCCCTGGATGTGCCCGTACAGGTAGACGTACTGGTTATCCAACATCGGCGGGAAGTTGAGCGGATCCTGGCGCGATTCGTTCCGGGTCTGCATCAGCTGTTTCTCCACCTCGGTGAGCTTCTCGGAGATCGACTTCGCGCTCTCCTTTATATCCTCAGCATGCCCGGCCTCGACGGCGAGCTTCGCCGTGGAGCTCACCTGGTCCCGCACCGAGCGGAGATCGCGCACCGCGTCATAAAGCTCGTTGATCCGATCGCGCACTTGAATCGACAGCTCGAACTGAGCCTCCAGGTCGGCCGGCGTCACGTGGTCGTAGTTCGGGTTCTTGAGCACCTGGAACGGCTGCGTCTGAGGCGCGCTGGCCGTGAGCCGCACCTGATAGGAGCCCGGCATCGCCGCCGGTCCAGCGGTGAACCCCCAGGTGATGGCGTCTTTCACCTCATCGACATCCGGGTAGCGCAGATTCCAAACGAAGCGGTTCAGGCCCGCTTCCGCCGACAGGGCTCGCGTGCCCGCCTCCCGCGCCTTCGCCGAATCGCTGGTAAACGTCTGGATGACGTCACCCTCCGCATCGAGGATCTCCAGGGTGATCACGCCATCGGGCGCATCCGCCAGATAGTAGTAGATCGTGGCGCCGCCCGGCGGACCCTCGGGCCAGCGGCCCGACCGGCGGCGCGAGACCGAGGCGCGGTACGCGTCGCGCGGCGCGAACAGGTGCGCCTCCGCATCCGCCACCTGCTGGCCCAACTGGTGGAGCGGGCTCAGGTCGTCCATGATCCATAGACTCCTCCCCTGAGTCGCCACGACCAGGTCCTTTCGGTGTACCACGAGGTCGGTCACCGGCGTGATCGGCAGGTTCTGTTGGAACGTCTGCCAGTGCCGGCCGTCGTCGAAGGAGACGAAGAGGCCGAACTCGGTGCCCGCGTACAGCAGTCCGGCGCGATCGGGGTCCTCGCGTACGACCCGCGTCGGATGGTCGCCGGGAATGCCGTTGCGACCGTCGGTCAGCAGCCGCCAGCTGTCACCGTAGTTCTCGGTCTTGAAGATGTAGGGAGCGAAGTCGTCCAGCCGGTAGCGGTGCACCGCCATATACGCAGTCGCCGGATCGTGGGGCGAGACATCGATGGCGTCCACGGTGCCGAAGCGGGGCATGTCGTTGGGCGTCACGTCGTTCCAGGTGGCGCCGCCATCCCGCGAGACGTGCACGCGCCCGTCGTCGCTCCCGGCCCACAGCACGTCCGGCGAGTGAGGCGACACGCGTAAGGTGAAGATCGTGTTGAAGACCTCGACCCCGGTGTTGTCCTTCGTGATCGGCTCGCCCGCGTAATCCTGATGCTCGGGCATGTCGGTCGTGAGGTCGGGGCTGATCGTCTCCCAGGTCTGCCCACCGTCGGTGGTCCGATGGACGTACTGTGACGCGTGGTAGACGACGTCAGGGTCGTGCGGCGAAACCACGATGGGCGCGTTCCACTGGAAGCGGTATTTCAGATCGCGCGGCGCCTGACCCAGCTGCAGCTGCGGATAGAGCAGTATGCTCCGGAAATGATCCCTCTCCCGGTCGTAGCGGGTGATCGAGCCGCCGTAGCAGCCGGAGTAGATGATCTCTGGCCGGTCGGGGTTCAGTGCCACGGGCCCCGTCTCGCAGCCGCCGACGTAGTGCCAGAACTGCTTGGGGCTGATGCCGCCGCTGTTCCAGGCGGGCACGCTGATCGTGCTGTTGTCCTGCTGCGGCGCGTACAGCCGGTACGGGAAGCCGTCGTCGACCGTGACGCTGTAGAACTCCGCGGTGGGCTGGTTGTAGTAGGTGGTCCAGGTGGCGCCGCCGGTCAGGGTGACCTGGGCGCCGCCGTCGTTGCCGACGACCATATGGCTGGGATCCCGGGGGTTGAGCCACAGGTCGTGCACGTCTCCGTGCGGCACCGAGACGGCGTCGAAGCTCTTGCCGCCATCGATCGACTTCTGGAAGCGGACGTTCAGAACGTAGACGGTGTTCTCGTCGATGGGGTCGGCGTAGAGGTGCGTGTAGTACCAGGCGCGCTGACGCAGCGAACGGTCGCCGTTCACCCGGCTCCATTTCTCACCGCCGTCGTCGGAGCGGTACAGGCCGCCCTCGTCGCCCTCGGCTTCGATCAGCGCCCAGACGCGGTCCGGGTTCGCCGGCGACACGGCGACCGCGGTCTTGCCGACGACGCCCTGCGGCAGGCCGCCCTTCACCCGGGCCCAGGTGTCGCCGCCGTCGGTCGTCTTGTATACGCCGCCTTCCATGGCGCCGCTGATCGCCGTCCACGGCTTGCGCTCGGCGCGCCACATGCCCGCGAAGATGACTCGCGGGTTGGCCGGGTTCATCGCCAGGCTGACGGCGCCGGTGCTGTCGCTGATGAAGAGGACCTTCTCCCAGCTGGCGCCGCCGTCGCGGGAGCGAAAGACGCCGCGCTCCGCGTTGTTTCCGAACGGATGACCCAACGCCGCGAGGTAGACGAGGTCGGGGTTCGTCGGATGGACGACCAGGTCGCCGATCTGGCCCGCTTCGGGAAGCCCGGAGAACGTCCAGCTCGCGCCGCCGTCGGTCGACTTATAGACGCCGCGCCCGGTCGACGTGTTGCCGCGAATGCAGGCGGAGCCGGTTCCGACGTAGATCACGTTCGGGTCGGAGTTTGCCACGTCGATGGCGCCGATGGAGCCGCCGAAGAACCCATCGGTGACGTTCTCCCAGCTCTCCCCGGCGTTTGTCGTCTTCCAGACGCCGCCGCCCGTGCTCCCCATGAAGTAGGTGAAGGGTTTCTCGGCGATCCCGGTCACCGCGGTGGAGCGGCCGCCGCGGTAGGGGCCGACCATGCGGTATTCCATGGCGCTGTAGACCGCCGTGTCGTAGACCCTGTTCTGTTGAGCTTGCGCGATCTCGGCCGGCAGCCCTACGAGGGCCACCGCCAGTGGAGCCGCGCACCAGATGATGAGGCGTGCTGGCTGCATGGGCGTCTCCTGTTGGCGTAGAGTGCAGATGGGAATAATACCGGCTGGGGCACGCTGGCAGCAAGCGATGCGTTCCGGCGCTATTCGGGCCGAAACCGAACGATGCGGCGGTTCCCGTAGTCGGCGACGTACAGCGTTCCGTCGGGAGCTACCGCGCTGTCAGTGGGACGATTCAGCAAGGTATCGACCTGGCCCAAAAACCCACCCGCTTCGCTGAAAATCTGGATTCGATCGTTGTAGAAATCGGCCACATATACTTTTCCGTCGGCGACTTCGACCCCGGTGGCGACGCGAAACCATCCTTTGAACGGGCCAGGAAGACCGATGCCCAACGGGCCGCCCCAACTTTCCAGATGAGCCCCGTCCGACCGGAAGACCTGAATCCGGTGGTTGTACGCATCGCCGACATAGACCAGCGAGTCAGAGACAGCTACGTCGGTGGGATAGTGGAGGCGACCCGGGAGCACCCGTCCCGGCGTGCCGACGGATTCGCGACGCGCCGGTCCGAAACTCTGGACCCGATGGTTGTAAAAGTCGGCGACGAACAGGGTGTCGCCCAGCAGCGCCGCGCCGCCCGGGGCGTCCAGTTCACCCACTCCGGAGCCCGACCGACCTCCGACGACGCGGACGATCCGCCCGGCCGTATCCAGCGCTACGACCCGATCGCCCGAGAAGTCCGCGACATAAAGCAGACTATCGGCCGCGAAGGAAATATGCATAGGTCGTCGTATACCCAGGCGATCGCGACCCCATTCGGCCACTCGCTCTCCGGTTGTATCGAAGACCACCAGCCTGCTTCGCGCCGCATCGCTGACGTACACTCGGCCTCCGGCGACGGCCACGCCGATCGGACCTTCCAACACTCCCGTTCCGATCGTAGCGGCCCGGTTGTAGTGGAGCGTTTCTCGACGAAGAACCACCGGACCGAAAAACA